>Ga0129333_10000109_pt1 | contig 53469 bp, 49 predicted proteins | sample CPB6_08_DNA_FD_94474 | JGI IMG/M metagenome (GOLD analysis project Ga0129333, IMG submission 94474) | Freshwater to marine salinity gradient microbial communities from Chesapeake Bay, USA - CPBay_Sum_0.6_0.8_DNA | ecosystem: Environmental > Aquatic > Marine > Coastal | place: USA: Chesapeake... | reverse complement strand
GGACCTTCGGGACCTTCAGATCTCCCTGAGACAGTATTATTTCCAAATGTAAATATACAACACATTGAGCTTATGCCAAGTAACCTGGATCTTTCACAATACAACTTTGAAATAAATTTGAATAGAAATTTAAAATATGTTATCAACTTCAATCTTTTCCACAAAGTTTTATGATTTAAAGTTTTGATGGACACTCAAAAGCATAAGATGTTGCCGCGCGTTATTGCGGTGTGTGGTCTAAAAAGAAGTGGCAAGGATACAGTTGCAGATATCATTGCATCTGAATATGGATATAATAAGATTAAGATATCGGAGAGTTTAAAGGATATTATCAAGATGGCATTCGACATGAGTGACAATCAGCTTGAGTCAGATTTAAAAGACGAAATTGATGATCGATGGGGTGTATCACCGAGAAAGCTTATGCAATTTATAGGAACTGAAGTCATGCAATATGAAATACAAAAAGTAATACCGTCTATTGGAAGGAATTTCTGGATAAAACGACTTGTTGAGACGTACATTGATAAATATCCGTCTGAGAGATTCGTCATTTCAGATTTGCGGTTTCCTCACGAATATGAAATGCTTGCAAAATATAAACCTTGTATTATGAAAGTAGAACGTAAAAGTATAACACATGAATGTGTACACGTGTCTGAACAAGAGTTTAGAAACATTCCATGCGATATTGTTTATAAAAACGATAAATCAAAGGAAGATCTTCTATTAAATGTCCGAGAGTTTATGAATACGTTTAATCAAACTTGATTGTTCTTTGAATATTCATCATATTCATATTTTTCATAGAATTCTTAGATAATTGATTTCTTTTTTTCCTTCGTTGGATAACAATGTTTCCATCGTTACTTCTTACCTCTTTTATTTTAATATTTTCATCTTGCTGTTTTTTTATAGAGTTGTCTTTTTGAGTTTTGATCATATCTGCTTCAATATCGTCAATGTTTACAGTTATATATTCTAGAATATCATTCTGCAAAACCCATCTAAAAAAGTTTAGTTGACCGATTGTTGTTTCCAATGACTTATTATCATCGTATATAAATGAAATTCTGTCTCTTCTTCTAAATGGATCAAACTGTTGTTTAGAATATGCTTTTAGCTGTGACCTGTAACTAAGATATACTTTAAAATCTATAACATTATTTTGTTTTTCTTTTGTAATAACTGTGTTGTTTTTCTTTGAATAATTAGTGACAAACCAATCTATAAGCCGTAATGAAATTTTTGATTTTCCTTCAACAATTGGTACTATCTTACATATATTAACCTTGATATTATAAAACTTGGATAATGACACCATCAATAAATCCTTAGAATTCGTTATTTTATTTGTTTTTTTGGCGTTTTTATCCATTGTAAAAATAATTTTCATTAACCCTTAAATGAGTATTAAAATAGTTAAATTAGTAATCACCACAATCTCCTGAAATTTCCAAAGGTTTTCTTAGCATGGCTGTATTTCTAGGAATGGTACTCATCATAATGGGCCAGTTGCCACTGTTGTTAGGAATAACTGGGTCGCTTCGTAGCTGCAAGTTTGCATTCCTCATGGAGCCTAGAGTACTATTAATACCTTGAAGTGCACCAGCTTGCACAAAGTTAATGTTGGAAACATCACCTTGTCCTGCAGGATTCACAACGCTCCATTTTAGGTTAGCTGCATTTTTGGGAAGCAAATCTTCGGTTGTGAGTCTGTCCTTAGGGAAGCAATCGTTTGGTAGTTTTTTACCTGAAAAATCTACAGCCCTGAATTCAGAATCACCAGTAGAGTCTGATGGTCGTACTTCATTGGTTTGTTCACGTACATTGGGTTGAGTACTCAAGTGTTTTTGAGTAGTAGTAATAGTATTGGAAGGTTCAACTGGCACTTCCCTTTGAATTGATTTGTTTTGCATATTGTCTTGGTAAAAACGCTCAGCTTGAACGGTGCTTTGTTTAGAGTTGTAATAGTGGACAAGTGAGAAGAGAACAACTGCAGCTAAAATTATTAGAACAGTCCTGAAGATCATGTGATTATCCATATTTATATAATATGAACATAAAAAATAAAATAAAAATTTATGATTGAATATTTTGAATAGCTTCACTTATTTCATAAAAATCGTTGACATTTTGAACTTCTGCAATTTTATCTTTTATGCCAACCAAGAGTTTTTTCTTTGCATCCAACTGTTTTATGACTTCTTTGTGTTTTGCATGTTCATCGTCTATAGAAATGCTAATATTCGTCAACAAAAGGTTGTATTTGTCCTTCATTTCTAAGAGCTCCTCAGGATCTGGCTCGGGAATATCATCCAAGTCCGATGAGAATATTGAGTCGGTATCGACTGATTGAAACTCAATTTTATCTGACACATCCTCGATTGAACTGATTGTCCATTCAATAGAGAACTTTTGTTTCAGAAAGCGCAAACCTACAACATCTATAATAATATTCTTCTTACCCTTTTCTAACTTGCCTTCATCATGTTTTAGTTTCACAACAGAACCATATATCTTGTCATACTTCAAGGGGTTGACATAATATTCTTCAATGAGTTCCAAGTTCATATTATTGTTAAACCATTCTACACAATTTGATTTGACACAACTTATAATATGTTCGTTCAAATCAGCAACAAAATCCATAAAATTTTTATTTTTCACAAGTACAACATCTGATGATATTGGAATACACATAGCACTGTCCACAGCAAACCTTAGAGGTAATTTCTTACTTTTATAATGCATAGAAGCGAGAAATGTATTCATCAACTTTTTGGGTTTACTAATTATTATTTCAGATACGGAAGGAAACTGCATTTTATAAAATCAACCATATTAAAATGGAAAATATTAACGCAAACAAGAATGACTTAGTGCAAAGCATTACTAACAAAGTATTAGACCTGATCATAAAAGAAATTAGCAAAGAGGATATGAAAGAAACAATAAAGACTAAGATTATTCATCCCTTGTTGTATCTAGTATATTGCCAATTGTACCCATATATTTATGCTTTTATTGTAATTGTTCTTTTGATGTTTTTAATTTTAATTGCACTACTTGTGGGCTTTATATTGTACTTGAGAAGATAAAAATTGAAATTTGGAATTGGAATTTGAAATAAGATTGGAAATCACTTAAAACAATACAGACACACAATATATACAATGGATGTGGAATACATAAAAAAGATTCAAGAATGGATTCAACTTGACAACAGAACAATTGACATAAAAAACACAATAAAAACACTCCAAAATGATAATAAAGACTTTTTTGAAAGACGAGACAAAGTTGAAAAAGAAATCGTAGAGTATGTCGAACATAACAAGATGGATATGTTAACAATAAACACAAATGATGGTAATATCAAGTTTTCTAAAAGGAACACAACACAACCTTTGTCGTTGAAACTCCTCAGGAATGTACTTGATAATTATAAAAAAGAACATCCTTCAGTTGATACAGATGATATTTACAAGTATGTTGTCAGCAACATGGAAACAAAAACAAAACTCTCGATTAAAAGAACATTACGTTTTGATGATTAAACATATTTTTTCTCTTTGTTATATGATGACTTGTATAATGTTTTTTTCATTTCCTCTTCAAAAACATTAATGTCGATTTTAAGTTTAATATTGTCAATATAACAAGTACGTAATTTTTCTAATATCACATCTACAATATCAATAATGTTATGTTCGTGAAGCTCAATCCATTCATTATATCTCATAATCTGATTTGGAGGAGCTAATTGTGGTAACAAGACCTTTTCTTCAAACGACGTTTTTTTGTACACATTTTGACATGGCGTGAATAGAAGGTTGTTACGTTCATCTTTAAATATTTTATACATGATTGTATACTTTGTATTTTTTATTGTAATTTATATAAGCGTTTATTCTTAAATAAAGTTTAGTAATACTATATACAAAGATGGAAGTACTTACCTTTAAAGATGCTATCGAAAGAAAGTGTGCCATATTTGAAGAAAAAGTTCCTGAAAAGTCATTCACACATGACGAACTTGTTACATATATAGAAACATCTAAGCAAAAAAACACAATGCGATTTGCAAATGATGAGGTGTTTTTGATGGTAATAGACCACGTTTATCCATTGGTTTGTGACATTCAGAGGTATGTAACTGACTTTGGTTACATGAACACATTTTCATATGGAGATATGTATAAAATTGTCCAGAAATGTGTTTCATATGATATAAATGAAGAAGATACAAATGATGATGACGATGATGAAGATGATGATATAACAAATTTTTAATTTAATGTAAAAAATATATTTATATAGAATATAAAACATGGATTCTAAACCACAAATTGCAAATGCTCTTGCACAACTTGAACGTGCTCAATTGGGTGGCCGCCGTAAATCAACCAAAAAACCAGCTGCAGGCAAGAAGTCAGGTGGTGCCATAATGGATGATATCAAAAACCTTGCTGTACCTTTCGCCATTTTGCTGGCAAAAGAGGGTTTGCAAAGCATGTTTGATGACAAGAAAGATAAGATCGGAGTTGCTTCAGACTCTCCAAAGTCAACTTCTGCCAAGTCAACTTCTGCCAAGTCAACTTCTGCCAGGTCAACTTCTGCCAGGTCAACTTCCGCTTCAAAAAAAACATCACCTAAGAAACAAGATGGTGGCAACTGCGCTTCATGCCAACAACCTCAAATGGGAGGCAACAACAAAAAACGTAACGAATCAATGAAGCAAAACTATGCACTTCTTGCTAAACGTATCGACGAGTTCCTTGCAAAATATTAATTAGACATATATAACATTTTTTAATTTATCCATTATTATTTTTTCATATTCAACACCAAGATGTTTAATATTTACATATGCATGACTCAACGCTTCGCATTCATTCTTTGAAAAGTATCGCGAATGTTTAGCGATGAACCAACAACGATCTATAAACATATATGATGGTTCATCTGTATTGTTTTGGAAAATATATTTATGCCCTTTGTATTCTATTGTGCACGCGTCGGTCATTCTAAATATTTTCTAGATGTAGATTAATAAATGGAAGAGAGCTTATATGTGTTTCAATTTTCGAACAAAGAATATGTAGACCTTGTAGACGATATCGCGAGGATGGTTATTATACAAATAGCTATCCAATTTCTGTATTACCTTAACAGCAGTGATAATATCCAGTTCTTTTCATCTGATTTTATACTCCTGGTAATATACATGGTGCTTGGTATTATGCTATATCGTTTGGTTTTCAGAAAAATGATCACATTCAAATAATAAATAACATGTGGAATTCATTAGTCAATAAAATAAAAGATATCAATAATTCACGTCCGTCAAAGAAAGTTGTGGAAACTATGAAAAGTTGTACAGTTAATGATGCAGAAAACGTGTGTAAAGACATAACTGCCAAACCATGTTCAGTTATTATTGGAGAAAATTTGTATCGAGATATCGAAATGATTGAAGATTATAATGGACGTAAACAAAACACAGTGTTGTCGACATTTGATCCGTACATGAAGGGGTCCAGAGATCTTTTGCAAAAACTACTTGAGAATCCACAAAGTGAATTCAACATTTTGCAAGCTAGAAAACGTTATTTGGAGGAGTTGGAATCGAGTGACATTGAAAATATTTTACCAAAACTTAATCATTTATCAAATCTTGAGAATGACGTTTTATGGATATTTATTGAAAAAGATGAGAATTTAAAAGACTTATTTGACATTGTATATTTTAAATGGTCTTTCTTAAAGTTCTTGAATGCATCGCCAACTGCTCTAACAATATCAAACTTTTACAAGATTCTTGTTTCCCCAATCATTGGAATCATGTCTCCAATTATATACTTTGTTATTCCATATATGGTTCTCAGATTCAAATTCAAGATTAAGATATCATTTTTCGAATACTTGCGATTTATGTATAGCACACTTATGAGCGACACTATGATGTCAGGGTTCAACTCTATGGGTAACTACAAATGGATGAAAATTGTTTCGTATTTGATGTCTCTGATCTTTTACTTTCAAGGAGTGTTTAATAGTGTAGAGCTTGCAAGGACATTTCACAAAATTTCTAGTCACATTACATCAAAGATAAATAATGTCGCTGATTTTGCTCAAACAGCAAGGTGTCTTATTGATATATTGTGGCAAGATGATGCAATATCATTCTTTTTCGATTTTGATAATGTAACAGACAAACATCCTATACTACAATTTCCACCTAAACAATACTCTTTGTTTAGCAACTTTGGTGTCCAACTAAGCGAGTTCAAAAAACTCGATATGTCACAGCTTAAATGTATTGTTACTAAGGTATATGTGATTGATGCACTTATGTCTATAATACGATTTAAATCTAAATATCAAGCATGTTTTGTGGATTTTAAAAATGATAACATACCTTCCATGTCACTTAATAATACATGGCACCCATGCCTTGACAAAGAAAAAGCGGTTGCAAATAATATATCATTAGCACCAAATATGAATATGATAATTACTGGTCCAAATGCTGGTGGTAAATCTACATTTATAAAAACCGTATTGATAAATGTAATTTTTGCTCAAACAGTATGTATTTCAGTTGCTTCAAATATGTCATTGAACCCTTTTGCTATTGTCAACTCTCAAATCAATATCCCAGACACAAAGGGTAAAGAGAGTTTGTTTGAAGCTGAAATGTATAGATGCAAGCGCAATCTTGATCTTCTCAAGGAGCACAAAGGTAAACCTTCACTTATTGTTCTCGATGAGATTTTCAATAGCACTAACCCAATCGAGGGTATTGCAGGCGCATTTGCAATTGGAAAGAAAATGTCAGAATTTAACAATTGTCTATTGATATTCACAACACACTATGCTTATCTTACAAAGCTAGAGAAACGAACAAGAAAGTTTATAAACTACAGAATGAACATCAAATATACCGAAGGTGATATAATCTATCCTTACAAACTCGAACGTGGTGTATCTAAACAATATATTGCTTTAGAGTTGTTAAGAAAGAACGGATTTGATCAAGACATCATTGATGATGCATTGGAACTGAAAAAAAGATTTGTGAGTTTGAATTGATTATTTTTATATATTTAGTAAGTTCAAAACTAACAATGTTCAAACTAAACAAGTCTACACATATGATGATATTAATGACCTTTACTCTAGTATTTGTTGTTGTTTATATGTACTACACAATCAAAGATGTTAAACGCATTTATGGCGAAGTAAAGAAAAATACCCAAGACATTCAAGCACTTCAGAGTTTAACAAATGATGTTAAGAATATGAAAGGTACTATTGAAATGATGAATCAAGGTATGCTTGCTCAAAGTCAGTTCAATGTATGTTCAATACCATTTCCAGATATGTCTCAACAGGTGTTTGTTCCACCACCACCACCTCAACATGTATCCGACATTAAAGATGATGCAGAAAGTGTCGCTACTGAAGATATAAAAAAACTAGTCAGAGATGATGACGATGATGACGAAAATGAAGAAATCGGTGTTGTCGACGATGTCGGAGATATAGGTGACATTGTCAATGAAACTGCTGGTGTTGTTGTTGAACCTGTGCAAACACAAGTAATAAGTGAGGAAAGCCTAAAAAAATTAAAGTTTGAAGAATTGAAAGATGTGTGTAAAAAGATGGGTATATCTATTAAAGGTACAAGGGAAGCTCTTATTAGCAGGATATTGACAGAAAAAAATGTTTCTTAATTATAAAATGTTCAAAGATTGTGAAGAATGCTCTCGTGTGTCTAACAACAAATTTTTCAACTGTCCACCACGTATGGCTGATGGCAGACATTTTACAGATTATCGCCCCCGTTGCTTCGGTCAATATCTGATTAAAGTTGACGGTGGGAATATTCCAAGCAGTTATGATTATAGAATGTATCTAACCAGAAACGCAGGTGATATAATGAAGAAGAATGCATTTGACGCATATTCAACAAATAAATGCGGACCTTGTATGGAACCATATGATGAAGGTACAATGATGCCTGAAAGACAAAAACAGGAATGCAACTCCCGTACATGTACATTTGACATCGCCAACCCATCTGGTTTGGGTCTTGGAAGACAATTTTATGACAAGAAAATGGAAGAACAGTTCCGTAAAGAGTTTATTTCTGAAAAAGAAAAAGAAAATCAATATTTCAAAAATACTGCAAACTGTTGCACCAGTCCAGTTGAAGACATGATGTATTATCCTATTGATGGTATAGTAAAGAACAGTTATGAAAGGTATAGCACTCCAGGAGGCGGTGTACCCTTGAGTGGTGGAGACATACTCAAAAAATAATCAAGTTTCATTTTTCCTTTAATTATTCTCTTCATAAAATTAAAATGTCGGTATACTTCGAGAGCGCGTATTGTGCTGGGACAATTAATTATGATAATGATATTGATAGACAAATTAGTGTCAAGGGAAGGATCAACGAAAACATTAAAGATAACAAATTGTATTTTGTTGCTGCATCTCCTCCAGACTATCGTGCGACATTTACCGGATCAGGTTTACCTTTTCACTCACAAATACAAGCATTTCAAAATACACCTAATAAGGGTTCCATAGATATAAATGGATATGGTGAAGAATTTGAAATCAAATTGATTATGCCAAATTCATACTATGTTGGCCTTGGAACGGTTGTTGTACCACCTACATTGTATCTTGAGTATGTTAATCAGTTTGATGTAAAAAGAAATATAAGTGTCAAACTAAGTTATGGTATTCCATACAGGTCTTTAACCTGGCCAGGTCCAGGTCAAAACACTGCACCTCGTGCAAATGTAATGTTTTATGGCACACAATTCAATCTTCCTGTAAGAAGTCAAGAACAAATATTGCGTGATTCATGTTACCCTGTACAAAACAAGATGGACTCAGACTTTTGGGGACTGAAACCTCCTCTGTGATCATTTGCAAATATCTAAGATGGAACCATGATTTTAATAAATTTGCTAAAGAATGAATCAGGTTTGCCCTCGCTCATACTAAAGTTCTTGCCTTCAATAGCTGGCAATTGTTCTGTTGGTGGTTCAAAGTTAGGAATTGGTCTAGGAATCTCACCAATTCGTAAGTTGGCATTTCTCTCTCTTTCAGCCATACGTTTAATTTCATCATAACGATCTCCTGCAATTGTTTTTTTAGGATCAAAATTAAAAGTTGGGTCTTTGTTATACAAGTCTGTAATAGACTTGACATCTTCGCTTGCTTTGTCTACACGCATCCTTTCAAAGTCTTTGTCAATGATAGGGGCTGGTGCTGGATAAACTATAGATTGAGGTGTAATCACTTTAGGTGTATCAGGGTGTAGCGTACGTTTCTTTGAATCGCTTCCAGGATATTCAACACGTGGTTTATATTCATCGTCGTCTGTTTTTTGTTTGAGGAAGTCTCTCTGGTCGATTTCAACTTTCAGTTTATTGTAATCGTAGTCTTCATATTTGTTCTTGATAAGTTCGTTATTCTTCAATATCTTCGGACATTCGTCTATGTACAACAATTTATATTTTTTCTTGATGTATTCCAGATCATCGATCGTAAGGAAGTTTAAGAATGATTGTCTATCTTGGAATATACTTCTGTAAAGTCTGCAAGAATCATTGTTGTATGCAGGAGATGTTTTGTCCCAGCATCTACAAATAGCGTCCTTGCTGTTTGCCAAACAATATTCATTGATTGACTTTTTACATTCAGATGAAGACAACATAAGTTGATTTGTGTCACACCAGCTTGTTATTGATGAGCATGCATCACATGCATTTTTGTCAAAAGGACATTTTGTATAACCTTTCAAAAAATCTAATGTTGAGTTGTAACGAGACAAAACTTTACCAAAATTTGGATCAACATTCTTCATATACTCGTTCATAATATGATTATAGAAGCTAGTGACATCGTCATCTGACAATGCAAAATCGTAAATTGCAAAATTATATATATTTGCATTCCAGTTTAGTTGTCTGTTTAGGATCAACTCTTTATTACTAAACGTAATGTCGTCATTTGATATGTTGAATTTTAATAGTTGATGAATTACATTACTTTTTTCAGTCATATACAATATGCGTATGTTGTCGATGTCTTTTACAATAAAATAGAATATCAATGAGTCCTTGTCAAGATGCATATATTTGTCATTTGAATCAATCAAACATGTTTTAGGAGCTTCACTTGAATATTGAAACAATAGGCTTCCCATTTGGACATTGTTTGTAAGAGACAATGATCCACGCTTAATATACATTGCAAAAGCATTGTTATTTGGACTGTTTGCATACATTTTAAGGATTTCTATTTCGTTGTTACCATTGTTTGAAACTAAAAGATTACCATGTTTTACAACCAGAATTGTTGTGAATGTACCATGTACGTCTATGCTAAGATTATTTGAATATGGTCCAACTAGACGGTTATTTCCTAGGTAGAAACCTGACTTTCTTGAAAATACAGGTGATAAGTCGAAATCAAGGTCACGAGTTTGATCAATTTTACATTTAGATTTGTCCAAGTTTTCTTTTGGTGCCAGGTTGAACCAAACCTTCCCAATGTTTTGATATGACTTGCTTGAAAAAGCTGTTGTGTACATTACCAATCCCTTTGAGATGTCATCGATATTTTCTTCAATGTCCATCTTTTTGTTGTTGTTCAAAATCTCTTCAAGTGTTATCTCGTGAGTTGTTATAGTTAAACTGTCATTCGCAAATGTTTCAATAGGTTTAGTCTTTGTAACGTTATTACAACACAACAATGTATAAATTAAAACCAACAACGAGCCAAATATTATCCAATTATCCGGGCTTTTAACCTGATTAACTGCAAGGTATATTGCAACAAGAGATATAAAAATAATAATAAGTGTTGTACCCATATTTAATTATTTCATATATATTTTTTACCCGTGTTCTTTATCTTCTATTTATTTTGTAAATTATAATTATATAAAGTTATATAAATGAATGATCAATCTGTTAAAAAAGTAAATATTTCTTCCCTCATGAAAGGATCTTCTGATATTTACACCACAAATATTGTAAAAAAAGAAAATCACGGCAGTGAGCGTTTGAAACAAGATGATGCCTCTGAAATAGACTTTGAGGATATTGAGGCTAATGAAGATATTGAGGATAATGAAGATAATGAAGATATTGAGGATAATGAAGATAATAATGTACAATCGCTTGTCGACGAATCTTTTTTCGAAGATAGCAAAGAAGAAAACATAAAAGAACTTGACAACTTCCTTCATAAAGGAGGCAAAAAGAAAAAGAACAAAAAAGACAAAAAAGACAAAAAAGACAAAAAAGACAAAAAAGACAACGAAAGCGATGTATCTTTCGAGAATATATCAGATGCTTCAGATGCTTCAGATGCTTCAGATGCTTCAGATGCTTCAGATGCTTCAGATGCTTCAGATTCATCATCAGATACTTCAGATGCATTATCAAGCGTGTGCACTATTGATCTTTTGAGCAACGATCCACTGTTTATTGTGTTGTCTCAATTCTTCATGAGCAGAGAAACAGGCGATAACATTGTGACAGTGATGGAAAAACTGAACAAAAATCTAGAAACACTGATCACATCCAGAAGGTCTTAGACTAATAATCTTGCTCTTTGGAATCATAATTTTTTTCTTAACTTCAACATCATTTAACAACGGTGTTTGAATTGTTTTTTTTTCTATCTTTTCTCGATTGGATATGATAATCTTATTTATCCATGCATATGTCTCATCTATTTGTTCTTTGCTTTGAGCCCCTGTAATAATCACACACCCTGATTGAAATACTGCAACCGTAATTTTCTTACAATTTGTATCACTCAAACCATTGCCTTTACCGTTCACACATGAACTAGTACAATAGCATACACCATTGTTATGTCTATTATTCACATTCCACATATACTGGATTTTTACACCAGGATATATACAAGGTTCATAAGAACACATATTGTCATATTCTGATATCATTGTTTTAAACAACATATCACGTTTAATATTGAAACCTATCTTGTAATCACAATTAATCATACGAATCATGTAATTTGTATTGCATAGTCTGGACACATCTTTGATAATCTCGCTATTATTTGCATATATATGTTTTATATCAACGATAAGTTTGTCAATAAATTGTCGGCCTTGATCTAAAAATTTGACACCAGTCATCTGAATATTACCGTTCTTGAAAATCTTACAGTTTAAAATTGTAAAATCATCCCCCATCCTCACACGATATTCTAATGTCAATTGATTATCAAACTTTTTACATGAAATATTAGTTTTTCTTTTGTTAACATTCGCCTTCTTTGAGATTCCCTTTTTGTTGTTCCCAAACTCCGCATACAGTGCGCCTTCTATACACTTATCAGTATGTATAATAGTTTTCTCATACATTATATCAAGATTTACATCTGTGTTTATAGAACCAGTTGCAGTGATTGTGCTGATCTTGTAGTTTGTTATGGAATCCATTTCTGCTCGCAAAAAACAAAAATGATGAGTATCAATTTTTGTTTATCTTTAAATAAAGTTCAATGTCTTAAGTAGTTTTAATTTTCCTTCCACCCTTTCCTTTTGTAATTTTCTTGTCGATAGATGCTTCCATTACAGATGAAAGTGTTGTATCAAGGTTGTCGAGTTCTTCCTTCCACATATCTTTGATTTCTGTAGCCACAAGTTTCTCCAAAGCTTCACACTTGCGTCTATATTCGTCCTCCAAGTCTTCAACCTTATCAATCGTAAGGTTATAAACAGGAATTCTGAGAAGGTAATCATACGTATCGTCCACCAGCATGTACTCTTTGTCTTTGAGCATCACCTCCAAGTCAATTTTCTTCATTTTGTGAACTATAATGGTTTCGTTAACAACTTCCTTTATGAATCTGATTTTATTCTCAATAATTGAATTATCCTTCAGTAATTGCTGAATCATAAAGTCCTTCCTCTTCTGATAGTATGAAAGACGTACGTTGTAGAACTCTTTGATGATATGTATAGCAGAATTATACTTCTTGATTTGTCCAAGGTTATTGAACAAATACATGTTTGTTGTCCCAAGCAGCTTCAACGATACTAACTTAAATTCGTTTTCAAATCGTGTAAAGCTATTTGTTTCTATACACATTAACTCATCAACAACACCACTATTTGAGAATGTAAGGATGAAATGAACATTCTTCTCATCATAGAAACTCTCGTAGTTTTTGAAATCAGCATTTTTCTCATAATAGTCTTCCATTGCAATCTTGAAATCTTCGGTCCAATATCCTACAGGAAGTTCTTTTACTTCAATCTTTGTTGCTGATAACCTTGACACACGACCACGACTGATCCATTTGTCGCTTTTGTCCCCACATTTTTGAATAGACCCGGTAAACCCCCTATACCAAGGTGTCAATTCATGACTATCTACTGTTTCATCATTGTTCAATAAACGACGAAGTACCGAGATAATATCACGAGGGTTGTAACAAGGAATGTTTGTACTGAACCCAGTACCAATCCCAATTGCGCCGTTTACCAACACCATCGGGATAATTGGCATGTAAAACTCTGGTTCGATGTCAAACCCGTCGTCATTAAGGTAATTCAAGATATATTGATCTTGTTTGATAAATATTTTCGGTGTAATTTCATGTAGCACCGTGTTAATGTATCTTGGTGCACCTGAATCTTTTCCTCCCTGAATACGAGTGCCAAATTGTCCATTAGGTTTGAACAAATTTATATTATTGGATCCAACAAAGTCTTGAGCCATACCTATAATCGCAGCTTGCAGACTGGCATCACCATGATGATACGATGTATGTTCCATAACATAACCACAAAACTGGGCTACCTTGATCTCTTTGTCATACAAGTTTTTCTTGAACGCCGCATACAAAATCTTTCGTTGCGAAATCTTCAGTCCATCACAAATACTAGGAATTGACCGTTCAATATCATAATTCGAGAAATGAATCAACTCTTTGTTTACAAACTCATCATATGAAACATCCACTTGTGCACAATCTAGAATAGTTTGCTTGTCATATGCGCCTAACCACTCTTTGCGATCGTCTGCACGCTTCTTGTTGAATGCCAGATCAAGCACGTTGTTGCTTGTTGAATCATCCCATTTGTAAGAAACCATTTTCATTTGTCTGAAATACTCTTTTGCCTCTTGATTGTCTGAAGTTCCCAGACCCTTGTAATACTTAATGTCCCATCCCTTGCCATCATTGTTCGCATGTTTCCAATTCTCATAATCAGTCATACTGTAAAAGCTAATAATATCTTTGCCCTTTTTGACTTTAATGATTGGTGTGAGCATTGATGAAATGAAATCGTTTCTGATAAGAAGCGAAGGCCATAGAGTGTGAAACATATTGAACAGAAGACCCTTTATATGTGAACCATCGTGATCTTGATCACACATAATCATAATACGTCCATATCGTAAATCGTCTATTGATTTGTAATCCTTCCCTGCTTCAAGACCTATGATTTTCTTTAGCGTCGAAATCTCTTCGTTCTCCGAGATCTTTTTCATTGTGACATCCTTAACATTAAGAATCTTACCCCTCAACGGAAAGACACCGTATCGATCACGACCAACCTCACTGAGACCTGCAATTGCCATTGACTTTGCACTGTCCCCTTCTGTAAGAATTAACACACAATCTTTGCTTTTACCCGAACCTGCCCAGTTTGCATCATCCAATTTATGAACACCCTTTATAATTGTCCGTTTTTTGCCGTCAGTCTTCTTCATCTTGTTGTTATCTACCACTTGGCTGATTTCACAAATCTTTTCAACTATTCCAGATTTGTACAATTTTTCAATGAACTTATCACTAACTTCACCTTTACTTCCAAACTTAGAAGCAGGTGTTGTTAACGTCTCTTTTGATTGACTGTCAAATGATGGATTCACCACAGTGCTTTTAACGAAAACAATTAGATTGTCTTTAACAATCTGAGGCTTAATGTTAATGTCTTTCTTCTTTTTTGAAATAAGGTCGATCAACTTCTTGGTAATTTGATTCACAATATAATCAACATGTTTTCCACCCCTTAGAGTCCAAATTCCATTCACAAATGACACCTGTTCAAATCCACTGAAATCGTTGTATGAAGCAACAACTTCCCACCTTTCATTTATCTTTTCATACACCCTTGCATGTGAATTCTTATCACCAAGATAGAGATTGACATACGATTCGAAGTTTTTGAATTCGAGTTTTTTTCCGTTGCAAAATACAGATACATCGTTGTCTGTTACTGCACATGTATCATATACACGCTTCAACATAAGACTATACATGTCGTCTGTTAATCCTTTCATGTTGAACTTTGCGTAATCTGGCATAAAACGTATTGTTGTATACGGTTTCTTGGTATATTTTTCAATAAGTGGTGTATTAACCTTGCTCATATTGTCCTCAAACCGTTGTTTATATACTTTTTTCTTATTGCTATCAACTGTTTCTATTTCGAAAAACTTGCTGAAAATATTGCATGCCTTCGCACCAATACCATTCTGACCACCAATACATTTTTCCTCGTTATCATCATAGTTTGTTGATGTCAGAAGGTTGCCAAATATCAACTCAGGAATGTACATGCCATGCTCTGGATGTTTTTCAATTTCAATCCCCTCACCATCGTTTGTTACTTCAATGACACCAGTATTTTTATCGATAACTATTTTGATTGATTTTACAAGATTCTTGCAATCTGGTTGCGACTTCAAACGAACAGCATGATCGATTGCATTTACAAGGATTTCATCAAATATTTTGTAAAGCCCTGCTACGTACTTCACCGATTCCTTGACAACCCTGTTTTCATTTTCTTTAAAAACCCATGTTTGACAACTGTCTTCATCCACAGATCCAATATACATACCAGGACGTGTAAGTACATGTTCTCTGCCTTCGAGCTTCTTGTATTTGTTACTCAAACTCATTTTGCAATTTCAATTGCACTATCAAAAAATAAGCGACTTAGTGTTTAAATAGCTTTTGATACTTGTTTTGGTTAACTATGCTGTTGAAAGCTTCTAAATTCAATTGAGAGCGATCACTGGATTTACGTTGAGCTTTTTGAATAATCTCTTGTAACTGAGATTCAAATTTTTCCTTTAAGAGCTTTTGTGCCTTCAATCTAATTTGGAAATCTGTTTGGAGATTGTTGCATGCTTCTTTCATTGAAGTCAATGGAATGTTAAACTGGCTTTGACCACCTTCTTGAATAACTCCTTGTGGATCATTGACAACGAATGCAGGACGAATAGTTGTACTAGACACATTCATATCCATACCCATTGGAGCATTGTTTTCGTAGTGATGAGTGCGTACACCAAAGTATTCCAGGGGAAGCGTTGTCTCTGCACCACCTTGTTGTTTACGTTTAGACTCAAACAACTCTTGAATATGATATTCCTCAATTGTTACTTTTCCTTCACGCTTGGCCAATTTTTCTGCTTTATGAATAGCGTTTTTAGCAAAATTAAATAGACTAGTGTCAATTAACTTTAATACACGATCATCTACTTCACGAATGCCTATCTTTCTCAAGGCTGACTTTAGGTTTTTCTCGGCTATTAATTTCATTTTATAATATTATAATATATTTTTAATGGAAACTACAAAATCTAATGGAAGAGTTGACGTTTTAAATAATGCGAATTACCAATCATATCGCCTTTTTGAAGAAGATAAAAAAGACCCGGATTCATTTAACAAAGAAGCTATTCGAAATATCCATATCAATAACCCTATAAGTACAATATTTTTTAGCCAACAAAATATTGATGCTCTGCAAGAAGCTATAAGATACCAAGTATACAACAAATCATGTAAACAACATATAATCGATAAGCAGTCAGAAACAGAATTATTTATAATAATGCGTGCATATTATCTCCAATATGCCGAACACAAACCACACAGTATACTTGATCAAATCAAAGAACTCAATCGCATGGTTATTGAATATTGTGTCCCAAAAATCTTAAATGAAATTGCAATATATACCCATTATAAAAATGATATACAACAATTACCAGTACCAATGGAACGTGGTGCTTATTCCAGCTCAAAAGGTACAAAAGTCTTGGTCAACAAGGAGTTCTGAGAGTTTTTTATATTGTGTAATAATAAAATGAGTAGCTCACCTAGTAAAAGTATATCATACTATAACACACTCATATTTACAATTATTTCAGGTATAATATCATTGTTGCTTTTGATAGCATTATTCTTTGATATATTTAAAGACTACATAACATTTATTATTACTGTCGAAGTCGGTATATTCATAATCATAGGTGGCTGCATTTGGGCTATCATTGCAAATGAACAACTTATCGACAAATACAAGCAAGCTAAGAATTTCAATATCGATTTTACAACATGCCCTGATTATTTCATCCAACGCAATGAAGGTGGTAAAAACATTTGTTCAAACGAGTATATCACCGAAGATGAGTACAAAAATAAATTTTTGACCAAGATTTATCCTGTTGATAACATCGACAAAAATGAAATGTACCCATTACCTAAATTACATGTCCATTCTTACGTTGATTCAACAAAACCATACGATAAATATGATAGTAGTATTATTGAAACAGCAACAGATCTTAAAGAAACTAGGGACAAATGTGCGGCTGTCCTTGGACAAAACATAAATTATAAACTATACAGTGCCATGCCTTGGACAAGTGCTATTGCACGGTGTGAATCGTTTGCCAAGTAAATCAGAAACAACACATTTAACTTTATTTTTATTTTATTATGAAATGGACATCTTACTCAAATATAGACCATCTTCATTAAACGAATTTGTAGGTAATAAATCACAAATACAAAAACTTAAAAATGCACATATGCAAAAGAAACATGTTATGTTACTTGGTCCTCCTGGTTGTGGCAAAACTTTATTAATAGATTTGTTCTGTTCTGAAAAAAATTCAAACGTCCTTGATGTTCATAAGGATAACATATGCCAAATATCGCCATTTTTAAACAATAAAACAATTCAATCTTTTTTTGATGACAGATCCAAAATTATCGTTTTTGATAATGTTGATGTGCTTATCGCAAACGACAAACTTACATGCTCGTTTCTAACAGAAATAACCAAACAAACCGGATGTTTAGTTGTTTGTTCATGCAACAGTAACGAAGAAAAGAAACTTACAGACCTTAAAAAACACGTTGAAGTTATAAAGCTGGAATTTCCTTTACCAAGTAATACTTTCGCTTATATTATCCAAATCCTTGATAAAGAGAATATTGAATATGATCCAGAAGATGTGTTGGAGTTGTGCAAAAAATACAAAGGCAATATAAGAGAAACGTTCAACCAATTACTACATGGATCACGAAATCACCATTCTTCGTCATTTAAAAATTTAAATAGTGTTGAAACTGTCAGTAAATTATTAGCTTGCAATATTGATGCTGTTGACATTAAATATATTATCAATGCAGATGCAAACGTAACATCATGTATGGTTTTTGAAAACGTCCCGGAAGAAATTCATTATAACAGGTCACCTAAGGACATGAAACTGGCAATTTCATTATACCGTGAAATAGCAAATAAATATCTTGAAAGTACTATTTTAGAAGATTATATGTGCAAAAATCATGAATGGTCTATGTGGGATATGGTGTATACCATTCGATTCGGTGGCACAAATTTAATATTAAATAAAAATCTACGTATTGATGTACCCAAAGAATATATTATACGTTGCTCACAACTGCTAAGCAAAACATCCCATAAACAAATCATGAATAAGAAAATACGTTCTTTTTCAGAGGGAATTTCAATGGATAACAAGTTATTACTCGCAAACATTGTTACAAAGAAGAGCAATGAAAAAGAATGGAAAAAAAGACTCAACAAAGAACAGTGCAACTTTATCAACACATACACCAAATATTTTTTGTAGATTTTCTTTTCTTTTGATAAATAAAATGAGCTCGTCTGCTACCAATTCTGCTGTTAATACTGCGACCGATACAGCAAATGTTGTCATGGACAAGATTAAAAATTTTCTTGGCGATAAAGGACATATTGTGGTAATGATTGTAGTTGTATTACTTGTCTTTATTCTTGTTATTGTGTATATATCATTTGCTCTCAAGGCATCTAACCTCAAAGGTAAGTTATTGACAAAGTCGCCTTTAAAATTAGATGATTTGCAAACACCATTTGTAGTTGATGCAGGTGACATTCCTAAACCTTCTGTCGGAAGAGAATACTCATATTCATTTTGGATGTATATTGACAACTTTACACAAACTAATGATGCACCACAAATGATTATGTATAGAGGTACTCAAAATAGTATAGGTGATGCTAACCCTATTGTCATGATGGATGGAAATTCCAACAAATTATACTTCGTGATTAAGACACAAGGATCTTCTTTGTCATCTACTGTATCATCTATCAATTATGATACTAACCTGCAGAATGTTTTGTCTAGATCATATTTCAATAATCGCGACTTTACTTTAAGTACTCCTAATACACACAAACATATAATTATGTCAATTGATTACGTTCCTCTCCAACGTTGGGTACATGTTACTGTCGTGATTGATAACAAGATTATTACAGTATTCATGGATGGTGAAATTTACAGCGTCAAGAGTATTGATGAGTATAAAATGACCAAGCAACCTGAGTTTGATGTAAGAGGTAATAAGATTGATTATAACTTGATTATTGAAAAAACTGAAGGCTCTATGTATCTTGGAAAGTTCAACGGTAGTAAGACACCTAATGCATACTTGAGTAATCTTGGTTTCTACAACTATGCAATCTCATTATCTGAAGTGAAGAAAGTGTATATGCAAGGACCTTTTGCTAAAGGTAACTTCCTAAGTGCAATCGGAATATCATCTTATGGAGTGCGTTCCCCTATATACAAGATTGATGAATATCAAACCGCTAAATAGTAGACCATACATTGGGTGTAACTTTTTTTCTCATGAATAATTAACAAAAATGACGGGAGATTTAAACATTATTATTCAAGTTATATTTGGTTTGGTAGTTATTATATTATTATATGTGATCACTCTTGTGGTACTTAATGTAGATTCTATTGTTGCATCCAAGTCTGTTACAGTAAGACCACGTGACATGACATTAGTCATTGATGGCTACGCACCATCTAGTCAAATGGCTAACAAGAGTTACAATACAATCAATCCTTTTGTGGAGGATTTCAGAAAGATTGGCAGGTCCATTAACACACATGGAGGTGCTCAATTTACATATCAGTTATGGATGAAGATCGAAGATATTACAATTGCTAACTTTGAAAATCAAGTCCTCCTCCTGAAAGGTGACAACAGAAAATACAATATTGGATTGTATGATATTACCTCTGGTAAGTTGATAGACGATACATTTAAAAATGATTACGCAATTAAATCACCATTGATCAAGTTTGGCTCGTCTTACAAAGATATAATTGTAGAATTTAACACAAACAAGACATTAAACTACTCTACACATATTAAAACAAATACCGATGGAGATCCTATTTCAAAGAGAAATGCACTCAGTCTGTTACCTATCAATTGGTACCTTTTCACGTTCGTATTTGAAGATAATTTTTCACAAACTGACAGTTCCGAAAACGGTATTAAATTTACATTCTATATGAATGATTTCCCATATCACTCAGTGTCCGCTTCAAGTGACCCAATATTACGTAATAACTTCCTAAAACAAAACGAAGGAAATCTTCACATCCTTCCTGGAATGAAAACAGTTAATGACTTTATCAAGTTAGCCAATATTAAATATTACAACTATGCTGTTGATCATGCGTCTGTGATGTCTGAATACTCCAAGGGCCCTCCTAAACATGCTGCCACTCTTGTTGCACAGAACGTCGCAAAACCTGCATATTTATCAGCATACAACAAGATGGATATTTACAACTATTAAGATGAAACATTGAATGAAAACCATTAATAAGGGATTCATACCAAGGCATACAATGTTTATTAACGATCAGGCCGTTGAAAAATGGGCAACTTTACAAAAAAACATTCTAAATGAAATTGTACTAACTGGAGACATTCAACCCAAGTATAAATACAACTATGCAAATCAGACATGCAACGTGATTATGCTAATTATTTGTTCATTCACAGTTTGTGCACCGTGCATTATATGAGATGCATGTTGTTGCTGTCTTTCCTTTTGTATGAAAAACCCATTCAAATATGGTTGTGCAACCATATCAATTACACATTACACATGGGTGCAAAGACACTTTTCTGGATGAACAAAAACTCCTTGAAAAACAACTTAACAATAAAATCCATCTTATTATAAGAAGTGTGTTTGGAATATCTCTCATCATTTGATGACTGTATCTCAAAGGGTAACGCAAAGACTGCCAATGTTATCAGAGGTCATCTTGTCAACATTATCCGTGATTGTGCGTATTGTTTGAAATACATCAGTCTGAATGATGATGGGGATATTGAAAAGCTACGTGACATTATCACGCGTCTTTAAGTTATTTAAATTCTTTTTGATCTAATCTTATAAATAAGATAAATGGGTGGCGGTGTCATTCAGTTAGCAGCATGGGGAAGTCAAAACAAATATCTTATGGGAAATCCTGCATTAACATTCTTCAAAAAAGTTTACAAAACCCATACAAATTTTTCTGTTGAAAGCATTTCAGTTGATCTCAACAGAACAGACGCTAATATATTTGAACCAACTATTCTTAAAACCAAACTTCCGAGAAACGGTGATTTAGTTGCTCAAATTTATTTTGTGTTTGAGCTGCCACCAGTTATAAGTGATGGTTTTACAAGATTCAGATGGTTGGAGAATATTGGAGAAGCAATAATAAGTAACATCACATTAACTATTGGCAACGTAACAGTTGATAGACAATCTGGAGAATTTATGAATATACTGAGTAACGTTACACTTCCATCTTTCAGACGAGAGATGTATAACAAAATGATTGGGAATATTAGTGCTCTTACCAGTCCATTCAGGGAGCAAATTTTAAACAAAGTTTATCAAGATAGCTCATTGAGGGTTACGAAGATATACCCAGCTGAGGGAGATGGGAACAATCCAACATTGCCATCTCACAAGTGTTTTGTTCCGCTTAAGTTTTGGTTTAATAGGGATTTTGCCAGCGCTCTCCCAATAGTGGCACTTCAATATATGGATGTTGAAGTATCGATTGAAATACGACCAATTTATCAAATCTATCAATTGTTTTATTACTTACCTGGCTCTAATATTGCAGCATACCAAGCACCTAATGTTGACAATCCTTCACATCATATTAAAAACTACATAAGTCAAGATAAGTCTAAATATCTCAGAGATGGCGACATTATGGACTTGAATGCACGATTGGAATGCAACTATATATTTTTAGATAAAGAAGAGCGTAATTTTTTCATGAATAAGCCTTTAGAATATTTGATAGACCAATGCACCCGACACGAAAAGTTAAAACTTTCGGAATTCAACGTTATAGACTTTAAATTACAAAATCCGGTGAAGGAGTTGTTTTGGGTATTTAGAAGAAGTGATGCAAACAAAAGGAATGAATGGTTTCATTTTTTGGATGGAACAAAAAACATAATGGTAAATGCAAAATTTATGTTTAACGGTGTTAACAGATGTGAGGAAAAAGAACCACAATATTTCAACTATTTGCTTCCATTTCAACATTACTCGGGAGATCCCACAGAAGGAATATATGTCTTTCCATTTGCATTAAATCCAGAGGACGGAATAAAACAACCATCTGGAAGTTGTAACTTTTCTAAAATAGATAAATTTCAGTTTGTAACAAAAGTCGCTATTCCAACATCTCAATCATATTTTTATGATTTGTTATTTTTTGCTTCAAGTTACAACATGTTGAGAATTAATGGTGGTATGGCATCACTTTTTTACAGCATGTAAATGCAAAAATATCTATGGTTAAAGTATAAAATGTTTAGTAATATATTGGGACAACGACCAGTACCACCAAGTACTACGGATAACAGAACTCAACGTCAACGAGTTGATCAATTTGCTGAAGAATTGCGTACCACATTAAAAAATGTTGGCAAAGATCAATCTGGCCAACTGATAGGTATTAAACTAGGTGACAAGGCAGCGTTCCAAAGGCAAGTTGATGATCTCGTTGATTCCATCAAAAACTCTTACCAAACATACAACAGTGAAATGGGCAAGTACTCAAAAGTAAAGAAACTCAACGAAAACTTAGTAGTCAACTTTAGGCATAATTTGAGAGTAATGGTAGATGTTACAAACCTTCTTACATCTTATGTGCAGTTGTTTGAAGTGATTAAATCTGAACTTGCCAAAATAAATTCGTTGATAGGAAAAGATGTCAGTGTAGAAGATATTAGTTATCTTGAATCAATTACTCAGCAACAAATCCAAACTCTTCAAAATGAATTCGTTAAACAAACTGATAAGCTGACTTCACTATATGATCAATACGCTCTTACTGAAGAGAAACAACACATTGTCGATACACGAGCTAAGATGTCTGAAATTATCAACGATGCAACTTCTATTTATGCATCTCGTGGTGGTGCAACCAAACCTAGAAGAGCTACAGCATCAAAGCTAAAAAAATCTCCTAAAAAAGGTAGCAAGTGCTAACTATTTAAGAATTTAACATGTTTATTTTTGTAATGGCTACAGCAGGAGGATCGTGTAATGATGTTACAAAGAAACCAATCAAAAAAGGTAGAAAGTCAACAAAATCAGCAGTGAATGAAGACACGAATATTATTGCAACAAGTCAAGAGGAACCATCAAAAACAAAAAGAGGAAGAAAACCCAAAGCAGTTTATAACAGTGTTGACATAGTATCAAGTGTACACAATGCATCTGATGTTGAAGATGAAAACGTAATAGTTAAACTAAATATCAAAGACGAAACATTCGGAGAAATGAAATATGAAGATGACGAGATCCCGTATGCTTACAACCATGATTATTACAATAAAATTTCAGTATATGATGAAATGTCATGTAAGAAAGTTTCTCATGTTCAAGATGATCAAAAAGGCACACTCAAAGTTATTGACTTGTTAAAGGATTTTGAAGAGAAGAACAAGAACAATGAGTGGCCATCCAATACAACAATACATTGTTATTGGTGTTGTTGCAAGTTTGATAATCCACCTTTTGGCATACCCATAAATTTTGACAATGATAATTTTGACGTGTATGGTTGTTTTTGCAGTCTAGAATGTGCAACGGCTTATAATTTCAAAATGAATCACAACATCGATGAAATGTGGGAAAGATATAATTTAATAAATCTTCTCAGCAGAAGGATTGGCTACAAGGTTCAAGTAAAACCTGCTCCTGACCGGCTTTCACTCAAACATTTTGGTGGCTTTATGGATATTGAGCAATTTAGAATGTATACAAATACAAACAGATTTGTAAATGTAAATTTCCCCCCGATGACATCTATTACACAACAGCTCGAGGAAATCAACGAGTATGACTTGAAGAACGATCTGAAATATATTCCGATTGATAACGAACGGATAAAAAAATACAAAGAGAAGGTATTTTTTAGAAGAAATAAACCATTAATTGATCAGAAAAACTCAATAGAATCTACTATGATATTGAACTATGATAATTAATTGCAATCCCATGACACCTTTGTTTTCCCGTTTTCTTTTTTAAGTTGACCAAGACGTTTCCCAATAGTTTCGTCTTGTGTTTTCTCATAAATTACCATATCTACGTCGTCAGTAACATAATAAACAACACCTTTGATTATCTTTTCATAAACATTTTGATTGAGTTCATCTTCATCGACACGGTCTTCAATATCACCACTTTCAGATGATTGTACAGAATGGTTTGGACTGGATGGATTGGATAGATTGGATGATATGGATGAATGGGTCGATTTCTTACTTAGTGCATTTGATAGCCTCTGTTTCAACTGTTCTACTTCCATCACCAATCGAGCATTTTCTTTTTCAAGGCATACAACTTGAGATACTTTTGTAAATACTTTGTTGTCTTCTTGCATGTGCTGAATCTCCATTCGGAGTTTCTGTATTTCATTGTTCATTACTTCTATATTGTTCACATTCTCTTGATCTTTTGTTTGGTATTCAACAATGGTTCTTTCGAGTATATCTTTTTCGCTTCTAATGTTTTCGTGATTGTTTTTAAGTTCATTTATCAATGTTTGTTGTGCCTCGAATACATTTTTAAGCGTCAACAATGTTGTGTCAACAAAATCTAGAGAAGTTTCCATAAACATGTTTTTCATAATTACGTTTATATGTTTTTAATAATACCATCTTATATATAAACATGCAACATACTATCTCTGTGACTGAAGATATCAATTTAATATCTAAACAAACTGGCATCGAAGACTTGATACATGTTGAAAAAATATATTACAAAAACAACGGTTCGATGTCAGATACGATAATGGAACTTATGGAATACACACATTGTGCTCCAAATAAAGAAGAGAAACAAGACGAATTCACAAACTTTAGAAAAATTGTTGAAGAAAAGGAAGCAATATTTTATAAGTTTGTTGCACGCACAAAAGATAATATGTTTGCCAAGTGATAAAGTACTTAAGGACATGGTCGCCATTTTGATATTAATATTAAAATGAACGCAAACACACTTGAAATAAGGACAGTTCAAGCAACAGCTTTTAAAATTCTTGTTGAAGCACTGAAAGAGCTTTTAACTGATACTTGTATAGACTTTGATGAGACAGGTATGAAGATTGTCTCAATGGACAATTCTCACATTGTACTTGTGCACCTAAAATTAGATGCACCAAAGTTCGAGTACTTCCACTGTGAAAGCAAAATTACAATCGGGGTAAACATGTTGAATTTGTATAAACTTATTCGTACGATTAATAGTAACGATACATTGACATTGTTTATTGAATCTGATGACCTTAATCATTTGGGAATCAAAATAGAAAACGGTGAAAAGAATACCAAAACAACATACAAACTTAATCTTCTTGATCTAGACAATCCCAAAATTTCAGTCAACCCAGCAGATTTTAATTATGAGATTATGTTACAAAGTGCTGATTTCCAAAAGATATGTCGCGATATGAGCAATATCGCAGAAGTTGTTGAAATCAAAAACGTAGGTAATCAACTTATTTTGAGTTGTAAAGGGGATTTCTGTAGTCAGGAGACGGTCCTTGCTGACACTGAAAATAACAGTGGTAGCAAAAATAATAATGAAATTGTTCAAGGTATTTTCAATCTTAAATACTTGGTATTGTTTACAAAATGTACAAACTTATGCAGCACTGTTGAATTGTTCCTCAAGAATGATTATCCATTGCTCATCAGATACATGGTAGCGTCTCTTGGAGAAGTAAAGCTATGTCTCGCACCTCAATCACAAAATCACGTTTAAGTTTTATTTTCTTGAATGTTGTCCCTATTTAATTTGAAAATGAGATCGCCATAGTAAATTGGCAAAATGTTGAAATATTTTTTGTCGGAAAGAGTATTATCACTCGTCCATATTTTTATGATGCAAAAATGTTTCTTTGGACTCGTAGAAATACCACATATTTTCCCCCAATGATCCTTATGTTCATCTAATAACAACGATTCTCCCAGTAATTTCGTACACATGTCTTCCCAAAATGGTTTCATGTTGTCTTTAAGAACTTTTATTGACAAACAACCACCTTCGATGTTATTTGAATCATCCCAACACGGAAATATATGCTCTCTCATAAGGAAAAATATACCTTGATGTATATGTTCACCAACACTTAACTGGTGTTCCCAAAATTCATCAACTGACGAGATATCCCCTAGACGCTTGTAACTTTTATTTGTCCAGTCGGTGTCAAATGGGTCATGAAAATACAATGTCCAAAGATCATTTAAAAATAGCTTTTCTTCAGTCATGTTTTAATTCAAATATATCATTCGCCTTAAGTGTTTGTTCCTCCAATGTTTCTTTATACATTATTGACATTTTTGAAAAATATATGCCTGTAGTCTTCATGTTTCGGAGGTGGTAAGCCAATAATACTTGCATTACTTCAAAACACAATACATCCACATCTATCGCTAACAACGATTTTTTAAACAAATTAAATTCATATGTTACATCGTATAAATCGTTTATTATTGCATATTCAATATCAACAACATCAGAAGTATGAGCACGTTTTTTTTTCGTATCATTTTGCAATGTTGGGAATGCAACTTCCCCTTTCACACTTCCATTATTTACATACGCAATAATATTCAAACAATCTGCGACATACGCATGTTTGTCATACGGTGAAAGATAGTAGGAATGATATTTAAACATCTTTAAAAATGCTAGAAATATCACCCAATATATTTTATCTTTGTTACATGTAACCTGAAACCCTAGTTTGTCATCCAGATATCCATGGTATATTGTATATCCTTCAAATGTCCATATTTTTAATTTGTAATACGATGTTGAAATACTTTGGCAAAAATTGATGTACAACCAATATACGTTTAGAATAGAGTAAATTCCCTTGTGCATTATATAAACACACTATATAACAAATTTGTTATATAAGTTTAATAATGAAAAATATCACGAAAAAATTCATTGAACAATTAAAAAATGACCCAAAGTATGTGTTACAATCATTATCCGAACCAGAAATTGAGAAACTCATCCAAAGAGCAAACTACGATTATTATAACAAGGATGAGCCATTAATTTCAGATCAACTTTATGATTTAATTAAGGAACACCTTGAAGAGGTAAATCCGAAAAACCCAATATTAAAAAACATTGGGGCGGCCATAGGGGATGATGAGAGAAAGGAAGAACTCCCATATTTTCTTGGTAGTCTGGACAAAATCAAAACTGATGACAAAGTTATGCAAAAATGGATTAATACACACCCTGGTCAATGCGTAGTTAGTGATAAACTTGATGGCAATTCTGCGTTATTACTATGGAAAGGATGTTCTCTTAAAATGTATTCCCGGGGCGATGGAACAACCGGACAGAACATTAGTCACCTTTTGTCTTTTATAAAAGGAATTCCCAACTTTAAAGGAAAACATGAAATTGCTGTGAGAGGAGAACTTATCATTTCCAAGGCAGATTTTGAAAAAGTCAAAGATAAGGGTGCAAATGCTAGAAATATGGTTGCAGGGCTCATCAACTCAAAAATTCCTGATTTGCAAGTAGCAGCTGTTACACAATTCGTATCTTATGAAATCATCCATCCTAAAATGATGCCAAGTGAACAAATGATAAAAATGCGTGAACTTGGTTACGTTCCTGTTCACCATCAAATATGTCCCGATATTACCATGGAGATGTTATCAACAATCCTTGTTCAGCGACGGGAACAAAGCGAATTCGAAGTTGATGGTATTGTAGTAATGCACGATAAGATATACAAACGTGTAAAAGAAAATCCATCATATGCGTTTGCATTTAAATCAATACACACCATGCAAAAAGCAGAAGTGTTAGTCATCAACGTTGAATGGAATATGTCAAAGGATGGATATCTCGTGCCTGTTGTAAACTTTCATGAAGTACATTTGGCAGGTGTGACAATTAAACGTGCACATGGTTTCAATGGCAAATTTATAAAAGATAACGTGATTGGACCTGGATCTCGTATAGTTATTATAAGGTCAGGTGATGTCATCCCATATATTGCTGAAGTGCTTGCTTCGTCCGTAAGTGGACAGCCACAAATGCCAGATGTAAATTACGAGTGGTCAAAATCTGGTGTCGACATTATGTTACCACATGCCGAACAAAAAGAGTCAAGAGAGCTGAGACTTAAAAACTTGGAATATTTTTTTGAAAAGATAGATGTTAAGGGATTAGGTCCAGGCAATATTAAAAAAATGTTCGAAGCGGGGTTCACTTCTGTCAAAAGCGTGTTTGGGGCATCCGCTGACGATCTCAAAAAAGTAGACGGGTTCAAAGATAAGATGGCTGACAAAGTGTATACAAACTTAAAAGATGCAAAGGAACGCCTTGATTGTATAAGTATAATGGATGCTTCAAATACACTTGGTCGTGGTATCGGTAAAAAAAAGTTACAACTCATTATCAATGAAATACCAAACATAATCAATCAGCGTTATATTCCTTCCGTACATGAACTTATAAATATAAAAGGCATTGAAAAAACAACTGCTGAATTGTTCGTATCAAATCTGCCCAAGTTCTTCGCGTTTATCCAAGAAAATGATTTGTTTTGTGGAACCGTACAAGTTGATGTGAAAGATGTCCCGACAGCAAACAAAGGCGAGTTTTTAGGTATGAAGATCGTGTTCACTGGTTTCCGTAATACAAACCTTGAAAATCATATTACATCTCATGGCGGCTCTATGTCTAGCACAATCAGCAAAAATACATCTTTATTGGTTAGAAAAGACACCGAAGAAGAATCAACAAAAATAAACAAAGCCAAACAGCTGGGTGTTCCAATTATGACACTTACTGTGTTTATGCAAAAATACAATATCGTCATGTAGACAAAATTATCTCACATTCAATAAAATGCCGTGTATAAACAACATGGGTAACATTTTCCTTCTATTTGTCTTATTTATTTTCTTCATGATTATTTACACACTTGTAGATCCTAAAGGATTTTCTTACGGGAATGTTGAGAAGTTCAATGGTTGTGTAACGAATGATGATGTTACGTTTGGTGGGATCAATGTAAACGCTCGGCAAAATGACGAAAAGAAAGTTTGGTTTAATGACCATGGATTAATCGAACCATCCAAAATGGAGATAAATCAAGGCATTCCTATTCCACAGAAGTATGAACCTTCTATTCAAGACAAAAATAATGGTTTGAATCCTGAACTGCCATCAGTTGACGGAACACGAAACGGAAACAAGTCTATGTACATGTTTTCATACAACAAATGCAAGCCAGAGTGCTGCATCGACTCACCTTATTCATGCAGTGGTGGTTGCGTATGTATGACCGATAAACAATATAACTTTATCGGGGGTCGAGGAGACAATCATGGTCCCAATGGATGCACGTTTGAAGATTCTATTTTTTAAAAATTGATGCACATATATTTAAAAGAAAACGTGTACACTTTCTATTAAGAAATCAGCAAAAATGAGTATCGTCACACGTGAAGAGTATAAAACTTACAACAAGATCAAGAACAAGATTGGAGTCAACGACAAATGTACACAGACAACTCGTAAACAAAATTCTCAAAATGCGCGCACAATTATTATTACACAACTTCCCCGAAAACATAACTTACGCGATGACGACGATGACGACGATGACGACGATGACGACGATGATGACGATGAGGATTATGAAGATGATGAGGATGAATATGATGGTACAGATGACGAAGATGATGATCAAAACGAAGATTCAGAATTAAAATCCAAATTGAAAGCTAAAAGGTGTTATACCAGGGATGATTTGAAATATTACAAAGAGCTTGATGCAAAACGACAAAAGTTTGTAGATGATGTCGAAGTACAAGTACGAAAATTCAATAACTCATCTATTCCGTTACGGTTTAAAGTCATTGAATCTGACATGAATATGCATTTGAAAGCACTAGCATTAAACAAAGTCGATCAGCTTGCAATGCTTGACCCGTCCGCATCAGAGTATTTCAAACTTAACACATGGATCGAAAACTTGTGCAAACTCCCTATTGGCAAGTACAAAGACCTTCCAGTTAATGCAAGCAATTCTATTGATGACATCTCAACATTCCTTGATACAACAAAGACTAAATTGGATGAAGTTGTATATGGACACAATGATGCAAAAAATCAAATTGTAAGACTTTTGGCTAAATGGATCTCAAATCCTAAATCCAAAGGTCTTGTCATAGGTATCGAAGGTGTTCATGGTATCGGAAAAACAAGTTTGGTGAAGGATGGTATATGTCAGGTTCTTGGTTTGCCGTTTGGCTTTGTTCCACTTGGTGGAATCAGTGATGCAAGTTTTATGGTCGGTCATTCATACACATATGAAGGTGCAAGATGGGGTAAAATTGCAGATATCTTAATGAACGTAGGGTGTATGAATCCTGTGTTGTACTTTGACGAACTTGATAAAATCAGCACAACAACTCATGGTGAAGAAATTTCAAATCTACTTATCCATTTAACTGATAGCAGTCAAAATGACAAGTTCCAAGATAAATACTTTGTTGAATTAGATATTGATCTCTCAAGGTGTCTTATTATATTCTCATACAATCATGCCGAAGCAATTAATCCAATTCTACGTGATAGGATGATAACAATTAAAGCAAAAGGTTACAATACGAAAGACAAAATTACAATTGCACGTGATTATATGCTTCCAAAGATACTTGAAGAATACGGTATCACCTCTAATGATGTCGTGTTTACAAACGAAATGCTTCAATATATCATTCAACATACTGATGATGAAGAAGGTGTACGGAACATGAAAAGATCTTTAGAAGAACTAGTAAGTCAAATAAATTTGCATCGTCTGCTCAAGAAACCTCTTAACGATGGTGATGAAATAATGACATTTCCATTTCAAGTAACTAAAAAAGTTATTGACAAGTTTGTTAAAAAGAAATCAGATGAAAACACATCACTCCCCATGATGTATATGTGATGTTTTATCTTTTTTGCTATTACATGTATAAAATGTAAGTAAAATTAAGTATGTTTCGTGTATTTAATAGGAGCAATGTCGAAAACATTATATATCTGCAAGGTGCTCAAAATAATGATTCAAATGCATCTGTTGGATCGATTATATTCCAGAACTATCACAGTATTTCAAATATTAATATTGGTGCTATATCTGCCACATTGACTGGTTCAAATGGAGATTATGGTGATATAGTTATTAAAACACGTTCATACAATGACAACAACCTAAGTGAAAAAATGCGGATATTACATAATGGTAACGTCACGATTGGAAACTCGAACAACAAACTTAATGTTAAAGGTGACATATACGCAACAGGTACGTTAGATACAAGTAATGTTAATACAAATACATTGGAGACATCTAATATTCTTACACAGAATTATAGTACTCAACGTATATATTTTACAAAAAACATATCATCAAACTTTGCAAATAGTATTCACTTATCATTAAGAAGCAACGAAGTTGAACTTGACGCTTCATGTATAGTTTCAGGTGTAATTAACTCGTCAAGACTATCTAATCTTGATGCATCTGTAATTTCATCGGGACATTTAGTAAATGATGTTATGCCTGATGGGTTAATTTTGAATAATATTGTCACATCAAACCTGACATCTATTGCAAATACATCAACACCTAGAATAACATTCACTCGAGGAAGCAATGTTAACCTTATTTTGTCGGGTACCAATGCAAATCTCACTGCATCTAATGTTGACGCTTATGGAAGCATCAAATGTAAAGATATATCTGTTGGATTTCCTTTTATGCAATCTGATCCAATAAATGATTTTCGCAACATGACAAATTGGAATATTCAACAAGCAGATGTATCTGTTATTCATGCACGCTTCGGTTACTTGAACAAACTAGTTTTCATTTCATTTTCTTTTGTTCTATCTGTTTCGGGCACGGACATCCAAATTACCCTTCCTAAGTTTCCATTACATTCTTTTGCACATCCACAATTATATACAAGTATAAACAACACTGACATTTATGGTAAAGTAACTATTGATTCAAATATACATGCGCTCGTGTTCAAGACTAGCATGTTATCTACAGGTATTTGGTATGCTTCTGGAAGTATGGTGTATGAATGCTTGTGACGAGGTATAAAATACCAACTCTTTTTTCTAAAAGTCAATAAAGGTAATGGCAAACACATATATTGCCGTGGCAAATACAATTGGAGACACATTTTCAAATGCATTTGAAAACGATTTATTGTTTTTTGCATCTGAACCTTCAAGAATATTATTTGGAACACAGAGCAACACCGAAGCGAAAATTCTAATAAATAGCAATAGTGTTAGCATAGATGAATCTATTATTTTTCACAAGTATGCAACATTTAATAATAATATATTTCTAAACAGCAACGCTACGTTTTGTAATACTCTAGTTTCTCTTTGTAACATTGATTTGCGAGGCAACACGTCTATTTCAAGTAATCTTCTAGTAAAAGGCCCTGCAACATTTAGTAACGATGTCGTTGTTACAGGAAAATTCACAACTGAACAAGGTCTAACTATAGATGGCGATGTTCGGATAATAGGCGGTGCAACGTATTGTAATGGTGATGTATTTCTTCTAAATGATAATGTATCTTCATCAAATCAAGTTTTATACATATTATCCGATAACGGGTTGCCTCAACTCTGTATCAATCAAAGATCAAATATCACGAATACGCCATTTATTATATATCAAGATAAACGTGCTGATGCACATATTTACAATACAAATGATATTGTAATCCAATCACAAAGTAACATATTTTTAAATATTTCAAGCAATATAAACTTGACATTATCTAGCAATAACCTGATTGCAGTTAACGGTCCATTATATTTACAGTCAAACATGTTTGCATATGGAAAATCAACATTTAGTAATCATGCTTTAATTTATGGTAATACACATCTAAGTAATTCGCTATATGTGGACGGTGATGCAACATTTTACAGAAATGTCAGTTTTAGCAACATAAGCACAATAGGTGTATCGACATTTTCAAATAATGTTATTTCATTATGTAATATTGGTATAAAAACACACGACCCAAGTGAATCATTGCATGTTATAGGTAAATTGTTTGTGACACAACAAATTCTTACATCTAATAACGTTCCAGGATATTCTTTTGTAGGTGATAGCAACACTGGTATCTTCAATCCAGAAGATCACAACATCGGGTTTGCTGTAAATGGAATTGAAGCTTTAAGGATTAAGGAAAACACCAACATAGGGATTGGAACAAGTAATCCATTAAGTAAACTTGATGTGTATAATGGTGACATACTTTCTCGCAATGTCATAAAGTTGACAAAGTATTCTTCAAACTCGAGCATAACTATTAAAGTCAATTGGGAAACCGCTACTCTTAACAATCACACAATATTTATTAAAACTTCACAGGAATTAGAAGAAGGACAATCTTACGGGATTAAATATCAAAAACATACATTGCATCTTGACAATCTTAGCAATATAACACAACAAATCGCCATTGCACATGGTAACTCAGACACATATACCAAACTCTTTGTAAATACATTGGGAAATACAAGTAACAGTGTTGATTTGCAATCTTTTATAAATACACAAAACAGCTCAAACATAATGCATATTTTCCAGGTTGATGTATTGTTGTATCCAAATGATATAGGTCGTGTTTGGTTATCATAATATGTATAATTACGGGTATATACTGAGAAAAATCTCACTATAAATCAAAATGAGCAGTACAAGCTTTTTAGGAAGTAATAATATTCACATATTACATCTTGGTTATAACAATGGCTACGTTGGTATAAATACATCTAATCCAGAATCATTTCTAGATGTAGCTGGTAATGCAACAATGCGTTCTAATCTTACTGTTTATCAGTATGCAACATTTTGCAATGACATGGACCTGAATGGAACCCTATCAGTCTCTAAAAATGCTTCATTCGAATCAAACGTTACTATATTGGGTCAACTTACAGTAAGCAACGTAACATATGTAACTAGTAACATTACAGTTTATCAGAGTGAAATAGTTCACAGTAATTTGACAGTCAATACAAATGCAACAGTGAACTGTAATCTTCAAGTCAATTCAAATTCACATTTATATGGTAATGCTTACCTTTATAATAGTATTTTTACTCTAAGCAATTATGGGTCTTCATTCATTTCAACAAGTAATAATTATATAGGTATTGGAACATATGACCCAAGTTTTACTTTAGATGTTAATGGATCTATCAATGCTACAGGATATTGTAATCTGTTGCTCGACTCTTATACGAGTGCTTCAACGTCTAATGCTCCGACAGCCTTTGCACTTTCAAATGCATATGGAGTAGCTGTTGCTGCAAGTAACAATGCATTTGGGACATGGTCAATGTCTAATAATAAAATATATGTACTCAGTTCAAACGTTGGCATAGGTACATCAAATGCTACCGAGTCATTATCTGTACAAGGTGCTATATCTCTCAGCAATTATGGGAAAGTTGTGTTGTATACCAGTAATAACCAATTGGGAGTTGGACGAAGTAACCCTCGTGCATCGTTTGATATTACAGGTGGTAACATTATTTCAAAAAATCTGCAAAAACTAACTAAAAGTGCAGACAATGCCAGCAATGTAACTATAACAGTTTCTTGGGACAACAGTTATTCCGCATCTAACCAATACTTTGTTGTAGCGGATGCAATTCAACAAATATCTAATGGTACAGACGCTGGTTTCAGGGTGCAACGTTTGGCTATTGGCATAAGCAATCAATCATTGTCTTACGTAAAAGCTGCAGATGCATATGGTGATATAAGTGCATATAGTTCACTGGATGTAAGTATTGCTGCATCAACATCAAATTCAGTGACACTGCAATCAGCTACTAACTGGGTCACTTCTGGAGACCTGCAACATACATTTACTGTAGACGTATTGCATTATCCTTCATCTAGTAACATTGGCGATTTATGGTTAAACTAATCATCTGAAGTAATAGGCTCAGTCATTGTAATATAATCTCTTGCCTTTTGATCTGTAGGAAAATAAGCTAATGCTTTTTCCCGTGCTGCTTCTTTGTTCTGAAAAGTTGATATTTCTACTTTTCTGTCACTGTTATCGTCGGTCTTCCATTCCCATAAATATTTGGGCATTTTAATTAATAAACACATAACATTTTCTTAAAACAAACAAAAAACAATTGTATATTTAAAGTATCACATGAAGGTAACTGTAATTGATGTTGAAATTAATGAAAGTAATAAACTTTTTAAGTATGTATGTAAACATCTTTTTAAACATTGGGAACAGTACTATAAAGACATATTTGAGATAAACTCTGCAAATGATCTTGAAAAATATTATACAAATTTTGTTGGCTATGCAAAAATATATGCTGCTCTAAACGAAAATGGAAAGTTTTTAGGGTGTTATAGTCTGAGTCGGAAGGGTATTACTTATTGGATAACAGATGTATATGTTATTCCTGAATCACGTGGTAAGGGGATAGGGTCAATCTTAATAAAACATGCTGTTGGACTTGGTAATTATCATTTTGCACTCACAGCTGCACCAGAACTTGTTCCATTCTATGAAAAATTTGGGTTTCTTAAAGGTAATTTGAAAGAAATTAAAGGGAAAAATGACACCACTTATTTGTTTCATCAAATGTACCGACCACCAATTTTAGATAATTATGGATTTACTGTAAGAATTACATTATGTATTCTTGTAACTATTGCGATATTATGCTTAATATATATCATATAAGGAACTGAACGCATGTAGTAAATATATAAGTTATGTTTAACAAATTAATCAAATTAAAAGAATAAGATGATAAGTGCCCGAGGTGATCATCAAGATTGGCAAACTGTAGTTTTCAAAAAACGACCACAACAGTTTACAAACACCGAAAAAGATATAAACAGTGCTAGAAGAGATAATCGACAGATTGACGTTTTGAATAAAAATGTTTCTAATAAAACACATGATAATTCATCTGTTAACAAGAGAAAACTGGATCAAGAGACTGAAGATTTTCATCATAAACTTGTTCCGAATAATGTAGGGAAAGCAATTGAAAGAGCACGAATCGAAAGGAAACTTACTCAAGATGGACTCGCTAAAGCTTTAAATATACAAATGCGTGATATCAATGAGATTGAAAAAGGAAAGGCCATATATAATGGACAAGTACTTGCAAAAATCAAACGATATCTTAACATTTAAAAGGATTTATTTTTATTATAACCTTGTAACCCATATAAAGATTACTTATAAAAATTGAAATATTGATTTAAGATATTTATTTGTCTTAATAATTAAAAATGTCCATCTACAAGGAATTGTCTTACGAGAACTACATTGAACAGGTGAAAGGTATCAGATTTTGTATTCTTGGACCCAATGAAATCCGTCGGATGTCTGTCGCAGAAATTACAAAAACGGATACGTATCTTGGAAACGATCCTGTAATCAATGGATTATTTGATCCACGCATGGGTGTGCTGGACCACAACAAGTTGTGCCATACATGTGAACAAAAAAATACATTTTGCCCTGGACATTTTGGACACATCAATCTTGCTAAGCCAGTTTTTTATATTCAGTTCTTTGATACAGTTCGCAAACTCCTGAAGTGTGTATGCTTCAGATGTTCAAAACTGTTGATTGATCCTGAGAGTCCACAAGTAAAAGCTATCCTTTCTAAAAAATATTCACGCCAAAAAAGATGGGAGATGATTTACAAGTTGTGTTCCAAGGTTAAGAGGTGTGGTCAGGAAACATTGGATGGTTGCAAAGCTAAACAGCCTGACAAGATCTACAGGGAACCCATTGTGAAGGTCGTCATGGAGTGGAAAGATCTAGATACAGACAAAGAAGATATTAAAAAGCAAGTGCTAAATGCAGAAGAAATATTGCGCATTCTTCAAAGAATCAGTGACGAAGATGCTGAAATTTTGGGTTTTCATCGTAAATACAACCGCCCTGAATGGATGATTTGCACAGTGCTTCCTGTCCCACCACCGGCTGTTCGCCCCTCGGTGAGATCAGATACAGGACTAAGAAGTGAGGATGATCTGACTCACAAGTTGTGCGATATTGTGAAAAATAACACTACATTGAAAGCTAAAATAGAAAAGGGTGCATCAAAAGAACAAGTTGACATTGCAACACAAGTACTCCAATACCATGTTGCAACATTTATTGACAATAACATCCCAGGAATCAATCCAGCTCAACAAAGGACTGGACGGTTGCTCAAATCTCTTACTGAAAGACTTAAATCCAAAGAAGGTCGAATTCGTGGTAATTTGATGGGTAAACGTGTAGATTTCTCTGCACGTTCTGTTATTACTCCAGACCCAAACATCAGTATCGATGAGCTTGGTGTTCCTATCAAGATTGCTATGAACCTTACATTCCCTGAAGTGGTGAATAAGTATAACAGGGAGCGTCTTATGAAACTCGTGAAAAATGGTCCAGATGTTTACCCTGGAGCGAAATGTCTTCGCCAAGGTAATAGGACATTCTGGCTCAAAAATAAAGACAGGAACACAATCGATCTCAAAGATGGTGACATTGTTGAAAGGCATTTGTTAAATGGTGATTATGTGCTCTTCAACCGTCAGCCATCACTCCATCGTATGTCTATGATGGGTCATCGTGTTGTTGTAATGCCATACAATACATTCCGTTCTAATCCCAGTGTATGCCCTTGCTTCAACTCTGATTACGATGGTGATGAGATGAATGCACACATCCCACAGTCTATCGTGACAATGAATGAGTTAGTTGAGCTAGCTGCTGTTCCAACACAGATCATCAGTCCAAGGGAATGCAAACCTATTATTGCCATCGTACAGGATGTACCTCTAGGTGTTTACAGATTGACAAAGAGTCATATTAACATGAACCAAAAGTTGTTCTTCAACTTGCTCAGTCTGAACCCTCGTTTCACTGGTATAATTCCCGAACCAGATAAAAATAACAAATATTCAGGTCGGCAAATCCTTTCATCTATCATTCCAAAAAATATCAACATCCGTTCCCCTAACAAATCGTATGACAGTCCAAGTGACAAAGAGAACTTTGTCATCATTGAGAACGGTGAGATCAAACAAGGTGTAGTCGACAAACTAATTTACCAAAACCGGACAAAAGGCTTGATTCACTCAATCTTCAATGAGTGCGGTGCAGATGAAACACGCTTGTTCTTTGACAACACTCAGCGCATTATTTGTGATTGGTTGGTAAATAACGGTTTCAGTGTTGGTATTTCAGATCTGATTGTCGATAACGATACACAAGAAAATCTAAAGAAAACAATTCATGATATGAAAGTAAAGGTGTATGATATTATTGCACGGGTGCATACTGGCAAGTTTGAGAACAAGTCTATTGTGAACAATAATGACTTCTTTGAGACAGAGGTTAACAAGATTCTGAATAAAGCTTCATCCGAGGCTGGTAATCAAGGTCTTTCAAAGATCAAAGACAGTACAAACAGAATGATTAACATGATTAAATCAGGATCAAAGGGTAATGTTATCAATGTTGCACAAATGATTGCTTGTCTTGGACAAGTGAACGTAGAGGGTAAACGTATCGCATATGGTTTTGAAAACCGCACGTTGCCACACTATACAAAATACGACGATGGTCCTGAGAGTCGTGGATTTGTCGAAAGCTCATTCATCAAGGGGTTGAATCCACAGGAGTTCTTCTTCCATTCCATGGGTGGTCGTGAAGGTCTGATTGATACTGCCGTTAAAACTTCAGAAACTGGTTATATCCAACGTAAACTTGTGAAGGCTATGGAAGATTGCAAGATCAGTTACGATCACACAGTACGTAACGCATCAGGGACTATCGTACAATTCTTGTATGGTGAGGATGGTATGGACCCTACTAAAATCGAATCACAAAACGTTCCATATATTGAAATGGAGTACGCACAATTGAGAAACACATATTTGTTGACTGAAGATGACGATCTGGAAACATATATTGATGACAATGTACTAGAAGTATTCAAACAGTCAACTGATTGGATATCACAAATGGATCAGCACTTTGATCAGATTGTTGAAGACAGGGAATTCATGATTGGAACGATTTTCAACAACAGACTAGAAACATCTATCATGTACCCAGTAAGCTTTCACAGAATCATTACAAATGCACGTGCAATGTTCAAAACATGCCCGCCATCTGATCTAAACCCAATGTACGTATTGCTGCAAGTGAACAAGTTGTGTGACGATGTATACGTCAGCAAAGTCAGCAGGGGTAACAAATTCTTCCAGATCCTTGCTAGAGCGTATTTGAGCCCCAAGCGTGTCATTATGGAATACAAGTTTGATCGTAATACATTTGATTACGTGATCCAACAAATCAAGTTGCGTTTCTATGATGCCATTGCACACCCTTCTGAGATGGTAGGCGTTATCAGTGCACAATCAATCGGTGAGCCATGCACGCAGATGACGCTAAACACCTTCCACTTGTCTGGTGTATCGTCCGCATCAAAGGCTGTTCGTGGTGTGCCACGTATGAAAGAGTTGCTGAGTGTTACCAAAAACATCAAAGCCCCTGCACTCACTATTCATCTAGACAAGGCAATCCGTCGTGACAAGAACGAATCCAAAAAGGTATTGAATACTATTCAAACAGCATATTTCAAAGATATTGTGAAACACAGCAAGATCTATTTTGACCCAGATGACTTCAACACTACAATTGAAGATGACAAGTTCTTCTTGGAATCTTACAAGGAATTTATCAAAGAAGAACTCATGCAAACATCCAAACTTACACCATGGCTCCTTCGCATGGATTTTGACAAGGAAAAAATGAAAGAATTTGAGATTACAATGATTGATGTAGGTAACGTGATCTATGATTTCTACAAAGATACTGTTAACTGTATGTTCAGCGATGACAGCTCAAATAATCTGGTAATGAGAATCAAGTTGCCCGAACAATCAAACGACGATGTTGATCTTGTAACCGAACTGAAAGCACTCGAAAAGAATATTATGGAAAACATTATTATCAATGGAGTGTCAAAGATCAACAAAGTTGTCATGAATAACAAGGAGTATCAAGAGTACAATGCAGATACAATGACATTCCAGAAGACAAATGAATGGGTACTTGAGACCAATGGTACTAACCTGATTGATATTTTGGGTCACAAGAAAGTGGATGCAACAAGGACTGTATCTAACGACGTGAATGAAATTTATGAGCTCCTTGGTATTGAAGCGGCACGCCAAGCACTCTACAATGAAATGTCAGATATTATCAAAGATGCTGATCTTTATGTTAACTTCCGTCACATATCATTACTGGTAGACACTATGACAAACAAGGGATACATGTTGTCAATTGATCGCCATGGTATCAACCGAGTTGATATTGGCCCATTGGCCAAGTGCTCATTTGAGGAAGTAACTGATATGTTGGTAAAAGCTGGTATCTTCTCTGAAATCGATAAGATTACTGGTGTAAGCGCAAATATAATGCTTGGACAAATTCCACCATATGGCACAGGTGAAACCGATGTTCTCATCGATGAACACAAACTTCAAGAGCTTGCACCTGTCGATGAAGAAGACGACGAGCTCACACAAGATCCATTCATTACATCTATCGATCAATCCACAATCGATAATGTGTGCAGTGTTGACAACTTGGGCTTCAACTTCCAAGTGCCAAAGGCACAATCAACAATCGAAAAAATAAACGTATCTGTTGTTGTCAAGTAAATCCAAATAAATCCAAGTATTTAATAAGTAAATATATCATGACTTAATATGACTTTAATAATAAAATGACAGGTGATGAGTATTTTTATTATGTATGTCTAATTGTATTATGTGGACTCCCAATGATTGTATTAAAGTTATATAATGAAGACACACAGAAATTAGAACGTTTTTACTTTGAAAACGATAGACAAAAATACGATATTCTAAAAATTTCTGTATTCATCCTTTATATATCATTGATACTTAATGGACGATTTATCATGACAGAAATATTCAAACACTTTTACACAAAATTAGGTTTTACTTAGTTTTTGCAAGTTTGTTGTTTATCATAACGATGATATCTGTCGGAAGATCATTTTTGCTTAACAAGATATCTGTCTTGTTTTTCACAATCACTTGAAAATTATCAACTACATTCTTCCTGTCAAAATTCTGCATGAAAAATATATAATATGGTGAATTTGTGAATATCACTTCAAATATACCATCTGGGTTCTTTAGTGTTTTTCTTCCAATTACTATAAAATTAACATTAGCAAGTCTAGCAAGAATTTTTAGTTCGTATATGCTCGGTCTATAATACATGCTTGACATGATTTCAAGAACTTGATCAAGTGTCGGATCTTCTAATTTCATTTTTTTCAAATGATGTGCAAAAGATGCATTGTCAAACATATCTTGAATATTGTTTGATTTGTAATCCTTGATAATATTGGTTTTTACCGCTGACTTTAAAGTATTTATTGCGATTGGAACTTTCATTGTTACCCTACTTGCAGCCTCTATAAGTTTATAAATTATGTTTTTGTCATTGTCAAGAACAGAGAATGACTTTAGAATTTTCCTGTACTGAATCGATCCATATTTTGCCGGGACTTCAGAAAATGTACTGTCTGCATTGATAAAATCAGCAAACTCGTTTGCTACATTTTCCTCTTCAAATACAAATTCATCAAGCATATCATCCAATTTGCTATGGAATAATTTGTAAGGATTTTTTGCTTTCTCAACAATTTCTACAAGTTTGCCGTCTTGAATATCATTATAATCAAATATGATCTCGTCTGGGGCCGAACTAAACTTTCTCACAAGTTTTTTCCTTGAATCAAAAAACATATTCAAAAATTTATCCGCAATTTCAAGCATATCCTTTTGTGAATTTTTCTCGACATATTTTTTAAGCAACGTTAACAACTTTTTACGTTTAAAATCAGTTGGAATTGGATTACGTTTATCTTGCAGAAACATTAATTCCATTCTTGTTGACATATCCATCTTCTCTTCAATCATCTTGATCGATTTAGATAATCTGTCATTTTTCTCAATCAGTGCAGATACCAAAGATTTTCTTTCATCTATCTCTTGTTCTCCTGTAAAAATGTACAAATCATCAAGATAATCTTTGAATAACACACTAGAGTTCTTTACATTTAATGGGACGAACGTGTTATTTTTTAATGTTACACCACGTAATATACCATCATCTTCTAAGAATGATTGAATCTCATAGAATCCACCGTATTTATCTTTCAAGTGATTAAACACCTTTTTGATTTCTTCTTTGGATTCTAAACATTTGTATGTAACAACATCACTAGAATAAACAAATCGTAAACCTCTTAACAAATATACATCTCGTTTGGCTTCAAGCGGTATGTACAAGTTGTTGACTAAGACAATTCCTGCTAGTCGAAAACTGTAATCGATTACATAATATTTTGGCTTGTATCCAATGCTCTCGAGGAACATATCAACTTCCATGGTAAGTTGTGACTGCTTTACTGATGAGCAATTATTGAAATAAAACGACAATAATTTACCAACTGTTTGGTGTATCTTGTCATTATAATTAAACCTGTAGTTGCTTTGAACATCTTCGTTTGCAGCAGTTTTCACATAGTACAATGGTTCATAGTACTTGTTTTGTTTTATTAACATCACAAAAGGTGACTTTTTATTTACAAAATTTCGTGTATCTCTGTTTAAGGAACAATCTATATAAGCTTTTCCGGTACGTTGATCTACATCAATAACAACATAATTATACTCTTTTATGTTCAACCAATCTGTACTCAAATTAATAAAGTCCAACAATATTTTGTGATCTTTCTCTATATCAGCATTGTTCATGTATTCAACAAAGTTTTTGTATGAGTAATATATCATGAACTCTCTTAATATATCCTTGTACTGTGAACTTTTCATCTTTTCAAATGTTGACATTCCTTGAAGCTCTTTCTTGACTTTTAACAAATTGAATTTAGTAATATACTCTGTTTGATCAAGGAACCATGTTCTAAACTCTATATAATCTTTACCATAAATGTTGCGAGAATGATCAATAAATAACTTCAGAATTTTACCATTTTCCAATGACATAAATTGGTAAATATTGAGTTTTTGGGATATAATGTTCATAAAATCTTTGTACGATGAAATATTTGGATTATCCAATGTTGAGATGATACAATGAATGAAACTCTGATTACCATGGTAAATGCCTCTACGTAAATAACAATCAGTCTTCTCATTCATAAGACCGGTACCATTGTGACGTTGACCACAGTTATTCTTTCCAAGGAAAACATGAAGATCCTTAGGTAAAAGACCAAACCTACCAATCTCCAAAGGAAAATATGAATCGCTTTTGATGTATTTCTCGGTACCTACTTCGTCTACATTCACTTCATGTACTTTATCTTTTTGTTGCTGAGATTTCGGGACACACAACTCTTGTCGTTGTTTGTTACGATTACCTTCTTTCGGTTCCAATTTAAAGCAACACGGCAAACACAATCCATCTGAACGTGTATGTTTATCAAGAAATCCAGGAAAATGTTCACGGTCTAAAGCTTTATCTCCTAAACCCCAATATGACTTTGATTCAAAAACGATAGGTTCTTCATTTTCTCCGGGACACGATTTGTCCTTCTTTTCTTTATACATATCACCTGGAATTGCTACTCGACTCTTTGGACACCACACTTTAGGACATATATAATAATGTTTCTGTTCCAACTCTTCTGTACTTCCGGTCTTGACATAACCATTGTACGCTTTCGGATAATTCTTATCCATGTGTTGCTTTTCTTCTTCAGTTATAACCACTGGTTGCCTTCTATCCACCCAACCACATAATGACGCGTAATCTCTGCGCTTACCTGATTCAGATTTATAAGAGAATAAATCTCCATCAGCTGAGTCGAGCATCTTTTTAACAAATCCTTTTAGCTTTACCTTACCTTCGTCATCGAGTGCAAGTAACTTTGTTTTGTTTGTATTTGTTTGTATTTGTTTAACATCATCTTTTGGTTGTGGTTGTGCAGGTTGACTTACAAATTCTTCTTCTAAAGCTTTTAATTCCGCATCCCAATCATCTAGATCATCTTCATCTGCTTCAATGCTTTTTACACTAACTGGAGAAGGAACATTGTCCGCTTTTATTTCCTGTTCGAAGATCTCTTTAGCTTCAACGTCTTTCTTACTTTCTTTCTGTTTTACAACCGATGACAATAATATATGTTCAATTAACTTGGAAATACGGGACATCATACCTAATGAAGTTGCACCATTCGTGACAAACCGAACGTCAATAGGAGAATTGAAACGCACTTTAGTTTCAACATAATTGTCAAAACGTATGTCGTTAAGTTCCGCCTTTGTGTCTTTCATTAATTCCCATTTCTCATATTCATTTTCCGCTTCTTCTTTTGTCAAAGAGAACAATTCTTCAAGCTTGGGTATAGCGTCAGCCTTTGTCAGTGTGAAGTTACGCGTCAGAAAACTAGAAATGTTATCTGATTTACCAAAGTTGTCAACCTTTTTGTATTGCAGACGTAACAAGTTTGGTGTTGGATCCGGAATAATTTCAAAATATGAAAACATCTTTGTTCTTGCAAATTGTTCCGCAAACTCTTTTTTGGCTCTCACACCTAATGTTGCAACGTTATAAGTAACGAACCTAATAATATCAAATGATTGCATAACATCTTTGGTTCGTTTAGGTAGCAAAGGTAAGAGTTTGATTTCAAACACTTGCATTATTTTTTGAATGACATCATTAACTTGTGGAAATAATTCATGAATTGTATCGATGTTTTCTTCGTCTTTCACATGAAAGTTGAATCGAATATCAAGTGAAAGATTATCAGCTAAAATTACCGACGCATATTTGTCATTTCTGCATTTCACTTTAAAAACAATATATGAATGGTCCTGTAGTTTAAATGTTATAAGTTGGAACCACTTTTCTAATTCTTTTTGGTCATTAAATGATGCTAAAAATCCCTTTTGTACTTTATAATAAATATTTGTGCGTGCTTTATACTTTACAAATGGCACAAATTCATTCGTCACAAAACTGTTGAACAAAACGTTCAAATCAACACTTGGCAAAAAATCTGTGAACACCATTTTTGATTTTAGAAACAACATGTTCACGTATGATTTTGTACTTACCTTGTCCTTGGCAATTTCTGTTGCAAACTCGTCTTCTATTGTTTGAATATAAGAAACGAATTTCTTGACTTTTTCTTGATTTGATTTTTCACCTTTGCGGGGAAAGTATAACTCTTGATGTTCAGGATGGTCAGGATGGTCAGGATGTTCAGGATCAGTAAACTCGTCAGCAGATACAACATGTATTATATAAGACGATTCATGACCTAATGCAGTCTGTAATGTCATGTTCAACATATCCTCATTATATGCGGAACCAACTCCATCAAACTTTGTTTTCTTTAATGGATTGTATGGAAAATACATAAAAAAACCGGCATCTGTAAAGTAATGACCAATTGGCTGAACGACATGATCAAAGTCAACTCCTTGTAGTAATTTTAATGCTATGTCTTTGCTTAGCATTTTATAGTCAGATACATCAACATTTGTATTGAAATAATTGAGACATGCATACGCAAAGTCGTTTGCAGATATCATCTTATCGTTTTTGAAAACATTATGTATAAAATTTAATAATGTGATTGGTGACTTTGATACCTTTTGTTTAGTCCATGCATAAAGATCGTTGGGGTTTTTGTTGATAGCCGCGCCAATCTTTTTAAATACAAGTGATACATGATCATCTGGATTGAGTACAACATTGACTTCTTGTTTAGAAGTCAAAGAAGAATGATAAATAACTTTAAAAGTCATTTTATTATATCCAAAGATTGTTTATATAATCGATGATGATATCTTAATACCACAAAACGGTGCTGGTGATTTTGCGTAATCAACCTTCTTATATATGCCGATTGATACAGCTTCTGTGAGTAAAAACTTGAAATTTGTCCAGAACGTAGTCGTATGCCCTATCTCTTCTGTCATCAAATGTGCAAGTTCATGCACACTCACGTACATCAATACATTTTTGTCAACAAAACTATTTTTTTCGTCTTTTTGTCTTACACATAAAACGATTTTTTCACCCTTATTTACAGAGTATGACGTGTAACTTGAGTCAGGAGATCCCTCACTTATATTGTTCTTGTTGAAGTTTGCATAAAGACGCTTTACATCCTTGTTATCAGGATACTTTGCCATCATATGCTTAACTAGTTTATCAAGTTCATCTCCGAGTTGTGAAAGGAGATTTGCTGCATTTTCTTTATCTGGAAGTTTACGAACTAAATAATATTGATTGTCCTTCTTGCTCTTTACATACTCGACTTCACCGTAGTAACTCTTGATATAGAGAAACAATATAATTATCCCTATGAACAACACAAAATAGTCGAGGAATGTAATCATGATTGTTATAATTCTTGAATATAAAAAATTGAGAAAGCACTTAAAGTAAAACTCCAAAGTATCATATCATGAGGAATCAAAAAATAAACTGGGATTGCTCGCAAGACCTGATATTCCAGATATCAAACTGGTACACATGCGATGAAGAATATGGTGTTGATTTTGATGACGACTTTGATGATGGACCACAATCAGATCCGTCAAAGTATCTTGTAAAGATTTTTGGTACCACACAGAACGGGGAATCTGTTGCGGTAAACCTCTTGAACTTTACACCATACTTTTATATTCGTGTTGATCACCAGTTCAACGCCAGGTTTATTCAAAACATGCGAGAATATATCGTGTCAAAGCTGCCATGGAATCTTAAAAATTCACTCATCAGCATCAAAATGTTTGAAAAAAAGGACTTTTGGGGATTCACAAACTTTAAAAATTTTACATTCCTTCGCTTTACTTTCAAGAGTCTAAAAGGATTCAGAGCAGGTATTCGAATCATGAACAACGATGTAAAGATTATGGGTGTACACAATAATGCAGTGAAATACAAGTTGTACGAGAGCAACATTGAACCTTTTTTGAGACTGATGCATATCAAAGAGTTAGAACCTTCGGGTTGGTGCACAATTCCTGGCAACAAGCACAATGTCAATCGTGATACGTTGAAAACAACGTGTCAAATTGATGTTGAGTGTGATTGGAAACATATCAAACATTATGAAAACGAAAAGATTGCTCCATTCGTTGTCGCGAGTTTTGATCTTGAATGTACAAGCAGTCATGGAGATTTCCCAGTTGCAAAGAAAGATTACAAAAAGGTCGCCAATGAACTGTACAATCTGTTCAAAGACAATAAAGAACAAGACATCGATGAAATAAAACGCTTAATCCAAGATGAATTAGTGGCGATATTTACCCCTGGTGGCGGTAAGTTTATGAGTCGTGTCTTCCCAAAAACAACAGTAAATGTTGAAAACATTCAAAAGATTGTTGTGAAAATCATAGATGACATTTTCAATACATTATGTGGGAAAATCGTATACAAATCAAAACAAGAAGACGACAAGCCTGTTGCAAAAGAGTATATCGTCAAAGTTTTGTGCAACAAATTCAATTCAGTATTTCCACAACTTGAAGGTGATTCCATTATTCAAATAGGAACAACTGTTCATAAATACGGAGATAAACATTGTTCGTACAAGAACATTGTAACGTTCGGTACATGTGATCAGATTGACGGTGTTGATGTAATCCCATGTGCAACTGAAGAAGAGTTGTTGTTGAAGTGGCGCGATGTTATATTAGCTCTTGATCCAGATATCATGATTGGTTACAACATTTTCGGTTTCGATATGGCATATTTATATGACAGGGCATGCGAGTTGGGAATTGAAAGACAATTCACAAAACTTGGACGTTTTGTTGGCAAGTCATGCGAGTTTAAAGAGAAGATGTTGTCATCATCTGCATTGGGTGATAACATACTAAAATTTATCGATATGGATGGACGTGTTTTGATAGATATCATGAAGGTGGTTCAACGTGATCACAAACTAGATTCTTTCAAACTCGATAATGTTGCCAATCACTTCATTGGATTGAACAAACACGATGTCCATCCAAGTGATATCTTCAGACTTCAAAAAGGAAATTCGAGTGATAGGAAAATTATTGCAGAATATTGTATCCAAGATTGCGAGTTGTGTAACCTGTTGACAATGAAGCTTGAGATTCTTGCAAATAACATCGGTATGTCAAACGTCTGTAGTGTTCCACTCTCATATATCTTTATGAGAGGTCAAGGAATCAAAATCTTCAGTTTGGTTGCGAAAGAATGTAAGAACGAAGATTTCTTGATTCCAAGTATGCAGAAACCTTTCAACGCACCAGTTGAACAAGATGATGACGATGGATACGAAGGTGCAATCGTTTTGGAACCAAAAACAGGCATTTATATTGATGAACCTATATGTGTGTTGGATTACGCATCGTTGTATCCATCAAGTATGATCAGTGAGAATTTGTCTCATGACTGTATTGTCACTGATCCAAAATACGATAATCTTCCGGATGTTGAATATCTCAATATTTCGTATGATGTATATGAAGGTGCAGGCGATAAAAAACACAAAGTTGGTGAACGTGTGTGTAGGTTTGTCCAACTGCCTAATAATGAAAAAGGAATTATTCCCAGGATTCTGATAAAGTTATTGAGAAAACGAAAAGAGACACGAAAGAAATGTGAATGGCAGACTGTTACATGCAGTGATGGTCGTACATTCAAAGGGCTTGTTAACCAAACCGCAGATACGACATCAATTTCGTGTCATGATGGTAACAAAGTAGAGCTTAATAACAGTGAAATTAGATCAATTGATGATACTTATGACGATTTCCAAAAGGCAGTTTTGGACGGTTTGCAGCTTGCATACAAAGTCACGGCAAATTCTCTGTATGGACAGATCGGTGCAAGGACAAGTCCGATATATCTCAAGGATATTGCTGCGTGTACGACTGCAACTGGTAGGAAGATGATTCTTTTGGCCAAAGATTTTATCGAGAAAAATAACGACGCAGAGATCGTATATGGGGATAGCGTAACTGGTGATACTCCATTGATATTGCGATTTCCAGACGGACATATCGATATTCAAACAATTGAAACAGTCAATAATAATTGGATCCCTTACACGAATTTCAAACCATTTGATTCTGATAGATATTCCAAAGAGCAATCATTTCTGAATGCAGAAATTTGGACTAATGGTAAGTGGGCAAAAATCAATCGTGTAATTCGACACAAAACATGTAAACGCCTTTATCGCATCAATACATTCGAAGGTTGTGTTGATGTTACAGAAGATCATTCTCTACTTGATTCAAATTGTAATCAAATCAAGCCAACAGAATGTCATGAAGGTATTACACAATTACTTCATAGCTTTCCTGACATTTTCCCTGAAATGTCGATTCCTGTGAATGAATATGGATCGTCGTATAATCATGAGAGTTGTATTGTCCAGAAATGCAAAACACGTAAAAACGTATACAATGAAACTATGTTCTATAAGGCAAATTATAGAAAACGTTCAAATACATATGCAATGACTAATGAATGTAAATTATGCATCAAACACAAAAAATGCAAAATACAAGGGAAATTGTTTGATGGTGTTATCAACAAAAAGATTTTGAACTACCATGTACCTTGTTACAATGTTTCTAAATACGAAGCATGGGTATGGGGATTGTTTTTTGGAGATGGAAGTTGTGGTATTTATAAATATCAAAACAAAATTAAATATTCATGGGCTATAAACAATTCAAATCTTCAATATTTAGACAAAGCATTCAAGTATCTTCAAGCGAAAGAACCATCTAATGTGGTTAAATTTAAAGTTCTTGATACGCTTGATTCATCAGGTGTTTACAAGTTGGTTCCTACAGGCAGTATTAAATATATGGTTGAAAAATATCGTGAAATGTTTTATGATAAAGATGGATATAAAAAAGTTCCGATTCAAATATTGAATGCACCATATGATGTGCGTTTATGGTTTATGAAAGGATACCTCACAGCTGATGGTACAAAAGACACCGAAACAAGGAACAATGGTATCAAAGCTGGAAAATGGGCCTTTGCTTGTAAAGGAAAAATAGGTGCACAAGGTTTGTTCTACTTGATGAAATCGGTTGGATGGAAGAATATCAGGGTGAATATACATCATGGAAAAGATAATGTATATTGGATTTGCAACATAACTGATACAAATCATGTATCAAAACATGCCAACACTGTAATGCATAAAATTCAGCTTAAAGATACAGACATAAACGATAATACTTATGTATACGATATTGAAACAAGTGAAGGAGTATTCCACGGTGGTGTTGGTTCTATCATTCTTAAAAATACCGATTCATTATTTGTAAAATTCTATACTAAAGATGAGCTTGGAAATCGTATCAAAGGAAAAGATGCGATTCCCAGAGTACGTGAACTTGGTATCAAGAACTCAAAAGCTATCAGTAAAATCTTGAAACCACCACATGATCTGGAATGGGAAAAGATCTTCTATCCATTCATACTTTTGTCAAAGAAAAGGTATGTAGCCAATAAATACGAATGGGATGATCATAAATACAAGCAAAACAGTATGGGTATTGTGTTGAAACGTCGTGATAACGCAAACATTGTCAAGAAGATTTACGGTGGTATTATAGACACTATCTTGAATGAGCAAAATATTGAGAAATCTATTGACTTCTTGTCGACAAGTCTAAATGATTTGGTAAGTGGTAAGTACCATATTGATGACTTGGTAATTACCAAGAGTTTGAAAGCAGATTACAAGGATCCTGGGAGAATTGCTCACAAGATGTTGGCGGATCGTATGAAAGAACGTGATCCAGGAAATGCACCAAATGTCAATGACAGAATTCCCTTTGTTTACATCGAAACCCCGCCTCCTGAGAAGAAAGGGACAAAAGTGTTACAAGGTGAACGTATCGAAACACCTGACTTTATCAATGCAAACAACTTGAAACCTGACTATGAGTTCTATATAACAAATCAGATCATGAATCCTGTATTACAAGTTTATGCACTAGTACTTGATCAGTTGAAAGGATATGATAAATCAGAAAACTATTGGCCTGAAATGGAGGCTAAAGTTTTAGAAGCAAAAGGGGGCGATGTAAAAAAGATGCAAGCACGAGTACAAGATCTTCGAGAACACGTTGTCAAAGAATTGTTATTTGATCCTGTACTGAACGTGTTGAAAGCTAAGAGAACACCCCCGAAACCCCCGAAAGAAAAGGCACCACCCAAGCCACGACAGCCACGTGCAAAAAAGACTGTTGAAGTATTACCACCATTACAAGATGGCGAACCACCTGTTGTCATTCTCACAAAGCAAAAAGAAGATACTGATGTTGTGAAACCCAAGAGATCTCTCCGAAAAGTACAAATCTGATAATTAGCAACTTTCTATATATATTTACTTTATAATATAATGAAATATATTGGAATAGTCAGCATTGTTATCGTTTTATGTTTGGCATTATTGTCGACATACTTATTTATGTATGAAATACGCGAAAGTCGTGTAGATAACTAACGCAAAATACTTGCATTTATTATACATCTTGTGCACGATATTATTGTTACAACTATGTTATTCTTAATGGGTTGTTTACTTGTGGGATCTACTGTAGGATATTTCAATTTCACATTAGTCTTTATCATAAACACTGTATATTTGTTTGTGATATTGCAATTTGCATTCAACAAAATGTGTATTTTTTCAATTTGGTTCAACAAGGCACTTGACCGAGACAAATGTACACCATATTACACTTTGTGTGATGTGGTATTTGGAAAAGTAAAAGTACATGAAAACAACTGCAAGTATATCGAATCACAATCATGTCCAAAAAACTCACATATGTGGTTATCAACTAACTCAACGACTATTGTAATTCTTATCCTTATTAACCTCGCGTACCTGATGAAATCCTTTGGGTTTTAGGTTTTAATGTAATCGTTGTAACCTTCTCTTGATGTTACGAATATTGTGTCTCGACAACACCAATGGATTCTCGTCTTCTTCATAAACATCAAGTATATACGACTCATGAAATGATGTAGCATCCTGCAAGGACTGCAACGACAATGGTTGCTCAACAGACATACCATTATTTGAGAAGAAATATCCTCTTACGAATACATCGTTTCCTCTAGTTCCTCTAAACCATCGTACATATGTAGTTTTAATAACCCAAATACGTTCATACATACCAGGCACTTCGAGGGAATGATCTTCATCATTGCCCAAGTAACACTTAACCACAAGAATATCCCCTGGTGCTATCTTCCGCACATTAAACAATGACCTTGGAAATTCCATACTGATTCACTATACTGAATCACTATACCGAATCATTATACCGAATCACTATACTGAAGTATCTTTCAAATTTGTAGATAATTTACCGTATTATTTAAACATTTAATTTTATCAGTTTTGAAAAACAGATGAATCATTGTGATTCTTTTTTTTTATGTTAATCGGGTATTTTATGGTAAATAATCGTGAATCATTTTTACGATCAAAAATAATGATTTTTGGCCAAAAAGTCTTTG
>Ga0129333_10000108_pt1 | contig 53542 bp, 47 predicted proteins | sample CPB6_08_DNA_FD_94474 | JGI IMG/M metagenome (GOLD analysis project Ga0129333, IMG submission 94474) | Freshwater to marine salinity gradient microbial communities from Chesapeake Bay, USA - CPBay_Sum_0.6_0.8_DNA | ecosystem: Environmental > Aquatic > Marine > Coastal | place: USA: Chesapeake... | reverse complement strand
GCACATTCTTGATAAACATAATTATCCATTACCTCAGAAAAAGGCCGACTTCCCCAGGTATAGATTTTTTTGGTAGAATAATCTTGAATAGTAATCAGAAGAATTTCTTCTTGGGCAATATCTGGTTCAGGGAATCCTCCAAGTTCGGCGGCGGTTTCAATATCAAGTGTATAAAGCCTGATTTTATTGATATTAAAATCTTCAATCTCGTCTGGATAATATTCTGCCAGATACTGATAAATGGCCGTCTCATGTCCATAAATCGAGATGTTATCAACATCCTTGTATTGGGTCAGCCATTCCCTGCATTCTTTAATAGATCCTGGATTTATTGGGGAAACGTTTTTATTGTCTAGGGTTTTCCATTCTGAGGGTTTATTTGATGTAATGTAGAAAGTGGGTCTGTAGTCTAATTTTCTATGAAAAGGAACACCCGAGTCGTCATAACCCCTTTCATAAACACTATTTCCGATTTGTTTGACAGAGGTATAAAACATCTACTTAATTAGCTCTTTATATTTTGCAAGCAGATTAACATTTGGTTCGGCAATGGTTAGGAATTTATCCGGGTGCATCATAAACGAATTTTGGGTCGTTATATCGAGTAGCCAAGGAGTTAAAAAGTCTTTGTCTATTACAAAAGGTTCTATAATCTTACATGTGGGATCTCCAATCTCTTCAGGAACGACTTCTTCGATCTGGGCGATAAGAATGAGATTATTTGGGAACAGTATAATTTTAATTTCCATGAAAAAGAGGGTCTTTGAACGACCCTCTTATTTTAGCACGTCCCCTTGGGATTTGTCAAGGGGGTGGTTGCGCCAACTTTACTTGGGTGGTAGCCAGAAGTATTTATTAGAAATAAACTTTCTTCTTCTGATGATCTGGAACAATCCGATCAAGATGAACGGTTAAAATACCATCAACAAGATCTACATTATCAACTCTAATGTCATCAGAAATGGGCCAAACTCTCTTAAAGTTTCTCTGGGAAAGAAAGCGATGAACGTATTTATATTCCTCTTTATCGGCCCGATTTGATTGGATAATGAGTTGATTATTCTCAGTGTACACAGAAAGTTCCGAACGTTTAAAACCAGCAACCGCCAGTTCTAGTTTAAATCTTGTGTCACTTTCTTTTATTAGATTATATGGGGGGTAATTGGACTGGGTGTCCAGATATGTTACCCTATCGAGCCAGTCATAAAGCCCGATGCTAGACCTGTCTAAGTCATCAAGAAATTTAGACAGTGAAGTTGAGTTGTATTTTGCTAGTGTCATTTTAATGTCTCCTTTAAAAGCGAGAGGTTTACTGAAGAAATCCCCTTAGGCAATTTCCTCAGTATTATTTAATCATGGATTCCCTGAAAAGTCAAGTGATTATGGTGTGGATGACCGAACTTCCTCGGTGGCTATTTATTCGATAATTAGAATGGAACTACTTTTACGATTCCCTGGTAATTTGAAGAGTTTCCTATCCGTACACTATGGATATTAACATACTTATAGCCGTTTTCTTTGGCCCAAGTAGATAAACAATTAGTAACAACAACTCTACCATCTTCAAAAGTAATTTCCCAACTTCTAGGTCCATCTATTTTTATTCTATTCGATGTGTCGATCCCCTTAGCTTTTTGAAATCTAGAAAGTCCTCCTGCATTAGAAACATGTCCAGTTACTGTGCATTGCCATTTTTGGGAAGAGACTATTTTTCCGCCTTTTTTTCCTCCTTTTTTGCAGACTTCAACTCTTTCTTCTAGATCCATTCCGTGAATTCCAATACCGTCTTCATATGTTTTTTGACCCGACTTTCTACTACGTTCTATTTTTTGTTCTGGCGTCAGTCCGAAAATCCCAGTTCCATTTTGTCTATTTACTTCGGCCCCCTTTTTACCATTTTCCGATCTTTTTTCTGGACTCATACCATAAAATGCGGTACCATTTTTTTTACATTTTTGGTTTGTTCTTTTACCTATTTCCCTTCTCTGTTCATAAGTTAGTCCACAAATTCCAGTTCCATTTTCTTTATGTATTTGTCCTCCTTTTTTGCCAGCTTCAATTCTTTGCTCTAATGTTAGTCCAAAAATTCCAGTTCCATTCTCTTTCTGTTTTTGGCTATTTCTTTTGCCATTTAAAGACTGGGCTTCTAATTTGATCTCATCCATGGTTATCTGACCAGATAAAGCTCTCCATGCTATTCTATCTTCTTCATTACCCCATAATTGGTAATTACAGAAGTGGAACATGGCATGTTGAGTTACTGTTACTTTAACAAGATTTTTTGGCTCATTGCTTCCACCCATGTATCTTGGAATGATATGATGCTTATGGGTGCGTTCGTTTAGTCTACACATCTTTATTCTTTAAGTACGGCAATATTATTTAGTTAAAATAATATTTTATAAAAGAAAAGGTGACCCAAAGGCCACCTAATCTTTGTCTGTAGAGTATTGCCGTACCTAAAGACGTAGTTATTTAGTTATCAAAGAATCAGTAGTGTCGTTCTTTTTCTTTGTATTCCCTATACTATATTTTTCTACAAGATTCCAAGATTGTTTCTCTTTGAACGGAAGAATCTTGATTTGGTTTAGTGGAGCCCGATCCTCTATTTGGGCCGGATTTTTGACTTTTACAATTCCCCACTGATCGAGTAAGTGAGCAATAGCATGAAGCCTCTCTAGATCATTAACCGTAATTGTTGCACTACGATTATCAAGAACAAACATAAATTTAAAATGCACCAAATAGTATTTATTTCCGCGATAAAGTACGTGGGCAGTTTGGTATAATTCCTTTTTATATTTGGATGCAACACCCATGCGGGTTAATGTCTCTTTTGCAAGAAGAAAAGAGTCTGGGGTTTCCAGCTCTACTTCTACCATAAGATCCGGGGACCATTTAATGTATTGGCCATTCAATTCATAATTAGCCATAAATTCCTCAAAGATAATGAATTATGTATTATTTATACTCCACCAAAGTTCAACTTTTCTTTAATGTAATCAATCTGTTCTTTAGATAATAATTTCAATACCTCAATTGCCTTTTCATTATTATACCCATAATACCGCTTAACAATATCAAGATTATCTAAGGTGTTCTTCTTTAAATAATTAGAAAATCTTTTTCTCTTTGGAACCCCATAAAGAAGAAACTTGTACTGCATGTCTTTGTCCATGGTGAATCTTTCATTCAGTTCACTTGCAAAAAGAACAGTATCAATATTACCAGAAAGAATTCTATTAATAACAAAAGCAGGATATTGATTTGGATTATCAATATCCTTCAAAACGTCTTTCTTAGAAAAATAAATTGAATCCAGCCAGTCCTTTAATTCCATTCACATTCAACCATAATTTTAATAAAACATGCAATTAAATTAACCTCATTATCGACAACGTTCTTGCTCATGTGATCATGAATAATCAAAATGGCCTGAGGAATAGAATGCTTTACCATGACCTGTTCTAGGCCATCATAAAACTTTCTTAGGATTACATTCGGGTCGTTGTCCAGATTATTAATAACCCACTTTCTGACCTCTGTAAAGTTCTTTTGCTTTAAATGATCATAAAGGGCCGAAATTTTTATGTCGGCAGCCTGGGCCAGGATAGAAGAATCAATTACTCCCGAATTAGAATACTTTTGCAGGACGTTTAAAATTCTCCTGAAATCAGGGAAGTACTTGATCAAGAGTTTAGTAATGATCTTATCGTCTTCACATTGAATTCTTTCTTGTTCTAGGATGTAAATGATTCGATCGTTAAACTGCTTTGCAAGTAAGGGCCTTTCCTTAGAAGGAATTGTAAAATCAATCACCGGACATCTTGAATGAAGGGCCGGGTCAATTCGGTTTTTATAATTACAAGTAAAGATAAAAGAACAGTTATGTTGTAATTCCTCAATGGCCGCTCTTAGGGCCAGTTGGGCATCGTTTGTTAAATTATCTCCCTCGTCAATAAGAAGGATTTTCTTTCCGGTAGAAGAAAGAGATACTGTCGAGGCATATTCCTTCACCTTATTGCGAATAACATCAATGGACCTCTCATCAGATCCATTTATTTTCATAAAGTCCCGATCCAGACTCTTGGCCAGGGCCTTGACCAGATTTGTTTTCCCAACCCCAGGAGGGCCAGAGAGAATCATGTTCGGGACATTTCCTGATTCTTCAATTTCAAGGAAGACCTTTTTTATGTCCTTTGGGAGGATACATTCAGATACATTTTTAGATGCGTATTTTTCTACAAAAAGAAAATCATTCATTGTTTTCAAATTTTGAATCAGGTTCCATTGCGACCCAATAAACCAGGGACATTTTTTGATGGGAAAATTTGGCAATGTTCTTTTTAGACAGAACAACCTCATAACTGCCAGGGAAGAACTGGAGATTTTCAATCTTAAAGTTCATGCAGAACTTTTCGGTTGTGGTTCCAACTTCAATTGAATACTCGTTTGAGGTATCGTTCTTTTTGTCCTGAACAATTAGCTCAATTTTTTCACCATCACCAACAACAGAAAGATCGTCCAGACAAAAGATTTGTTTGGCCTTGATAATTTTATCAAGAGAAGTCTGGTCCAATACAAAACAAACGTCCTGAGATGGAAGACTCATCTTTTTATCAGGGGGCGACACAATAACCGAGGCATCAGCGTAAAAATACTTGATCTTACGCTTGCCTTCTTTTAGGACCATGTACTTTTCGTTAGAGAAATCAAGATCAGGATTTCCTAAAAGATTGATGCTGTTAAGGAATTGATTGAGATTATAAATGGCAAATCCAGACTCAAACTTTTCTGAAATAGTAGCCTCGGCCAGGACGTTCCTGGATACCTTTATGGTCCTGAGAGAATTTCCAGGACTAACCAGGATTGATTGGTTGATGTTAGAAAAGTTTTTTAGGATTGCGAGTGTTTCGGCAGATAGTTCCATAATGTTCAAAGAGTGTAATTGTTCTTGGCATCAGAGCCAGAAAAATGATAAAGAAGAATACAATAATGAATTGCTTTCAGTAGATCTGCCTTTGGGGTTGATTGCTCCTTTTTACGGAAGCGAGAGAGATATTTAATTGCATTGCTCCTACAAAAAGGTTCGGCATCGCCAATTGATTCGATAAGATCAATTGTCTGGACCTTACTTTCGTCTGATGTGTAATGGCCCTTATAGGTAGAAATAAGATAACTCTCTACTTCTTTAAGGATTTCCCCCTCATTAAATTTCCAAAAATGATTTGATTCCATAATATTGTTTGTTAAAAAGAAAACCGGTTCTCCTATTGGGGAGAGACCGGAATTCTAACACGTTTTTGGGTTTTTGTCAAGGGGTCAGGGGATTAGGGCACCAAGGGCCGTGTTTTTCACAAAAGTTGTTATTGCTTTTGCTGGTTTTGTTTTTGTACTCTTTTTTAAAATTTTGACTACGGCCCTTATTACTTTTTTTTAGTCTCCTCTAAAATGCTTTCGCGCCACTCTTCTGACATGTTGGCCATAATCACATCAGCGTCTTCATAAGAATCACAGAAACTTTCTGTTACTAGGTATTCAGAAATAATATCGTAAAGGTCTAATTCTTCAGTCATCCCTCTATTGATTTTTCTTAATGCCCGCTTACGGAGCTTAGATTTAATTAGATCTTTATCTGATTTTTGTGAACGAGAATGATCCACACCAAAATCCATATCTTTTGGGTCACCTTTGATTCCAGATCCACCCCTTTTTCTAGGAAGAGTTTCCCATGATCCTTTTTCTTTCGTTCCTCCATCGACTTCTCTAGTAGCCAGTCTTACTAGAGCAGCAGCCCTTTTATCCATTTTATCACTAATAGCGTGTCTACCACCACGACGACGTTTGGCTATGTCTCCTACCTGACGCGATCTGTCCCTTAATTCTTCAGCTCTTTTAAGAGCATATTCTTTCCTTGGGCCAGTTAGTGCCTCGTCAAGATATTCTAGATAAGCCTCATAAAGTTCTTCGTCTGAATATTGATCAAGATCGTAACCCTCGGAGATCAATTGACTTACCCACTGATTGATGCCTGCTAGTTCCGCCTCAGAAAGGGTTTCTTCGGCATAAACACCGTGGCGATAGGCCTCGTTTAATTGGGAAAGAATTTGTGAATTCATTTTTAAATTACTAAAACTATTAAGTATTTAGCAAATCTGTTCTTTAAACGTAAAGTGTCCCTTTTTCGCAAAAAGAATAATTTTATCGAACTTACTGTCCAAATTGTCACGATGCGATATCATAAAGATATTCTTGTCCTTCATCTCTTTCCTGATAATACCCAAAAACATAGAAATCCCTTCGGCATCCATCGAACCATCAAGAATCTCATCAAGAATCAGCAAATTCGTATTAACCGAATTCTTCATTGCGGCAACCGACATCAATGCAAAAGTCAGGGCCAGATTGATCCGTTGTTTTTGACCTTCTGAAAAGTTACCATAAGTAAAGTTTTCAAAAGTATTTGTCAGGATCGTTTCATTAAACTCACCATCCAAGGTAAAATTAATGTAAAGGTCCATCATCCTCAGGTATTCATTAACCTTCTGGTTAATTAAAGGAAGATATTTATTAATAATAACTGTCTTGACCCCACCATCTTTTAACAGATTACCAACAAAATCATAATACTGAGACTGGTCTATATTACTAATAATTTCATTCTTTATCTTATGGAGTTCTTCATAAAAATATTCTAACTTTGCATTTTCTTCTTGAAGATCATCAACCTTACTCATGGACTTAATTTCACCCTGGATCTCAACAATTATTTTAGTGTATTGATTCATGGTCGCCTGGTTTTCAGAAATCTTCTGATTTAATACAGAAATCTGATTGGATAATTCCAAAAACTTCTTTTCTTTCTTTTGTTCGGCCTTTATGGTCTGAATAAGATCTGAATAACCCTTAGATACTTCTTCAATCTTTTCTTCAGATTCCTTTAACTTTTGTTCTTTGACCTCAGGAGAAATATCCTGGGAACAAGTAGGGCAAACGTCATTGTGCTCAAAAAATGCATGGTTCTCTTTTAGAGATTCTAACTTCTGGGTCAGTTTTCCTTTTATAGAACCCATCTTCTTCAATTGGGACGAGGCCTTTAGGTATTGTTTCAATTCCTCGTTAATAGAATTCAACTCGTCTGTATGGGCCTTGTTTTCATTATAAAGTTCCGTAATAAACTCTTGATACTTCTTGATCTTGTCTTTTTTATCCTGAAGGTTTGCAGAGTCTTTTTGTTTGATCTGCTCGATGAATTCTTGCTGGAGTTCGATCTTTTCTTCAAGGCCAACTTCTTTGACCCGAAGTAATTTAATGTTATCCTTAAGGCTCTTTATGTTGTCTTTAACCAACACGTTCATTGAAGAAAAGACTTTAATATCAAGAAGTTCTTCTATCACTTCTCTTCTGTCAGAAGGGCTTAATTGCATGAAAGGAATAAAGTTTGCGGTGCCAAGAACAATGATCTGGGTAAACGTCTTAAAGTTCATCCTTAGGACATTTTGCTCAAACCATTTTTGCTGCTCAATTACGGAAGAATGTTGATCGAGCAATTCACCGTTTTTATAAATCTCAAACACTGCAGGGGCCAGACCCCTTACGACTTTCCATTCGGTCTTATTGATCTGAAATTCTAGTTCAACAATACAGTCCTTTTTGTTGATGTTATTGACCAGTTGAGGGATGTTGACCTGTCTGTAAGGCTTTTTAAAAAGAGCAAAGGCCAAAATGCTGGATAAAATAGATTTACCCATAGAATTTTTGCCCTTATAAAGGGTCATGTTATCAACGTTTAAATCATACTCAAGAAAATTATTGCCAATCGAAAGAAAATTCTTGGCCCTGGCTTTTTTAAAAACTATCATCTGGATAACCTGGTGGAATTACAAAATCATGACTACTAATTTTAGAATACTTAAACCCGATTAATTTACAGGTTTTTATTAACATCTCTTCATCGTGCTCAATAACGTTCAAATCATTAATACCCATTTCGTTAAGCATTAAAACATATCGCTCTGCATCATCTTTGTCCTCAAAAAACAAAATAACCTTTTCACCCATTTCATTAATAACCGAAAAGGCTCCTTTTTCATTACCACTTGCTAATGTAATAACAAACATCATACCATATCCAGTGCGGACTTATAAATGTCGTTGATAATATTTTTAACTTTTGTCTTATCTAAAGTAACGTCTGTCTCATCAATGTAGGAATGTAAAATGCTCATGGTATCTTCACTTTCAATATTTTCTAAAGAACCAATAGTAGAAAATTCAAGATTTTCAACTACCTTCATTTCATAAGGACCCTGATCATTTATTTTTTCAATAAACTTCTCAAACTTCCTTACATCTTTTTTGTTTCTTACAATTACTCTTACAAGTTTTCCTTCTAGGTCTTTTGGGATGAAAATCTTGTCCTCGTCATAGACAATTTGATAATGCAACTTGTAAGGATTATTTACATGTTCGTGCTCTAGGGTTTCCGTATCAAAAATAGTAAATCCCCTTACGTCGTCAACATCATTGAAGTAGATCTCATAAGGATTACCTAGATAAAAGATTTTTCCATTATCAGATCGAGTGTGATAATGACCAGAAAAGACTTTTTCAAATTTTAAAAACGGTTGAGGATCTCTTGAATCTTCCATAACATGCCCTCTATGGGCAACGAATCCATTTAGCTCCAGATGGGCCACTGCAAGCCGCGCAGAAGAGCCTTTAACGGCCTTATAGACAGATTCCTCGTTCTCAGTGTTTATCCAGGGAATAAAGAGAATATCCAGTCCTTCTACATTGACTTCTGTTGGGTCTGAATAAACGTGGATGTTTTTATATTGATGAAGAAGGAGTGAAGGGGAATTTAGTTTATTAGAATTCTTCATGGTAACATCGTGGTTACCTGTAATCATATGAACCTCATAATTCCTAAGAGGTTCAAAGACAACTCTCTGGGTCCATTCCAGACCTTCAAAATCAATGGATCTTCTATTATCAAAAGCATCACCCAAATGAAGAACTGTTTTGATTCCTTCTTTTTCTAATGTAGGAAAGAAGATGTTTTTATAAAACAGTTCAAAATAATCCTGAAAGAGTTTGGAAGACTTCCTCGCGCAGTAATGGGTGTCCGTTATACAACATATTTTAGCCATCGATCTCGTCCTTATAAGACTGAACCAAGAGCAATAAAAGCGCCCTGTCCTCAGAAGATTCTAATTTTGTAAACAGCTTTTCGATCATCACTTTCCTTTTGTCTTCTCTTATCTTAATTTGTCTTTTTTCACTTTGTAAGTTCATTGAATTCGATTCCTTAAGTAAACATTATCACGAATAGAAGAATAATCAGAATAATTATCAGTGCATTCCCCATCATCAAACATGACTTCACTAAAATTCAGTCTCTCAATAATCATTGATTTCTTTTCGGATTCTTTCTTCTCGATTTTAATCCGCCTCAAGTAAGCATAATAAGTGATCTGTGTGAAGTAGGCAAAAGGATTGGTTGATTTTTCTGGATCAAAGTTTAGGATGTACCTAGACATATTTTCGACTGCATCAGAAATCAGGTCTTCTTTAAAGGAATAATTTGCATAATTTCCCTGATAACCAAATCTTGTTGCAATATCAAGAAAACATTCTCCTATGTACCTTGGAATTTGTGGTCTCTTTTCATTATTCTCGGCTGCCTTTTTACAGTCTAATTTATACTGAACTAGCGCATCTAAGAACTCTTTATTGTTGACGTAATGCGATGGGCGTCTTTTCTTTGACATTACTGCTGTTGTAATCATTTTTCCTTTAATTGGTATTTAGTGAAATTGTAGCGCCAAAACCAGATTTTGTCAAGCCCCCTAAATAAGGGTAACGAAGACTTGACACCAATGGATTTTCCTGCTACAATCAAGCTAACGACTGGAGAGGAGATTTTCGCTATTGTCCTACCAGAAAAAGATTTCTTGATGCTTTATGAACCGGTTATTATTACCGATATTAAGACAATGAATGGTGATTATGGTTATAAAATCGAACCTTGGTTAAAGACAGCTGATGATGACATGTTTATTGTTAATCGAAATAATATTATCACCTTAAGTGAATGTAAGGACAAAGATATTATTAATTACCATCTAAAGTTTATAGCTAAAAAGAATATGATTGGTTATGTAGATCCTTATGAAGAAAAATTAAGTAAAAAACAAGGATATGTTTCTAATGTGAATATTATGAGAAATAAACTAGAACAGTTATTGAATAGTTCTCCTTCGGAGAACAATCCTTCGGATTAAACAAGTTTTAGTTTTATGTTTCTGAAGGAAACATCTGCGAAGCAGACACTAGAATTATCTGATAATTATTAAGTATTAATTAATACTAGAACATATCCATCAAACCGACAAACCGATCCTAGACCCATTCCTGAAAAAGTCAAGTGGGTATATGACAATCAAGAAATTGGCACAAGGGTAGTTGACAAATTCAAATAAAAAGTGTATTATACGCAAGTCCAATAAATTTTTATAATGTCTAATCTTAAAAGCCTTTTTCATGTAAGCAACCATGTCGATAAGTCCACTCGGATTTCTTATGAGGAATCCCAGGCCATAGTTGCACTAGCCAATGCAGTAGTAGAAAACGCCAGGGCTATTTCGGCCATTTGTGATTTGGCCAGTGTCTCTGGTCCAGTGGCCAATGTTTCTAATTGTAATTTCTACAATAATGCCCCTGATACCTCCGTAATGAGTGTTGGTTCTGAGGATCCTGAAGAAGTGGAAGAACCAGATGAGGTAGAAGAATCTGAGGATCTGGAAGACTCTGAAGTGTAAATGGAATTAATTTTTATCTGCGCCGTTTTTATTGGTATAGGAATCATAATAGGTCAAAATTCTTCGCCAAAGAGAAGGTCTTATGGAAACTATAATCGGCCAAAAGGTCCACCTCCACTAAAACTTAAGAAATTGTTAAGGCTCGATGAAAGCCCCGTACAAAGAAATCATAATAGAGATGGGCCATTAACCCCTAAACCAGAAATTATCCCTAAAGGCCAGTATTTTAATGGCGGCTATCAACCTATAAAACAACAAGGAAATCCTGAACCACCACCAAAAACACCATGAAAAATATTTCTCTTTCTACCATTAATATTTTAAATTCTTTTAACACACTTATTTTCTGTTGGCAAGTAGTTCTAGTTCTTAATATCCCTCCACTCTAATGACGAACATAACAGTCCATAGAGCAGATGGATCGACCTACAACATAAAAATCCCTGAGTTCCATAAAGAGCCCTATCAAGAGGTTTCCTTAGAATGTGAAGACCCAGAGGCCTTTATTGACTCCTTAATACAAAAATATGAGGCTGTAAAGGCCGGTCTTTTAGAAGAGGCTAAATTGTTCCCTGGGGATACAAATTTTACCGGACATTCAATTTATGATACAATTCAAGCATTGGACAGTTTAATTTACATTCTCAAAAAGACAGGGAATGGACCACTTTGAATTTTATAAGGTTGGGTACAAATACATGGACAAACAAATGTTCGCTGTTTATTTCACCCTAGGAACGGCCCAGGCCGCAATGAAAAATATGATTGATAGAGGAGTTCAAGTAACCGGGTTAGAATCTCAAAGACTATAAATCTATTTTATAAATATCGTACTCAAACTCTTCTTCATTATAAAGTTTAACTCTTTCTATAAAGTGGTTTAAGGTATAATTCTTTCCACAATCATCAGCAATATCATATAAAACACACTTATCCTTTGTTTTGGATTTTCTGAGTCCTCGACCAATTGTTTGAAGAACCCTGATTTTTCCTTTACTTGGAAAACCGAAGATAATGTTATTCAGGTTTTTAATCGAAATTCCCGTACTAAAAACTCCATAAGAAGCGCATATAATTGCATTGTTTTCTCTTTCAACAATTCCACGGACTTCCTCTCTTTCTTTGGCAACAACACCACCATGAACAAAGAAGACTTTTCTACCACCAGCCGATTTTTCATTAATCAAATCGTAAAGAACTTGTCCGTGAGTTTCTACTCTTGAAAAAATCAAGAGAGTATTTCCTTTTAGACTTAATGCAAGATTTCGTAAGTAATTATTTCTATTCTCATTAGAAATTAAGTACTGAACTTCGTCTTCATAAGTTTCAAATCTTTGTTCTTTATGTTTTAACACCAAACATTTAATATCAAGTTTTGCGGCTCTTCCTTTTTCGATAAGTTCTTTGGTATTAATTGCCTTATATGATTGACCAAAAAGCCCTGTAATCGTAAGCTCGTTAACGGCCTTTCCGTCGTCATTATTTGTCAGGGTTCCAGTAAAGCCAAAACGATATTTTACATTATGGGCATTTTTCATAATGTTGATCAGACTCTTGGATTTTACTCCATGGCATTCATCAACCATAATAACGTCATAATTATCATAAAAAGACTTTGGGTTATCGCTTATACTTTGCCAGGTTGAAAAAGTAACCGGCATGTCGGTTTTATGATTTTGACCAGAATAAATCATATGAATATTCTCTTCTGAGTCGTATCCATAATCCGCCCAGTCCTTGTACATTTGATGAATCAGACCAGTAGTCGGAAAAACGCAAAGGATCCTTAACCCCTTCATCAGGTAATATTTTGAGATACAGTAAATCATAAAAGACTTACCAGAGGAAGTAGCCGATAATACAGTTTTTCTATTGTATCTTAGGCATTCATAAACAGTATCAATCTGGTAGTCATAAGGATCAAGACCACTTTTTTTACCAATGGCCTTGACAAAACCAGAAACACCTTCTTTGGTTATTTCTTCATTAATCTCAAAAGGACACCCGTAATACTTGCTATTTCTGAACTCGTAAGAATACCCGTAGGCCTTTATTTTGGCGATTACCTTATCAAGCAATCCTGCATAAATTTCTCCGGTTGTTTTTGATAGTAAGCATATTTGTCCATTCCAGCCACCTCTTTTATAGGCCGGTGAAAATTTGGCCCCTGGAACCTCAAAGGTAAAGTGAGGAGCCAGCTCATAAAGAACATGTGGCTCACAAACTAGTTTAACAAATACTTCGTTCTTTTTTTCAATGATTACATCAGACATTACTGACCTGCGATAAATTTACTCCATTCGATGCTATCTCGGATTTGGAATGATCGATTGTGAATCATCTTCAGGATATCAGTGAGATACCCCATAACATGAGAACAATAATCAACCCTAGTTTTTAGTTTTACTAGTTCTTCGTCTGAATTTAGGTAAAGTGGAATGTCGTTTTTTAGTACTTTATGAGGAAATGGTTTTTCATCATATACTGCCGGATCGGCCTTCCCCAAATAATAAAGAGTCTTCTCGGTATATAGATTATTATACTTGGTCTCAAATTCCTTTTTTAGCTCATAAAATCTATTTTGGATTTCATGGTATTTGCTGTGAAGCATAGGAATTCTAAGGGCCTCTTCATGTAGATTATCTGGATCCATTTCTGAATCCTCTTTCCACATGGCCTCAATTTCGTTTAGTTTCATAAAGGGTTTCCTGTCGGATCTACAATTTCAAAATAAGTGTATTTAAATTTTACTTCTGCAGTAAATGGATCTGAATCCGTAAGAGTCGAGTCAAACAATAAGGTTGTCAGACCATAAGGAAACAGATCGTAGTATTTAACCATAAAGTTTGGACGTTGATTACTGTTTAGGACCTGAAGGGTTCCGTCAGAATAAAGACCTCCTTCGCTTCTTCTTAAATCATAAATTTGGTCTAGACTTTCTGGGTAGCCAAGACCCTTGATCCATTTATAGATCTCTAAATAGTTCTCAAGATTCTCGTCAACCAAAAACTTAAGGTTAAAATCCTCAAATGTTATTTTGTCTCCTGGTTCATAAAGGTCTTTATAAGGAGTCGGATAATCGGCCAGACCCAAGGTCATCGATGGGATGTTTGATGTGTTAGAATAAAACGAGACCTTGGGTGCCTTATTCAGGGTAAACAAAAACTGGGTTGGTTGGAGGAAGTTTCTGTTTTCTACCTGGTTCCGTCCAGGTTGAGCATAAGGAAGATTTACCATTATAATTCACATGAATAAATTTAAACAACTCCTAAAAGATTCCTGGAGTGATTCTAATCTATTTATACGGCTTTGTAGAAATCAGGATTTTATTAGTACCTTAGAAGATCAAACTTCCTTTTTAGACGAACACTATACTAAAGTAAGAAACAAGCACAGAGTCTACGTTCTCTTAAATGATATAAACGCTCCACCTCTTTGCAAGTGCGGTTGCGGTTTACCAGCCGCTCTTAACCAAACGAATCCAGAACAAGGATTTAGGAAATTTTATAATAACAATCATTCCTTAAAAAACAAAACTCCTAGTATCACCAAAGAAGACTTATACCACCAGAGAATTGTTCTTCAAAAATCAGTAGAACAGATTGCAAAAGACCTAAAAATTGGAGAGGTTTCAATCAGAAACAAATTAAAAGAATTCGGTCTTATTGATCTGTTTGATGCACGGCAAAGAAACGTCAATGCAAATAAAATCCTTCAATCGAGAGAAGAATTATCAGGTCTTTATGAATCGGGACTAACCACCGAACAAATAGCCGAAAATCTTAATACAACAAAAGGAACTGTATCTAGGTGGATGGTTGTCCATAAGATCCAGGCGAGACCTAGTAATTTTTATGAGAGAAAAATCAAAAAGATCTCTAAAGAGGAAAACAACCTCTACAATTGGTTGAGTGAGGTTTATAAAGGCGAGATCCAGCAGTCAAATAGGTTTATTCTTAATGGTAAGGAATTGGATATTTTTATACCTGATAAAAAGATTGCCATTGAGTATAATGGGCTCTATTCACATCTTTATAGACCATGGGAAGAAAAAGAGGGACTTATTAAAGGAAGAAATTATCACTTACAAAAAACTATTGAATGTGAAAAGCAAGGTATTCAATTACTTCAATTTTTTAGTGATGAGTGGAAGTTTAAAGAAGATATTGTTAAGAACATCATAAAGAGTAAATTAGGTCTAAATGAGAGGATTTATGGAAGAAAATGTTTAATTAAAGAGATTGGGGTTTCTGAGAAGAATTCTTTTTTAAATCAAAATCATATTCAAGGAGAAGACAAAAGTAAGGTAAAACTAGGTCTTTTTTATGAGGATACTTTGGTTGCGGTTATGACCTTTAGTGGCTCTAGGTTTAATAAGAATTTTGATTGGGAATTATCCAGGTTTTCATGTCTGGGTGGTTATACTGTTGTTGGTGGCTTTAGTAAGTTGTTAAAGTATTTTATTGGTTTTTATGGTGGTTCTATTGTTAGTTATGCGGATAGACGCATATCGTGCGGTGGTGTTTATGAAAAAAATGGGTTTGAATTAATCAGGTTTAATGGGCCTTCTTATTTTTATGTGGACAGTAGTTGTTTAAGGCGTTATAACCGCATGAGGTTTCAGAAGAAGTTTATTGGGGCTTATGATTGCACCGAGTATGAGAAGGCGCGTGAGATGGGTTATGAGAAAATATGGGATTGTGGAAGTCTTACTTATGGGTTTGGGGTTGACAAATTCGGGGATATATAGTATAATTTCCGAAATTGAGTCGATAAAAAATGTTTGAGCTGGTTTCTGATTCCGATTACTCTCTTGATCCTGTCTATTATGTCTATCACTTGATCAACCCCATGACTGGGATCCCTTTTTATGTTGGCAAAGGTAAAAACCGTAGATGCTATCAGCATTTGTCTGATACTATGAAGACTACTAGAAATAAAAGATTAACCGGTCATATTTTAAAACTTAGGGTCAAAGGCATTGAGCCTGTGATTTTTAAAATTCAAGAAAATATGACAGAAAAATATGCTTACGATTTGGAGGAGCTAGAAATTAGAAAATACGGTAGAATTGGTTATGAGGAGAGTGGTATTTTATTTAATTTTTATCTTGCAAATAAACCCGCTCCAAAGTACGGTGAAATGAATCCTTTTTATGGTAGGACTCATAGTGAAGAGTCAAAGAAACTTATGTCAGAAAAACATAAAGGGAAAACGCACACCAAAGAGGCCAGAGAAAAAATAAGTAAAACACATAAAGGGGTTCCCAAGAGAGAAGAACATAGAAAGAAGATTGGTGACAAATCAAGAGGTCGTCAGCACACTGAAGAATCTAAAGCAAAACTTCGTGCTGCCGCCTTACAAGAAGATGCTCTTAAGAAAAACATTGAGGCCAAACAAAAAGAATGGATTGTTATAACACCTGAAGGTGAAGAGTTAGAAGTGGTCAATCTTTCCGATTTTTGTAAAGAGCGTGGTTTAGACCGCTCTAAAATGTATTTGGTGGCCGCTGGTGAAAGGAGTCATCATAGAAAGTATAAATGTAGGAAGAAGTATCCTGATAATTAACAATAAAAAAGAGGTGGTTTCCCACCTCTTTATATATTAAATTCAAGACAAATTTTAGACCTCAAGAAATATTTTTTATCGCTACACGACGATAATATCTGTTGCTATTAATCTTAAGAGCACCTAGACCCTTATCAGGACCCTCAGCAAAGGGGTTTGCCACCATGCCATAACGAGTCTTAAATCCGATGGAAGGCTGATAGGTCTTAGGATCTACAGCACGAACCATTTGGAGCGGAATATATGGACAATATGCGAGCCCGAAGTCGAATGGATTAGAACCTTTATAACCAACAACATAATACTGAGTAGCATTAACGTTGGCAGAATAAGGATCGATATAAACACGATACTTACCCATAAGAACACCAGCAAAAGTATTGCCAGTATCGTCTACGTTCAGGTTAGCATTAAGAGCAGGAGTATAATCGAGTACACCGGCCATGGTTAGCGCAGAGGCTACATCGGCGGAGCACATGATTACGTTACCCTTCCCGCGACGAGTACGCTGGGCGATAGCGTTTGCATCGCGCTCGATTTGGAAAAGAAGACCCTTAAACTTCTCAACGGACCAACGACCGTTGCTGTCGATATCAAGGTCAAATACACCAGGAGTTGCGGTATTTACGGCTGCACCCTGTTCGGCTACCTTATAAATGGTACGAATAACCTCGCGGTTCATTTCGGCCAGAATTTCGGTAGACAGAATGTTAGCCAGCTCGGCCTCGGCAGAAAGACCATGAATGGCCTTGAGGTCCTGGGCAAGCTCAATGGTGTACTCGGCACGCAGAGCACGGCTCTTTGCTTCAACAAGAACTTTCTCAATAGAGAAGCTCATTTCATTGAACTGGTTGTTATCGCCGTTACCTAGGTTTTCGGCATCACCAGTTACCATACCTTGACCAAGGTTATAAGCAGCCTGGTTAGCGGAACCGGTTGGGTTGAGTAGACCAGGGTTGGTGCCTTGCTGACCAGCAGTGGTACCCATACCAGAAATAGCAGAGCTAATACCGGCGGTTAGGCTACGACCACTGTTTTGACCAGAGAATGAAGTATCGACTTCATTGTAGAAGGTCTCATCACCAGTCTGGCTGTTATAACGAGAGCGCATGGCGAAGATAAGACCAGTAGGACCGGTCATAGGCTGTACGCCAGCAAGATCATAAGCGACCAGATTAGGCATGGCCCGACGAATCAGGCTGATTAGGATTGGGTCAAAACCGGCTACTGGACCACCAGCAGCGGCTGAACCACTGAAACCACCAGAAGCGCCAGGGGCGTTACCTAGGGTAGTTTCCATAAGGAGACCATTATTAAAAGCATTGGTCTCACGGAGTTCTTTTTCTTGGTTCTCTAGTAGAATAGCGGTTACCTTCCGACGATGAGAATCCTTGATGGGCTCAAGGCCATCAAAGTTCAGAAGAGGCGCCCACTTTTCTAGCAGATGTTGTTCGTTTAGTTCGGACATTTGCGTTACCTTTTAGAGTTTAAAGTTTGGGTTTGATTTAATATTGAAATCAATTATTAGCAAGCAGTGAAGCTGCCTTGAGATACTGATTCATTGAGTTTGAGTAGGACTCATTCGCAACGTATTCAGTGTCTTCAGTGAGCACTTCAGGCTGTGCAATTGAAGAGACATAAGTTACCGGGAAATATGATTCCCGTAGGGTCTCTAGTTTTTCACGATATGAATTTTCACTTTCAAACTCAACACTTTCGGCAAGTGAGGCGAGCTTTTCTTTCTGAGTGGCGGCTAGGCCATCAGCTACATCGTCAAAAATACCTTCGGCAACCGCCTCACAGAGACGCTTGTTTAGTTGGATATTTTTGTCAATTTGCTCGTTGAGTTTATTTTCCATTTCATCTAGTTTTTTCACCATATTCTCAAGGACATCGTATTTTTCATCTGGCATGGATACATAATGTTGTTCAAAAAGTCCCTTGAGATTTACAAGGAAGCTCTCAGTGAGTTCTTCCTTAATACCGCGAGTGATAGCGAGCTGATTCTCATGCATCCACTCTTCTGCAACATATTCAAGGTAGGAATCAGCACGTTCTTGAAGTTCTTCGGCAATGGCCTGAACTTCTTCTTGGAGAGCCGCGTTATACTGCTCTTCAAGAGATTCTTTAATTTCGGAGACTTTAGATCGAAGAGCGGCCTCAAAGATGGTCTTGGCCTTTTCTTTGAACTCTTCAGAAAGATCTTCGCCACCGACAAGAGCCTCAACATCTTCTTGGATGTCGAAATCTTCTTCGTCTTCTAGGTCGATTTCTTCATCCATTTTCTTTTGTTTTTTGTGGCCCTTTTCTTCCTTTTCGTCATCCTCGTCTTCATCATCTTCTTCGTCTTCGCAAGAAGATTCTTCGACTACTAGATCGTCTTCGTCTTGCTCATCCTCTTCGGGAAGATGCATTTTAGACATGGTCTGATCGCCTTCTTGTGAACCTTTACGGCCACGGATGATATTGGCGACCCGTTGGATATTGGCGGCCGGATCTTTTAGCTTTGCGCTATCATCATCGGGCTTGGCATTTTCTGGGGTAGGTCCTCCAAGATCTTCCCAACCACCAGTCTGACCATCAGGAATACCAGTGGTTAGCTTTGGCATTGGATCGCCAGGTTTGGCACTTGCATTAACCTTAGTCTTTGACTGAGAGTTCTTTGCTTCCATTTCATCTAGTTGTTGCTTGCGAGCCATTTAAAAAGTCTCCTTAACAGTTGTTATTACTCTATTGTTATTTATAAAAGTAGATACTTTATACATTTATTTAGTATCAGAGCATGTTTAAGTAATTCTCAAAATGCATAATCATCCGCTCTTCGGATAATTTTCTACTCACTACGTCACGTTCAATCTTGTTTTTAATATTCATTGCAACGTATTCTTGCTTGGCAGAATCATAAATCCACTCTTTACCTTCATAAATGCCATTAACAAAAGCAGCAGCACCAACAGAAGGATCGTGAACAATATCAACACAATTAATAACAAGATCAGGACCGACCACGGAATATCCTTCATTAGTTGGTTTTACACTACCAAGAGCCCGTGAACTAACGCCAAGAACAACACCTTCATCAATAAGACCCTGGGCAATTTTACCCATTGGGGTATTAAGAATTCTGGCCTTACCATAAAAATAATTACCATTCTCTTTAAGAGAAGTAATCATATGAGATACTTTTGTTAGATCAACACCTGGAACTGAATTGTGATTCAGTTCACCAAGAGATCTTTTAGAATCAATAAAATTGTTTGTATAAGTTTTTACGGCTTCTCTTAGGATTTCCATTGGATAAACCCTGTTGTTTCTATTGGGGTTATTGCCCATGAGAAAATTACCCTCAATAAAAAGGGCCTTTTTACCATTGACTTCTTCAGTAATATATTTTACTGATTCGGCTTCTTCGATGATTAGTTTCATTTTTATGCCTCTGATGTTATTTGAATTTCTGTGATGTGAACTTTATTTGGACCAAAACCGCCATCAAGAGCCGAAACTTTAATTGCTTTTCGTATTTCAGCACTATTGGTTACAGTGACAATTCCACTTATATTTGATGTATTCCAGTCTAATGCTATACGAGTAGAATAATATCCACCAACATTAGAAGACGTATAAATCTGAGAAACTCTTGCAAAACTAGTGTTTATTCCGGTTGGTTGAATACCAGAAAGATTTACATAATCATTAACCTCAACTGGAGATCCGGTTCCTTGTGGAAAATCAATTAAGGTTGTTGTTCCTGTTAATACTCCTACTACTCTTTGCGAGGCAATAGGTTCCTTTATTACTAAAGTTTCAGATCGATCAATCCATAAACTAGAATTAGTATTAACCCCGACTGGATTATATCCTATTTCAAGATAACAATCAGATTCTGATCTAATCCTCAAATAACCGCTTTTTAGGGCAATAGGTTGACTTGTACTCACCCCACTTAATGGAAGAACAAGTGAATCGATATTTTGTACTATTTTAAATGCGGCCATAATAATAACTAAGTGATATATTTATTTATGTTTCAGGAAAAGCCAGCATTAAAAACTTTTTAGATTAAGTAATAAACTACCGAAAATTTTTAATTTTGTGTTAGTCCAGGGTCTTTTAAAACCAAATTATCTGGGACCAGGGAGGAAACTTCATCCAAAGGGGCTTTGGTTTTCATTATGTTCTAGGCGTTTGTCTAGAACTTCTTGGGCTCGCTTACGGAATTCGGGGGATTTTTGAGCAGCGCGGAGATAGGGGTTCATTTTACGATCTCCTCCAGAACATCAGTGGCGGGTGCCTGGGTGGAACCACCAGCGAATACCCGCGCCGGATGATTCACGATGCAGAGATAGGGATCCCACGCCTCAGGGGCAATGCCCATGGCGTTTACGTGCCAACCGTCGAGCGCGACAGGAGGTGTTAGGACTTCGCCGGTTTCTGGGTCGTAGCTGCCGTCTTCGTAGATCGTGCCCACCTCATCGATGGCGTGCGTGTGGCTGGCGGTGATCAGCTCGCCGGTCAACGTAATCAGCCCTTCAGCCTCAGCCAGGCTGCGGAAGGTCTCGCGGTCGGGAAAGCGAAAACAAAACATGGCTACTGGGTCAGGGCCTGAAGCGTGGTGTTGTCGAGCCTGCGGGGCCAGTACGACAGGCGGCGGATTGGTGCGTTCAAATTCCCGCCACCCGTTGGATTGCTGCCAAGAGTGATCCTGTCTACAGACGGGATGAATGCAGGATTAACAGACGCACCTTCAGTTCCGTTTGCCGCAATACGATAATTGGCTGCTATTATTGCAACAGCTTTTCTGTATAGAATTCCACTGGCAACCGTTGCACTTAGTGTTGGGTCAGTGTTGGCTTCACCAGTTTTACGGACTGTTGCTGCGTATGCATTTGTAAAATTGTAAGCTTGTATTGAATTTAATGCGGTGCCATCATGTAGCGCCCATTCTGTAGGAAATCTAGAAACAACTGGCGCCATAATTCCTTCTATAAAGATCGTCCCCTCATCCTGCCGATACCACGAGCTAAACGCACTCCCCGTGATACTCGCCACGTCAGCACTGCGGGTGACGGATGTACCAGATGTCGGGATCACGCTGGTGGCAAACGCGCCCAGCTCTAGCTGGGGCAGACCAATGCGGAGGGTTATGTCGATGACGGAGCCAGTTGAGCATCCAAAAATTATACGTGGAACTACGAATGCAGTTGTTGCACCACCACTCAAGGTAAATGTGGAAGAGTATCTAAGCAATGAGTTATTAACGAGTCCTAGTAAGTTTCCTCCGGTTTGCTGGAAAACGAGTCCCCCTCCAGAAGTTCTCTCAACAATATTAAATGCGAAACTTGAAATGTTATTAGTAGTACCATTAACAATAGAAATCCAAGCTGACTCTGACCACTGCTGTCCAGTTGCAGCACTGATATTGGAGTTACCCTCAAGCGCAATTGCGAAAAAAGTTGAATTAGTTGTACCATAAAAGCGAAGGTCAATATAGCTTACGCCGTTAAGCGTTCCAATTTCTACAACCTGTCTCGATAATCCAGATAAAAGTCCTACATCAGTCCAGTTAGTCGGCAGCGTCCCCGGCGTCCCGGCTACCGCACCCGCCATCGTGTTGTTGCGGATGCTGTTTGTCCTTTGCTCCTCCACCAGCAGCCCCAGGCTCTCGCCCGTCAGCGGGTTATGGTCAAACCTCGGCACGTTGGTGCCCGCCGTCTGTATTAACCCGTTGCTACCTATAAACGTCCCGTCACTGGCCCGGGTAAAAGTGATTAGCTGCTGGCCGCTTACCGCATCGATCAGGCTCCGGCTCTCGGCAAACCGAAGGTCTAAACTCGGCACTGCAAGGGCACGACGCCAAAGCTCATTGCGCACCCACGGGCCAGCCAGTAGACCACCAGGCGCTACAGAAGCTCGCAGTGCCGCAGATCCCCTCATCAGAGACCCGCCTCCAGCGTCATTACTCGCAAATTAAATACGGTCCCGCTAGCAGGAATAAATGTTCCTCTAGTTTCTAATTCAGCAAATAAACTAGTGCTACCAGTTCCCAACTTAATCAATGTTCCTGGATAGTCTGTTTGAGTATATATAATTGAACCTAAATCCTGAGGGGTTGGTAGATCAATATATCCCGCATATTTATCGACATCTACACTTGTTAGATCAAAGGCAGCATTATCAAGAGCCGCTGCAGGCGAAGAAGTGTATAAATGCAATCTAAATCCAGATATCCCACTTGTTACACTTGTGATACCAATCAACATTCTGACACTTTGAATTAAAACATAACCACCACTTGGACCAATCCCAGACAAATTAATAATCGCACTACCAGCATTAGCCGGAGTACCACTATCTGCTACTCCAATTACATCGCCAGCAGTGTATTGAGTTGTATTTGAAGGTCGAGTAATGGCAACGGCAACTCTATACGCCTTACCGTCAACTGTAAGTGAACTTGCTGCGTCATTAATGGGGACAGGATTTGAGTTAGTATTTGAAACTGTAACAATACTAGTTCCGATACCACCCCCACTTCCACTAAAACTAGATACTTGTTCTCCATCACTATTTACGATGGCGACAGCCGGAACAAGTTGATTAGTTGTTAATTTAACAGATGATTTTTTATCAAGAAGCATTTGACTAACAGCTTTATATTATGTATTTAGTAAAATTTTTGATCATATATTTATTATTTTTAGTAGATTTCACGCCATCTTATGGCAACCCCGACATTAGTAGAATTGGTTCCAAGATTTGAAACTCTTACCGAAAAAATTTCTGAATCAGTTGAATCATAATTCTGTGATAAAAAGTTTTTCTTTGATGTAGGACCAAACTGTGATTGTGAGCCACCAGACGATGGCTTGATTATATTCTGACTATCACCAGAAGCAAATCCTCCCATAAAATCTTCAAAAATTGCAGTACTTATCCCGGTTGCAGTCTCGTTATATTCAACAACAGATTCGTCGCTTTCAGAGACCCAGGTTCCAATTGTAGAAAATCCAGCAAATCCCCTTATTTTTACAACCTCATACTTCACATTATCTCCAACACTAATAATAGAAATATCTTCTAATTTTACTGTTGCTCTGTTTGGGTATCCTTTAAAAGAATTTTTAAGACGGATCGCAATAACCGGTACAGTAGAACCAACTCCTACAGTCCTAAGTGGTGACACATGAGAAAATTCCCTACCTGCTTCGGTATAACCACCTTCACTCATTACGGATGAGCAAATTTGTAAAAATGATCCACCAGCCCCAACTTGAGTACCGGTGTTTCTGACCTCACATCTAACAGGGAGGTTGGGGTTGGACATATAAACAGTATTGAGATTGTTTGAGTTATAAAACTCATGGGCAACTATATTTTTCCCATCAATACTAAATCCACAGCGAACCCTTCCTACACCAAGCCATTCAAAATCAGTAAAAAATAGTTGGGATTTAGTGACATCTAATGTATACCCAGAAGGACCGTTTCCGTCTAATTTATCTTTATTCCATTCGGATCGTGATACTTTTCTGTCTGATGCAATACCTGATATAAAAGATCGGATTACAAAATTCAGGACACCACTTTGATCTTGTTCAAAAAAGATTCCATTTAGGTCATCAAAATAACCAGTTCTCTTGATAACATTTTGTTGTGGCTCACCAAAGACAAATGAACTAAAAATTAACTGTGATTTACCTGGCATGTAATGGTGATATCTTTTCGATTGGTGAATACAAAGCCCGTTTGTACTAATACCAGAGTTTAAAATGGCCGCTGCCTGGTTTTGATTAAAAGTAACTGTTGCTCCAGTTCCGACTTTTACATCAATAAAATCCGGGTCAATTGAGTATAAATGCTTATAATCCCCTAGGGTAAAAGGTTCTGAAACCCTCAGTCTTCCAAATGCATCATCTTGTGGTTTAAACGGTTCATATAAATGTGACATTAGACTACTCTCCAGGAATTACCTTTCCAAATAAATGTTAGACTACCATAATCAAATGCAAGAATTGCCCGATCTCTACCGTCAATTAGATCAGAACCAGATGGTAAAATTGTGATATATCGATTAGATCCTCTTGAGGCCTCACCTAATTCGTCTTTTACAATAAATATTTTCCCTTCTCTTTCAGCCTGTGGAAGATTTATTGTAACTGCACCCGCATAATTGACGCCAATATAATAATCTTGTGGCCTTATTGAATATGAATTCGATGTTACGGATGTTATAGGAACATCCATAAACGTCAGATTGGTTTCACCACCTCCTCCTAAAGTAGAAAGTTGCTGTTGAACCCGATCAATAAAGATCTTATAATGCTTTTGAAGATCCTCTAAAGTAGCAAAATTTTGGTTTAAAGGAGTTAAAGGATCCGAATTATTTGTTTTTATTGGTTCGGCCAATAGTCCTAATGACTTTTGAATAAGAGTCGGTTCACCAAAGGATTCTTTTTTCTTTGGTCTAGGCGTAACTTTTTTTGGTTTCGGGGTTACTTTTTCGGTTAATGGTGCAATAAATGACTCCTCAAAAGAACCAGAGATTAAATCATCCAGCTCTTTTTTGGTTTTCTTTTTTTCTTCTGATACTAACTTAAAAAAATCAGAAAGATCACTCATTGCTATTAAACATACTCATCGCCACTTCTGGACGATAATTGTCAATTTTTTCTACTGCCTTGATTGACAGAATATTTTTGATTTCATCACTGATCTGTGAAGGAGATTCATCGGCAATAATAGCATTAATTAGGTCTTCCATGTTGTTTAAAATTATAAACTCATACTATTTAGATCTCGCCACCTTTTGGCATCTCCATTGCCTTTGTATTAACTCCAGGTTCTGTTGGGACCTTGCCCATTTCACCTTCAATAGCATCACCAGGAGGTTCTGCAAGTGGTTGACCAGTTTCTGGATCTACTGGAATTGATGGATCAGGAATTATTCCTTCTTCAATTTCTTTTTTAATAAGAATATCTTGCTCGACAATTTCTTCGTCGGTTTGCCTTAGAACCTTGCGTCTTAGGTAATCTTGAGAGAAATATCGACCAACATAAGGTTCGGCCATTGAGACCATATTCAGTCTTTCCGTTAAGAGTTCCGATTCTTTAAGTTCGGCAAAGTGATTGTCATAAAGATAATCAAATTGAATGTGCTCAGACATTGCTTCCCAGTCTTCTGGGGTTATGATATTTTTTAGAATCAGCTGAGTCCGGAGAAGATCAACAAAAAGTTTAGAAAATCTTTTTCTTAGTCTTCCAACGAACTTAGAAAATTTAACCTCATCCCTTAGGATCTCAGAAGACCTGCCAAGATTAAACCCGCTTTCCCCGTCAATTCTAGAAGACGGAACATTTAGGGACTTATAAAGTTTCCTTTGGAAGTAATTAAGATCGGTTAGTTCTCCTAGGTTATTAGAACCTGGAAGAGTGGTTACTTCGGTTCCTCTTCCACCTTCTCTCCTAGGAAGCCAATAATCATCCATCAGACTCTGAAATCTCCGGTCATTCTGGACTTCGCCGGTTTCAATATTGTAATTTAGTTTGTTTCTATATCTCATCATTGTTTCTTTGAGATATTGCTCGGCCTTGACCTTAGGCATATTACCCACGTCAATGTAGAAAATTCTTCTTTCGGTTCCTCTCACCATCCTATAAATGACAATACTATCCTCAATCATTCTTAATTGGTTGAGTGATTTGATTGCTTTATTGAGGTAAGAAAGTGTAGTGTTTTTATTTCTATCAACTAGACCTGAAGTACAATAAACAATACTATCTTTTGCAAATTTGATCGCCCCATCATTCTTGGCGTTTTCAGAAGAGGTTGCACTAATAGAAGTATTTGTTAATGGATAATTAGGTTTTGAATTATATACAAAATATTCTTCAATCTCAGGGAAAGATTGACGCATTGGATCGGGTTCTTCTCCCATGCGATTTAATCTATTTATGTCCTTTTCAGGTTTCTTTGCCTGTCTTACATACCTCATTTTGAGGCTATCGATATATCTCAGTTCTTGGATTCCGAGTTCTGGTTTTTTAAAGTCAATTATTTTATGGTAATAAAGTCTACCATCAACGTACCAATTTCTGTAAATTTCGTGGCATTTTTTATCAAAATCTAAGAGTTGTAAAATATATTTAAACTCGTCTCTTATTTTTTGCTTTATTCCATCACTTGCATTTAGGTTTGATAGTTCTATTTGAACCGGACTATCATTAGAGTCGGATACAATTGCCTCATTTACAATATCTTCAATGGCCGAATCTACTTCTGGATGAAGTGACATTTCACGATACCGGCGAATTAGATCATATTCGGTTCTATATACACCTTCAATATCAACATAAGATCCAAAAAAACCAGATGTCAGATAATAGTCAACCCCATCCTCATCATTTTGAGGAATGGGGGAGACTGCTGTTTGACTTAGTTTTGTTGTATCATTAATAGAAAATCCAAAAAGTTTTGCCATAATTAAGAGTTAGGGATATTCTATTTATTGAATCACGTCACCACTTAGATTGGCATTAGAGGCCCCACCAGAAGAAGTATCTCCAACTTCAAACCATTGCATCTGAAAGTCTACAGTAAATCTTTCAATGGTATTGTTATCAGCATAAGAAAGATCAATTGCACCAACAGAAGAAGGCCAAATATCATATAATTTATAGGTTCTTAAGACTGCAGACGTATTTCCACTATTATTTGTTGTGGCATATTGTTGGGCTCCTCTGCCCAATTGCTTGACAAAAGCATTTACCATGTAGGCATTTGGATCAGTAGCACCAGAAGCATTATCTAATTTACTAATGAGGTTTGCCCACTTTTCAAACGCCGAGCGAATGTCAAAGTCTTCATCATTAATTACAGTAACAGACCAAATATCAATAGTACGATCACCAGCTACCTTAAGAATTCTTCCTCTAAAAGGAATATCAATAGGGTTTACTGTTGAGGCAGGCATTGAAGTTGCCTCACACATAAAATTAAACTTTTCTGATACTGAATTGGTCCAGGCACTTTGAAGCGCAGGGGGGAATGATGGAATAGAAACCTCAAATAGATTGGGCCGTGCTCCACCACCTTGTAGTTTGCTTTTGAATTGTGAAATAGTGCGAAGTGTCATTTTTTAAGTCCTCCTTAGTTTGCTTTAAATAATTAAACTCTACCAGTTACTTCTTCAAAACTTGCACTAGTTCTAGTGGCAACAAAGGTGAGAGTGACATAATTAATAGACTTGGCAGGTTTGATGAAAATATCGGCCCTGAACTCATTGTTATCAATTACATCCGGGGTGTTATTTGTTTCATCACAAATAATCCTGAAGTCAATAATACCTCGCTTGGCCTGAACATCACGGAGATAGGGTTCTATAGTATTAATAAAGTTAGAACGAGTGATATCATCGTTGAGTTCAAAGAGCTGGGCAGTTGCACTGCTTTCAATGGCCTGTTCAATAGTCAGGAATAGTCTACGAACGTTAATTCTATCAAAGGCAGAAGCATAGCCAAGAGCCGTCTTATCTCCGAAGAGAAGAACGCCAGCGCCAGGCTGATTTATATAAGAATTAATGCGCTGGGGGTAGAGTTGATCTCGCTGGGCCTTGCTTGCATTATATGCAAGTTTAATAGCATTATTAAGAACACCTCTTTGCTGACCAGCAGGAGAGAACCATGGGAAAGAAACAATATTTGTCCTTACCATTAGACCGGCAGTATCTGCATTACAAGCAACGTAACGGAACTTGTTGTTGAAACGATCATAAGTGTACTTATAATTATCATCAAAGACAGTATAAGAAGAAGAAGTCAGTGGAGCAAAGAACTGAATGATATTATCGGTTTGAGTATCAGAATTAGTAATGTCTACTACGTCACCCCTATGAGGAGAAATAACAGCAATACAATCTTTTCTTTGGTTTGCAATAGAAATAAGTTCCTGGGCTTTTGCCTGGGATTCAAATTTATCACCTAGGCTTGGACCCATAATCAGATAATCAACATCGATTTCATTGCGGTTAGAAAATAGTCTGTAGGCATTGACTAGATCGCCAAGAGTCGTGGTATAGCCATCAGTGGGGGTATAATTTTTACCACCAGAAAGGTTATAAGTTACATTACCAATTGCGGAAAAGGTCTTTCCTTGGACTGGAAGATTCCATTGTCCTTGTGTAGTTGAAAGAGTAACAAATCCAGAAGAGAATCCAGTCTGATAGACATTTTCGTTAGGATTAGTGTTGTCTGAGGGGTTATCGCCAACATAAACATAATTAGAGAATTGGGCGATATATGTTTTCCACCAGTTTCTCTGGGCCGGATTAACCGCCGAAATAGAATCTTCAGCCTTTGAAAGGAATAGATGTTTTTCAAGAAGATTGCCAGCAATTCCGGTTAGACTGCCAGTATCATCAATAATAGCAACGTGGATCGCATCATTTTTTGCATTGCGATCTAGTGCATATTGAGTAGAAACTGGTTTAGGAGCAATTGAACTCCAAAGAATTCTCGAATTAGTTAGTTCGATAAACTGATTATCATACCAATCACTTACTTCAGTAAGGGTATGAGAAGTAACTGCTACACCAGTAGAATTAGTTACAGTTACAGTGTTCCCTACAAGGAAAGAACCACCTTGATTTAGTTGCTGATAATTTACTGGAATATCTACGGTAGAGCCAGCAGCAACAAGAGAAACAATTTTTACATCAAGAGTAGAAGTGCCAACACCAGTGATGATGCCTTTTATATATCCATCAAAAACAGAAGTAATTCCAATACCAGGAATAGTCTGGTTTACAATTGCAGCAGTAACACCTTGACCAACTACTGCCGCAGTCGCAACAGAAGTAGTTACACCTAGGATTTGGTCGGCCTTGTCATCAATAATGGCAACTTTTAGATTATTTGCCCAAGTACCAGGAGTCTTGGCCGCAAATACATAGTCCTTAGAATCATCGTCGTGGTTTAGCTCATAATCATCGAAGTTTTTGATGGTGACACCAATACCAGCAGTTGAAACGCCGGCAGCATTTCTTACAGCGGTTGCGTTTAATAAATTTGAGCCACTGGTTCTTACGACCTTTAGAACACCACCATAAGTGAGGAATGAGGAAGCACTCATCCAGTACTCATACTGAGAATCAGTGGACTGGGGTTTGCCAAAGACGTTGATTAGATCTTGTTCGGTTGTAATATCTACTGCTTCTTCGACAGGTCCAATTGGGAAAGGACCAGCAATTGCGCCAATATTATCTAAAACGTTTTCGACTCTTCCAACTGTAAGATCAACTTCCCTAATTAGAACCCCAGGAGATAATTGAGGTGTAGCCATGTGTACTCCCTTTAATATATTTGCTATTAATTATTTAGAAAAAAATAATGTTTAATAGAAATTCCAAAGGGTGGCTAGTTCTTCATTAGAAACAACATGCCAAAGTTTATCTTCTTCTACAAATGTTTCTTCTTGTAGACCGTTTTCTAAGAACCCAATTGGGAGCATATCGTTCTCTTCATTGGCCTGTTTTTCTTGGAATAGTCTTTTTCTAATATCATCATCGGTGATTTCTTTGAAGTACTCGTTTGTTGAGGCCCAGGCAAATAGGATCAAACAAGCAACAAGGTCATCATTTTTGCCTTCCTCGGCCATAAAAGAATTAGATTTTTGAATAAATGTCGATAATTCATTAATCGTGTCGTAATCATTGATTAATAGTTTATCTTCTTCGATTAACATTTTTAGGTTGATCGAGCCTAGTTTTTTGACGTTTTTAGACATCTTAACGCCATACTCAACTCGATTTCCACCAAAACCCTGACCTAAAACTTGCCCCTGTCTTCCTTTAATAAAACAGGTAAGTAGATTGGGGTATTGGAGGTCATAATGAAGGGCATTGGCAACCTGATCTCCAACGTCATTTGTCTCACATAAAACAAAGGCCTTATTATAATGGAGCCCAACATCTTTGACAATATAGGGGAACATAATCGGTTTGATTGTGTTGTCCCGGTATTTTGCTACCATTTTATAAGGCATTTTGGTTATGTCAATAACAGTAAATGCCGAATAGTCAAGATCAACGCCTCTTGCAACGTCAACGGTTATCATGTATTGATGTTCTTCTATTGGCTCTTCATAAGTATCAAGAAATTTTTTAGATTTTATTGGTTTATTATGTACCATTGTTTGGAGTTTTGCTCCAGAAATTAAAGTGTCTGATGATCCGAGGAAAGAACAGTTGAATTCCTGGTCGAAGGCTTTCTCAGAGCCTAGGTTTGCAATAGTTTTCTTTCTCCATTCTTCGTCTCTTCCAGGAACGTCATTCCAGTTAATTTCTAGTGGAACATAATCATTTTCTTTTTTTATAGCATCATCCCACATTTTATAGAAATGATTAAGCGAATTTGGGGTTGATACAACTATAACTTTTGAGTCTTTACCAGAAGAAATAGTGGGATAAACCGAATTCATAAAATTCAATGCCACATTATTTGGTACGAACGCAAATTCGTCCAAGAAGATAACATTATAAGAACCCCCCCGAACAGAAGATGCTGAAGTTGATGCGGTTATAATTTTTGATCCATTTTCAAGTTCTAATGACGTTTTATTCCATGATTTAATACCTTGTTGCATCCAGTTAGGAAGGTTTTCAAAAGATACTTGTAGTCTTCCTAGTAGATCTTTTGCTGTTGATGCCTTGTTTGCAAGAATAGCAATAGAGACATTATCATTGAAAATTGCGTAGTGTAGAAGGAATGATACCGCCGTGGTGCTTTTTCCGCAGTTCATCGTGGGTATAAAATTCTTACCACATAAAAAAGAATGGTCCTTATTTTCTATTTCAACACACGAAACATTTACGGGCTCAATTTCTTCTATTGATACTAATTTTATTACTTCGCCCCAATTATCAACTAATGTATTAAACGATTGTCTTTTTAAGAAAATTTCTTTTTTTAAATTATAAATTTGCTCTGTAGTCAATACTTGGCAAGTATTGTCAAAATATACTCTCCAGAAGTGATCCTTATCACAAAAAATTTTTTCTTCAAATATTTTTCCTTTAAAAGAAAGTTTATAACATTTTTCGGTATTTTTATAACTTACTTTGTTTATGACTTTTGTTTTCTTTCCATATAAATCATAAACAATGTCATTTATTTTTAGATCTTTAATTTTTTTATAACCACTAGGAGTCGGGATTGGGGTATTATCTTCTAGCGGCTGACGGGGAAGTTTACAAATACTAAATCTATTTTCATGAAAAGTAGTAAGCATCTTTTCTTGAAAAGGCCACATATCAAATGATACAAGGCCATCATCGATGTTAACAATTTTAATATAATTTTTAGCAAAATACACGGGATCAGCCGCACATTTTGCTAATTCTACTAATTGCTCTTGTGTAAATTCACTGGGAATATTTGCCCGTTTCAATAACGGATTTCCCATGTAATGATTTGTATCAGACATAATAATTACTTTTACTATTCTATTCAGATGGCATTATTATTTAGATTAATAATTCTCCATAAAAGAAAAGGCGCCTCATAAAGAAGCGCCTTTTCTGTCTGTAGAGAGTGCCATCTGAACAGACTTATTATTATTTAGACATAATAACTATTTAAATATCAACACTTCCAACGACGCCTTGCTTTACAAATTGGTTTATCTGGGGTCTTAGAGCAATCAATATTATGCATATCTTGTTGACCCTTTGATCTTGTACAGTAATCAATTCTTCTTTGTTTTCTTTTCCCTGATGGATTTTTTTCTGTTACTGCCGTTTTTAATTCTGAACCTGGATTTTCCCTTCTATAAGCATCTACCGCCTTTTGACTCATCCCATCAGTTCTGTCCTTTTTATTAACTTTTTGCCAGTCTTCATTAATTTCAGACTCCTCTCTCATCTGAACAATAGGAATGCTTGAATCCATTTCACAAGGTACATAACTAATTACTCTGGCCTCTGGATAAACCTTATTCACTGCATAAGTAATTTCGTCTCTTTTAGGAGTTCCTAATTGAGGGAAGAACATCTGAACCGAAAGATGCTTGCCTCTCCAATTGATAAGAACCCTAAGAAGCTGGCCATTCTGCATTGGAAGGCGGGTTGTTGCCTCGTCTACTGTTTTACCCCAATTATCAGCACCAACTTTACGGCATTTAACCAATGCACCAGAGCCGTAGGCACTTGGCCATACTCGATACCTAGATTTTACTTTATGATAACAGGCATCTTTTTTTCCTTCTTTTTCTTCGAGTTCAGTTTTTACATAAGTTGGTTTTGCCGAACCCGTCTTTTCTGGTTGATTTGGATCCTTCCTATTTTTTATATTAAATGCTTTTTCTTCTTCCTTATCTGATAAATTTGCTGCCATCTTAGAACTACCACATTTTGGGGTAGATTTTTGTCCAGGCTGTCTAGCACAAGGAGCCCCAGCATAAGGACCACCAATCTGAACCCACCCAGGAACTTCTTTACCCGTTTTAGGGTCTTTTCCACTAGATTTTTTAAACCAATCTCTTAAATTAGAATCTCCTGATTTTGATTCTTCATTTATCTCGGCACCCTTTTCCATCTTATGAAGCCTAGAATAATAATCGGGAATTTCGTCTAGGTGATGAAGAGCAATAGTTTCAGCCTCACCTTTGTCGCTGGTGTGTTCCATTTCAATTTTAATGCCTTTTTGCAATTGCTTTTCAAGTGATTCAATGGAGACTTTATGTTTTTTTGCAATTGCACTTAGCTTTTTTGGCTTTTTTGTATCACATCCTGGCTTTTCATCCATCATTTCGGCCAGGATTTTATCAACCAAAGAAACTTCCTCTTTCTTTACAAAACTTGGAAGTTCTGGACTTTTAGGTTTTTGAGGTGGTTTATTTGAAGATTTTTCTTTTTCTAACCGTTCTTCCCTTTTCTTAAGGGTATCCCGAACCTCTTTTCCGACTCTTTTTAAATTTGCTTCAAAGGCTTTCATATCCAACTCTTCATCCATCTCAACATCAGAAGAAAGATAATCGGCTGCGATATCCAGATAATCACTCGCCTTTGTAATTTTACTTTGTACCCAGGCCGGAATTTGCTGATCAGAAGTTTTAATAACTTTTTTCAATGTATTGAGAGACTGAACAATTTTTTGCATCTCTACTTTCGCCATGTAACCCTCATCGTCCATTTTTTGACCAGAGGCGATTTCTTTATGGTCTTCTGAAAGTTTCTTCATTTTTCATCTTCTGTATTCTTATTATTTATAGTTTTATTAGGTTTTAATTTCAATTCATTTTTTAATAAAGTCAAAACTTCATTAGTGGTCCCAACAAACAAGGCATTATTCGTAACAGTATTGGCCGTTTTTTCTTGTTCTAGGTCTTTAAGTTTCTTCTGAATATCCATCAACTTTTCGGCAGAATCAGTCACTGTTTTAATAAGTTGACCAACCACCTCATAGGCCCTAGGTGAATCTGTTTCTCTGGCCAATTCTAAAATACCCTCAATTGCCTCTTGGCCCTTATCAACTAAAGATGTCAAAGTAGCCCTTGAGTACTCATAATCTTGTTTGATGTCAGTTTTTTTGGCTTGCTCTTCTTTTTTGGGTTCTATTGCCGTGGATATGACCTCACTTTTAACCTCAATATCAAAGGCATCATTTAATTCTTTAAATTTTTTAGTCATGGTATTATGTAAATGTACTTATGAAACCAAATAAATCATTTGGTGGAATTAAATTATTATCCACTGTAGTTATATTTAATACATCAGAACCAGAAACATGTAACTGGGCCTGAGTTTCATAAATCCCTCTAATTACCTTGATTGAATCAGTATTTACTGTTTCAATATAAAGAGTCTCGTTATTAATTTGGATTAGGCTTTGAGGTGACAAACTAGATGCGTCATTGACATAGATTAATTTTTCATCGGCCTTAGCATCTTGTTTAACAGTTGTTACAACAGTGCCAGTATAATTTTTGGCCGCTTTTGGAGTAACAGTGATGTCAATATCGTTGTTTATGGTATTTGAATTTTCCCCGGCCGCAAACCCAAGAGTGACCTTGTTGATAATACTATTTTCAATAGAAGCCCCAGAAATTGGTAAGAACATATAAGTTTTTGCCGTAAACTTTAATGTCCAAATAAGTGCTCTTCTTTGTTCAAAATTTCCTTCATAATTATCGCTTAATGAAACATTATCCAGAGTAAATTTTATGTCTCTTTTTTCATTAATTTCTTCAATAAGAGTTATAGTTATTGTATAATGTGGCTGGAAATAAGGAAGAATTTGTTCCACTATTTGGAACATATCATCCTCTAACTTAGTAAAAATACTCAGTTCAAAATTAATGTTGTACGGAACAGGTAAGTATGACTTCCTTGGTTTATTGTTGTCATCAGTGGCAGTAAAGGCTCTCATAGTCCCGCCTTTTCTTGAAGAGTCATAAGAAAGTCCAATAATCTCCATGGACATTCTAGGAGTCGTGATTTGAATTGGTTTATTCAAATCAGGTGATTGTTCTAGTCTGGCTAAGAATTTTTGAGTAGGACCATAGGCAAAAGGAACCTTTTGGGTTGATACAACGTTTCCTTCATCATTTTTATGTTTAATATAAATGTTGTTAAAAAGTGTTCCAAAGGCAATAACAGTTTTTCTAATTGCCTCGTAATAAAAATGTTCAAACATTATGGTACTCCAAATGGGTTTCTTTCACTAAAGTCAAGTATTTCATTGGCAGCTATCTGAATATCATCATTTTGAGTAAACCCATTAGTAACAATACTGTCTTCAATTTTCTCGTCAATTGTTGTTAATCGATTTCCAGAAATAATCTGATAACTAGCCCCAGATTGCTGACCAATAATTAATTCACCTGGAATAAATGGTCCAGAGATATTAGATAGCTGTAGTATTAGCGTCTGTGTGTTCCAGTCTTTTACTCTGGCAGTCATACTAGAGGCACTACCTACAACCTCTTCATTAAAAATATATGTACCAAATCCAGAAACATAAGGAGCACCTATAACTATTTGAGGAACTTCTGTATATCCAGAACCAGCATCTAAAATTCTTATTTGAGAAACCGAACCATTAGAAATAACAGATACTGCTTTTGCTGATGATTCTGCAACTCCAACAAAAGAAATTTCTGGGGGCGATAAATAACCAGAACCACCATTAGTTACTGTTATTATTCCAATAATTCCTTCACCTATTGTAGGAAAAGCTTCTGCCCCAGAACCATCTCCTCCAGTAAAAGAAATAGAGAACTTAGAATAATCATTATATTCCGCATAATTAGATGAAAATGAAATATTACTCATATTGATAAAATTTCTGACCTTTTATTGGTTGAAGTCAAAATACTACATATTCTTACCTGATAATCTATATCTTGATATGGGGTAAAATACATTTCTAATGTATTAGTTGAAGGTAAATACTCAGTTTCTATTATGCCAATTTCACCACGAAGATTTAACTTGCCAAATTCTACTGAATTTACAGATTTATTTGAACTATTTAATAGGGTTAAAACCTCTGAATAATTTATATTATTATTACTTTCAGTTTCAATTAATATTTGATGTAAACCAGAATTAAAATTATTATTATATGAATAAATTAGAGTTTTTTGGGGTGAGCCAGAGGAATTAACTCCAACATAAGTAGATTCTATTCTACTACCACTTAAAATCAAAGTGCCTGTCGAGGTGGCAGATAAATCTGATATTTCAATAGAAAGAACATTTATATTAAATTCAGTATTCTCGTCTGGATAAAATTCAATATTAATATCAGGACCATCATATGTTAATGCATAAGTCCCTATTCCAGATGGTTTATTTATATCTAAACTTCCATATGTATTATATAATATATCAACCCCATCTTGTATATAATTTATTTCTTCGGAATAAAATTTATTGTTAATTAAATCCGAATAAACAATTAAAACTTTTGCTGCGGATTTTGTATTAGGAATTTTTATTATAGTTTTATTTTCTTCACCAGAAACATTAGAAGAATTAATTTTTACTACATCCCCTAAAGAAATATTGCCAACTGTTGTATCAGAATCATTAATATCAAAAGAAAAACTATTAATTGAATAAGTAGACGAAACATCAAATGGCGAAAAAATAAGATTTATTCTTGAATCAACCATTCTGCCACTAAAATTACCCAAATTTACTTGAGAATAGCCTAATCCATATTGATTATTGACAATAATATCGCCATTATTGTGTATCAAATTTAAAAGTAAGTTTTGTGTTTTATTAGGATCTGAATTATTATTAACGTGGATTAAATATTTTTTAAATCTAATTAAAGATTTATCAAAAGAGTCAATAACCGCACCACAGTACCCAGAACCGGGATTAATTATATCAACTGCTTGAACCCTTAATTTAGATTCATCTGGTTCACATAAATCAACAATACCAGAGATCATTCTTGCAACTCCAGTTGCAGTTATACCTTCCGGAGATTGTGGGAAATTGACAGTTGGTGTAGATGAATATACTCCTCTTTTTGTTACTGTTACATATCTTACTCCGCAATCTTCAAGACTTGTAATTGCAGAAGCCTGTTCGCCCCTTGCAAGCATATTATAAAATTCGGTATAACCCTGATCCTTAGTATTATCATCAATAAAGTCAATATTAGTAGCAATAATCTCATCTTGATATCTAAATAACTCACATTTTAGATTATAAACATAGGTTTTTTGTAATTGATAAAAAGGAATTTCATGTTCAATAAATTTTATTTCAAACAAACGATCACCTAAAGGAAACCAAATTAGATCGCCTTCTTTCGGTCTATCTGAAAGTTTTATGTTTGGGATATTTTTGATTAATGGAGTAATATGTGTTTCATATCTTTCTTTTGAAATAATAAGAGTAATATCAGTACTTGGTTGAATACCAAATTTACTTAAAAGGACCCCGGCTCCCTCATACCCTTCATAAGTATCGATATATGCCTCTAAAGGAAAGGCATTACTAAATTTAGACTCAATTACTTCTCTTATTACTGTTCTTTTTGTGACGTATTCTCTAGGAAGATAATAAACATCTACACCATGAATTTGAATGGCCTCTTTTACTAGGTCATTTATAAGATTTTGTTCTGTGGTGGATCCATTGAGGAAGAATGGATTTAACATAAATTATCCGATAAGGTCGAAGGTCGGCATCTCATATGTGGAACTCATACGCTCCATAAGCATATCAATTTCTTTTTGGGCATCATCATACATTTCCCGACCATTTAACTCGACGCCACCAGGAAGTTTTACTCCCCTAAACTTAATAAGATTCTGACCCCACTGCCGTTTAATAAGTGCCGTTAGATATTGTTTAAGAAAACTATCGTTCCAGACTTTTGTTGAATCTGTTGGATCAAGGGCCCTATAACAATCAATAAGAAGGATATTACCAGGAGAAACGGTTGCCCAATCAATATCAATATAAAGTTTAGTGTCTCTTTTATTAAACCTCACCATAATATCCGGACTTAAAATCCAGTCAAGATCCTCAAGATAACGCTTTACAGTAAAATAAGTTAGAATGTCCGTAGAACCCCAATAATAAAGATCATTTAGTAGTAGTTGATACTTAAAATTGAACATACCATAACCAAGACTATTACCACCAAATAATTTAAAAATTTTATTAATTCCGATCACATGATCCGGAATTTCAATATAATTAGAATTTTCTTGATAAGTATATGTTTTTGCAATGCCAACTTTTGAAGAAATGCCTTCTCCGGTTCTACCTCTGGCCCGGTCAATATCTTCTTGGGTTATTTCATATTTTAAAAATGTCTGGGCCACACCATCAAAATGTCTTTCCTGAAAAAGTTGAATAGCATCATCAACCAAATCATCTATCTGCTCATCGGCCACATTAATTTCTAAGACCGGAGCGCCAAGTTTTCTTTTGCAGTAATCGACTAGTTCTTGCCTTGAGGAGGGTTTTGCCATTGTTTTTAACTATTTAATAGTTTTAAAATAAGGTCCTTTATTTCTTTAACATTAGACTTAATTTCATCAACTTCTTGTTGAAGTTCTTCCATTTTTACTTTTGAATTTATTTTTCTTATGTAATTATTTACATAATTTTTATATTCCACATCATCAGTATTGATGATTCCATTTGAACTGAGATCTCTTAAAAGATGATCACTATCTTTTACTTTTAAATAAGACATGATTAGATCCTAGGTTTGACTGTTGCAATGGCTCTTAGTTCCTTAATTAAAGGAGGGGTTGCCTGATTGTTACTTGCACCCACAATTTTTATTGCGAAAGCACTAAAATCAGGAAGATCATCAATGGAATACTCATAATCCTTGAATGCTCTATCAGATGTTTCTTTAACAAAAGAGTCAGCAGATCCATCATTTTTGGAGAGATCAATAACCCTCTTAATTCCCGATCCATCTACTTGATAGTTTGAATAACCGGGGAACAGATTAAATGATGGTTCGGTATTGGATTCATCATCTCTAAAGATCTGATAAAGGACCCTGATATCATTTAGGTCATTTCGGCTTGCACTAAGGATAACCTTAATAGCATTTGCTGGAATTTTTAATCTTACGGGTTTTGACAAATAAACAAAATTGTGCTTATCATTATTAATACTTCTTACACTAGTATCTAAACTATAATTAGAGTCTTCTCCAACTCCATTCGGGTTATTAATAAGGTTTGAGTATAAAGTGACTGCAGCATTAACTGTATCAATGACAGGGGATACCCTTGAGTCGCTTGTGGTCATAAGCATTTCAAATGTCAGAGACTTATTTCCAGGAGAAGATGATATAAACTTCTCTTCATTAACCCTAGAACAAATTAATTTTGGCTCATTAAAATAAACTTGAGTGTCTAATGTAATATTTTCAAATCCTCTATCAACAAAGGATTTTTCATTACCACCAACACTTGTTCCCGTAAAAGTCCTAATCTTTGTGGAAATATTTGTTTTTGCGGGGATAATATTAGCTACATCAAGAGAAATTGATTCATATTGAATATTATTAGAAATAATTGTCCCAGAAGTACCTCCTTGAAAATGTTTTCTAAAGTATAAATTATTTTCTCGATTAGTGCCAACTGTGTTATTCAAGAAATCAGTATCTGATGTATCAATTTTTATAAAATAACTATTAAGATCAATTGGAAATAGACCAGTATTTGCAGAATCAACTTCTGCAAAATTGTGAGTTTTATTTATTCTTCTTAGGGAAATTCCATTAAATTCATACTTATAGACTCTAGTATTGTTTTGATATGAAATAGGTAATGTCCCATCAATACCCCTAGTTATTCCAGTAAAGGTATTACCGGAAATTCCAGTATAAGAAATAATTTCCTCCCCAATTATTAAATATCCAGGATTTGACCCACTTACATTAAGCCCTTCAAAAGTATCAAAACCGGAAGTAGAAACTACGGAGATTGGAGTTGTTTGAGTAGAAGAAATCGTTGAAGATATTCTTGTATTTAAATCATTATTAGCCGGTCTAAACTTACTAATGGTCATATAATTTTCAAAAGAATGCATACAATGATTTTGCTGGTAAATTTTCATATGAAGACCATCGTAAAATTGATCCTCAGTTATTGAAGAAATTGTTACCCCGGCTCCAATTGTAGTTGAGACTCCAGAAGAATTTACAAAATTTACTGTTGTTATTCCAACTGAGAATGTTCCCTGAACCTCGTCTAAAACAAATGAATTAAGAGAACCAATATTGGTTACAGTCAATTTACCACCAAATCCTACACCTTGACCAATTGGTGGAATTGTTAACGAATCACCTACTAGATAACCAGAACCACCATTTGTAATACTTAATGAATCTATTACATTATTTAAGACTACAACTGTAGCAACAGCACCTATGCCAAATCCAGTTTCAGTTTTTAGATTAATCCCAGTAAATGTTCCATCAGTATAACCAAAACCAACATTGCTAATTGTTACACCAGCCCCGGCTATGCTTCCAGCAATTCCGGTTAATGTTGCACTTGCCGAACCTTGTTGAATAGTTATGCCAGGAACAACATCGGGTGAATAGCCAGTTGAACCTAGACCAACAATTATTTTCTTTGATAAGAATTCAAATTGATTTGGACCAGTAACAGAAACTTTTTTGTTTCCGATGTCTAATTTTGGATTAAAAAATCTAACGATACCCTCATTAACAAAGTCGGCACGGTTAATTTTGTATTTTAGATCCTCTAGTTGAGAAGGTGTCCAAACACTACCATTTTGAGATTTAAACATGCTTCCTAGAGTTGGCTGACTTGAGACTTTAACTCCAGTGGCAATATCATTTTGACCCAGCTGAGTTATAAAAACTCTATAATTAGGGCTATTTGAAAGAAGAACTATTGCATATTCGGCCTGGGTGATGCTGGCAATAGGGGATTGTCTGACAGTTTGTTGTTTTGGACCCTGAAGGAAAATAGGAGAAATAAAGGTAAATTTAGTAGAAACCGAACCATCAACAGAAATATTTACTTTATCTGGTGTAAGAGTTACTTCAGAAAATGGAACAACTACATTACTTGGAACCCCAGCAAGTAGAGGTCTAATTTGAAGAGTAACTGGAATATTATTAGAATCTTTTGTCTCAAAGAAAACCTCAACAGAAGTCAAGAATACTCCAGTATCTTCAAAGACATAGAAAGACTGGGCCAGTGGATCATATGGTTGTTGAATATTGACTACACCAGGACTTATTTGTTGACTACTACTAGATGTATTGGTCGTTACATTATTAATAGTGGTGGTATTAATGTTTCTAGGTGGAATAATTCTGATATTCCTAGTAGTCAAAATATTGGTCTCAGTTATATTTGTTATGCCACTTGAAGTAAATTCGGTTTCGGCACTACTTTCATTAATTCTAGAGTCTGGTAGAAATTCTACTAATTTAAGTTGATCTAGATCAGCTGTATCAATTAGGGTAAAGGTATTTTCCCCATTTATCCATTTAGGGTTCCCAATTATATTAGGATCAGGAATATAAAGAGACCCGATTAGTCTTCCACTATTATCTGATAGTAAATTAATCCGGGTGACCCTAGCAACGGCACCCGATGAGGTTCCGATGAGACGCATATTAGGAGAAACCTGACCATAAAAATCGGTTTCGGTCTGTAGTTCTAATGATCTAGTGTCAACATTTAAGACAGTAGAGCTTTGTGAATAATTTGTTTCAAAGGAAGTCTGGGTATAAGGATTAAATTCAAAAGTCTCACTTGGATTATTATGCGGTCCTACTTTATGATTTGGGGTACATAGCCTAAATGATATTTTTTTATCAACAAAATTTGGATCAGAGATCACCCTTTCTCCAGCGGAAAATGACCCAGATATCATTTCTACTTCTAGTAGTTTAGGAATAACATAATCATCTGTTTTAACGCCCTGGAAGAATGAATAAAATCTAGTTCTTGGTTTTAGGCCAATAGCGTCAAATTCGATATTTCGACTTCTTAGATATCTTACTGGTTCAGTATAATTTGATAAAGATGAAGAATTGTCAATAGTTTCGACAATTGCTTCAGGTGTTATTGTCGTTACAGTATTTGTTGTTGTTCGAGTACTTGTAGTGGAAGAACTATCAGTGTTTATATTATTTGGAGTAAATTCTAAAAATCCACCTAAACCAGTTAAGGGATTGGCCCGCATTCTGGTTAAAAATTGTCGAGCAACATCAGTTGGAACGTATTGACTTAAAAGTGAAAGATCTCCAGTGGTCCAGTGTATGCCATCAATTCTAATTGTATTGCCATTAACAATTTCTAAAGTTCTAATTCCACCTTTTCGGTTTTTTCCTATAATAAGAGCCCTACGGCTTTGGGCCGATCGTCCAGCAAGACCTATTTGACCACCAGCCGATATTCTTCTCCTCGCATTTTCTAGCCAATCAAAAGGTTGGATACCACTTTGGGCATTGGGAGAATCCCTGAATACAGTTTGGTTTTCTGTTACAGAATTTTCAATTAAGATATTAACATCAGGAAGAGGATCTTCTGTTGTTCTTATTTCATTAAAGCTATTTGTTGTTGTGGCTTTTTCGTCCACCCAAGTATCTAAAGGTGGATTTAAATTAAGAAGACCAGACCAATATCTAACGAGAAAAGCAGTAACACTTTCTGTTTTTGTTGCTAATAATTGTTGGTCGTAAACTACTTCATTATAATTAAGTGTTACTAGATCTCCAGTTTTTTTGACTCCATTTGACCCTAAATCATTTACAAAACTTTGATCAACATTTGGTGAAAAACTGCCAGTAAAGTTTGCGATAGCCTCGGATCCAAGTTGAAGATCAATTGAAGTTGTGTAATGTAGAGGTCTTAAAATCTTTTTCTGTTTATCAATAGATGCCTTAAAGTTAAAATTTTGTAGATCATGGTAAGCATGACTCTTAAAGTCATCAACAAAGAAACCAGATTTGAATCTATTAAGACCGGTTTCAGCATCTGTTATATTAAAGTTTTCTGTTTTACTTTCCAGGCTGGACAAAACAGTAAATTCTTCAACTCTTTCGATTCTATCTTCTAATAAAGAGATATCTTCCATTCGATATCTCTTATGTTCAGACATATTCACTAAAATATTTTTTACATCATAAACATAAGGTGGAATATTTACAATAGCAATATCAAATGAATTAGACTTAAATTCTGGTAATTGAGGAATATCATCTGGAGTTCCTTGAACCACCTCAAATTTACCGTCTTGGTCTAAAAATACTACATCAGTCCTAGGAAGATAATAAGAATATGTCAATAGAAGAGTTTCATCAGGGACAATAACATAATTTGAATATTGACCATCCCCGGAAAAATTCCTTGAATTAAATTCAAAAGGGGATTTAGTTGTTAATGTATAAGGAGCAACCCTCGGCCTTAAATCAATATAATCAGAAAGTCTTTCTTTATTAAAATATGGAATGTCGTGTTTATAGTCTTCTGATTTATAGCTATTTACTGATACAAATTCTCCATCATCATTTGAATTTATAACATAATTTTGAAATACAACAGTTAGTTTTCTAGTTGGCTCTGAAACATTCTTCTTCCGGATAATTCTAGAATAATCTAGAATAGAATCTCTTTGGCCATCATCAAAAACGAAGTTCTGGGTAACATTAGCATCACCTAAAGATACACTAATAATACTTGCTTCTATGTTAGATTCTTTTGATTTAATTACTTCATTTTCAGAAAAAGTTGAGTTATTAAGATAAACATATTCAACTTTATCTGAATCAATTCTATTGACAATTAGGCCAACTGCACCAGAAGTTTTACCTGTAATTTGTTCTCCAACAAACAAATCCTGATTACTATTAGTCGGGCCACTGAAAGAAGAGAATTGTATTACAGGAAGACTTGGATCGGAGGTTGATGATGATTCATAAACTGCAATAACCCTTAAAACATCTGGAACATTTAGACTGATTTCTTCATCTTGTACTCTAGTACCATAAACATTACTAAAAGTCAGGCCATCATTTAAGGTGGTTGTCCCGACACCTGATGCAGTAAGTTTTGAATTTACAATGGTAAGTTTGGTTGTCTTATTTAAAATTTTAGTTTTAGAATTTGGCCTGACATTTTTTACAGTAGCTATAACAGTCGCGGTTATTCCATTTGGTTGTGAAAGACCATTAAATTTAATTTGTTTACCAGTGTTACCAACAAATTGAAATTTATCTCTTCTTAATGGCTCAATAATACCATTAGAATAAACAATTAGATACTTGTCTTCATCAAAAGTATCAAAAAATACATCATCATCTGTTATAGATAATGAAATAGAACTAGCAGTAATTGTTTGGTTTGTAAAAATTCTTCTTTGTTTTATTTCAGCGTTATCTAAACTTATAGATGACACATTTGATCGATTCAATTTAGTAAGTAATGATGAATCCCTTGAGAAAATATTTCCTGAGACTTTTACTAAATTTGTTACAGTTAAATTAGAATTAGGTAATCTACCATCGCAAATTCCGCTTACGGTTGTTATTCCAGTAAGAGTAAAACTAGTGCCATCAGCTGCGACGGCGCCTACCTTATTATAAATTATGCTTTGAGCATCTGGATTAGAATAAGATATAATATCATTTGGTTGTATTTTCCCTACAAAATTATTGTCTAAATTAGAAGTTACTGTGCTGATTCCACCTGATCCTTTAGTAATATTAAATTGGCTGCCTACTGGAGCGATTAGAATTTTATTATTTAAAACTACGTCAGCATTAAATGTTGAAGAATAAATTGATTTTACATCAGACGCGGAATAATCCGTTACATTGGAAATAAGCCTACCATTTGAAATTCCATTGATTGAGATTGGTTCATTTTGGGAAAATTCACCAGATACTTGATAAAGAACAAGATCTTTGCTATTAGAAACTGATTGGTATAAGTAGCCAGAAGCATTGCTCCTCTCACCTTTAATATGGGCTGGGGTTGCTTGAGTAATTTCAGTAGTAAGAGTTATTTTAGAGAAAGTTTGAATATCAAATAATCTTAAATCTAAGATGCTAGTATCATTAACATAAGCAGATTCTGGAACATAATCATAAACTCTAGCAACACCAATAGTCGTTCCAGCAGCAACGGTAGAATTGATCCCAATTCTAGAATCCATTAAACTGACTGTCGCATCAGTCCCTAGGCCAATATATGGAACTCCAGTAACATTATTAAGTTGAATTAGTTTACCAGCATTATATGGAATTAATTGATCTTCTATTGTTTTAGTAGATCTTGTTTTTGGAACTTCTAGTAGTTTAGGAGAAATTATTTCGACATCATATCCATTAACATATGCCTTACCTGGACCAATTTCATACACCATAGTCTCTTCATTTGGTGTATTACCATTTACGGTTTTTTGGTCCTCAAAATATATACCATTGTTTAAAACCCTATCATTCAGACAATCACGAACAAAAAGAGTAAATGGTTTTACATAATAATCTCCATTTGTTTCGGCAGTTCTTCGGGCTAGTTCATCACGTATTAGACTATATTGAGGATCTTTTTGGAGAAACTGTGTAGTTCCATTAATAATTCTTAATATTTCTATAAAGTTATCTGGAGATTCGTTTAGACCATATTTTTTTAGTTCTAGTTCAATTTGAAATCTATCGGCACCAGGGGCAGCATAATTTGAAAACCCCTGAGAATTATCAAATAAGGTTTCGTCCTCTACAGATGAGACAATTCTTTCAATTACATTAAAACCTACCTTATAATTCGGTGAGGTCCCGTACTGATCTAAAAGAATTCTTTGTTGGTTTACTTTTGCAAATGTTCCACGAACAAAATAAATTCCCGGAGCAATATTTACAGAAGAACCACTTGAGGTTGAATTTTCAGCAATTGTATTGCAAATACTTTGTCCAGCCTGAATGGTAATTCCAGAGTATGTAATTACTGATTCTGTTATTATTGTTTCTCCATCAAAAAATACTTTATTAGAGAAGTCTTGACCTCCACTTTCTAGGTATTGTACATATAGAGTATAATTATTTCTCTCTGAGAATTGTTTATCTAAAACATAAACAACCGTAGCACTGACTCCACTAATTAAACCACGTATGGTTTTCCCTAAAATTTGATTAAAATATGCTGAGATTGGAATATTATTAAATTCTGGCTCTATCTCTACAGCATAAAAGGGATTGTCAATAGAAAGTTGTCCTGGGATTACAACAGAACCTTCTTTAAAAATATGGTTACCAAACTGCTCAACCTGATTTTGTAAAATAGACTGGAGATTATTTAATTCTCTTGCCTGAACCGGGTATTCTGGTTTAAATAAGACCTTATAGTAATTCTTGTCACTATTAAAATCATCAAAATATGGAAATACATTTAAATTAGTTTCTTGTGGCATAATAATTAGAACTGTAGAATTACCTTAATGTCTTCTTTTTGATTTTTTGATCTTGTAATAGCCGGTCTATTATCAACATAAATGATGTTTCCAGAATATTTCTTTACTTCCGGATTAGAAACTCCATTAATAAAAGATTGACCTAACTTATACGTCCTATTATTTATTACTGTAGTTATACCGGGTGATTCTGTAGAACCAAAAGAAACATCAATATTTAAATTAATACTTCCACCAGAAATAGTAAGACTTCCACCTGTTTCTGGTGATGAGGTGAATTTCTCAAGATTGAGCCCATAAGCAGGAGAGTTTTGACCACCAGTTGTGGCAAATCCAACCAAAGTTTTATCTTGCCAATATTTTAATACTCCAGTATTCTTATCATAAGAAATTACTCTTCCAACAGCAGTTACTCCAGTACCTACTGTCTGGGTTATAAAGGAATCTGGCTGGAAAGTAGCCGAATTGTAATCATTTTGATTCGTTATCCCGACTAATTTTAGGGCAGAAAGGGCACTTGCCTTGTCTACGGTTAAAGGATCTGTTGAATTAAACTTCTCAGGATTTTCAACAATACCAATTCTTGCAATTTCATTGCCAGTTATAAAATCTGGATTTTCTAGATCATTTTCTATTCTAGCATAAGCCGAAACATAAAATGCACCTAATTCATTGTAAATATCAAAACCATGGCCCCCTTTAGGTGGAATAATTACATCAAATACGGGTTCTACCTGGGCTGCTGGAATTCCAGCAGCCATCAAATCAACCCGACCATAAGTATAATCACTTCCTCCATTAGTGACGAAAATACTCTCTACTTGAAAGTTACTATTAAACGAAATCGATACAGTGGCCCCGGTTCCATCACCTTTAATGGGAATATTTCTGAATGTTCTGTTTCTTACACTAGAAACATTTTCATAATTTCCTCGGTTTTTTATGGTACAAATTTTTATCTGACCATTGTTTTGGGCATTATTTTTTATTAGAGATGTTTGTTGATCCTGACCCCAGTTTAGTGGAACCGGAATAAAATTAGTACTGTCAAACTTGATAATTTCAGAAGCATTTAGGGTAAAAAGATACTTCCAAATATACCCATCAGAACCATTTCCGGCAGTTCTTGGTTCTAAGTCGGTAAAAGTTGGCTCAAACTGAGATGGTCTTCCCTCTTGATTTTCAGGTGAAACCCCATTATACAGACAAATATAAACTTGGTAATTACTATTGACGACGTAATAATTAGATGAATATAAACTTGTTGCTCTTGATGGTCTAGAAATATTATCTCGGGTAATATCATGGCGGTACATATCATAAGTTATGCCACTTTCCCATTTTATTTTTCTTATGGACTGTCTTATATCACTAGTATGAATTTTTTTAAGAGCAATCATACTGTCCCAATAAGACGATTCTTCCTCAAAGCTATCTTTTGGGGCTATTGGAGAAACATTCCAATTTGAAGAATACTCATTTGGGTTGGGTAATCCAATGAAACTATAATAATTTGAAGAAGAGGCGGCAGAAACAAACTGCTTGGCCCTTGAGATTCTTAAATTATCAGTTATGATTGCTGCCATTTGTATTTTTTAATAGTATTTAGTTGAGATAATTTACAAATTTTAAAGGAACACTTCTTTGTATTATAGTAGAGGTGGTAATTCCAGGTGCATATGCCTGGAATGTAGAAATGCCTGATTTTGATACGTTATAAACTCTACCCCAACTATAATCCCCATAATATGCAGTAGCCGAAATACCTACAAGAGAAGAATTATTTCCTACTTTAACATTAACTCTCTTCACAAAAGTCGTCCCGACCCCGACTATATTTCGTTGGACAATACTCCATGAATTTACTTGATAAACATTGTCAATAAATGTTGTGCCAATGCCAATAGGTTGATCTGAAATATTCAAGGAAGTCAGGCCATTTCCAACGTTACTATTTGAAACATAAAAATAATAATTATTTGAGATTCCACTTGGGCCAGTTATTGCGGCTCCGACTGAATTAATTGAAGAGTCCCTTAGATAAGAATCTTCTTCAATAAAGAGATCAAAATATGCTCCAACAGTTGTTGTTCCGACTCCAACAATAATTCCAAAATCACCTTCATAAGAAACATCAGAAGCAGATTCTATAATTTGTGTTGGCTCCTCAACAATCACCAAAGGTTGTGGTCCAGTGTAACCAGACCCGGCATTAATAATATTTACCGTTGAAATTCCACCAGAAGAATTGAGTGAACATGTCAATATTGCAGTTGTTCCTAGACCAACCGGATTTGATACTCTGATTTTAGGGGGCTCAAAATATCCTTGACCAACAGACTCAATTTGAATGGATTGTATTGTTCCGGCCAATGATACATTTGCAGTTAATTTTGCCGGTGATTGAGGTATCTGCGAGATTATATTGATACTATTAACGACAAGAGATTCATTTGCATTATCAAAAAATGTTTTTACATTGTCTACAAATATTTCACTAGATGTACTTCCAATGCCAGAAATAACAAAAGCGAATGGCCTAATGAATGATTCATAAATTTCACGATCTTTTGTTACTATTGTACTAATTGTTGACCCAGAACCTATAACAAATCTATCAACATTTTGAGGACACCATTTTACAGGTCTTATTTCATCTTGATCCGAAATACCTTGTTTATCATATAGATTTGTTTTAACAATATCTACGGATAAAATATCTGATACTGATCTTGGGTTTTGATCATCTTGCCTATCAGTATTATCAAAAATTTGTAGGTAATCCCCGATTTTAACCGTCTTCAAAACATTGACTAATTTCGTATCAACACCTTCTGTCCCAGCATAGAATAAAATAGTTGATTTTGATCCTTTAATAGGAGCCTCTTTAAATGTTATAATGCTTCCGCCCCTAAAACTATACGCTTCAGTTGGAACTTGGAGAACCGTATCAATAAAAATTAGTAGATTATTTTCTACATTAAGATCAGAGCCAATTCGGCTTAAAATTGCCGTTTGTTCTCCATTTATTCTTAGTGGAAACGATTTCCTTTTCCCGTCAAACAATGAATCAATTGGATCTATAATAATAAGTTGACCTATTGTCCTGACACTAGAATCATCGTTGAAAATTGAATCTATTTTAACTTCAAATTGTTTAAAATTAGAAGTTGTGGGGATTCCAGTAGTCCCTCCAATGGGTATAGTTAAAATTTCTCCTTTTTCATAACCAAAACCTAGATTTGTAAGTTCAAAATTTATTACACTAGAACCTTGCCCCACGATAACGCTAATTTTTGCCCCTGTTCCTAATCCAGACGAACCACTAGAATAAATTAGAGGAAGATTGTCATAAGAGAGAGGTGCATCAAAATAAACATTTGGTGGATTTGTATTTGTATATCCAGAACCAGGATTTGTTATGCTAACTCCAACAATAATACCATTTGATATTGATGCTGTACCAATTTTTTCTAGGTCAAAGCCAACAACATCGCTATAACCGACACCAACATTAACAGTCTGAATTCCTGATCTATAACCAGATCCACTATAGCCAATGGATATTGATTGAATAGTTCCGGCAGTCGATACAATTGCGGTTCCGCCGGCAGAAATCAATGGCTGATAACCAAAACCTTCGGTGGATCCAACAGAAAGAATAATTCCTCCTCTTGGGTATTCTGAAATATTAACATCATAATCAGGAAAAGATGGATTGCCATTAAAAATTATAGAAGTAATTCCAACATTTTCGGATAATGTGTATGCACCATTTATAACATTACCAGAAAGTCTTGATGGCGGCTGAAAGACATCATTTATGGTTACAATTGCATTATCAGTAGAAATACCTACTACATTATTTGACTTATTTTTTAAGGTGAATGTCGAATCTTTGCCGGTAAAAGATTCTGAAATATAATCAAAAATAAAGTTATTATCATAGGGGCCAATAGTTGTACTTTCTTTTCCGGATCTTAGAAATACCCTTCCACTAAATGTGGAAGAATTGGTCAATCCGCTTTCTGGATCAAAACTATTACCATAAGGAGAAACAACAAAATGAATAAAATTTTCTATGATATTGTAATTTCCTCTAACTTTGGTGATTAGGGAATTTTGACCGTGGATGCCAGGATCTGTTCCAAGCAAGGATCTTTCGATAAAAATATTATTAGTAGACCCAATTCCAACAGATAAAACCCGCATTATCTCATTATTAACCTGAATAAAATCACCACCTGTTAATACATCAGGATTTTCAACAGTAACAGAAAGATCACTTGTTATAATAGATTGGGTTGTGGAGGTAGTTACGGAAGTGGAAACTATTGGTTCTTGAATAATATTGTTTATTGTAATTAAAGAATTTAAATTTGGATTTTTAGAATATATTTTATGTGTTCCTTTACCATAACTCCTTAAATTTAATGTTATTGGTTCTGGCAATAAAGCATTTGCTTTTGTTGCTGCAACTTTAAGTGTAGAAAAATCCTGTTTAACAGCATAAAGAGTTTTAGGTAGGATATCAGTAGAAACCCCTGAAATTGTAGTGGTTACAATGCCAATAGGAATTGTTATATTATTTTTAGGATAGTCATAAACTAATTCCTCACCAGTAACAAAACTATGTTGAGTGAAATCAAAAGAATTTTCACTTAAATTAACAAATTTAGGTGAATTTGATAGAAATTCCCTAGAAAAAATAAAAAATCCATTAGAGGTTATTTCAAATGCGGCGGATTTAAAAAATTCACCACTTGTATATTCTCCGTATCCGCTTGAAAAAGAAATATTGCTCATAACTCTACTGTTTCAGATCTCCTGAATTTTGAAATTAATGTACTAAAAATTTTTACCTCATAATTAATATCGTTATTTGGAGTAAAATAAATCTCAAAACTACCGTCAACATTTGAGTATTCAACATCAATTTCACCTAATTCACTTCCTGTACTCAAATTACCAAATTTTACAGAATAAACATCCTGGTTTGTAATATTTAATATACCTAAAATTTCTACTGAATTGATTATATTATTATCAGTATCAGTTATTACTAAATGATGAAGACCAGAAGTATAGTCAATATTATGGGAATAAATTAGTGATTTTGAGGGGGTTCCTGTTGTTGCTATCCCAACATAAGAGGATTCCAATAAATTACCACTTAAAAATAGGGAATCAACCGTGGTTGCAGTTTTATCAAATTCTACTGCAATTGAATTTACTACAAAGTCATTTTGTTCAAATGGGGTTAAATCAATATTTATGTTTCCATCCGAATAATATAAATTATATGTTCCTATGCCAACGGTATTTCCCATGTTCAATTCACCATAAGAATTATAAACAATAGAACTTCCATTATGAATGTAATTTATTTCATCTGAATAAAAATTACCATTTTGTTTATCGGAAAATACAAGTATTACTTTTGCGGCCGATTTATCGGTTGAAATTGAACAAATAGTTGTGGTCCCTATTCCAGTTACAAAACTAGAGTTTATATCTATAGTATTACCAAGTTGAGTATTTCCAATATTATCATCACTATCACTAATATTAAAGGAAAAACTGTTGACTGAATATATTTTATTTGATGTCTCAAATGGATAAAATAATAAATTTATATCAAAATTTTTCCTTTCCGCATCAAAATAACCCAACTCATCAATAGTTTCTATCACTGAAAATTGATTAATCGAGACTTCATTATTATCGTGAAGCAAATTAATTATTTGAGAATGAGTATTTTCTGGTTCTAACTTATCAGTTACCTGAATAACATATTTTTTAAATCTTATTGCGTTAAGTTTAAATTTATCAATTATAGAGTTTTCTATTGGAGCAACTGGAGTAAATCTATTAGCGATATCATCTATAATCAATACTTTATTGCCAATAGATTCAATGTAATCCTGTAGTCTTCTGGAATTAAAATAGATTTCATTAGATCTTAATTCACTATCAATTGAGAAATAATTTTCAGTAACAAGATCAAAATCGCTTACACAATTAACGTCTAAGACTGAATATAAATCATTTATTATTTCAACATCACCTAGATTTTGATCGGTACCAATGCCTACATTTTCATTGGTTGTATTGACTAATAAAGTTCCGAATTTCTTAAATCCGGCAGTGTGATTCAAAGAATCAACTAGATCAGACCAATTAGAATAATCAATTTCAGATTTTAAATCATAAGAAAAATATTGATAATAATTATTATCATGAATCCTTTGAAGTGAATCATTTAAGAAACCTGTTTTATCTCTCCAACCCCTTTCAACAACTGAATTCGAGGAAATATCAATATAACCATTTGTAGAGTAAACATCGATTACCTTTAAATAGGCTCCACTATTTTTACCAAAAATAATATCATTGTTGTTAATCTTCCCTGTGGTCGATAATCTAACAGTATTATTTTCTGGAGTCCATGAAACTATTTTACCAAAGGTTCCGCTATTTGACTCAAAATCCTCTCCTACCGAGAATTGATTCGGCTCAATTTTAATAGAAAATTCTGGTAAATATTTTTTGGCTATTGCAAAACCTGAAGTATAAAAATTATCTAATGCTCCTGGGTCTTCACCAACATCGAGATAATCTTCTAGGCTATAGGTAAATGTTGCCCCAATTCCACCAATATTTGGAGTTGATTCAAGTATCTCAAAAGAATTATATCCATATGCACTAGAATTATATCCCCTTGAAGAAACCCCAACTATGGTATTTTCAATGTAAACAGATTCTCCAACACTAAAAGGATATTCAGAAATATTATTGAAAGGAGTTGCTAACTCAACTGTTACTCTTCTTGTGGTTGGATTATATGTTAAGGTATTAATCTCAAATCCATTATCATTATTTGTAGCAATAACTTCTAAATCATTATTTTTAATTTTCGTAGTATTTTTAAAAATAACAACTTTATTCTCTTCTGATTGATAAATTAAATCTACATCATATTTTTCTCTGGTGTTTGAATCAATTAATATTATGTTTGGACTAAATGTATAATTTACTCCTCTAGAAATAACATCAATATAATCTAATTGATAAAATACTTCCACTTTTGCAATTTTAAGAGCATTTATTTTTGGTCTTATGGTATAATCAATATTATAATCAAAACCAATATCTAATTTCTTGACTTTCTGTATAGCCCCAATTTTAGATGATATAGGGATC
>Ga0129333_10000107_pt1 | contig 53612 bp, 85 predicted proteins | sample CPB6_08_DNA_FD_94474 | JGI IMG/M metagenome (GOLD analysis project Ga0129333, IMG submission 94474) | Freshwater to marine salinity gradient microbial communities from Chesapeake Bay, USA - CPBay_Sum_0.6_0.8_DNA | ecosystem: Environmental > Aquatic > Marine > Coastal | place: USA: Chesapeake... | reverse complement strand
GGCCACGAGGCCGGCCAAGCGGTCACCGGAGCCGCCGTCGAGCTCGCCGTACTTCTCGCTAAACTGGACGCTTACCAGCGGGCGGAGCTCGACGCACTAGTAGGTAAGCCTGTCGAGGAGCGAACCCGCGAGATCCGGGAAGAATGGAAGCGGGAGGCGGTAGAAGCACGCTTGAACTCGGCGACCTGCAAATGTGAAAAGATGCGCCCGGACCCGGACAATCGCTTTCTTTGCTCAGAATGCGAACTTCTTAGTAAACCACAATCGTGATAAACTCGGCCTAAGACTGAAGGGCTAATATGGTGCACTCAAGAGAAAAGCATGTAGAGGGATCGACCATGAACGACCCACTTAGTGCTCGTCTTCGCCCTAATAGCGAGTGCGCTCCCTGGGTACTAAAAGAGGTCACTAAGCTTGAGGACGAACTTCGGGAAGTAAGGGCTGAACGCGACAGACTTGCGGCCGACTTCAATTCTGGGCAAACAGGTAGGCTTAAGACAGTCTTGGACCGAATCACTGAGTGGGTTTACACGCGGGGATACGACAAAGATCCTCCCAAGGACTACTTAGATGATTTTTCCGAAGGAGTCGAATACTCAAAGAGGTTTATAGCCAACATTCTCAAGAAGATGGAAGTTTCGAACAGGCTTGATCCACTAACGAATTCACATGCCGAAGTGTTCGAGATGAACCGGCGACTCGACGCCATCGGGAAGGCGATCGGGCTCGAGCCTCAGAAGCTTGCCGAAGACCCGGACTTCGCCCGCCAAGCTTTAAAAGACGCGTACAGGCGCGGCGCCGAAGCGGCGCGCGAGGCGTGCGCGGCCGAGCTTAACCGGATTCTAACACGGAAAAAAGCCACAGCTATTTGGGTCGGCGCCGACGAAATTCGTGCAACGCCACTTCCGGAGGAGCCATAATGCCCACGTATCTAGTTTCAGGCGCAGTCGCCGCATCTACATTTGTCGGCAAGTATGAAGCGTCATGTCATGAAGAAGCAATAGAGCTGGCACGCAAAGATGCGGGGATCAGCCTTTGTCATGAATGCTCAAGGCAGGTTAGTGACCCTGAGGTAGAATGGCTCAGCGCGGAGGACGACGACACTGGCGAATGTGTTAGTGAAAAGTCATCCCATGATGAAATCGTAGAACAAGCCGAGATTATTAAACAGCTTCGGAGAGCTCTTCAGCATATTGCTAATACGTGTATCCAAGATCCTGACACTGCTCAGTTTGCCGCACGCGTTCTTGACGGAAGCGCTAAGGCTCCGGCGGGTAACCTGTGAAACCCCAGGGACGTAAAAAGACTCGCACACGCGTTGCCGGTCACCAAGATTGCGCAGTGTGCCATCCGGATGCAAAAAGCGGTAAAGCTCGAGAACGTCTCGTTTGGCGTAAATCGGCGTTCAAGGAAACCTTAGTAGACCAACTCTGTAACTATTTGTCGGATAAGGAATAATCATGGAATGGCCTTCCCCTTGCGTGATCTGCGGCTACAACGGACAGGGCTTCCACGATCCACGCTTCCATGTGTGCGCCTTGCATGAAACGGAAAGATCAGCCTTACTCGACGAAATAAAACGACTGAAAAATTCAGTTGATTGGGCCTATACCGAGCGTAATAAACTCGTCGTTCTTCTCGCCCACCTCGCTATTGAACGCGGTTACGCGGCCGGTCGTTATTGGGATCTAGCTCAGGAACCGGATTGGAACAACGTCGTTATAATAGATCTGCCAACCGGGCAGATATCGTTTCATGTCGGACTTCGCGATTGTTTACCGAGTCAGTTCGAAACTCTTCCCAAGTACACTGGTGAGTGGGACGGGCACACGACCGACGCCAAATGGGAACGGGTACGAGAGTTAATTCGTCTCATGGAGATGGAGCGGATATCATAATGGATACTAAAGATAGTCGTTTTGAATACACCCTTGAGCTTGAGGCCAGATGTGAAAAGCTAAGAGAGTTAGCGGACTTAGCAGCGGCAGAGCAGGGACTGGCCCAGCGCCGTATGAACGAAGCGCAGATAAGTCGTAATGCAATGCGGCGTCGTTTATCAGCCGTCGAAAGTGCAGCATTCAACAGAGGGGTGGAGGCGATGAGGCGAGCTTGTATTGAGTGGTGCAATTCGTGGGAAAACGATGGAGCGAGAATCGCCGCAGCGATCGCGGATCTCCACATCGAAGATAATATTCCAGGTGACCCAGTTTCTTCTATTCCATGAACCCTTCTTAGGAAAGTATAACTTATCAAAATATATGCTTCTGCGGTTTTCCTACCCTAAGATATTCACCTTTATGTCTTTTCCCGGTGCTTGTAATTTCATGGATTATGACATACTGTGAATATAAAAATGGACTATTTGCGGACTTGGATACCAGTATACGTATCGGATAAAGATGTTGATTTTCAGTTATATCCGTAATATACAATGAGACAGAAGAATATGACCGGATGAATATATCGTTAATTTTATTGCCTGATATTTACGATGTAATTTAAGCGAGACCAATCCCTGATGAATGCTTTCACCGAAAATACGTTGGCGTTCAGCGATTCGATGTGGCCTGCACTAGAAAGCTCCGAATCAGAACCTATTCTTTTGGCGCAGGAAGCCTATAAGAAAGAATCTAAATACACGAAATTGGCTGTCCGAGCTCGGATTTCTTCGAACTTCACCGAGAGCCCTTCGGAGACCATCGCCCGGTTAGTGAGCATCGTACAGGAGATTTTCTTTCTATGATTCAGTATCAAGATTGTCCTGGGTGTGGAGCATCGAAGATTCGTGTGACTGTTAGTCGGTGCGAAGTATGCGATACTGCAGACAAAGCATATGAAGAGGGGTTTAAAGCAGGGGTAGAAGCCATGCGCGAGGTTTGTGCTGCGCGAATCGGCAGTGATACTTCACTTCTTGAATCGGTAAGATTTCACTTCGAATCTGAACTTCGCCAACTTAAATTCCCTAAATAAACGATTCTTAATGACGGCGTAGTTTTATGCCGATTTTAGGGGTAACACCGGATCCAACTGTAGAAAATATAGATAAAGTTAAGAAAAACCTGCGCAATATGCAGGCTTTTAACGATTACATATATAACAACGGTGGAGTGTTCATTTCTAACGCTTACCTACTACTTACCAGCACTGATAACTCCGATCCCGGTCTCACCGTCGGAATTAGCCTCCTGGAAGGCGCCTTCGGCATCGTCGGTTCCTGCGGCGCTTTTGGCGGATTCGCTTGCGCTTTCATGTGTAGCGAAGTGGCGAGCTGGACGTCGGTTACGCCGCCAGATCTTAACGCCACTTTCGCCAGCATGGCGATCCGCTACCAGCATTCTAGTATGGCGTTCGATTCTAAGTGCTCGGAATACATAAACGATCCGGCCGGTAACTGGAATAAGGTATTTACTTGGCAGGGTACAAGCATCGTACTCGGCGATCTCGCCACGATCGATTTTCCGGTCCAAGGTGATCCCGATTTTTACCCGATGGCAGCAGCGTCTCTCCGTGCGCTCGACATCACCGTATGGCAGACAGTACTTCGCGCCCAGTGCTACGTCACTCAGTGGACCTACAATAGCGGTCCCAGGATGCAAAAAGCCGACACTGATATGACCCGGTGGGATGAGGACTTCATCAGCCGTAATCCCGCTTGGTATAACACTTGGTATTGGCACAGTAAAAAAGGCCTTTTCGATAAGGATTGGTGGTATGTAAACGAATATAACTTAAACTTCGGCGCTACCCATATGAATACTAAGGATATACCGAAGGATGCCTGCACTTACCTTTTCATAGATTCGGCAGATGGCGTCGTTATCAATAATCAGGGCCTCGCCGCTCGTAAAGACGTCTTCGAAAAATGGGGGATTAGACGGACTATTGTCGACGACAATAGTTCTTTCTGATAGGATTTTACGATGATTAATACCAGGATAAAAGCATTTGGGCTTGCATCGTTCATTTTAGTAACATCATGTCGAACTACTAATCCATCTATCACAAAGATCGATTCGGCTACTTCTTCTCATACGTTCACGTTCGTGAATTCCTGTAAAGAGGACGTTTGGGTTGGTTTTGTAGGTCAAAACGGTTCTCCACCACTTTTTGGCGGTGGATATCAGTTATCCGCTGGTGATACTAAGATAGTACTAGTTCCCGTAGGCCACTCTGGCCGTATTTGGCCCCGTACAGGATGTACATTCAACGCGGACGGTCATTGTGCTTCAGGCAACTGCTGCCTCACTGGTGGATGCCTTGAATCCGATAATAAGACGTTTGGCCTTAAATGCGGGTATTCGGGAGCGGCCCCAGTATCGCTACTCGAGTGGACCCTCGACGCCACATCCGGATTTGGGCCTATAGACTATTATGATATGAGCTTTGTAGATGGATGGTCTGTACCGATTAGTATCGAGCCTGTCGCCGGTACATATAATACAGAGAAAGATCCGGGAATTGGATCTTGGTGGTGTGAACAGGATGGATGCACCGCCTCGGCCCCTATATGCCCGCAGCCATTTCAAGTAAACGGGTCCCCACTTTCCTGCAACTCCCCCTGCCAGGCCGCAGTTAATGCTAAATCGGCTGATGCAGAAAAGCTTTGCTGCACCTGCAGTTTGACGGACCCTATTACTTGCCCGGAATCTAAGTGTGCGGGTCACTACGGTTGTACTCCGTACCACACACCCTCTTATCCATCGAATATGACCTGTAACCCCTGGGACCCGGATCCTAATCGATCCTGGGATTCAGATTCGTTAACTTATATTAGTGCTGTGCACAGTTCATGCCCTAAAGTGTATGCATGGCAATTTGATGATGTGAAAGCAACGTTTAACTGCCGCAGGACCAACGGTCTTGTAGATTATAAAGTCGAATTCTGCCCTATAATTTTTCCTTGAACTTATTCTCATAAGGGTGTGTTTATTGTAATGGGGTCTAATATATAATTCTTACCATATTAATTAATTTATATGGATTCTCAGGTAAACTAGTCATAACATGATAATTTTAGCCGCCGAGCAGAATACGAATATGAGAAGTAATACATGCATAGTAATACAGGGGCCGGCCACATATTACGATCATCTCAAAACGGTTTGGTCTAGTCATATACAGGATGTAGTCTTCAGTACTTGGGTTGGTGAAGAGTCTTATTTTAATGAGTCTGATCAAGTCATATTTTCCACCACTCCTAAATATCCAGGAGTGGCTAATCTGAATTATCAAGTTAAATCGACCTTGGAGGGAATACTATGGGCCGAATCCCGCGGTTATGAACGCGTGTTGAAGATGCGGTCTGACATGGTCCCCACCAATGTGGATAAATTCACTTCTATGTTCGAATCATTTTATTTATGGACTTTTGCTCTGGTGCCTCATGAAGATATATATTTTACTGATTATTTCATGTGCGGCGACATTCATGATATGAAAAGGGTATGGAGTATAGAAGCCGAAGGTACTTGGAGATACCCCGAACAAGCCATAACTAATAACATTAAATCCCACTGTATAGAAAAAGCTCGAACTTGCGCTCATTTGGTGAATTCCGATAATGACGTCTACTCTCTTAAATGGAATACATACTGTTCTAGCTATCTACCACATTGGGGATATAATATTTCTCATCGTTGATGTTATAATAAGCCAGTATTGATAAATTATTATCAATACTGAGACGGTGAATATGAGCTTCGAGGCAGTTTTATTCGATTTAGACGGAGTTCTAGTAGAAGCATGCGATTGGCATTATGAGGCTTTGAATTGTGCTCTAATAGATACTCTAGGATTCACCATAAGTAGAGACGAACACTTAGCCAAGTATAACGGCCTGCCTACTTCTGTTAAACTTCAAATGTTAGGCGTGGATGCTATTTTGTCCAGGCATATAAATGAGCTTAAACAACAATATACTATTCAAATTATTGAAACTAGAGCAAATCTAAGCCCGGAGAAAATAGAATTACTCGAGTATCTTAAATCTACTAATATCAAAGTAGCCTGCGTAACTAATTCTATTCCTGAAACAGCTAGATTAATGTTAGAACGAACAGGACAGCTTGGTTACATGGATCTATTGGTTACAAATAAAGATGTTGTCCGAAACAAACCTTATCCCGATTGTTATAACTATGCCGTAAAGGCTCTGGGTGTAAACCCACTACACACACTCTGTGTAGAAGATTCTCCTAAAGGGATCCAAGCTGCAGAATCCTCCGAAGTTGAACATCTATGGGTAGTTACTGGATCTAACGATGTAACATTAAATAATTATCAAGGGCTGATTTCATGAAGATACTAATTCCAATGGCTGGAGAAGGTAGCAGATTTTCTAAAGAAGGATACACCTTCCCCAAACCTCTGATAGACGTCAGGGGAAAACCTATGATACAATTAGTAGTAGAGAACTTAGACTTCAACGCAGAGTATATTTTCTTAGTTAGATCTGAACACTTGCGGAAATATTCGGGTTTATACTCCACCTTAGACAGAATATCAAATGGAAATTTCAAAGTAGTTGAGGTAGATGGTCTCACAGAAGGTGCCGCGTGTACGGCCTTATTAGCTAAAGATCTCATAAACTCCGAAGAAGATTTGTTGATTGCGAATTCTGATCAGATAGTGGATTATAGCCCGGAAAACTTTGTTTTATTAAAGACTATGACTAAGGCGGATGGGATAGTATTTTGTTTTAGAGCGGTCCATCCCAAATGGTCCTTCGTTAAAACAAACTCTCGGGGCTACGTGACTGAAGTAGCGGAAAAGAATCCGATATCGGATATAGCCACATGCGGAATCTACTGGTATAGAAAGGGATCAGACTTTGTGAAAGCTGCAGAGTCAATGATCACTAAAAATATAAGAGTTAACCACGAGTTTTACATTGCACCAGCTTATAATGAACTGATATCGGAGGGTGGTATTTTGGTGCCGTTCTTCGTAGACCGAATGCACGGTATCGGTACCCCTGAAGATCTAAACATATACTTGAATTCGAGATCTTAATGATAATTATTTCTCATAGAGGTAATACTCAAGGTCCTGATACTAGCCTTGAAAATTCACCCGATTATATTAAGTGTGCAAAAAATATAGGATTTGATGTAGAAATTGATGTCTGGTGCATGAACAATTTTTTATATTTAGGACATGACACTCCGGTTCATTCGATCTCCGAATCTTTTCTACACCAAGAAGGACTGTGGTGTCACGCCAAAAATTATGAAGCTTTAGAATATATGAAGTTGAATTCCATAAAAAATTATTTTTGGCATGAAACTGATAAATATACTATCACTAGCGCTGGTTATATATGGTGCTTTCCTGGTTATGCCCAGAAAAACGGAATTTTGGTACATAAAGAAAAATACTCTCAAAATATGCAAGTATTAGGTATATGTACGGACTATCCATTATCTTGGCGAATCTGACTTGACCATCAGATAGGGTGTTGAGTATGGCTATCTTGACTGATTATTTAACCGACCTCATTTTTAGTATGATTCCTGACTATGCGCCTAAGGTAATCCTAGACGTGGGTGCCCATGATCTATCACAGAGTATAGAATTCTCTATCAAATATCCTAATTCTAGAATAATATCGTTTGAACCTAACCCGAATTGGTATGCTGTTTGTGAAAATCGCAGTAAAGAGTATAAGAATATAGAAGTCTTTCCTTTAGCCGTCTCGAATTTCAAAGGTATATCTACATTTCATATACCCCCTTCTAACACCGGCGCAGCATCTTTATTGGAACCGATTGATGTCCCTTGGGGTGTCTGTGAATTTTATAAAATCGACGTAGAAACTGTTATTCTAAACTCATTTTTACCTTCTATCGGAGTGGATAAAGTGGATATTCTATGGATGGATATCCAAGGAGCAGAACTAGCGGCCTTGGAAGGTTACAGCGATTATCTATTATCCACGGACTTCATAGAATGTGAAGCTTCTAAAATAGCGTATTATATCGGGCATCCTACTTGTGATGTACTTGAAAAGTACTTTGATGACCATGGGTTTACCCACAGCTTCCATTTACCATTCGAGGGCCCACCACACAAGTATATTGAAGGAGAACTTGTATGTGTGAATCAGAGGTTAATGAAATCATAACAAATCCCGACTCGATCGTGTGTTGGGTTTCATTGAAGTAGTATGGTGGTTTATGCTCTATAACTGGAATGAGTTAAGCCCACACTTCGTCCATGGAAATCCGAATGGAATAATTCACATAGGAGCTCATTTAGCGGAAGAGATAACAGTTTATAACAATAACGATATTCATCGGATAATTTGGGTGGAAGCGAATCCGGATTTAATGTCACCTTTATCTCAGAAGTTATATGGTAAAGCGGGTTCTTCAGTATTCAATTTCGCGGCTCATGATACGGACGGACTCACAATAGAATTTAACATTTCTAATAACGGCGAGTCATCCTCTATATACCAACTTGGAACTCATGCTCAGGAGTATCCTTACATACACTATGTTAAAACAGTTCAAGTGGGTACACAACGTGTAGACTCAATGATGGAAAGATCAGGTTTTCATCGACACTTATTTAACTTCGTGAATCTTGATATTCAAGGCGCCGAGCTTCTTGCCCTAAGAGGAATGCCGGAACAGTTACAACATGTGGATTATATTTATACTGAGATAAACGAAAAGCCGTTATATGAAGGCTGCGCGTTGATGCCGGATATGGATAGTTATCTAGCTCAATTCCGGTTTCAACGCGTCACAACTAGGATTACTCAACACGGTTGGGGGGACTGCTTTTACGTTAAGAATAAATCCTGATGAGATGATATAAATCTGTTTTTTATAGGTTGGGGAGGTGGAGATAAAATGGCAGCTACCATAAAAAACGTCGCCGCAGTGGTTACTACGGGTTCCTTAGCTTTGGTATATACTTGTAACACTAATAACGGATCCATCATCTCAGCAGTTCAGTGTGCGAACACCCAGGTCACCCAACAGACTGTGGATGTGTCCCTCCGTAAATCCGGGACGGACTATTATATAATTAAAGGACTCATTATACCGGTTGGGGCTTCGGTGGCTGTTAACGCTGACGCGTTGAGCTTAGCAAAGAATGACGCTATATACGCTGTTGTATCAAGCGGGTCTGCTAGTGGAGTGCACATGATCATTTCCATGACAGAGTACTCTTGAGGATAGCAAAATGCCACTTAAAACCAATGGTCGTACAATAGGTGCTGACAAACTAGCTGTTACTGATTTATCGGCTACTTACGACGTTCGTCAAATAGCCCAGATTCAATCTGGTAATATTTGGCCTGCGGCTGCACCAACACTGGTAGAATACTTTGCAGTAGCTGGTGGAGGTAGCGGAGGTGCCCGACACGGAGGAGGCGGAGGTGCAGGTGGGTACTTGGTTGGATCTTTTAGCATAACCACCAATGTAACTTATACTATCACCGTTGGTGGCGGCGGTGCGGCAGCTGATGCGCGAGCTTTAGGTTATGGAACCTCTCTTCAGGGATCTCCGGGATCTAACACTACCATATCTGGAACAGGTTTATCGACCATAACTGCCACTGGAGGTGGTTCAGGTGGCGGTAACAATGGCAACGGCGGAAACGGCGGATCCGGAGGAGGTGGGATGGGTTATTATGGCAGGGCTGGTGGTACAGGAACGGCTGGTCCACCCAGGCAAGGTTACGGCGGTGGGGCTGGCGGCACCAACCCTACGTTAGGTGGTGGATCTGGCGGTGGAGGTGGGGCGGCAGGGACAAATGCCGTGAGTAACAACGGGGTAAATGGGGGGAATCGGAGTTTCGAACGATTACTCCGGTACTAGTACTTTTTATGCAGGCGGTGGCGGGAGTGGTGGATACAACAATGCTACTAATGGATCTGGGGGTAGTGGAGGAGGAGGCAGCGGCTCTACTGAGAATAACGTTGCTGGGTCTGGTACTGCTAATACTGGAGGCGGGGGTGGCAGTGCAGGCGGTGGATCTGGAAATGGGTGCAGTGGTGCCGGCGGAAGCGGCATAGTTATAATACGTCATTTGAAAAATGCGGGATCTGCAGTCACTACAGGATCTGTCACCGCCACCACTGTTGGTAACTATAAAATACTAACTTTCACAGGTGGAGGTACAATGAGGTGGGGCTGAAAATAAGTATGATTTTAGTTAAATGGCATATAATAAAGTTCATCTAAAATTTTATGAGCTACTCATCATGGAGAATATGCATCTAAATGATTCGTTGCGAAAAATGCATAGAAGAGCTCAGGCTTCGGAAGGCGCTATTCTTCGATTCGAGCATTTAAAACACTCACACGAACGACACATCGAATCCATTAAGCACGAATATTCGATAAAGGTGGACTTTTATAAGATGCTATATCAACAAGCGGTAAAGCAAATCATTGATGCCGGCGTAGATGACACAATAGATGGTGACCCGCTTAAAAGGACCGGGCACTTAGACGAACTAATTCGCCGTTTGATCGCTAAATATCCGCCTTGAGTTAATTCAAAGTGGTTTTAGACGGAGTTCCTTTTAGGGCTAAGTCATGAATTAGATTAACAGTTTGGTTCATAAGATTCTTTATGTGGGCAAATCTATCTTTAATTTTATTACCCCAAGAGGACGGGTTGTCTATTTCGAGCACAAGGGAAAGTTCTTTGGCTTTATCCGGATTCTTATTCGGGTCGTTATGATGGGAAAACCCTGTTGAATGTCCCACTCTTTTGATGGGTATATATTCTAATAAATCAAGTTCATCTGCCAGTTCTGCCACTGCTTCTTTCAGCTGTTGGTTGGCTGCAACGACTCTATTATCCATGGGAGCATGAATGGTGGATCCTATGAACTTATACATATTATTCCACCAAGTTTTATAATTATCTATTCTCTCGGCTGAACTTGCTTTGATGACATTATTTAAAAATTCATTTTCAAGCACAGACAGTTTATTCATCCCGGCATGAATTATTGTGGCTAAATTTGTTAAAGTGGCCGAATCTGACGGTAAGGCAATTCGACTGGCTATGCGGATCAATTTCATATAACAATGTCTACATAAAAATGAGAACGGCACCAACGCTCATAAAAAACACTCTGTGCCTGTTGTAATATGAGTGAACGACCCTAATTGCAGTGTAGAAAGCGAAATTGATTATACTCTTAAGTATATGGATTTATGAATGATGTAAACCATAGAATGTATGTTTGTGATTAATGGAATCACAAACATGAAACCGCACAACTACCTAATCACCTTTCAAATTATGTTTAAGTGCTCCGTGGATGTATTTCGGAGTAAACCCTATCAGACAACATTATTTTTACACCGGATCGCACCATGAGAGCTAAGATAGACTATGGAGAAAGAACCAAGTACTTATCCCAGGTAAAAGACTGGAATGAAGACGGGCGATCGTTTTGGAGCAAGTATGCGTTGTCTGCAATCATAGAACGAGCTGGGTTCTCGAGTTATCTCTATATAGGTAATGACAATCTAGTAACCACTGCTGAAGTCAATCTCATCATTGAGAAACTGCTTGAACAACTCCGCTTAGACATTATATCGGACGTACACGAATGATACCTGTGAACGAAAAAACCTACGACGATTTGAAGATGGAGAATGATGAACTCCGTCGCATTTTGCGAGAATGTTTATCTTCACTTCAAAACGGGTCTGGGTGTGGCCCTAATGTATCTATTAGTTTTTTAGCTAGTATACCAACTGAGATTAAGCAAGAGGTATCATTATTGAAATCTAAACTTCGCGATTCTCTGGAGGTTATACGTTGTGAGGAACAAGGTGTAAAATTGATAGGGTGGGATAAATATGAGCGCCTTTTAGATATAATTCGTAGTCATGAATGGGTGACTGATGGTCGAGAGGGAATAGCATACTGTTTGCACTGTCAACAACCATATTATAAAGGTCATAGAATGGATTGTGAACTATTTGGTGAACTTGGTATAGCTAGAGTAAACCAATGATGACAGTAGATATCGAAGCAATTCATTATATAAACAGTCTTGTGAATCGTGCTGAAGTGGCCGAAAATAAACTTGATGAGCTTAAAAAAGAATATTCTGTATATATTAAGAAAATGAAGGAAGACTTGGCGGAGTATGAACGAGTGGCTAATGATATATGGGATATAACTAAGCCCTACGAATGCGATGAGACTCCAATAGGAGATTTTGCTGAAAAGATTCAAGGGCATATACTGGTCATTTTGAAGGGGCGCGAACGGCCTGAATGGACTTTTGACCGAGTTGCTCGTGAACGGGATGAAGCTCTGGCGGAAGTTGAAAAGCTCCAAAAACGTATAGAAGAAGAAGCTAAGGATTACACACAAGACGATGTGAATAAAATTACTGAAGAAATGATCATAGTTAGAAAAGAGCATGAAGCTTCTGCATTCCAACGTGGAGCGGAGTTTATGCGCGATGCTAGTGAAAGAGCGTGTCTTGAAGTAGCTCGCTCTGAATCTTATTATTCCCCTAACGTGGGAGATGAATGTGCAGAGCGCGTGCGTTCAATACTCATACCGGATTATAGGAGTGTTACCGCACCCAGCACTAATGTTCATATTGAAGATGAATGTGATTATTGTCGTGGAAAAGGTGTTTATACAATAGACGGCATTGAACATAGATGTTTTTGTGAGGATCAAAATGAAAACTGACGGCGGTGAATGTGCGAATTTGGATCCTGAATTAGTGGAAATTATCAGACAATTAAATGCTGCTCGTGACGAACGCGATGTGGCGGAACAACGACTTCAACATTCCACGGATTGGTATCAGCAGCGATTTAATGCACTGAGAAAGTGGGTAGAAACGGAGGTTAGACCCCTATCCGAGGATACTGCACGCCGTTATTATGCTATTTGTGCCAACGGATCGCCTGTAGCCCATGAAAGTGCAGATTGGACCTCGACAATGCATGGACTTCAGCTTAAAATAGAACATTTAGAACGAAAGCTAGCACTATCACAAGCAGAGTTAGATAAAATTGAACAAATAACCGTTAGTACTGGTAGCGGACCGCTAAGTCAGAGAGTGCAAGAGTACACTAATAAATTAGAAAAAGAAAAAGAAGATGCATATCGCCGTTTAGACGGCTTCATAAAGATGGCTGACTTTAATGCTGAATGCATGGAAAGGCATTTGGTTAGTCTGATCCAACAGCGTTCGGAACTTATAACTGAGCGGGATGTGCTTAAAGCGGATCTTCTTAGTCATGAGTCTGATATGCTCATAAGCGAACGCCAAATGACCCAAGCTTTAAAAGATGAGTTTAAGAGAGGTGTTGAGGCCCTGAGATCTGAAGCAATCGAACTAGTGAAACATAATTCACATGAAGACGGACCCGGCCTAGGATCTCGGCGTTTAGAGTCTGCTTTATCTAAACTAGAAGTGAAAATTGGACTCGTACCGGAAGTTAGAGTGAAGTCTAATGACGTTTGATATGCAAGATCTGAAGGCCCAAGTGGCTAAATTAAATGAACACTTTTTAAATGATAGTGGTTTATGTGTTTATTGTTATAACGTGGGGCTTAAGAATGAATTCTGTGATAGGAACCCTTATTCCGTTTTAGGAAGAAATCTAGAGTCTGTGTTCAAACATATAGACTCGAAAGAAAACAAATTACGAATACTATCGCAGGAAATGGACAGTTCCTCAACGAGAGCCATCAAAATGTGGCGGGAGGAGACTGGTAAAGACTGCGTCTGGCCAGACCGCACTGAACTTATAAAGTGGCTTTTGGATCAACTGGAAACGGCGACACAGGAACGCGATCAAGCTCGCAAGTACGGCAGTGCAGCGTACACCATTAGTGTAATGTGCGAGGCCCTGGACCATGGCGGTGTATCAGCTAGTAAATTGGCAGAAATGTTATCCCAGCCATTATCCGAGATGAGAACAGCGGGCATCCAAAGGGTGGCCAACGCTTTATTCGATGCCTGCCATGGAGAGGTTTATGCCGATGAATTAGAAACGGCGAAAGAGACGATTAAATTACTGTCAGAAAGAGAGCCCACCCAGAAAGAAGCCGATCATGCCCGATCTTCTGCAGCGGGAGGCACCAATAATACTGGTGATAATGAATGCTTCGTTCAATTAGGTGGATGGACAAGTCGCCGGTGTGCAGATTGTAATAAATGGGTATTCGGCGGTCCTACCCGGTGTTCCATTTGTGTGGCGATTTCAGATCCTCATTAATTGTTACGGTTTTTAATGTCGAGGAAGTGTAGAGGCACATGGCATCTACACTAAAAAATGTTGCGGCGGTAGTGACCACCGGATCACTAGCACTAGTATACACCTGTAACTCAAGTCGCGGTGCGAAGATAGAATCGATTCAGTGTGCTAATGTGGTATCTACGAACCAAACTGTGGACGTTTCCATACGTAAGTCTAGTACAGACTATTATATTATAAAGGGTCTCATAATCCCCGTTGGTGCGTCTGTAGCGGTGAATGCAGATACGCTATATCTTTCCCTAAACGACAGTATATACGCTGTCGTTTCTAATGGATCCGCTAGCGGTGTTCATGTTATCATATCCATGATCGAGTTCACCTGAGGTAAAAGCCATGCCTCTAAAGTCTAATGGTCGCACCATAGGTGCTAATAAAACTGCCATTTCTGACCTTTCAGCTACTTATGACACTAGACAGATACTAGTATTGCAAAAAGATAACATTTGGCCTCAATCTATACCTACCGAAGTAGAGTTTCTAGCAGTTGGCGGTGGAGGAGGAGGAGGTGCAAGACATGCTGGAGCTGGCGGAGCTGGCGGATTCTTATTAAGTACGTTCAGCGTAAACGCTGGGGTAACATATACTATTGGAGTGGGAGGGGGTGGTGCAATCGCGGACGCCAGAAGCCTAAGTTACGGTTCTTCTCTTTACGGAAACGTGGGCTCAAATACGACCATAACAGGCTCCGATGGATCCGTCGTAACAGCATTTGGTGGAGGAAGAGGTGGATCCTTCGGTAATCCTGGTGGTAACGGCGGTTCAGGGGGAGGCGGGGGTGCTAATCCACCGCGGGCTGGAGGTTTAGGTACTGCTGGTCCTCCGAGACAGGGATATGACGGTGGGACTCCCGGAAGTGGTGCTCTAGGTGGAGGTGCCGGCGGAGGTGCGGGTGCAATAGGAGGAGGACAATCAGGGAATGGAGGTGTTGGCCTATCTAGTGACATTTCAGGATCTACTGTATTCTATGCCGGAGGTGGTGGAGCGGGTGGATACTATACGCCTGGTACAGGCATCACAAGCGGCATAGGCGGTAACGGAGGAGGCGGGGCGGGCGTCACTGAAAACAACGTAGCTGGATTCGGGACTGCAAATACGGGCGGTGGAGGTGGCGCAGCTGGTGGTGGAGCTACAGGTAATGGGTGTGGCGGTTCCGGGGGAAGTGGAATCGTTATAATCAGACAACCGCTGGTTAAGGGTGCTCCGTCCACTTTAACTGGAAGTGTAACTAATGTAGTATCAGGTTCATACCGCGTTTTTACGTTTACTGGTTCAGGGACTATCAGGTGGGGATCTTAAGGCTCCAACGCTGAATTATAAGTATGTTAATCCATAGGGTAAATATTAAAATATCTTTTTCAGAGCGTATTCATTATGTATTAAACTATCAGATTATTGCCATAAATTTACTCGTGTAATATGAAACATGAGTACACTCCATGATTAATTACGAGAATAAAAACATGAAAAGAATAACCGTCGATTGGATCAAAGTGGAAAGACTAGTATTAAAATCATTCACTGGGTCTGAATTAAGCCAATCAGAGCTATCATACTTACAACTGGCATACTATAGTGAACCAGAAGAGTATAAAATTCGATCAAGTCAAATTCGTGAGTCGGAAAGATCAAGAATTAGAAGCCTTTAAGGATATGATATGGATCCGGATCTTTCATCCTTGTTAACTACAATAGCCTCTCGACTCGATTCTGTGGAGCGTGATCGAGATAGACTCTTATCCTATCTTTATGGAACGTCAGTGTATTCTGGTCCATGTGCTCATGGGACTACTTATTGGAATAAATGTGAAATATGTAGTAAAGGCACATCCCTCGATGCCGCCGTTTTGTTCATAAAACATGCACTAAGCTCTCGGAATACTGATCATGACGAACACACTGAGCAAGGTTAACGATCAAGCCATCGATCATATTTTGATCAATTCCAGGTCAGTCATGGAACGGAGCGCTAAAGGAGAAAGACTGTCGATAAAAGACAGTTTATTCGATGTACTACATATATCGATATCCTACGATAGTTACATGAAAATGGATGAACGGATATTAAAGGAAGTATGCAAATACCTGAATCGTGTAATGACTACAAGTGGAAGTATACCACAACGTTCATCTGCCGCGTCGGATCTAGCAGCTTTATATGCGGCTGCTTCTTATCGTAACATTAAATTCGAATAGTTTACTTCCATAGTATATTTATGCGCTTCTCACGCCTCAGTGTAATTTCCAGGAGGCGCATTTCGAGGAGTACATCATGGGAAATGAGAAAGAATTTGCCAAGGCCCTTTTTGCTGCAAAATCCATCGAAGAAATGGATGGATACCCTGACGACTTGGACGGTTTCGATGCTGTGTCACTAGTAAAGGCCGTCGCGTCTATACACAAGCGCAAAGGGGAGAAATTTAGCACTAATCCGCGTACAGACTCCGACCGGATTTGTGCGCTTCTGGAAAAGTTTCATGAAGCTCAGCCTAAGGTCACCGGAGAGGTATATGAACAAGCATTCGGTGCCATTGACATGTCCTTCGACATCGGAGTTATGGCGGGAGAGGTGTGGCAGGTTAAGCTATTCTATAATGGAGGCGTTCTAATTAGAAATCACCACCGTGTAATTGGTATAAATACCCGTTGCCATACCGTAATTCGTATTGATCCAGCTAAATTCCGTCGCGAGTTGGAAGCCTGGTCGGTTAAACTTGCGAAAAAGAAGCACGGTGACGTCTATCCGTTCTTCCTACTACACCGGCTCGAGGACGAGAATATCAAGTATAGGCATGCTAAGCTGGTGATGACCAAGCAAGTGCCTGAGTCCCTTAACACCACCGGCCAATCGTTGGTGTTTTTCGGGGAAAAGTGTGATCCCGAGTCTATCCCATCTCTGGCGGACAGTGGTATCAAGGAGTGTATGGAAAAGTCTCGGTCGGGGTTTGCGGTGGTGCAGATCTATGGGGACTTAGCTTTCATTTATGGAACATTTCGTGCCACTGATGAGTGGGATGTGCTCCTCGAGGAATTCGCCAGTTGCACCTTCGAAGAGTATGACGAGCCGTACGAAGTACGGATTACGGCAGGCCGAGATTACGAGCTATTGGCTGATAGGGCGGATGAACTGATGTCCATTTCAGGACTCAGTTATCTTAAATCTAAGGGAGTCACAGGCTTCTACTTGAATCAATTGGTAAAGGCACACGATACACAGTCTTATATAGGTAAGAAGGCCACCGATATTAATAACATCGATGTTAGATTCGGACCTCGTGTAAATAAGCCGTACTTCGACAAAGATGACTATGTATTTGCGTTTAATGAGTCAGTGACATTCGCTGATCGCTCAGTGGTTCTAATACTAGTTCCGGGTTCTTTCAAGAGCCCGGATCAAATCAAGAACCTGGATAAGTATATTAAGGCGGTTACCTTCGGTTCCATGGGAAGTCCTAAAGCTATCCACTTGGTGAACGCTGAGCTCGATGACTGCAAAGTAGAAGACTTGGTTCTTCTTGACTCCAAAGAGGCCAAGAAGAGCCTTGCAAAGATAGTTAAGGAGTGTGAGGAAGCAGCCGAGGACGAGCCTTCTTACGGTGGCCATGAAGAGGAAGGAAGTGGCATTCCCGGAAGCATGGACTTCAGGATTTACCTTGTTCTCGAATTCGATAAGTGCCCATTCCCAGCAGACGTTGAATCATATTTGCTCAGGCTCACCCAGCATCATGAGTCGGAAGTAGACTCATTTATTCCCGTAATCGGGGCTAGTGGTTGCTACATGAAAGGAGATGAATTCGAATCCTTTTATGAGAAATTCGTTCCAGTGGACTCGCAAGCCTAACCAATGTCGAAGTCAGGACTTTATCTGAATTTAACTGGAAAGATATTCCTAGGCAGTCTAGTCCTTTACCTAGTATCTCGCTTATTTGGGCAAGAGCCTGAGTATGATGAGCAGGGAATAGGATGTGGCTGCGCATCAATGATGGTGCTAGCCTTCATGATGTTTATAGTAATATGGTTCATATGGTGATATAATTTTAGTAGCCTGGTTAGTACAGATTATGGCGAACCAGGCTACTAACCAATCCCTGTGGGACAAATGTCTTGATCTTACGCATGGTAGGATCAAGACATTTCAGTATAAAGGGAAAGAATACGCAGCCCCCAACGATGGGGAGGGATATAAGAAAAAATCTGCCTACTCTAATGCATACGCGGTTAAGTTATATAACAGCCTGGGCGGTAGCTGGAGGAAAGCTTCTCTGATTTCCATAGCTACGCGAGTCGCGTTTAACCATGAGGCTGATTTAGGAAAGTGGTTTAAAGAAAAGTGGGTGGCCATAGATTCAGATGGCAACATGATCGGGGAGTGCGCCCAATCTCATAACTATCCGAAAAAGACGGACAAGGGACAAGACCCCCTTAAATGTTTGCCGCAAGCTAAAGCTAAAAAGATGACCAAACTTGAACGAGCCGAAGCTGCTAAAAGAAAGTATAAGAAAGAAAAATCCGAACCTGATAAAAAAGACCGAACGCCAACATTCGCTAAAACCTAGTATAGACCCCTATATGAAAATAACACTCATTCATACGACGACTCATAAAGATAAATCCACTAGTCATCTAATAGGCGATTGGATTCTACAATACATATCCGAGCGCGTTCGCCTCGGTTTAATGGAAAAACCATTAATAGAAGTCATTGATGCATCAAAGCTCCACATAGTGGAAAATCTTTCTTGTTATGCATCAGGTGGTCGTAATTGTGCTAGCTACGACTCAGGTAAATACCGTTGTTGGGCTCATAAAAATAGCGTTGAAAATCCGAATGAATATGGCGGCGTAGACGAAATGCCGGTCATTTATGACGCAATTGAGTCTAGTGATGCAGTTATCTACTTAACCTCTGTGCGTTGGGGTAGTCATTCAGCTCTCCTTCAAAAAATCATTGAGCGGATGAACACTCTTGAGAACCGGACTTCAGTTTACGGCGAGCCTAATTTCTTTGCAGGCAAAAAGTGCGGGGTAGTAGTAACGGGCCAGCACTGGAAATCACAAGAAGTAGCATCACATTTAATCTCAGTGTTTTGCCTGATGGGATTCGAAGTAAATAATATGTCAACCCTGTCTTGGCAGTCCACCTTTGATATGAATAAAGAACAAGTAGGGGATAACCGCCCGTTATTGCAAAATGATATGCATAGCGATAGATTTATCCCACTGGTGGAGTTCATGGATCTAGGGATGGGCGTATGATACTATCCCATTATATGCACAGACGTCAGGTCTTAGCACAAAAGGGTTAAGAAGATGCCAGTTAAATCTAACGGTCGGTTCATCGGAACTAACAAGACTCTTGTCACCGATCTTAAGGCTGTATACTCCCTTCCGGAGGTAAGTATAGCATTAAGTGGGAACGAATGGCCCCAATATAATTCCGTAACCGTCGATTATCTAATAGTGGCTGGAGGCGGCGGGGGCGGCGGATCTGCCGGTAACAGTATCGCTGGAGGAGGCGGCGGTGCGGGCGGTTATCGAAGCTTTACCAGTACCACTCTAAGTCGTGGATCTTTGTTCACTGTTACCATTGGTGCTGGTGGAGCCGGGGCCTTCGGATTTAGTACAGGAGGTAACGGAGGAGATTCGTCCTTTAACTCTCAGACATCTACCGGAGGCGGGTATGGAGGCACATGGCAAGTGGCCCCGTCATCCGGAGGATCCGGAGGAGGTGCTGGCGAAAACGGTCAAGGATACACCGGTGCTAGCGGAACCAGCGGTCAAGGCAACAGTGGTGGAAATCAAAGTGGGTATACTACCTCCGGATCGGCCGGAGGTGGAGGCGGAGGAGCGGGGGCTGCCGGTGCAAATACTTCTTCTACTTCAAATGGTGGAAATGGTGGCGTAGGACTTACGAATTCAATTACCGGTTCGTTGGTTTATTACGCTGGAGGCGGAGGCGGAGGCGGAACCTCTACTGCGGGTTCCGGTGGCCTCGGCGGCGGAGGGGCTGGAAGACAAGGAACCACTGGGAATGGATTCGCCGGGACAGCCAATACAGGCGGTGGCGGTGGTGGTGCTAATACCAATGAATCAAGCGGCAACGAAAGAACCGGTGGTAACGGTGGGTCTGGGGTCGTTATAATAAGAACGCCAGTATTCAACACCGGCACCGTTACTGGAAGTCCTACTGTTACTTATTCGGGAGATTATGTAATCTACACGTTTACAGGGACTGGTAGTATTACTTTTTAGAGTCAGCTATATTCTTCCACAGTGACTATTATAGATACCGAACTCGCATTTCCGGAAGAAATATACCCGCGGATTTTATCATTGGGCTTCATACCTAATATATCAGTTAAGATAGACGCCGCGGATCCAACTGGAATGGTCAGATTCTGGACTAAGCTGTAATCCGTTCCGCTTTGCTGAAGTGTCACCTGAACAGTTTGCGTCGCGCTGGCATTCGTATTGGCCACTTGAATGGCTTTAACAATCGCCCACTTCGTGCCAGTATACTGATAAACGTCAGCGAGGCTTCCGGTGGTCAAAGTCTGCGGCTTGTTAGTGACTGTGGCTGCCATTTCATAACACCAATTAATAATTGCTTTATGATTAAATATCCCTACTTTGGATATTTGTTCTTAATTTCTGCAATTTTGGCGGCCATTTCTGGCGGAAATAATCCGGCATGGTATAGGGCATCGAGTTGGTCCCCTATAGATGGATACTCCGGAGCTCTTTTACGCCGATACTCAGTACGTACGTGTTCCACCCGTAAACGTTCTACTTCAGCTAAGACTTCAGCTTTAGATGGCTGACTTTGCGTCTCGTCCATCCAAACCAAGCCTTCGTATTCATCACCGTTTAGTGCCCATTGAGCGCCAGGACGAAGACTCAGAAGCGCCTTGTCTATCATTGGGCAATCTCCATAGCAGTAATAGTAGACGTCGCCGCTACCTTGTTAGAATCATCATATAAAGCAGATCTGTTAAGATACCACGTCTTCGCCGGTGTTCTCATCGGACTCACCTGAAGTCTATATGTGGTAGCTAGAACAGTGCTGGGAGAGTCGAGATACATGAAGTTCACATTCTGAAGGTGGACAGTGTCATTCACATTGTTAACAGTGGTGATTTGTGCAAACGCAGAAGAAGTTCCCGGGCTGACTGAGTTCGCAGCCCCTATACTTGTGCTACCACGAGCTAAAATATAAGCCGGATAACTATTTTGATCAGCCCCTGCATGCAACGAAACGGATATCATGATTTTACTGGAAGCGAATCTTGGTGTTATGGTGACCGTGAGTCCAGTTATATCAGTGAAAGCTGTTCCGGAGTATGTGAATGTGTCTGTTTTGACAGTTTGTACTACTTGTAAAACAGCCCCGACATTAACGCCAGCAGTGCTCTGCCACGTATTAAACTGAGCGGTGTTGGTATTTATTAATGAACCGGTTATGGTAGTCGGCATGTTCTCACTCCGGCTTTGGATACTTAGCCTTCACGGATAAGCAGGCATCGATGTAGGCTTGGATCTGCTGTTGGTCGCCTTTGACCACGCCGTCCAGGTATTCTTTCATGTCCGGATATTCGGCAACACGGAGGCGCTGGTATTCTGTTCGCTGATGCTCGAGCTTCAACCTCTCGACCTCGGTGAGTACTTCTCCCTTGGAAGGACAAACAAGCGGTTTGTTCTTAATCCATCGTATCGTGTCGTAGTTATCATTCTCTACTACGAATTCTGCGTCTGGTAGTAGTGATGAAATTGCATCAGAGATCGTTATCATTGTAATATCTCCTGTGCTACTATGAGTATATCTGTGTCAAAACCAAATATAGCTGAATCAGATGAAGAATAACCGAAGTAAAGAGTACCAGTTCCTCCTGTCTCTCTCATGCACTCGAAGCCGTATTCACAATTGCTGGTCGTTCCTGGTAGGTCGAGAGATACAAAATTGATCCACATAGGATCATTTACATCATACCCGGGCGGTCTTGTGGTAATACCAGAGATTACATTTCTGTTTCCATTGGAAGTACCGGCAGAAGTAAGGCTGTAGCTTTTAGTTCCCCCCACGCTTCTAAATGCTCTGAAACTATAAATAGTATTCGATTGATAGTTCGCACCTGGATTGACAGGTATGTAGTAGTGCAAAAATATTATACTATTAGAAAACCGGGGTGTTATACTTACTCTGTAATTGGTACTTGGCTCTGTAAAACTCGTGGAGTTGACAGTTGTTCTAGTGGAACTGCTAACGTATTTCGTCTGTATAGTTGTAGAATTTACCACACCAGCAGTGTTTTGCCATACGTCGAATTTGGCGTAACTAGCCATTGGTGTTTCCCTTTGGGTATTTGGCTTTTACGGCTTCGCAAGCGGCCATGTACCGGTTCATCGGTTCCATGTTCCCCTGTGCTTGCCAGTAAAGAGCATCAGCTAGATCTGATAGTGGTGGGTACTCTGGGGCCCGCTGGCGCTGATAAAGCTTAGCGTCGTAATCCGCCTGAAGCCGAGCTACCTCGGCGACGAGCTCGTCTTTGGTAGGAATTAGCGCCGGCGGTTTGTGCCAAATGATCTGGTCCGGATCATTTCCATATATAGTCCATTCTGATCCCGGACAGAGCGACTCTATGGCATCCGCATAAACGAACATACGGCTCATTGTGCTATTTCCGTAGCGGTAAAATAGTTCGAATTACCATAAGCACCTGTATTTGGGCCAAAGAGAACACACTGGCCTCCGTTATATGTTCTATATTGCAAGGAATATGTTATAGGCGATGTTGTTGTGGGCGCATCATATGTAGTTATGTTATATGTCCCATGTATATACGCTGAACTCCAGCCGAGAGAATAGGGGCCTGTGGTATCCATGACGGGCCTCCATAGTATCTTGTTTCCTCGTTTGATCCTGATGGCTGCAGCATTACTCAAGGAGTTGTTGTGAAGATAAACACATAGATCTAATCTTATGATGCTGTTGTCGAACTTGGGGGTAATGGTTAACTGCAAGTTCGACGTATCGGTCCACGTGGTGGTGGTTGTAATTATAGACCAAACGGGAGAAAGATTCGTTCTATCAGACGTGGAAGTATCGGTAGTACCAAGATTCTCGGCACCCAATGATGTGGTAACAATCTGAACAGGCATGTTATAAGTAGTACCATCAAGCGTTTTGAATTTATTAGCGGATACGATGCTCATATCAGACCACCGTCCAGGTAGAACCGTCCGACACGGTGACCGTTACGCCGTCGGCGATAGTCACTGGACCTGGAGTCATAGCATTCTGGCCAGTCGGCACGGTGAAATTTTGGTTAATCGTAATTTTGCCGAGAAAGAATGGCTGATTAGCGGCAGTTACCGATGAGCTGTGCTGTTGGCCTACGAACGTTTGGTTTTTGTTTCTCATGACTGGTTCCTCCTATCACGAGTATTCTTCGTATGATATGACCACGTGAACGTTCAAAGTGGTTCCGGACACTATATATCCTCTAATGATATCCCCGGGCTGCATATGCAAAATATCAGCAAGTGCGCTAGCGGAAGCTCCTACTGGAATCGATAGATTATCTACAAGCGAATAGTTAGTAGCAGAACGTCTGAGCGAAATTTCCACCACCTGAGCCGAAGACGTGTTAATATTAGCAGCCTGGATAGACCTAACGATGGCCCACCGGGTCCCGCTATATGTATACAGCGTCGCATCTGAAGTGGTTAGAATTACGGGGGTACTTTTTAATACGGCGGCCATTTAATCTATACTAACGGAATTAAAAAACGTTTATTGGAACGTAATGTAGAAAAGAGTCTACGGAGGCAATTATGGCTCATTTTGCTGAACTTGACGAAAATAATGTCGTCATAAGAGTGTTGGTGGTTAACAACGACACTATTACGGTGGATGGAGTAGAATCTGAACAAGCGGGAATTGAGTTCCTTCAAAGCCTGGTCGGCCCTTCGAGCTGGAAACAAACTAGTTATAACGGGAAATTCCGAAAAAACTACGCAGGTGTTGGCTATACTTATGACTCCCAGCGCGATATGTTTTTACCCCCTAAACCTCATCCATCCTGGATTTTCGATGAATCTACCTTAGCTTACGGGCCCCCAAAGCCTTATCCTAATGATAATAAATACTATATATGGGATGAGACTAATCTGGACTGGAAAGAAGTAGTTCCTGAATTGGGGTAGCATCAGTTAATCCTGTTCATCTATAGTAGTGTAGATTTATGTCTGGAATCGAGAAATCATCATGCTACACTCCTGTGAATGCACAGGAAGTATATCAGTTATTCCTTAAATACTTAGACGCGAATTGGGGCAGAATCCACATATCTCACAATGGTCTAATGTGTTTAATTGCCCAGACTGTTCTAGAATCTGGTCATTATAAATATGTGCGGAACTATAATTTGGGTGGTATAAAAGCAACGGACAAATGGAAAGGTGATTGGCAATATTTTACTACCCATGAGTATTTCAACAAACCACTGGCGGAAAAATACCTAAAAAAACAAGAACCCGAGGGCAAAGTCGAGCTGGTCAAAATAAAATCTGATGGAGTATACGAAATTAAAGTATCTGGTAAACATTCCTTAAATAGGTTTGTATCTTTTGACTCTCTAGAAGAATACTGTGCGTATCATATTAAATTTATGTTAGGCAGGTTTAAACCTGCGCTCGAACTGGCTATGCGTGGTGATGCAGAGAAATTCTGTTTCAAACTGCGGGAACTAGATTATTACACCGATTCTGCAGACCAGTATGCCGGAAATGTCGTAAGTTTGGTTCGCACTTATTCATCTAAAGTTACCAAAGATCCTGAACTTCCGGATATAATCGGGCCAGGCGTCGTAAACATTATTGTGGATAGAGGTTCTACTAAAACCCAAATTTCTACCGATGCAGGTCTTAAAACACCCGGAACGGGCAGTCAGTCTTTGGGTAGTATTGCGGTCAATAAACCTGCATCCGATTCTAACCCAGACTTGTTGGTAACCTCTGAAGATTCTGGACCTAAGTATATGCCCGATCAAGAAGTACATTTTCCGCAATTTGGTCGGAGAAACCAATCTACACCAGGGTCAGAGTGGGTTTCCTTTTGGCAGTACCTGAAAAAGTTTTTAGTAAAGACGCCAATGCCGTGATAAATGTGTGGTGCACAAATGAATGACATAACGGCTATCATTAATGGATATAAGAGACCACATACGTTAAAACTTCAGTATGATGCTATTCGAGATCAAACGGTAAAGCCTGCCGAAATTTATATGTGGAAAAATGGGACTGAAAATGATTCAGAATTTCCTTATGATTTATGTCCAGAATTGATTGTTAATCACTGCAGCGAAAATCTAGGCGTCTGGGCTCGTTTTGCTTTCGCTTTGATGGCTAAAACAAAATACGTATGTATATTTGATGATGATACGATTCCCGGTAGCCGATGGTTTGAGAACTGTTTAAATACTATCAAAACACATAGGGGTCTTCTATCCACAATAGGAGTCGTATTTACTAGTGTGGAAGGAATGAATGGGTATTCCTATCGGGTAGGATGGGACGGCCCCAATGAGGAAGTTCGGCAAGTGGATTGGGCCGGACATGCTTGGTTCTTTGAGCGTGAGTGGCTGAGTTACTATTGGAGAGAACTTCCCGACCCGAAGTTCACTCGATGCGGGGAGGATATCCATTTTTCTTATATTTTGGATAAATATCTAGACCTCAAAACATACGTACCTCCTCATCCTCCTCAGGATAGATCTTTATGGGGAGCTAATCCAGAACTATCAAATCGGTTCGGAAATGAACCGGTAGCGATCTGGAGTACAGACGGCCCGAAAGTGATGCATGAATATATTCAGCTATGTAGGAAAAAGGGGTATCGTTTTATGTTCGAACGTTGATACCAGGAAAACCATAAAATGAGATCAAAAAACTTTCGAGAAGAATTTATTAAGTATACTAGCAAAATTACTTCGAAGGAGAACTTCGCGTTTATGCGCTATGCAGACGGCGAAGGCATGTTAATGCGAAATGAGTCCGTTCCCACATATACCCAAGCCAGTTTGGTGGACGGATGGGATCATATGGGAGGCCCCAATCTACTGGGCCAACACTTAGTGGAAGCTGCTAAGATAGTAGACCCTAAAATGGTGTACGCGATTACCAGCCCGCACCAAAATATTCATGAGTATAATTTTATGACTTCTTTAATTAAAGTAGACGAGGATAACGTTACATACTCAGATTTGTGGATAAATGAAAACTATCCTTTATGGCAAGAATTTCTTACTAAAATAAAAGAACCTATTGTTTTGATCGCTTCGGACGATGCTTTTAATAGATCTAGCCTAGAGCCATTAAACGTTTGTCATTACGTTCCAATTCCTAAGCAAGTCGTTAAGTATTACGAAAGTCAAACACCAGATCTTCATGCTAAATTAAACGAGTGCCTCAAATATGTTGATACGCTGTTTTTCATTAGCGCTGGTCCAATGTCGGAAGCTATTATCCATTATTTATTTAAACGAAATCCTAACAACCGTTACGTGGATGTGGGCAGTTCAATAGACGAAATAGTCCATGGCAAGAAGACTCGTCCTTATATGAATGAGAATTTCGCTTCTACAACATTATGGTGAAAGTGAATTAAATTCGGTAAGCAGGATATCTGCTATTAACTTGGACGAGTACCCGATACCGAAAACATCAGAAGGAACTCCCTTATAATTCAGTTCCATGTGAGCTACTGTGGTTTCAAGTTCATCGGGGCGGGTACACAGCTTGGACCCGAGATTAAGAACTTCTGGTCTTTCTGTTACTTTCCGTAATATGATACACTTCTTTCCTAGATAGGCGGATTCTTCTTGTATACCCCCACTATCAGTTATAAAATATTTGGCTTCTACCATCCTTGGTAAGAATTCTTCATAAGGGATAGGTTCTACAACTATTACCCTATCAAGCATATTCTTAAATCTTCGAATTTCGGGATTAGGATGAATAGGAAGAATGAATTTAGAACTAGGGTTCAATCCCGCAACACGATTTAAAGCCGAGAACCATTGTTCGATTTGGGGCAGATTTTCTCTACGATGAAGGGTTATATAAACTTCGTTTCCAAAAGTAATTTTATCGCGAATCCCCATTAGATTATCTAGAACCGTATTCCCAACCACAAATAAATTACGTGTAATCCCTTCGTTTCTAAGATTCTCTGCGTTTCCGACAGTGGGACAGAAATGGACATCCGCTATTCGGCTTATAATTTGTCGGGTATGTTCCTCGGGATAGGGATTATCTTTGTCGTAAGTCCGAAGTCCTGCTTCGAGGTGTGCTATTTTAATGCGACGATTACTGGCTGCTAACGCCAGAGTCAAAGCACTATAAGTATCCCCTTGAACGATTATTAAATCTATGTTTGAGAAACAGGAATCGGGTATGTTGTTAATCGATCCTATGATAGAATCTAGTCTGTTGTGTCCTTCAGGAATAACTATTTCATAACTAGCATCAGTGCTTACTAGATCTTTGTGTTGTAGAAACCTAACAGTGTCTACTACATGGTGTTTCTTAAGTTCATCTATGAGTGGTTTTACTTTTATGTATTCAGGTCTGGTCCCATACCCTAAGAGTATTCTCATGAACTAACGGTACTATAAATAGTGAGAATTCAAGGAACTTTCTTATGTCCAGCAATATAACGCTATTGACTTATACTCATTCTAACTGCAGTGATGTTTGGCCTTTGTACTTTAAGTCCCTGTACAAATATTCGAAGTTCCGATACCACAAATGCCTGTCGAACACATATTTAGACTACGCTAGAGAGGTCGATACGGTTATATACAAAGACGAGGAAAATTATTCGGAGAGCTTCATTAGAGCTCTGGACTCAGTCAAAACGGAATTCTTGCTGTATATGCAAGAAGACTTCATTTTATATGGGTACGTGGAATCCAGTGACATGGCACGGTATGTGAGAATTCTTCAAGAGTCGGATTTATCCTTTATGCGGCTTGTGAAATGCGGCCCAGTTTCAGAATTGCATCATAAAGACGACACATATTTCATAACAAATCCAGGTTCATCACACACGTCCTTGTACTGCTTTTCGTTACAGCCCACTATTTGGAAAGTAAAAGATCTCAAGCGTCTTCATGGAATGGTTCGCAGTAGCCGTTTTGGAGAATTCGACTCATATATGGACTGTATGAATGGTCTTGGTATGAACGGCTTGTATGCATATAACTCCGAACCCAAACGTGGCGGTTCTCATTATGACTCTCATACTTTCCCTGCAGTTCTATCAGCTATCATAAAAGGTAGGTGGAACCTAACAGAGTATAACAAAGAACTCGTTCCTCTGTTAGTTTCTGAGGGTATAGACCCTCATGTGAGAGGTATTCACTGAAACTGAAGGCGAACTGAGGTAAGGTAAACAATGTTAATCAAATGGGAAGAAATTTCTCCATTCTTTCATGAAGGCGTTCCTACTGGCGTCCTCCATATAGGATCGCATTTAGCTGAAGAACTCCCAGTATACGAATCACAAAGTTTGAACCGTGTCATATGGATTGAAGCTAACCCTGAATTGATCGGTCCCTTGCGATCGAAAATAGGGAATAGACCTGGCCATATTTTATACTCTTTTACAGCTTATGGATCTGATCATGAATCCATGCCTTTCCATATTTTAGATAATGTATGCTCATCCTCGGTTTTGGAACCTGAGACTCATTTGAGTGAATACCCATACATAAGACCGCTTAAAACTATTACCACCCAAACGCTAACGATTGATACATTTTTGAGTACTACGGGGATTAATGTTAAAGGGTTAAATTATGTGAAACTAAACGTTCAAGGGGCGGAGTTAAGCGTTTTAAAGGGAATGAAATCGTTTCTCCACAATGTTAGCTATGTTTATACTAAAGTAAACGAAAAACATTTATTCAAAAACTGTGCTTTTGTCAGCGATATAGATTCATTTTTGAATTCATATGGATTCATCAGGATTAAAACTAGGATGACCCAGCATGGGTGGGGTGATGCGTTCTATATGAAACGCAACTCACGAACAGACATGCTACTGTAGTTTAGAGTCCCCTGAGATAGTCCAAATGAAAGTTGTTATTCCAGTACTAAATAACCCAGTTTTGTTAGATACTCAGTTACACCTTATAGGTAAATTCTTGAATTTAGAGCACGATGTGATAGTATTCAATGATGCTAAAAATTTTGAAGATTATTCCAATAAACACATTCCGAATGTGAAAAAAGTCTTAACTAGAGTATGTGAAAGATATAAAGTACATGAAATTCATCCGGACAATTCAGATCAAATCTATATTAAAAGATTCAAGACAAGACGTCAGAAAATCTACAGAGACATATTGGATTATACTTTTCGACATCCCGATAAATATCTAATACTGGACTCTGATGTTTTACCTGTGGACGCAGTTACGATAGACAGTCCTATACTATCTTCAAGTACGCTAAATGCTTATGAGTCTCCCACGGGCAATATATGGCCTGGTGTGATGTTTTTAAACACCTCATATTGTGAATCTCAACCAAGGATTCTTTTGTCAGGCGAATTTAATGAAGACCAAGATTGGGTGATCAATAAACTTCAGGAAGTCACAATAATACCAACGGACCATTCTCTATACTCTGGTCAATGGGATAGTTCGGATTTTAAATATCGCATCAGAAATAGACATAAACTAATTTCGCTAATGGACATAGACAAGAGAAATGTCCACGGAAAATATAAATGTGAAATATATGATGGTATGTTCCTTCATGTAAAAGAAGGAACTAACTGGAACCGAGAAACGCCTCCAGCTAATGATGGGTTTTATTACAGACTGAGAGAATGCTTGTGCTCTTAAATTCTGAACACACTAAGAATCGGTTTAGAGTTTAAAATAAGGAGCTTCCAAGTCCTTAGAGCTGATTTTATCTTTTATTCTCAACGGCCAATCTATTTTCAGATCCGGGGAAAAAACATTAAACGATCCCTCAGACTGCGGGTTATATACGTTGCTGCACATATAAGTAAATATAGTCTCGTCTTCTAAGGCTTGAAATCCGTGTGCATAACCATCAGGGATCCATACTATTTTATGGTTATCTTCTGATAATAGGAATGAATCATATATTCCATATGTATCGGAGTTGGGATTAATATCCACAACTACGTCCCAAACCGCACCTTTTATAACCTGAACCAACTTTCCCTGACCAAATGGGGACTTCTGAAAATGCAACCCCCGAATGGTGCCTTTAGAAGATTGAGATATATTCTGTTGTAAGAGTTCCGGTATTTCGCACGTTTGGCGCATTGCGGGGTCTAAGGTTACTTTAAACCACCCACGATCGTCCCCTAGGACTTTGGGGACGATTTCGTAAACTCCTTTTAACTTAGACTGTTGTACTTTCATGAACTTCTAACAATCCTTGTAAGTATGTTCGATATGAGTTGTGCCCCAATTTGTTAATCAGGTTCAATAAACCTTCACGATCTATGAATCTATTTTTATATGATATTTCCTCAGGGCACCCGATCATGAGACCCTGTCGTTCTTGGATAGTCTCGACCAGTGAGCTGGCTTTTAATAAAGAACCAGGACTACCAGTATCCAACCAGGCATATCCTCTACCTAGAATCGAAACATGAAAGTCTTCATTTTCATTATTGATGTACAATTGGTTTAAATCCGTGATTTCTAGTTCCCCACGCTTAGATGGATTCAGTGTTCGAGCATACTTACTTGCGTTTTCATCATAAAAGTATAGGCCAGTAACAGCCAAGTTGGATTTTGGTACGGCCGGTTTTTCTTCAATCGCGACTGTTTTACCGTCCTGATTTATTTCTATCACGCCATAAGCTTTAGGGTCTGCCACGGGATGCACGAACACGGTTGCGCCCTTGACCTGCCGATCAGCCAAATCAAGTAGCGCAGGCAACCCATGGCCGAAAAATAAATTGTCACCTAAAATTAATGCTGATGGAGATCCATCGAGATAGGATTCAGCGAGTATGAAAGCTTGAGCTATCCCCTCGGGTTTGGGCTGGGGTATGTATGTAAAATGAACTCCCCATTCGCTACCATCACCTAATAACCTTTGGAATAAAGATAACTCATGGGGATTTACTATTATTGCTATATCTTGTATCTTCGCCAGTAATAGAACGGAAATAGAATAGTAAATCATCGGTTTGTCATAAACCGGTATTAGTTGCTTGCTTATCGCTTTGGTAATAGGGAGGAGCCTGCTTCCAGTCCCACCAGCGAGGATGATGCCCTTACGTTTTTTCATGGCATACAACTAGCTATTTTGCATATACCAGTTTATGGTCTCTTCAAGGCCTGAATAGACGTTCTTTTTCGGTGACCACCCACAATCTTTCTTAATTTTATCTGCATTTATGGCATATCTAAAGTCGTGCCCAGGACGATCCTGTACGTATTCAATTAGACTTAGTAGGTCTTCTATGTCACATCCTAACTTAATAGACATGATTCCGCAAATCATTTTAATTAAAGTAATATTATCTAGCTCGCATTCCCCACCAATGTTATATGATGTTCCTTGTTTACCTGAGTCTAGTATGGCATTGATAGCGTCGCAGTGGTCGTCTACATAAAGCCAGTCTCTAATATTTTTTCCATTACCGTATACGGGTATTTTCGAATTTGATCTAATCTTTTTAATGACTAAGGGTATCAGCTTCTCTGAATGCTGTCTTGGTCCGTAGTTATTTGAACAGTTAGATATTGTGTACGGTATACCATATGTTCTGCCCCAAGCTTGAACTAGCAAATCGCTAGAAGCTTTAGAAGATGAATATGGGCTTGAAGGATCGTACTTAGTATACTCGTAAAATGATCCTTCAGACTGTAAGGATCCATACACTTCATCTGTACTAACGTGGTGTAAGTGGATTCTGTCTCCATACGAATTTTGTATGTGTCTTATAGCCTCTAGTATGTTCAGGGTGCCTAGTATGTTAGACTCAATGAATGAATGTGGATCAGTAATACTGCGATCCACATGCGTTTCAGCTGCAAAGTGTATTATTCGGGTAGGAGCGAATTCTTTTATGACAGGGAACAAATCTGATTTATTACATAGATCTAACTTCACAAATTTATAGTTATCTAGTGCTTGAATCTCATTCACATTGAAATGAGTCGACACTTCACTTTCTTTATCTATATTTAGGTATTCGTTTTTACCATGTATAGGGCAATTTTTTAATAAGTAGTTAGAGCCTATGAAACCCAAACCTCCAGTTACGATTATACGTTCCATTGTATTACTCAGTCAACCAAATTTAAACCCTCATTCCAATGAGGGATTCTAACGTTTAAACTATTTTGAATAAGAGCGTTATCTAATACTGAGTATTTAGGCCTAGCTACCTTCGATGGAAACTTATCACTAGTTATTCGTTCCACGTTAACTGGTCTTTGATGCTTAGCAAATATCGCTTCAGCGAATTCTGCCCATGATCCTGAACCTGAATTAACTACATGATATATTTTTTGTTTATGCTCCCAAAGACCTTGGCGAATAGACTCCGTTATAACATTAGATACTGTTTTAGCCGATGTAGGGCATCCTACTTGATCGTGTACCACTTGGACACTCGATCTAGACTCGCTTAGCTGTAGCATGGTCTTCATAAAGTTAGTCCTTCTAGTAGAATAAACCCAACTCGTTCTGAAGCATAGGAAGCCAATGTCTCTTTTAAATAATTCATTTTCTCCAGCCAGCTTACTGGCCCCGTAAACGGATATTGGGTTAGTTTTATCCTTTTCTACATAAGGATCGGTTTTTTCACCGTCAAATACGTAATCTGTGCTTATATGAATAATTTTGGATTGAATAGCTTCTGCTGACCGAGCTAAGACACTAACGAGTCCAGAGTTTAGCTTATAAGCGTTTTCTTTATCTGCCTCAGCTTTATCGACGGCTGTATAAGCTGCGCAGTTGCAAATTATATCGGGCTTTATATCTAGTATCGCTCCATAAGTCTTATCCATATCCCGGAGGTCATATCTGTGTCTATCTAAAACCACCAAGTCCTGATGGTTAGATAAATCCCGGTGGAGCTCACGACCGATTTGCCCTGAATGGCCGAGTATGAGTATTCTCATGTTATCACCCTTTGAGCCCACCATGGGTCTCGAACCCATGACCTCTTCCTTACCAAGGAAGTGCTCTACCACTGAGCTAGGTGGGCAAGCTCGTAACTACTATACTAAATTAAATTGTATTCTTCTAGCTCCGATTTAGTCGGCTGGACGATATAAGATACCTGGTCAATGAATTTTATCCGGGCCCCCATATTTTTCAGGTGGACCAAGAATCGGAAGTCTTCATAACCTCCTTGACTAAATCTAACATGTGGGAATTTATCTTTATTATAGTAAAACCATATCCCTACATTTCCTCCAATGATGTCCGTGGTAGACCAAAGAGCATGCCCAGACGGAAACTTAGCCTTCGGAATCAGAACATCATAATCTGACATATACTGATAAAACTGACGTAAGCATCCCGGTACCAGAATGTCGTCGTCATCCACAAATCCAACCCACCCTCGATCTATTAAATCTAAAGCTCTATTTCTAGTTAGTCCTGCATTGCTTTCATCATTTGGTCTTCGATTCGAAGATGAATCAGGAATGCAATATGTGGGTAGGAACTTTCCCGTATCTTGTAATTCTATTGATTTTAGTGTGTGAAGGATAGAATTTCTTCCCACGGTTGGGATTACATAACTGACAAGTGGGGTAATATCAATATTGGTTAATAAATATATGCCGTTACAGTATTCCGCTGTGCGAGAGTATTCATTCATGAACCATTTGTCCACTATATGAATTATATCTTTATCCACGATAAAGAAGAATTCGTCTTGCGGATTAATTAATAATAGGGCCGACAGATAGTTTTCTTTGTGGAGTTTTCCACTGATTACATATGAGTTATTTTTTCTTTTTTCGTCATACGCTAAGTTATTCATACTAAGCATGAATGAATTGTGATCGTTTATACCGGTTACCGATCTGTTCCTAGAAACGAGAGTCGGAAAGATACGGAATATTAATTCTTTTTCTTTATCGCTTAGAGTTTCTTGAGACTTCACATAGTCATATATAGAATAGTTATCTTCCAGCTGCATGTACATACGATACAAACCATGTGGAACTAAGCCATTAATATTTATCGGAAGTGTATGTATGATCTAGATAAATTAATTAGAATCGCCACCCGGATTAATGGGGTAAGCATTAGTTCAGAAGAAATTAACATACTACGACAAAAATTTATATCTCAAGTCGGTGAAATCCCACCATTTTTAAAGAACAAGAATAGAGGAGTCATAATAAATTCTTCATTTCGTTCAGAAGTCCATAAATACTGTAAAAATATGCCCGCTTATCCTTGTGTTCAAGATCTATTGGCCAAATTATCTTAGAACATTTGCAAGTATAGAAGCTCATGAATAACATTAAGATCGCCATAAAGCTAGCGTTCAAACACAAAGCTGCTATTACTCCCAAATATATAGATTGGCTGACCAGAAGTTTTCAAGCGGGTGATCCGTGGAGACATCTTTTGGAGTCGAACGGAGTAGAAGACATTCCGAAGCTATTTAAAGGCATGGAAGATGAAGAGATAAGAGCTTTCACCGAACAAATTATATCTGTGATACTGAAGCCTATAGTAGTAGACAAAATAAAAAGAGTTACGTTAAAAGGTGGAGATCAACTAAATATGGCTATACTTAAAAGATTACCTTTGATGCAAGATGTACAGATATTTGCCAGGCTTTTATCGGCGTTCGATTCACCTTCGGCTAACAGAATTAAATCTAAATACGGGTTTAAGTTATAGGACTATCCATGATCAGCACTAAAGACTATATCATCCCGTTAGTGTTAGGAGCTGCTTCTGTCCTGGGATTTGGACTATACACTAAGTATCTTCGAGATCAAATACGAGCTTTAGAACAAAAACAACACCGTGATCCTGAGCCTGAAGAACATCTAGACGGGGGAGTAACTAAGACTAGTTTAACTCCCTCTGAACTAGAAGATATAAAGAAAAAGGCATATGATCTTGGATTTGCTTCTGCATTAAAGAATTCAGGAGGTAAGGGTACTGAGCCACAAAGTGTGTCCGGAGTGGTCAAGACAACTCCCGGTAATAAAGTTAGCGTTCACGAACCTCCCAAAACACCCGATCGTGGGACATCAGATACACCAAGTACTTTACACTGCCCTCCAACAAGACCTTTCATAGGTCCTCTGTCCAAAGATTTAGAAGAAAAAATAGACATAACCACATCTATTCCTATCGGAAATATGAAATGTTCAGAAGATTCATCAGGCACTACGTTAGAAGCTAACATTAATCCTAGAAGTTATAAATGCAGCGTTATGGCTACCAGCAAAACTCATTGCAGTATAGATACTTACATAAAGTTGGATATCTCTTCAGGGGATAAGACCTACACTTTGGTTCCTGACTCTTCTTTTAATTTCACTGTGGATAACGTGGCTTCGCCAGTTTATTATTTTAAGTATAATCCTCGGTTAAAAATGGGTATTTACACTGGTACTTCAGTGTCGGATGTTTCTTGGAAGTTGGCCCCCTCATTAGGACTTGGGCTATTCTCATATGGTACAGATATTGATACGCCCGAATGGCAGTTTATTACTGTCGGTACCGCATATGACCTAAAATCTGAAAGACTATCTTTCCTGATTAGTCCATTATCTTATAAAATTCGTGATCCTTTTGAGCTGCTTCGGTCCACTTACATATCCCCAGCTCTGACTTATGACTCTTCAGGAATAAATATCTTACTTGGTATTGAAGCTAGTCTCTGACGTAAAATCGGGTTAAAATATAATCGGACCAAGAAGTGTAACCATCTCGAGTTGGATGAACACCATCCTTGCTAATTTCTATTTTCTTTTCAAATGAATCTAAATATGAAACGTTTTGGGGGACTAAATCAGTTTTTATCTTGGATGCACTAGGGAATCTTTTACTAATGTCGGGTGGACCTACCCATACGATCTTACATTGAAATTTTTTACCAATGTTAATCAATTTCTCGCTTTCTACGAACTCTATGCTTGGTTCTTTCAATGTGGAGTCGTTTGTGCCTAATACTATCATCAAATAATTTGGATGGTGTCTTTTTAAGGATGACTCAATCCAGCGCGACCAGTCTCTTACAAAAGCTCCGTTTATTCCTTCATATCGGAATATCCAGTCTCCTCTGGTTTTAGATTCTATACGGGGACCAAGCATAGATACATGAGAATCCCCCACCATTAGAACTATAGGTTTTGCATGGGAAAACACAGTAATCAATGAAAATGCAGTTGTAATATAAAATCGTGGAATCTTTAACTTCATGTCATGCCCCAAATGAACAAAGAGAAAAACCCGTTTTCTTTGGTCCCTGGAAACTCACCGTGAAATCTCGAGACTTAGCAGTAATAAATAATCCACTTCTAAAGTATAAATACAATGTGAAAGTCATCGACCCTCACACTTATTCTCTGGAACATAGCGCTAGAAAAATAACTTATATATTTAAGAAATGCGAATCTGCGAGTTACTTACTAATATCTTTTCTTTGGTGTCATGAATACATAAACAAAGCTACCAAGTCAGATGTAATGATCGTTAGAGACAGATTTCTTCACGATGAAACATATGATCCTGATGAGATCAGAAAAGACCATGCCCATTTTCTAGAAGCTATTCGTCATTTTATGCATCTAAATACTGCTGTTGGGAAGTAAGATTTTAGATGGAATTCAGCGAAACTGGCATTTGGATGACCGATAAAGAATCGGATCATGTAACGGATTATACTTTGGCCGACGGGTTATGTGGTTTTATTACCGAGATTCAATCTAATTTAAAGCTTTCCGTACTACCTACTATAGATTTAGGTAGTGGCTTGGGGGGCTATTCAAACCATCTAACAAAGCGAAGTATAACTTCAGTGTCCATAGATGGGAATCCCTATTTGGAAAAGACTTCTAAATGTAATTATATCATAGCGGATTTAGTGAAAGATAAATTGGAAGTTTCAAGCCCAATCGTTTTATGCTTAGAGGTCCTAAACCACATTCCCAAAAGCATGACCAATGCTGCACTCTTAAATCTTAGAAGGTGCGCTACTGGATACTTAGTCATGACATGGGCAACACCTACACAGGGGGGCCTTAATCAGCTTAATCCACTGCCTAAAGATATTTTCATTCAAAACATACGAGATTTGGGATATAAATTCCACGAGAGTTATACAAATCTCCTTTCCGGGTCCTGTGGTATGCCATGGCTTAAAGAGACCATAACGGTTTTCGAAAGCATATGAGAAATATCTCCATACTCTGTCCGCCCGGTATGGGGTCTTTTGACTTCGAGACTATGAACTCTAAAGGTCTTGGTGGGACTGAGACCTGCATTCTGATGATGGCCCACAGTTTGTCTTTATTTGGAGTAAAGACAAATCTTTATGGTCCTTTTACACCCGACAACAGAGGGGATCTTAGGATTAGGCCATACGATGCGGCGTTAGTGGATGATCATGATTTATTGATATACGCTCGGAACTTGTGGTGGGCCGATGAGCTTAAGATTAAATATAATGACGCCATGGTGTGGGTTCATGACACTGGGTTTAATGTTAGCAATGAATTCAGAGAATCGCGTATAAACCGTGTGTTAGCTCTCTCTAATTGGCATAAATCGAGAATACTACAAGAATATCCACACATAGATCCCAGAATCATAATATTAACGCAAAATGGCATAAACAGTGAGCGTTTTAAAGTAAGTGAACATAGAAATCAAGCTAACTTTATTTATTCATCTGGTCCTGATCGTGGCCTTGAATATCTGTTAGACTATTGGCCTGATATAAAACGAAATATACCAGACGCACATCTCTATGTATTCAGTCGTATAGATTTTTGGGAAAAATGTGTACAAGGTATTGCAGAAAAAGAAGTGATCGTGAAAAAGGTTAAGAAATCTATTCAAGATCTAGCCAGTCAAAATGTTTATCACGCAGGATATATTGGTCAAAAAGAATTGGCTATCCATATGTCCAATGCAAAGCTATGGCTATATCCAACAGATTTTACCGAGACATTCTGTATTTCTGCTATTGAAGCACAAATGGCCGGTTGTTCAGTTGTTACATCAAGATTAGGAGCGTTACCGGAGACAGTTAAGTTTGGAACACTGATTGAAGGCACACCGAAGGACGAAGGTTATAAATATAAATTCGTAGAAGCAGTTGTACGAGAATATGAATCTTGGTCTTCAAAAGATGTCGTAAATAAATTCGAAACGATTTCTAACCTCTATGACTGGAAAGTCACAGCGTCGCAGTGGAAATCTGATTATCTTGATCAGCAATACTTGCCATTTTCAACATGAACATACTGATCCACATACCGTGGACTTTGGTCCCACTTAAAATAAACTGGCGCAATTTCGCTTTTGCTGAAATAAGCTATCATCCCAAATGGATAATTTTATGTAATTATCTATTTGAATCCAGTCATGCAGTTATGATAGAACATCTCGGGACTTTACACACAGTTAAAGGTGATGGGTCCAACCATAATTTCGATTTAAAAATAGATATGGATGATGCGGTGAAGATTGGTTACGAACCATATCTAAACCATATGGTGCCTGTGAGATTGTTATCGGAGTGCATAGAAGACGGATGTGAAATATACACCACAACAGACATAGAATATGTTTTAAATCAAATTTACTCTCATAGCGATAACTTTCCTAAAATGAGAATTTATACCGGGGTTAAGAGCTTGGTGAAAGCCTATTATGATATACATCCAGACTCTGAACGCATACTTAGCCCGCATATGAAAGAGAAAAAGATCCAATCGACTAAAATACTCAGTATGATAAATAGCAATCGAAATGTGGGGGTATGTCTTATGGACTATTTATCGTTTAACACTCTGAAAAAGCTTAATATGATACAATAACTTGTATTGTGTGGATACAATGGATTATTTCGAAGCATCTAAAAAGTTCTTGCGTGGTGATCGGAATCCAAAAATTATTTCTATGCTCAAGGAATGGGCTGATATACACCAAGATGTGTGGTTAGACTCAGTCGAGCACAATCCTCAGTATTCCATAAGAATGGGGTTCGCTAAGGATAAACTGAGTAAACTACCACCAAATCGTAAGATATTGGATGTCGGCAGTTACACAGGCAACTTTGCGAAGTTGTTCCGTGATATGGGACATGAGGTTGTTTGTTTAGAAGGCTGTTATTCTGCCGTGAAAGTCGCTCGAGATGTTTGGGGTGTAGAAGTTATCTACGGCTCCATATGCGACTTTGTGTTTAACGAAAAATTCGATGTCATATGTGCATTCGAGGTATTAGAACATCTCACACATCCAGATGAGATGATAACTAAGTTTAAGTCCATGTTGAATCCTGGTGGGACAATTCTCATCACGATTCCTACTGAAGACTGCGTTCTGAATTCCAAGTCTTTGGATGATTACGAGGGTGGAGAACACATTCAAATAATAACACCCGAGAGAATCCAATCTTGGGGTGCAACCGATTATTTCAGATTCAGCCGTCATCCAACGAGCTGGTACATGGTGCAAATATGAGATTATATCATCTAGTCACGGACTGGGACAAGTCAGATTATAGAAATCAATCCAGCTTCTTACCAGAACATCATGCAGATAACTGGATGAAGCACTGGGTCAACCCGTCAATTACCGATGTCGTTCAGGTTTATTTTCCAGAAAACCACGATTTCGTGCAGATTGATAACGGAGATGATGTATACTATGTATGGCATGAAGCAGACGTTATGCCATGCCATCCAAGATTCTATGAGCTATGTAAAAGAATAGCTTTAAAACATAAGATTTTCACCTTGCCGTATCATGAAAATGAAAAACGCCCGGATTTCATAATCGCCAAGGCGAATTTTCTTAAAGGTGCTAAGTCCATAAAGGAAGTCTTGATTAATGCTGATTATCCTGCATATTTCAAGTATTCCACTTGCCACAACGACCACCTCCGCATTGCTATACGCAATAGTTGGGGTGATGAATATTTATTCAAGAGCCTCATTCAGTATACCCACCCAAAAGGAATGTTTCATTACAGAGTGCTCGAATAAATGGACTTAAAATCAGCGTCGAGATCCTTCATTCGGGGTGATCGAAGCCCCGCTGTTATTTCTTATATTAAGAACGCTAGTGACGTGTTCAACTCCGTGTGGTATGACTCCATTGAAGATTTCGATTCAATAGGAGCCAGATATAACTTTGCTTCTGAATTTCTAAAGGATCGCCCCAACAAGGGGGAACTTTTAGAGGTAGGAAGCTGGACCGGTGTATTTGCGTCCCGGTATAAAATGTGGGGTTATGAGGTTACCTGCTTGGACGGGTGTTATGCCGCAGGTCAACTGAGTCTGGATCTAGGTTCAGACTATTTCGTTTACGCACATATAGATGATGTAGTAATCAATAAGAAATTCGATGTCGTATGTGCGTTCGAAATACTAGAACATCTAGTAGACCCTGAATCTGTCATCACCAAGCTTAAGAATTCCGTTAAACCAGGAGGGATACTTTTAATAACAGTTCCGACTGAACTCAGCGTTTTCGACGGAAAAGACCCTTTAGACTATCCTGGTGGAGAGCACATAAACGCCATAGATGAAAGCAGAATCCGTTCATGGGGATTCGAAGACATTAAAAGATGGGGTAAAGACCCCCACCACGAATGGTATATGTCATACCTTAGATTTTAACATCTTGAGGGATTCGATATTTCTGATGGCTTCTTCCGCCCAAGGAGTCCAATACTCGACAGACTGGCGGGCCGATTTGCACGATTCTTGTACTTTCTCAAGGATCTGGTTATACTCTGGATTCAATAAGTCATAACTCCAACACTCGCGATCTAGAATCTTTTCCACCAACTCGTAGTTAACCAAATGTAACCAATATCTATAAAAATCATCATCCGCGAGCGGGTTTATATTAACAGATGCCCTGTAGTATTTTACAAGAGTGCTTAAATTTTTACCTAAGAAATTAGCAGCATCCATTACGCTCATACCCGTCTCCAATACGTTTTGTGATGAAAACACCACACACTAAAATCCACTATCTAAATTACAACCCGAAACAGACGGGGGTATATGTCCCTGGTATCACCGAATTTGAATATGAAATTAGCTTAAGGACATACTTATGTGTTATGAATGACGCTTGGGATGAAGTCGTATTTGGTAAAAAGGGACCGATAATATCATCTCTTATGAACTATTCGATTGCGTTGAATAACATTTGTTCTTCCGATGAAGAATGCCATTTAATACTTGATTCTAGGATCTGCTTATTAGAATCTATTCGATTATCAGAGGCACCATTTGCGGGATATATTTGGTCCGCTGATAATAAAATACCCTTTTTGAGCAGCTTAACCAAAAGGAGTGCTCAATTCATACTAAAGGAATTTGAATCTGGCCATTTCGATTTAAAATCGATAGCTACAAAGTTGGGATCTAGTCCTCACATTCAACCCCCGAAGTTCAAATGGGGGTGGATTCCCGAGTTCAAAGAATCCACGGCAGATCATTATTTTAAGCTCAATGAATAGGAAAATAACAGAACTCTTCCAATAAAGAGTATTCTGGATCCAATCCCAGACTTTCGCAAATCATTCGATTATTTTCAATACTAATGTATACACAAGTTTCATCTTTGCCTTCGATTTCAGTAACCCACCGAACTGCGGCTACTTCGCACAAAGAATCAAGTAGTGCGTTCATGACCTCTGAAGCCACTACTCGTTCATAACGGCTGAACGAGTCTAAATTACTGGCCATCTTGTATACAAACCCTTTATTATCATATACACTAATTGTAGAAAGTATGAATTCGGGTTCAATACCCCCTATTTCAGGAAGTAATTCTGTTATCATATCATATAAATTACTATATAATGTAGATGGTGAATCCGCATTAACATAATATGTCAAGCATACTCTTTTACCATCAGGATGATAACGGTGACAACGGACCGGTACTAAAGATCCTGATTCGAATAATTTAGCTATTTTTTGCTGTTCTATTTCATCTAGGCGTTCGAAAACATCTTCAACATTATCAGGCAAAAGCACATCGTAAACTCTTGAACCGAAAGGCCACACTAAGTCCTTGCTAAGATCGGACGATAGTGTGGGCGGTGTTGTGTTCATGTTCTATGATCGCACAATTGTGCTATAGCTTCCTAAGTGTGCGTTGCGTAATGAACTACTGGATTCTAGTTTACAGTTCTCACCAATTAAGCAATGCGAAACTTCCATATACTTAATGGAGGTATTATCTAATATAATAGAATTAGATATTCTTGAACCGCTTATATTGCATCCTGAGCCGATGGAACTATCAGTAATGCTGGAATCTTGGTACCCAGAATGACTTATCTTTGACTTTCGGACAAGTATGGAATTCACTTCCAGTAAATCTTTAAACGAACCTGCATCATACCAGTACCCATCAATCGTGGTATATTTTAGTCCTGGTCCAACACTAATTAGCCTATCCATTGCATCCGTCATTTCATACTCGCCTCTATGCGATGGTTTTAGTCGAGGAATTACTTCCCAAATATGGGGTGTACACAAATACATGCCCGTGATGGCCAAATTAGATATGTGCTGTTGAGGTTTTTCTATAAGTTTGGTAATCTTTCCCTCTTCAACAAGAGCGACCCCCAACTGTCGTGGATCTTCCACTGACTTTAATACCATCTTAGCGGAGAAAGTCCCATCGAAGTATTCAGGGCCCGGGATAGATGCTTCAAAAATGTTGTCCGCTAGATATACACAAAAATTTTCACCAGGATCTAGCAGTGTACGTGCGCTTTCTACGGCATGTGCGAGTCCTAAAGCTTGTTCTTGTACTACCAACTTTATTCCGGACACATGTCTGAGCCTTTCTTTGTATATATCATGAGTAGTTGGGCTAACGGTGATGATTATATCTCCGTAGCCTGACTGTCGCAGTTTATCTATATTGTGTTCAATGATGGATTTCCCAGCTATGCGAATAAGGGGCTTGGGTATTGTAAGGGTGGTAGGACGCAATCTGCTACCGAGACCGCCTGCTAAGATGACTGCTTTCATGTGACTGTCGCTGTGTAATTAGCTTTACCTTCTACGTCAGGTTTATCCATCATAATGTTAGACGATTGGGCATCTTCAACCCACACTGTATCGGGAATCCCCAACTCTTCGAATCGAGCGTGAATTCTGGTGTCGTAAAAGACTCTTAAATACCTAACACTTCTTTGGATGGTATTTATCACCTTTGGATGTGTGTTTTTGCCGTCCATATGTTGAATATAACAGAGCTTAGGTATATGTATCATTCTAGTAGCTAAAAAAGTACGAATGCATATTTCAAAATCATCGGCTATTGGTATCTCGGGGTTATGTCCCCCGATTTCATGGTATACACTTCTTCGCCAAGCTCTAAAGTGATTAGGAGCTGAGACTATGTGTCTTATTGTATAAGGGTTTATGTTCGGAGCACGGTGTACGAAGTATCGATTACCATTATAAATATCATCATAATCTGTTCCATATCCCAAACCCCAAGTGGGCCCGTAATTCTGGAATAGGCCGTTCCCAAGTGGTTCAGTCCAATCTGAATAAGCAAAACCGGCATCGGGGAACTCCGTAAACGCAAGATGTATTCTCGATAAGGCATCGTGTGTTAGTTCGTCATCATGGTCGAATTCGACTAAATATTCACCCCGAGCGAGACCAAAGGCCCGATGTTTAGAATTGCCGATTTTCCCTACGTGTCTATGACCTTTATAGACCTGAAGTCGGTGATCTTTTTTAGCTAGCTCCGTAAGCTTCTTGAAAGTCTGTCCATTGTCGTCACTGTCGTCATATAAAACCCATTCCCAGTTATCGTAATTTTGAGATCTGAGTGAGTGGTATGCCCGAAGAATTCTCTCTCCAGAGTTATAGGTAGGCGTTACTACCGATATCAAAGGCATTTTGGCATCACGCTTCAATGTCCAGTTAGCGTATATGGAATTCATTACTGAAGTACCCACTAACGACTTGTCGAAGTCGGCGGGATAATTTATCCACCTTTTCCGCACATTAAACGGGGCGGACATTAAGTAAACATACTTAGCTTCATCCCCGAATGTGACAATCGCATCCGGCATATTACTAGTAAGTATACTTTCTAAATTGTTATCCGATTCTATGAACTTAGTATTGATATCCCTTGTTTCGAATGAATAATCAGGTCCGGGGCTGAGAATGTCAAATTCCTCAGAACCTATCACTAACACATGGGGATTGAATTTACTCAATGTCGGCCTCTTGGCCGACTATACCGTTCTAAATTCTAGCTCCTCACATCCATATTTTAGATCTGTATACCATAATAAAATTTTTCGTTTAGCGTATCTTTTACTTTATCCAAAGCTTCCGGATGCTTCAGTAAAGCTTCCTTTGCTTCTTGAAATCTGGATAGAAGTTCATATGGCCAAACTCGGTTTATATGCAAAGTGAACCCTTCTAAATATCTCCATTCATCATTATCAAGATTATAAGGTTTGTGATAATAAGTCTTAGCTAATTCATAATCTCTATCAGTAATCCTGACGGAAATCTCTATAGCGTCTCCAACTTTGAGTCTGTCGGGTGCTATTTCGAAGCCAAATGCCAATTTCTTACTGAACAACTCCACAGTAACATGGTCGTTTTCTCGAGTGGTGACGTGCGAAATTCGACCACGGACTTTGTGTAGATTTAGAGCTCGGACCATAATGAATTTACAATTTAAATGGATTTTTGAAACAAATGGCGATCACACTGCATGTACCGACCATTAACACGTGTCAAAATTGTTTTCGAATCGGTATAAATACTAGGGTTTGTGAGGATTCCGCCCCGAGCAGGTGTGTTTGCGAAACGTGCTGGAAAAATAGATATGATATTAAATCCAGTGTTTATACTGACTGGATAGGATACATATTAGAACGTTGGTCTCTAGATGTAGTCTTTTTCATAGTATTTGATCCTGATAGGAATATATATGGAATTACATCTGGAAAACATAACAAAAGATCCCTACATACTTCCTGAAGGATCTGATTTCGAAACGTTTTATACGTATGCCAAAGAGTTTACTTTAAAAAATTATAAGAATGTTTGGGATAGATATCTAGCTATAAATAGAGATACTACCTCTCCTCAGGATTGGTTTCAAGAACTGATCTGGGTGATACACGCTAGTGGATTTTCAGCTAAAGCGGTCGGTAAGTTTATCACTAAGATCACGGATGCGTACGGGGATTTTAAAAGTTGTGCCCGAATGAACGAGGAGGATCTATTATCTGCAGCATCCCCTATATGCAATAATCCTCCTAAACTTTTGGCAGTTCAAAAGGGGAGCAGAATTATATTAGAGGGGTTTGAGTCAGGGGACTGGATATCCTGGAAAAAAGATAACTTTAAATCTGCCGAAGACTTCTCTAAATTTCCGTTTGTGGGGAAGGTAACCTGTTATCACATGGCGCGGAATCTGGGATACTTGGAATCTGTAAAGCCAGATCTCCATCTAAACCGAATTGCTAATTATTATAACTTTCCCAGTGCTTTTGATATGTGTGCAAGTATACAAGATGATGCTCCTCTGGGCCTGAGGGATTTGGCCTTATGGTATTATTGTTCTACTTTCGGTACGAAACATCTGATGGGAATCGATGAAGACACTAGCACTAATAGGTAAGGCCAAATCCGGCAAAGACACTTTTGCTCATATTTTGGCTTCAAGCAGGTTAGTTTTTCCTATGGGGCTCGCTGATTTGATGAAGCGTGCTGTGTTGGAAAAGTACGGATTTACAGATTCCAGCATTTTCGGTTCTAGTAAGGCCAAAGAACTGGGGGATATAAGACTCATAAAGCCTCCCTTTGATAAATATGAATTCCGTCCATCAGCAACGGCACCAGAATGGGTGAAACTTAAGTTGGGTGGCCAAGAACTATGGGAGTTCGAATTTGAACCCGGTATGCAAATCCTTCCGGGAGTGTTACAAGTTGTAGAAGACCAAAGAACAGTAAATTACTGCAAAGCAGGAGATACGTCTGTAGCTGTGTCTCCCAGAGAAATAATGCAAAAAACAGCAGAGGAAATGGAATCGGAATTTCCATCTATTTTGACAGATGCTGTGATTCAAAATGTTCTAAACTTATTAATTTCGGAGACCGCTACTGAGGAAGGATTCTATTATACGAGATCATATGATAGGAAGTTAGGGCTTTACGACTGGAAGTCATTTGCAAAAAAAGAAGCTTTGGTCGTAATAACAGACGTAAGAAAACCGCACCAGATTCAAGCCATTAAGGGCGGAGTTGAGGGTGTCCGATCCATTAAGATCAATCGCCACCTCACCATATCGGGTAATTCATCTTGCCACGGTTCAGAAACGTCAGTCGACAGTATATCAGATAACGAATGCGATTTGGTGATCGAGAATAACTCCTCATATGAGGATTATAAGAGTCTAGTTTTAACATCAGTAGAGTCTCTTCTGAAGTAGGAAACTATGTCATCATATATAGATGTAACCTGCAACCGTTGTAAGCTATATCAACTATGTCCAAAAAAGGGCAATTCGCCTATACGGTTTCAGAACCATTTAATACCATGTCAATTGGTGGGGGGCTATGGAAGAAAACCCATAGTAGAATCCAAAGTTTCTACTAAGAACCTAAAGCTATATAAAGAGAACGGCCCTTGCATCACGTTTGTGCAAATTCCTTACATAAACGAACTTGGTAATTTAGATTCAGATCTGATAAAGATATTTCACCAACCAATTTTACATGATAGAGAAAAGACAGAAGAAAATTTAGTCATAAGACTTGATAACCACGGAAATTGATTTAGTGATGAATGCTTAGAGTAATTGGGTTCACTGCGTTACACCACTGCATTAACTCCGGATAAGAAGACATTGCTTCCTTATACATCTCATAACAAATCTTCCTATAAGAATAATGACCGGAAGGTCTAGTGCGTAATTCGATCATGTAATATAACTGTTTTAGATCCATAGTAAATCGGCTTGCGTGTAGATATCCCATAGGTACAAAATAACTAAATTCTTCGGCTGATATTGAATCTCGATTTTCAAATTGAAGATTTTCTATCATATCCATCAAAGTCCGGAATTTGGATTCATATGGCGTCCCCACAATATCTGGCGGAACCACATATCCATAATCCAGATTCGGAGTTTCATATATAACATCACATTTGCGATGGCGTGCTAAATCTCTGAAAGATCCGAAGTCCATGATCACATCGAATGATGCTCTTATATTTTTAAATACTTCAGGGACAGCGCTGTTCCCCCTGTTGGACATCATCTTTTCCAGTAGAGAATAACTAGACCCATAAACATTTTCAAGCTCGAACTCAAATATATCTAAAGCTTCGTTAGGATTAGTGGAAAACTTAGGATTTAAACTTACCAATAGCTGCGGACTGAACTCTAACCAGTTATAGGGTATATATCCTGTAGAACGTATTTGAAGAACCATTTCATTTGGTTTTGGGTCTCTTACTAAAGTAGGGACTAGTTGTGACGCTGCTTCGTGTACTTTCTTTGAAATCATGCGAAGTTCAGGATTAGGACTGTTCATAAGATCCTGAATTAAATATCTCAAATCCCTTAAGTTCAATACTGCTGCTAAATTAGTCTTACAACCGCATGGTATAAGATTACGCACTATGTCAAAGGCTTTAGCCTTGACTACGGCTGAGTTTAATTCCTTTTCATTAGCAGGATTCTTTTTCAGTATTTCACAACATACAGGTAGAAGTTCTAAATAAAGATCTTTATAACCTGCAAAAAGAGCATCAATATATTTGGATAACGTCTCTGTCCGTTTAGTCGCCCATACAAACTCAGGCTTGAACTCTTGGTAGCGGGTAGACTTTTCGCTATAAGCTCCTCTTGGATATGACTCCAGATACTTGGACGCGATCATAGACACTCCCTCTAAACACAGAGGGACCGTAGCTAGCTCTGCTACTGAACTATGTCCATATGTAATCACCCATTTATCATTAAATTTATCAGCTTCGTCATCGCTAAGTTCTATGGCGGTCTCTTTAGCCGATTTGGCGCTTCTTGAATATTTCGCTAATGCGGTAGCCTGCGTAGACGGTTTGTAAAGATTCCCATTTCCATCTAGTAAGATATAAACATCTGGGTTCATCGGGGTTCCATATGCCGCAAGATCAGACTACGTTAGAAAATGTACAAAAAAGAATCATGAATTTAATCCCTACCGGGTTAAATGAGCGGCTAAAAGCATCAGGGGTACCATATGGTTGGGCACCTTGGTCTTCAGGATTAAGCCCGAGTGCGCTATATGGATGCACCATCCCTTGCCGCAAAGCGGCCAAGCAGAAGATCCTAGAGTCCAAATGGGTAAGTATCAAGCGGTGGATGGACATGACATCCTACGGTCTTGAGCTGCCTTCGGGATGTTATTTTTCTATGCGGCGCAAAGAAGGGTTTGAAGCGTTTCCAGAGCCCAAACTGGTCAAAACGGATTACGTGATTTTAATGTTCCCTTACGGGAACGTTTTTGCTATAAATGGTTCGGAACCCATAACTGAAGATTGGGTATGGCAAGAAGTAGAAGGTAAATTGAATTTTGAAAGACTCTATGAACAGGATAGTAACAACCCATTACCAGGTTATATCATGACGGCTTACAAATACGCAATGCATCATCCTGAATTACTCGGAATCCACCTAAAAAAGCGCAAATCTAAATAACCTTAGACATGTGAATTTCTTCTTCCTTAGACTCCACACCGTTCTCATCGTCTAGTATATAATTAATTTCCATTTCCCCATTATTAATGGTAATAGACATACTTTCCAGGTGAAATATCTCCTGTTCACCCGCAAAAAGTCGATATTTTCGTTCGCGAGAATTTAAGACCAAAGTGATGCAATCAGGTTTATATACTGACGGTCTCGCCATGACCATTCCTCTGCTTTAAACTTCTCGCCGTTCCCAAGACGGCCATTCGTCTTTATAGTTTACATTGAATAGGCACATCATTGGCACCACTATAGATCCGTTCATATCCAAAGAAGCTATATCGAAGGACTTTGTGTAGTGTTCGTGTTTGCCGCCGTCAAACTTAACTCCAGTATTCTTGTCTTTGTAAGTACACGAAGCGTTAAAATTTATAACATCGAAGTCGTAGGATACGTCTAAGACAACACCCTCGGAACATGTGTAGTTATTTAAATAGAAATCAACAATTCCAGCGTCCGGCCCGATCGTGACTTCTAAAGTCATTCTCTGGTAATCTGCAGTAACATCTACCTTATCGGTCGTTTTACCATTTTGTTGATTGTAATTGCCCGATAGGGTGGCACCTTTATATTCACCACTGCCCTCTATCCCGAATGAAGTAGAAAAGGAAGTCGTTACCTCACACTTACTGTAGGTCCAATCTACATTCGATATCACTTCTTTTACGGTTATAGGGCCTCTACAATCCACAGTAGACGGGGCATAGGGAGAAGCCGAAACTTTCTGGATTAAAGTATGGCTATTTAAGTATGCTTGCGACACCGCACTCAGGTTATCTCTCAAATAATGGAGAGAAAAACCCGCAGGATCAGATGTTCTTACCTTGCCTTTGGCTGTTCCACTGCAGTGTCCTTTGCACGTGGTATAAGCGCACCCATGCGACTTAGCAGCCTCGTATACAGCTTGACCAAAGGCTTCAATACTTTCCCAGCGTTGTCTTTCCATGCTTTCATTGGCGATTAATTACCGAATATGAGGATGACTAGTCGCTGTCTTTCATGAGAACGTCCCAACAGCGCCTACAAATGCCTTTTGGTCTTACCTCGGTATTCATGTCAGTAGCCATCACGCTAGACAGTGGATCACCGGGTTTTTTACATAAAGTAACCAACATATATTCTGCCGATTCGGTTTCAGGTTCTAAACCTGATGATATCATTGATGAATATGAAGTGGTCGTATCACCATAGGTAAGGCACTTAGAACGGATAGTCATTTCTTATCATTCTCGTAAATACTGAAACTACGGCAATTCGGGTTATTATGATTAAAATACAATTTTAATCATGGGTGGGTTTATATACATATTAAAACGCACCTTGATCATTATACTTTTAAAGGGGTGCACGAATGAGCGATGTGAATGAGTACTATGACAAAGCCTCTCCCGGACTTTGGTATGCAGCGTTACAACACAGCCCTATCGGCGGGTCTCACTGGGCTATCTACGCTGGAAATAGATGCATATTCATATCTCCAGATCCGGAAAATAATCAAGAATCTGAATTCAACACGAAATTTGTAGTGGACTTACACAACAAATGTTGGGAGCTTAAATTCACTAAACACTCTGCGAAGAATCCTTCGTGGTTCCACGGATTTATCGATATGAAGTATAGAATAATCGAGATGATTGACCATTATTTAATGAAAGATGCAATATCTCGCCATATGGGCCAAAATATGGTTAATATAATCATTAATTTACGAGATCGCATAGAAAGTATTAATCCCGACGATACTTGATCTACAGGTGGACTAAATATAATAGCAAATCATCATCCGATTGGACATGTGGTGGGCAGGGTTCGCCGTGGATAAAATAAAACTTAGTCCCATCTTCATGTACAATGGCTGGGCCGTCTGTACGGTGGACTTTTCCCTCGCAATACCACTTTTTACCGGTTCTTGAAACATAAGCCGGTCCGTCATCTCGGTGGACCTTTTTTCCTTTATACCAGACTTCTGACCCATCGGAATAAGTTATATGGGTTATTCCCCCTTCTCTCGTAGAAGTCACAGGAATAATCCGCCTCGGCCATGATTCCTGGTCAGCAGAAGAGACGAAACTATGGTCCGATATATCACCCGAATTTAACATTCTTAGCCTCTATTTTGATGATATTTTCACTACTTACTTCATGCTTAAACAAAGTAAAAGACCCCCTGTACACCGGTCGCATCAATATATTGTCATTCCCTAATTAACATAGATGCGCTTCGCTCGTGTGTCTAAATACCATATGAACGTCGATACCCATTTCGTCCATGTGATAAGACTTCATACAAAAAAGCCTGCTCACCATAACTAGATGAGCAGGCTGTAAGGATTTTAAGAGATGGATGATTTATGAAGTGTCAAAGACCTCATGCAGGATCACAAATCCAAATCAATGATCTCGTCGTGATTAGCTCCAGTTCCTATCAGAGTTACTGGAATTCCAACAAGCTCTTCAATGTGATCAAGTTGGGCTCGGGTTTCTTTGGATAACTTGGCGAAAGCTTCCTTACCTCCCTTGAGTCCGGCGTCGTTCCAATTCCAATATTGGACGAAGTTCATAGAAAGCTTTGTAACTCCGTTGACGCGAACCGCATCCTTGAGAAGCGCGTCAGAACGGGTAGCCACCCTCCTGACGCGACGCGTCACAGTTGTACGCTCGCGTTCTGTCAGCGCCTTCGCTTCTTCTTCAGGCATTCCCGAAATTTTTGCAACTTCGTCCCAGGTGAGCTCTTTTTGATCCGGGAGGAAATCTCCTGAGTAACCTAATTGGTGTCCTCCTTCAACCACATTTCCAACTCGGATTGGAAATGACCTCATGTTCATATAAACGTCGCCGATTTTCTGGGGTGGCACTGCCATGTGGTCCATTGCGGCCTGTACACTACAGTTACGACTAGTACATGCTGGATAGTGCGTACCGTGGTCGATGCTGAGGGCATATCCCTGGCTTCCTTCATGCAGCCACATACCGTCTGTACTTAGGATCGCATGGGTCATATTACGGAATTCCAATGCATCAACCACTTTGACCTTCTCAAGGAATTCGGTCTTTAAATCGGCGGAGAGATCTTCGGGACCCAGATCCCATTCCGACATGGGTATCGTTCCAGCCAGTATGCAATCTGCCTTTCGCAGAACCTTATCGGCAATCGCCGTTCCGCTGCCTTGCATGGTGGAAGCAATGTGCTTCGTGGACTCTTTCCCTTCACGCTCTCGGCGAGCGTGGTCAGGAGTTACGATGCTGGCTCGGCTATGAATAAACAGTTGAGGCTTTCCGGTGTGGACCCACTCTTTATATAGCTGGGATGGAAAGAACCCACTCCCTGGACTTATGAATCCGATCATATCTCGTCCCATGCAAGCATGCAGACCAAGAGCAGTCGGAATAGCCTTGGCTACGAAAACGTATCCAGAGGACGTACGGAACGTGTGGCCGGCATTTGGATAGTTCGAACTACTTACATATCTTGCTTTATGCTTATCTACTAGATAAGTAGACATGAGTCCTTTACCACTCGACCCGTGTGCTTCGTCGATCAAAATGTTCATTAATCCGGATTTCATCATCCAACCCTTTGGTAAATACCACTATGAGAATCGCTGAATGTGATCAGTGTTTAATTTTACACCGGATTCAGTCCGCATCGGAACCTGAGGGTTGCTCTACTCAGTATTAGCATTTAGACATCGCCCGGGACAATATGTATATATATATACGTTTTAGGTTATATCACTCTTGTAGTGTAGGTCCACCTATGAGAGATGACAATTGGTTGAACGCCATAAAGACGCGGTTGCTGAATGTTTCTCAGGGTCCCTGGCGAACCCCGGAAGAAAGCGTTTTGCTCCACGGGAATAGGTTAGCGCCTTACCATGATGATCAAGTAATCGTTGATCATGAAGGTTGCGCTGTATGGCCTTGGAAGAATAAAGCTGACATGAAATTTGCTTATGCCGCTAGAACGGATATTCCTGATTTGCTGAAAGAGATAGAACGACTCCGGTCTATTCTAGATGACCATGGTGTGGAATACTGATGGATCGCTTACATATTAGTATGGTTAAACAACTATGCTATTGCAATCACCTATAGAAGGCCAAATTTTCAAGATGGCGGATGTTTGGTTCTGGAACATCCCATATAAGAGAAATACCCCGATTAAATATCTGGAGATAGGGGCTTACCTCGGCATTAACGCCATTAGCGTCTCTATCTCCTATGCCAAGCATCCGGACTCCGAAATCTATATCGTGGATCCATGGGTAGTATACGATGAATACGATGAATATAAAGACGG
>Ga0129333_10000106_pt1 | contig 53647 bp, 74 predicted proteins | sample CPB6_08_DNA_FD_94474 | JGI IMG/M metagenome (GOLD analysis project Ga0129333, IMG submission 94474) | Freshwater to marine salinity gradient microbial communities from Chesapeake Bay, USA - CPBay_Sum_0.6_0.8_DNA | ecosystem: Environmental > Aquatic > Marine > Coastal | place: USA: Chesapeake... | reverse complement strand
TTGTTTATTATCCATCTCTGCTGTCCAGTGCATTCCATTCTCATCAATAGCATCAAGATAATGAATACCTTTGCGGTCATCAATCACACGAGTGATACTTACAAACTTTACTTTTTCAACCATTAGAGTGCCTCGACTTCATCAGCAATTTCACGCAACACAGATACAGGGTCTTCAAGTTCTCCACAATCGGTGCATAATCTATCAGCAACTTTGTTGATTACACGGGCAATCAACTTCTGCCTATCTTTACTTTTGGGTCTCATAGAGAGTTCCATCGTGCATTCCAAGATTTGTAGTGCTCTGGTAGTCATACTCCGTCTCCAGTTTCTTGCCATCCATCTGGATGATTATCCATACGTGTAACTATTTCTTCAATCTCCTCCCAGTGTTTCTCCACTTCTTTCACGCGCACCATAAAACTATCTTCACCATGATCACCAGAATACAGATAATCAATGTGCCTCATGATTTCTGATACCTTACGCATCAGACGAAGTTGTTTCCTCAAATACTTGATAGTTTCTGGTGAAAGATTGGGAGCATACTCATACTCATCTGGTTTGTTGTTGTTTTGGATTTCTACTTCCAACTCATCAGCAAACTGTGCTACCTTATAATAGTCGTAACCACAATCACCAAAGTGTCCACCGCTCATAATTGTTCCTCAACGATAGATTTAATTTTATGAAGATCGTTTATCCGTTCATAGCACAGATCCCATTGCTCACAATACCAATCAAGGTCAGGATTTTCTTGATTAGTTTCTTCGCGAATATCCCATTCACAGCATTGAAGATGACCCTCCTGTTCCTGTATGAGATAGTTCAAAGTATCAAGTAAGCTCATCTTCATCCTCCGCAGGGAACATAGCATCAAACTCTTCATCATTCAAAGAGAGCATCTGAACAAACTCACCCCGCTCTTCTGCCTCAAAGATTTCATCTTCATACATCATAAGATAATGTGCGAAGTCATTTGGACTAGTGCTGGAAAATTGAACAACTTCGTCAATAATGCAAACGTAGTTCATCGGATATAAAGATACTTTTTGTTCATGATCATATGATCCAGAACCTGTGCTAGTTTCTGTTCATAGGTTGGATTGTGATGCTTTAAGCACTCCACATAAGCATCATGCAGACGGGCATAGAGATCATCCCAATGCTGTTTATTGATGGGGGTCATCGCTCTCTTTCGTATATGAACATTATAAGGCAAAAACCGACCTGGAGTGGGTCGGTGTGCCAGTTAATCAAGTGTCATCGCCAAAATCAAACCATTCATAAAGAGAATTCATCGCACCTTCAACAACTAAATCAACCACAGCATCTTCATGTGGGTTCTCCACGTGTTTATGAGCACGATTGTATCCAAATCTAACACCTTCTTCAAGAGCCATCTCTAACACTTTTCGGAAATTTGGTTTCATTCGATCACCTCTTTAATCTCACTTATAATTTCCCAATTAGCATCCATTTTGTCTCCAAATCTGGAGGTTCCTGTGCGAGTGCTGATCCAGAAAAAGTATTTGCGATTTTCTGACGCAAGAAACATCTCACCACCAGTATCCTGCTCTACGATACAGACAGGATTTCCCCCCATTGTATTTGCAAGACGATTTTTTGCTTTGCTTGTCTTTGGTTTTACAACGACTTTACGCATCACCTACCACTCAAAAACAGAACCAAAAAGACAATTAGAAAAATTACAACTCCAATCGAAAAACCAATCCATAGGGGCGAAAGAACCCAAATCCAAGGCCATGTAATGTGTCCAGTGAGTTTAAGTCCAACAAACAGGACGGTCAGCCATCCAGTCAATCCCATTCCTCCACTTGCGCTCGCGTTGTTGTTGCTCATTGACCTTTCCCTTTTCATATACTCATATTAAGGGTGATCCCACTCAAATGTGGGGGAACTGTGACAGTTCATCAGGTGGCACAAATGATCACTGGTCCTCTCTAGTATTCAAAACTGCAGATGCAAAAGCAGCTGTTCCATTTCGCGTCTTAGCAGCTATGGTCAAAGTTTCCCCAGGTTGTAAAATAAGTGATCCAGTAGTTTCATCTGATAATTTAAGTTCCAGTTGCCCACTCTCTCCCATAGCTACGGCACCAAGAAATTGGTCATTGGATGCAACAGTAGCTGTTGTTGCTGAAATGTCAATCGCAGAGCATGATGTAGAGGCCCAATCCACAAAATTTGGCGTTCCTACAAGAGTTGCATTTTTAATCAGATAAAACACTCCTGGTTGTGTGTGCTTATATGCAACAGACACATCAACAAGATTAATAGTTGACTGATTTGCCCTACCATTAAACACAAATTTATTCATGAGTGTAAAAATACAATGAAATGCAGCGTCACCTACCGCCACACTGCTATTGTTATAGGTATACCTGTTTCCCTGCAATACTCTCCGCCCCTCAATAAATCCCGCAAACGAACTAATATTCACACTTAAATCACTGGTGCTTCCTGCTGAAGTTGCAGTCATCGTAAATGGAAACGACGGATTTGAGAATGTTGGAAGTGTATTCTTGTTTGGAATATCAATTACATGCGCGGTCACAAATTCTGGATTATTTCCAGGTGAGGCAACTTCAACGTCAAATGTAAGAGCCCCATATCCAAGATACTGAATACCTATTTGATATACATTACCCTTCGTTGGATCAAGAACAAATCCAGATGGATTGAAATTATCACTTCCATCAAGTCTATCACCATTCCACTGCGTTTTTGGAATCCATGTATCTGATGCCGCAGCACCAGCCTTTGTTTCTACAAATGTTCCCCAAGCCGTTGTTCCCGAAAGAGAAAATGTTCCGGTTTTATTTCCGGCAGAATTAGAAAGAAACACAACAGAAGTTCCATTCTGTTGTGCAGACCATCCAGCATATGTTGCTTGAGAAATTTCATATGCGGTTCTGGATGCAATGCCAGAATTAGTAACTGCGGCAGTAAATGCAATTCCAGCAAGAGTGACTGTCACATTCTCATTCGTTGAAGATGCCGTTGTAATTCCCAAGGTCTGAATTTCTCTAACACCACGTTTAGAGTGAAGAATTCCAAATTCAGTATCTTTATATCCAAAAAATACTCCATCTTCTGCATGTCCCAACCCGGCAAGTAAATAGCAACTTGTAACGCCGACATCAAAAAATCCGGCAAATCTACCGACAATTCCCTGGCCAGGTCTATATCTCAGACGTTCTCTACTTTGTAATTGAGCAGAACCATATGTAGATATTCCAGTTGAAACTTTAAACATGGAATTGGTAGTGCTGACTATTCCACTTAAAGTTTTGCCATAAGCAACTTTTTGATCGTTCAATCCGTATACAGCATCTCTCTGAAACACTGGATAAAGGGACTCCACGTGAACACTTCCAAAAGGAAGTCTTGGAGTATGAACAGCTACTTCCAAATGCCCCTCTGTAGTTACTGGAACATTTGTGAAGTAAGATCCTCTTGTTGTTCCAGTGACAACTGCTCTTGTCAAGACCGATTCATTGTCTACAGTCGATAAACTATTGGAAGATCTAGAAATTTCCGAATAATCGCCATATAAAGTTTGCAATCTCAAGAATGATTGATTGCCACCATTATTAATCAACCTAACACGCAAATATTTACCAGTAATACTTACCCGATGACATTCTTCTACGTTTGCTGCTAGAGTAAACGTGACGGTTTTATCCCAATTGGTATTATTTGAACTCAAGTCAATATGTAATGTACACGCAGTATCTGAATTGCAGTTTATAACCGCAGAATTGTAAATATAAACTTCTTCACCAGTTCCCGTAAACGTAGCAGATTCTGCCAAAGGTGTAGTTGAACTATTGGTTGTTGATACCTTATTTCTGGAGCTAAAATATGTCATTTGATTAATACTCTCCTTAGATTAAATACCAATTGCCCTTGGTAGAATTGTAGTGTAGATGTAATGTAGAATTGGGAGGCAAAGGAAATGTTGCATATGTTATACCATCGATGATGATATTTTTTCCATTGCCATTAATCACAGTATCTGAAGTATGAATGTTTGATATCCAATGACTTTCATCAGACACCGGATTTGCTGGCATTACAACTGTTGTTGCATTGTCAATATAAACAATATTCTCACTAATGGAAACGATATGAGTGCCGGCCGTTGTTATTTCAGAATTAATGATATCAACAGCGCCAAGATCAGCTGCAGCGGATGGTATCCATTTCTTTTGAGTGTCATCGTAGACCAGCGTATCTCCATCGTTAGGAACGCTAGTATTCAGATTGACATCATCCAACTCTCTAAGGAGAACTGAACCCCCACCACCTAATGTGCTTAATTGAGCTTGAACGCGAGTTTTAAATAAGACATAATCAGCAGATAAGTGATCAATGTCTTCGAATTTCTTTGATACAGGCGTTAATGGATCAGAGGTTTTAATAGTATTAATGGGATGATTAAAGACAGATTCGCACAATTCTGGGTCAAGTGGATCTACTTCACTATCCGATTTATATTCAGTATTGCTAACAATATCACTAATAATCTCAACTAGATATTCATCTTGAGGTAGTGAGAAATCAACTACATCTTCATATACGGTATGCTGTGGTATTACTGTATTATACTCAATTGAATCTCTTTTAGGGTCATTTTTAACATCAACAACTGATTTATATTTACTAAAATAATCGTCAATATTAAATTGACCCGAATCTTTATGTGAATTTAATTCTTTAGATTCAACAACAGATTTATATGCATCAAAACATTCATCAACCCGAGTTCTTGGTTTGGTTGATTTTTTCTTATTTTTCGCTTTACTTTCTGATGGTGCATTAGATACAACCTTCAGATAAGCTTCGTGAATATTACGAAGTTCGTCCGCATTCATGTTTCAATTGGTTTTTATCTATTTATTGAATGCAAAATTAGTCCCACGGCAATTTACGTTTAAAGAGTTCAAGTAATGCCTCTGACGGTTCTGGTGGATTTTCCAAACTCTCCATTAGGGCATCATAATCCTCCTCAGACACATAGAATGTATAGGGTTGTTGATCTAACCGCAACCTACGTTCTTTGCTAATGATAGGAATATACATGTCATCATATGGGTAGATATACATTTGATACCACCCACTATTCAACTCTTCGAAAAATGCGCAGCGATCAATATTGTCATTGTAATTATCAAATCTAAAGGTAATACAATTTCTACATGACCACAGAGCATTCTCAACCCATTGCTTCATTTTAGATGGCATCTTCATCCCACTCCTCATAGCGTGTCTGTATCTTACCATCGTTCAGAAAGATATTCAAGTGCCCCGTGTTGCCATTCTCAAAATAGAATGCCATCCACACATGATGCCCTTCATCCATCACTTCATAGTGATACTTTTTGATGCCATCAAGCAGAAACTCATCAGGGTTGTAAAGTTCTTTGTCAGTCATGAGAAATTATAATGAACTCGTGTGTGGAACTCTTTGAAGCAACTTTTGTTGGAGAGTTTCATCATCGCAGGAGGAATGTAGTATGAATATTCACTGAAGAAATCTTCTTTACTGAGAAATCTGAGTCCATGAAGATACCAAGTGCCAAACTGCTCATGAAATGCTCTCACAGCACGATATTGCTGAGAGTTGATAGGCACATAGCGATTGTCTTCAGTAAAATCAGCACCATATGGCGATGCCTGTGTCATCATAATACAGACGGTTTGACCTTCACCCGTGCCGAAGTATTCGGAAACCATATACACCCAGTATTCATCTACTGGGAATACATCACGATGATACTTCTGCTCGTATTCTTTCATACAAGCATCAGCAACCAGTTGAAAGTTTTCTTTTTTCTTTGCTTGTAGTTCTTCAATTAGTTCTTCATGTTCAATCTTACGAAGTTCTTTGAGAGCATCGGAATACTTATCAATACCAGCAATAGCAGTTCTCACAGCATCCATTCGTTCCTCCTTTTCAATATCAGCAAGTTGTTGAAGTGCATCACCGTTCTCAGCATAGAGTTTTTCTACTGCTTCCCACGCTTTATTATATGCTTCTTCCTTCATACAACACCCCTGGTGTTAAGATACTGTAGAGTTTCTTTTAAGCTTCCGATATGATTTAATCCAATTGCAACCTGCGGATACTCTGCCTCACTTCCAAACTCCTGTCGGAACTGACGATCACTAAAATCAACGCCAAGATGATATTCATGATATTCCCCACCAATGCTTTGAAGAAGCATTTTGATGCGTTCGCACTCTTGACTTCCGTTGGAATACAATACAACTTGTTCAATCATTTTGGACACTCCACATAAAAAACTCCCTCAACATAACATGCCATTTTTTGTTTCGTCGTCTTCCGTGGCATGGCAGTTTGAACGGCACGGACAGGATTATCAATCGCGCTATTAATACGATCAATAGGAACGTCCTGAAGACATCCAAACAAAATACATGCCACTGGAAAAATAATCATATCACTTCTTGGGTTGTGGTTGTTGCTGAATATCAAAAGTGGGGATTGGTGCTCCACCATTACTGGGAACCATATACACTGTGCGATTGGAATCTTTCTCACCCTCAGTAATCCACAGATACTGAAGATAAGCAGGATTATCCTTCAGACTCTCGCCAATAATGGAGTTTGCTTTAGCAACACCTTGAGCACGGATGATCTCAGCATCAGCAAGTTGTTGTGCAGAATCTTTCTTTGCTTGTGCTTCCAAAACTGCTACTTGTCGGGTATATTCTGCCTTTTGCAGTTCTGCTTTACCAGCAAGAGATTGTTGCCACACATTGTATTGAGGACCACCAATAAAGATGAGACCACCAATCACTACCACACCTACAGCAATAGCAACAACTGCAGGGTCAATAAATCCATTTTGTTTGTTCATTTGTCACCTTCCAATGAGTTTCAAAATAGCGTCAGCAACGTAATATCCAATCCCAAACCAAATCAAAAAGGTGAGAATGTATGTAATCATGCTTCTTCTCCAAAATTGTGACTACCAGGATAATCAATGTGATTCAGTGGATCAAGTCTTACAAAAGTCCTGGCAACTTCAAGTTCTTCAGAAACTTCACGAATAAGTTCTTCCGTCATTGCTTCAACCTCTTCATCCGTATAATTTGGATTATCTGGATTTAGAGCACGGGAAAGTTGTGCCTTCAGATCAAGTACAACTTCACTCAACTCTTTAGCACGAATCTCTGCTGCCACAGCACGTTCTTCTACAGGAGCAACAGCATCCACAATACGCTCACCCAAGTCCTCATCAAGAATAAGATCATTGTTTTCAGCAACCTTACGCATATCTTCTACTCTGCGCATCTCATTAAATGCACATTGCGCTGCTCCGTTCATGATAGTTTCATCCGCAAATCCAACTGCACGAAGAAAACTATTGAACAGATTGAAATATTGATGAATATTCAGATCTGTTACAGGAGATTGAATTTCAACTGTTTGATTATCAACCAGATCTTTATACAAAGAGTTATATTCGGAACCTTCTGTGTGATACAGAAACTTCACGTGCCCACTGGTCAACATAGTCCTTCTCCTCATTCATAATAATACTATAGCACTAAAAGGCATTTCAGCAAGAGGTGCTGTGACACTTATCAATCTGCCACATCAAGGAATAATCACGTTTGGATTTTGGGGTGGTGGAGTAATTGATTCAATCAAAGCTCTACGAATCAGATCAATCTGTTCCGCTGTATAAGCATTGGTTGGATTTGTATTGATTATATTCAATGCCCGCTCATTTATTGGGGTGTCTGATGGCCTACGAACTTCTTGCAGCTCATGTGCGTATGCATTCAATCTTTTCAACTTAAGAAATTGAATGACGGCATTTAATTCCTGATCAGATCCCCAGGAAGCCGCATCCTCAGCAAGCGATTTTGCATCTGAACCAGGCTTAGAACTCCATTGAGAAACAAGATCATCCCCAGGTTTTACTGGGTGATTTGGATTTGGCATTTCAATTCTCCTATAATAACAAAATCTATTTATGGTAGAATTCCATATCGTGGATTGTCATCATCATCATGTCGAACTTCTGTGAATCTTGACCTAATCTGCAAATCCGTTTCTATCCAAAAATTTACAGATGCTTGAGTTCCACTACCGGGTCTTTCTACCCCAATCCAATAGTGTTGTGACCCAAGCTTTTCTATTCTCACATCGACATTTTTAAAAAACAATCGACTAAAATCATGTGCTTCTGAGTAAGCCATATAAAACTCCAGGATTAATCATCCCGACCGTGAATTCGCCCAATTAAGTAACCAAGATAGAGTCCACCAGTAAAAAATACCAAGACATAACAGACATTCACAAGAACCTTGACAGTCTCCGTGAACAGAAATTCAAATTCACTTTGCATCAGTCTCTCTGCCTCCAGTCATCTGGTTTATCTTGCTTAAACCAATCAATTATATCATCTGCACCATCAAATCGTGATCTATGATTTCTGGGATCAGGATCCCCAAGATCCATAATGTTCATAAAATCGTCCAGACTGCCCTCAACCATATCTGGATTAGCCGCTCTTCTTCTTGCCTGACGAAGCATTGTTGCTGCAGATCTATTTGCTTTTGCAAGTTTCTCTGCCCAGATCATATCCTCCAGTCCAACTGGTTCACCGTGAGAAATTCTATTGCAAATCTCTTCTAGTCTCAAGCGATATTGTGTAGAAAGCATTTGTAATGCAACCCCTTAATTTATTTTACATCTGTTTCATGCAGCATCGCTTCTAACTCATTAAGTTTAGAGAACTCTGCATATGCACTTTCCGATCTCTCAGAAAGAATATCAAGAATATCACCCAAAATCACAGCGTTGGCAACATAATCATCCAAATATTTGTCCAACGCTTCTTTTAGAAAACGTCTTCGATGCCACTCTGGTGAGTATGGCTTATAACATTTCATAATAAAGTGTTCCTCAATCTTCACAAACTTGCTGTGCTTGTAGCAGTTCTTTCGCCATAGCATGATACTTTCGATCAAGATGCCACTTCACAAATGGATTTCTTGGATTATGACGAATATGCCAGGACACCATAAACACCCATCTTTGGAAATGGAGTTTAATCCATCCAATGATTAGCAAAAAATACTCTGCAATCGATCGATCTGTGACGATAAAATATCCGACTACAGCGAAAATTGCCAACCAAACATAGAATTGAATCATGAGTTCCTTTTTCCCTTAAGATACACCAGCAGTTCATTCTTCACTTCTTCCAATTCAGTTTCACACCCAAGTTCTTTAGCCATTACTCGGATTCTGGAATGAACTTCCCAGAGATCTTCTACCATAAGATCGCAAGCGTTTGCGTATTGTTGACTAATCATTTTTTAGATTCCTTTGTTGTGAGAGGACATTCAGAAACAGTTTCCTGTAGATTGGATATAATTTCTTCTCTCTGAGTCATTGTAAGACCCTTTGCCAACATTACAGATGAGGCAATTTTTTGTGCATCCGAACAACTAAGTGTAACTGATGACATAAAAATTGGAACAAATAGAAAGACGTGAATCATGATTTAGATATTCACTGGTAGTATTTATGTTAATACGTTATACCATTGATGTCTCGCATGAATTGCATACAAGACACAAATTCTTCCCACTTTTCAGTTTTTACATGTGCCTTTTGATACGGAATATCTGAAAGAATGGCACATGCACGATTGGCATTAAACTGCACAACTCGCTGCTCTGCAGTCGGATCCACATACTCAGTTTTTGATGCTGCTTGACTAATCACCTCACTGCCACTTCCCATGAGCAGGGGAAGTGTAGAAGCCAAGGCTAATAGTTTCATTTAATAATCTCCCAATCCAAATTACCACCACGTTCAATCCAAAAGGAATGCCTTTGACTGATGGAGATCAGAAACATTTTGTTTCCATCCTCTTTATCTATTATACATGAGTGAAGTCCGTGCATGAATTGATTGAAAATAATCTTAGCCTTTTGAGTTTTTGGAGAAACATGAATAAAGCGTTTCTTCATGGGGTCCTTTCCTACATTTTTATTATACTGCAATTTCTCCTCCGAATGGGATTGGTGTGCCACTTTCTATTCCGGCACAAAAACAGTTCCCACCTTTGGATTAGTTCGGTGCTTTGCAATAAATCTTTTTGCCTGAAGTTCTGTATTCACAACCTCCAACTGATGCCCATCAAAAATAATCATCAACTGCTTCTTTCCAAATGGAACTGCTGCGTATCCATCTTTTGTAATAAAACCTTCTTTCATTGGAACATACTGCTCATAGAAACTTCTTCATGAATTCGGGAGATTGCCTCTCCCATTACATTTGAAATGGACAGAACTTGTAGATGCGAAAAGTTCTTCTCTGGAGGAACTGGAATGGTATTTGTAATCACAACCTCTTCGAATACTCCTGGTTCAGAGATTCTTTCAACTGCTGGATAGGATAATACTCCGTGTGTAGCACATGCCAATACTTTTCTTGCACCTTTCTGCTTGAGTAATTTTGCTGCTCCGGAAATAGTCCCACCAGTGTCAATCATGTCATCCACAAGAATGGCAATCTTATTCTCTACATCACCAATTACTGTCAGACTTTCTGCAACATTATGCGCAGTTCGCCTCTTATCTACAATTGCAAGTGGTGCATTGTTTAACAACTTACCAAAAGATCTTGCTCTTGCAACTCCCCCAACATCAGGAGAAACTACCACTACATCGTCCAATTCATCTGCATACTTTGTTCGAAGATACTTTGCCATGCTCGGAGCACCGTAAGTATTGTCGCATGGAATATCAAAATATCCTTGAATTTGTGCGGAGTGAAGATCCATTGAAAGAACCCGATCTGCTCCTGCGGAAGTAAGAAGATTTGCCACCAACTTTGCAGTAATACTCTCTCTTCCTGCCGCCTTTCTATCCGATCGCGCATATCCAAAGTAGGGAATGACTGCGGTAATTTCCTTTGCTGATGCACGGCGACAAGCATCAATCAAGATCAAAATCTCCATCAAATGGTCATTTGTTGGAGCACATGTTGGTTGCACAATGAACACGTTGCAACCTCTTACTGCTGCATTTACTTGCCCATAAGTTTCGCCATCTGCAAATGATTTGATTGTTCTATCGGTCAGTTCAACATTCAGATACTCAGCAATTTCATGCGAAAGTTGTTCATTTGCTGTGCCAGCAATGAGGCGAAACTTATCATACTTCATAGTCACTCCGTTGTAGTTTGACAAAAACGCATCATGGGATCGCACACCGTGGACATTCTACCATGAAACGCAAAATTGAACAAAAAATCAGTTTTCAGTCCTGTCCCGATCAGGGTTCTCAGCGTTGCGTTCTGCAGCAGTCTCCTGGTCGGGTGTTTTCTGACGCAATCGCTCAGGAAGCACAAAATCAAGAGTTCGATCCGAAAACAAAAAATCCAGAGGAATCGGCATCATCTTATTGCAACTACGAACAGTATATAGACAGAAAAGGGGAACCGAAGTTCCCCATGTGCCAGTTTATCAAATGTCGTATCCCTCTAGGATATGAACTGCTTCACTAAATCGATCCACATAGTGAATCATCTTCATCTCATTCTCATTCAAAAAGTGATTATCCAGCATATAATCTTCCAACCAATGTCTGAATGATCTCCACATTCTTCCTACACAAATGACAGGCTTTCTTTCTAAGTGAGAAACCTGAATTAACTGATAGACTAATGCCATCTCCAGAAGAGTTCCAATTCCTCCTGGCGTTACGATAAAGGCATCACACTCAGAAAATGTCTTCAGACGTGTAAAGAAATCGTCATGCTTTGTGTGCTCTTGAACATATTCATTAATTGCTTCCTCAAAAGGAAGATAGATTGCATGTGCAAGAGAACAGACTTCTGTATCTCCACATACACTCATCGCACCTTTATTTGCTGCTTCCATCGTTCCTGGTCCACCGCCAGTCACAATAATCCATCCCTTTTCAGATAGATTCTTTGCCATTCTCTCCACCGACTGATAGAGTCCAGAGTCTGGTGAAGTTCTTGCGGATCCAAAAATAGCAACTTTCTTCTTCATAAGAAGTTCCTAATATACCTCTTTAGTTATAATAGATTCTTAAAGCTTAATTCCTTATCAACCCTGACAAAGGTTATTGTATAGGGTTTTGGAGGTCATGTCAAGTCTTTCAAGTATTCTTTACAGAACTTCATGCAAATACTCTTTAAGTAATATCACTTCTTGCTCATAAGCATCCCTCTCCCAAGGTTGATCCTCATAATCAGTCTGACTATGGTCCACACCTTTCCAGAGTCTTTTTGAACCCCGATCTTTTAACTCACCACGAACATGTTGACGCACATGAACTAACTCATGAAGCAGAGTTTGAATGTAAAACTCACGCTCCATCTTATTGTGAAGTTCAATCAGAAAAGACCTAGGACGATGATCACAATCTTGAACAGTGCAAAGTCCATAGAAACCTTCCCTCATCATGCCACGATGAGATACTTCAATCTCCAGTTTGTGCCTTGGAAGATATTTTTTGACGAACCAAGTCACCACGCTTTCGCATAGTTTTTTGCTGTAGTTGTACCCATTCAGATCAAGATAGAGCATAGTTCAATACCGAATGAACAACACGCACACCCCAGTTCATGAAGACACAGAAGGATGATACGAAGATCAGTCTGTCAAGCGTTGTACGTTGCATAGGGTGGTCCCTGGTCACATCCATACAATAAGACCCTCCGGGGGGTCCAGAGGGTCTTCTGTGCCACTTTCTGAAGTGGTTTGATCAGGTCTTTGCGAAACTAATAATACATGATGCTAAACCGTTCCAACCTTCATCAGCCATATCAATGTTGGTGCTTATTCTATCAGCATTAGTATTAAATATTCTATATTTGATATAGTTAGTTGTTCCGCTATTCAATTCGCTAAAGGTTCCAGAAGATTCTGTTCTTGGATCGATTGCAGCTCCGGATTTATAGAAAGCAAGTGTTGCGTGTGGAGTAACAACAGCAGTTCCATCTCTGGTTTGTTGTGTAGGATCTCCAGATGTAGATTGTACGGAGAATGATGCAACAGTTGGAGTTGCGCTCACTGAGGGTCTCAATACAATTAAACTATTCACATCAGTGTTCCATCCACTATTTGCAACTGTAACAGTTGAGTTTACATCACCAGATATTATCTTCTTATACCAAAATCTTGTATTTACGTCGTTTGATTGGACGACATCAGAATCAAAATCACCACCTATTAAAGTCCATCCCGATGGGTCTGCATCAGCGGGTCCATTACTCCAAGTTGCTCTACCGGTCCAACAGATTACAACGATGTCATTTGCTTGAGCAGTTGCTGGAATTGTTATTTGATGAGTTGATGAAAATGCATTAGCGACATATGAAACAGTAATTACTGAAGATCTTGTTTGCCTTCTGCCAAGACTAAATGTGGATAATATTGGGCTCATAATTCATCACGCTCCGAACTGAGATTGTGCCGGGAAAACACTGAATGTTGCAGATGCGGTTTTTACAATCGTCCAAGTATACATGTCATAATTTGCAGTTGATAAACCTGCTGTTGGTGCCGTTCCACCTGCCCACATTTCTGTTTGCGCACCTCCATCTATGGTAATGTCTGTTGAATATGACTTACCAACTCCACATTTGGCCAAAATAGTGACAACGATTGAATCACCGGTTGCCATCAAAGTATTCAGAGATATTGAAGCATTTCCGCGAATATTGTGTGTCCAGTTGGCAGTTGCTGCAGTTGTAAACATCCAAACATTAGATGTAAGAACGTCGATGTTTGAGGTTCCATTTGCAGTTCCTGCAACAACATTTACCTTTTCTAATAGTGGTAGGGTTTTGAGATTACCAAGAGTTGAAATACCAGAAACGTTTTCATTGGTTGCTGATAGTGTGGTTACTGTTACAATACCAGCAGCAAAGTTTCCGGAACCATCTCTAACCACAACTTTTGATGCAGTATTGACTGAGGCTGCATCAACTTCTACCGTTCTTGCTGTGGATCCATTATATGTTTGACCGTTTTGAGTGAGATATGCTCCAATTGTCAGGTTGTTTAAGTTGCTTCCTAGTGATATACCAGAAATTGTTGATGATGCAAGTTTGGAAATGGCAATTGCTGCAGATGCGTTAATGTCAGCATTGACAATGCCACCAGACAAATTCAGTTTACTGTAAACTATTCCTGCAGCAGAATTAACATCGGTATTTGTAATTGTGTCATTAGCAATCATTGTGCTGGTGACTGTTCCACTATCTCCAGTAGTAACAACGTTTCCAGTTGTTGCTGGAAGAGTGATTGTATTAGTGCCGGCAGTTGCCGTTGCCTTAAGAGTTACACTTCCGCTAGTTGCACCATTGAAAGTTGCACCCAATCCAGTAATCACTGGAACCGTAAGTGTTTTATTGGTAAGTGTTTGCTCGTCCGTCGTACCAACAATTGATCCACCCGGCGCCGACTTTCCTCCATGATATTGTGCGTTTAGGTTATTGACCTGAACGTTTGAGTTGACAATGAATGGAGCATAAACGTTGCTACCTTGAACAAGGAATCTTGCCGCCTCTTCTGCATACTTTGCATAAACGTCAAGTGTGTATTCGGGAGGAACAGTTGTTCCCATGCCAACAAGAACGTCAGTTCTAACACCAATTTCCCCTGAACCATTTTGAACCGTTCCCCATGCTTCACCGATTGCAGATCCATAAAGGTCGATTTTATAAACACCAGGAGAAACTAATACGGCATCACTTCCGGCACCATCAATAATACTTGTAATAATACCGGGTCCACTAAATCCATCTCCGATTACGGTTCCACGAACCTTGATATTTCCAACAACATCCAATGCCTCTGTTGGATTTGTTGATCCGATTCCAACGGAACTTGATACATATGCCTTTCCAGTTACTTGCAACTTCTGATCTGCAGTGCCAGTGGAAGTTGCTGATCCCACTAAAATTGGTCCAGTTACATATGTTGAAATGCCAGCAACTCTCAGGGTATTTGTGGATAATACGGTTGCTGTTGTTACACCTAAAGTTGAGAATCCGGTAATGGTTGTTTGAGTCGCTTTAAGGTCAGTTACTGTGGTTACACCAGAAACATTAAGTTGTGATACTCCAGTAACACCTAAAGTTGAGACTCCAGTAATAGTGGTCTGAGTTGCCTTTAAGTCTGTTACTGTGGTTACACCAGAAACCCATAGTTGCTTAGAAAATAATGTGGATCCAGTGACCGTAGTGATGCCAGCAAAGGTTGAGACTCCGGATACGTTAAGTTGAGATGCTTCAGTGACTCCTAAAGTGGAAACCCCGGTGACATTAAGTTGAGTCAGACTTCCTGGACCACCACTAACACTAGTAGAGACTCCTGCTGTGGATGCATAGGTTGCTACTCCAGCATTAGAGGCATAAGTCGCACTAGTAGCATTTCCACTAAATGATGTTGCTGTAATAACACCAGTGGCATTTACGCCGGTTACATTAGCAACACCAGTTACGCTAATTCCTTTTTGATGTGTGGTCGCATCAACAAAGGTCGAAACTCCAGATACATTAAGTTGCTTGGAGAATAATGTAGATCCAGTAACTGTAGTGATTCCAGCAAATGTAGAAACACCGGAAACATTAAGTTGTGATGCATTTAATGCCGATGTTGTAGTTGTTGTTAAGGTAGTAACACCAGTAATTCTTGCATTTCCAATAACAGTCAACGCATCTTGAGCCGTTGTGGTTAAAATTCCAAGATGACCTTTTCTAATTACAACATCGTCATTATCTTGAAATTCAACGGAGTGAGTGGCGGATGATGAGTTGTTGAAGTTTAGATCCCCATCAACGTCAACAAGCATGTACCAACCTTCATTGCCACTTTGCTCTTCAATGTAAATCGCCGCTTCGCCAACTGTACTGCTGTTTGGAAGGGTCTTAACGGATAGTCCACCTCTCAAACTAACTATTTCACTTATGTTTCCAATCGAAAGTGCAGAAGTATATCTATCTGTTCCGATTGCAACTGAATTGGCAACTCCAATATATGAAAATGTTGAGAAACCGGTTGCATTAATCTGATTTACATTAACATTACCAATAGTAGTAATACCTGTAACGTTAATTTGAGATGCGTCTAAAGATCCAGTAACTGTGGTAATACCCAACGTTGTGTTGGAAGATACTGTTAATTTCGTTGCATTGGCGAAACCTAGGGTGCTTATGCCAATGATGTTGACATCAGTTGCCTGAAGATTGGTGACATCTGCTCTTGCAAATGTACTAACACCTGTTGATTTTACGTTACTATTGACAACGAGTGCTGAGAGTGCACCTGTAACGTTTGCATCTCCAACAACTTCAAACTCCTGTGTTGGTACGGTTGTTCCTACGCCAACACCAGCACTAGTAACGCTAAAAATCGATCCGCCGGTTCCAACTGCAAATCTATTGGATTTGACTTCTCCGGAAATGTTGATATTTGATCCAGTCAAAGCAGTTACGATTCCGGATGCTGCATACAACGTTGCTGCATCAACCTGTGTATAACTTGCTTGAGTTCCTTTTAGTTGAGTGAGTGTGGAAACTCCACTAACAACTACTTGATCTGCTGCAATTTGCCCACCCACAGAGAATGTGCTTGTTGGTATTGTTGATGCAATTCCAACCCTATTATTATCTGCATTGGCCACAATCAAATCGTTTCCGACTTGTAGACCATTCTTTACAATGAAGTTCTTGTTGATTGCGGTCATGGGTTTCCCTATCCACCCTACGGTTTTAGTTATTTATAAATGATATAAATATCTAGACATGTGGTAATTGATATTTAATCCATGGCTACGACTATCATATCCGGTCAATCATCAAACGGTTCAACACTTTTATATACTGCTCCTTCTCCTACTAGGATAGTCATTCTTTATATGGAGGGGGTTAGAACTGGGGCCCAGGCGGGTCAAGTTAGTCTATTCTGGGGACCGTCAGCATCTCTTCTCAGTCAATCAACAACTCTATGTAGAGCATTTGGCAGTAATATTGCATACCAAGTTCATTATGATGTTGATGATATTGGAACTTCATCTCATAATGTTTGGCTGGAAAACTTTGTCCCTACAAATAACCAAGAATCTACTGCAGAAGATACTTATATCGAACCTCTTCCGGTGGAATTATTGTTAGATACTGGGCATCAATTCTATGCTTTATGTGGCCCATATAACTGTATAGCACTCCCAGAACAAGGATGATTATCTAATTATGGCAAACGTTACTATTTTAAATGGTCAATCTTCTACTGTAGGTGGATCTGCTCTTTTTACCGCCTCTTCAAATACAAGATTATTGATTAGTTTTGCAAAAGCAAGCTCTGGAACTTTGACCCTTCGCTGGGGAAACTCAGTAAATTATAATCAGGTGTCAAGTGTTGATATGAATTCCATCGGAAGAAATTTGGCCAGAGTCTATATTTCTGATGCTGACACCGCCGGAAGCGGGGCATATGAAAGTTATAGAGTCACTAAAGGATTTCATGGAGCAGATAGCTATGCAGGACTATCTACAACAATGGCATATCCATTAGAAATTTATTTGAAATCTGGTGAAATTTTTGATATGACCTGTGGAATTTATTCGGTGATGGCAGTTTCGGAGTAATTATCTAATTATGGCAAACGTTACTATTTTAAATGGTCAATCTTCTACTGTAGGTGGATCTGCTCTTTTTACTGCAACAACAAATACTAGATTATTAATAGATTTTGCAAAAGCAAGCTCTGGAACTTTGACCCTTCGCTGGGGAAACTCAGTAAATTATAATCAGGTGTCAAGTGTTGATATGAGCGGAATAGGAAGAGGTCTATCAAGAGTTTATATAACAAATGATGATTCCAATCAAGTGTTTTTGGGCGGAAATTATGAAAGTTATAGAGTCACCAGAGGATTTCATGGAGCAGATAGTTATGCAGGACTATCTACAACAATGGCATATCCATTAGAAATTTATTTGAAATCTGGTGAAATTTTTGATATGACCTGTGGAATTTATTCGGTGATGGCTATTACGGAATAGACCCCCGAAGGGGTCTATGTATCACCCAATTTGAATCATAAATCCTCTGGTTGAATATGGGAATGTTCCACTAATGACGTTGAAGTTGATGCGATTATTTGCATCATCATAAACCACAGTAATACCGGTTTGAATACCAGTATTGATTGCAGATCCTGTCGCATCTTGCGCTCTTTCATCTGTGTAATATAGGTTAGATCCTTCTGGAAGTGAAGATGTGCTGGAGTTTGCCAAAATGTTATTCGGCGTAATCCAACCAAGAATTCCGGAAGATGATGTATAGAGTATACTATTTGCGCCGCCAACCTGAGTTGGAAGAGATAATGTGTATGCCGTTCCAACAACCGTGCTTGGAGCTTGTAGAGTGATTCTCTGTGTTCTATCAACAGTTGAGAATCTTATCGCACTTGTCACTCCAACAAGTCCGTTTACATCCAACCCAAGAGTATGAGTCGCTGCATATGTGGCAGAGGTAAGTATTCCCAATCTACCATTATTATCCATCTGCATCTTGATGTCATTGGTGGCACCAGTATGCGTTGTGCGAACTGTTATAGCATTTCCACTTCCAGTTCTATATCTCAAGTCTAAACCAGAATCTGGGGTATTTGTTCCAATACCAATATGCTTAGAAGTCGTGAATACAATTGGTGCAACATCACTTGCAGAAGATCCTGCTTGAAGAATCTTTCCACTACCGGAATTAACCAGATCAAGAGTGTTTCCATTAGCACCTTGATTTATTTTGAACAATGAAGTTGCTGTACTGCCAGTTAGATCTAGAATATTGCTAAAATATGTAAATGCTGTAACTTGGGAAAGATTTCCAGCAACATCATATGCAGCAATAGCATTTGGAGTTCCTGAAGGCGCAACTGGTGCTCCTCCAGCCTCAGTTGCTCTAAAGTTAATTGTTGCAATACCTGCGGAAACAGTAGCAGAAATTGTAACACCAGCACCAACAAAGTTGATCTGAGTGGCAATACCGGCGAAGACATTATTCGCAGTTGAAATTGCGACTCTTGAAGTTGCATCAATAGAAAGTGTCGTTACTCCAGAAACGCTTCCGCGTGCAGTAATTGACACGCCATTTCCAACAATATTGAGATTGGTTGTAAATCCAATATATGTTCCGTTACTTGAGACACCAACACCCTTAACATCTGCCGGGTTTACCCCAATATAACCATACTTCTCCCAAACATGTCCAGTTGTATAAATCCATCCAAGATATTGGTCAACTGTTGGGTTTTGAGTCCAAACAATATCACCAATGCTTCCTGGAGTAGTTGGAGTTGCAATTCCAACAGTGAGTTTTCTTGGGGTAGATGCCTCTCCTTGAATATAAAGTGATTTTACTTCAAGTCCAAGTGGAGATTTTGATGCAACTCTGCTATTGAAAATAACTGGACCATCAAATTTAGAGAGCGAGTCTTTGTCTACACCTCCACTTACTGATAGTCCCTCATCAATTGAAATTCTATCAAAGTTGTCTACAGAATATCCAATATCTTTAGAATTCTTTTTGAGTTGAGACGCACTGGTAATTTGAACAGGAACTCTTACTTTTTGAACTTCACCTGTTGATGCATCAATTTTTGATCCACCAACAAATACATCACCATCTTGATTTGTTCCTGAGAATAGTGTGGTTCCTCCATTACCATCAATGCTATATGCATTTAGCAATTCTTCACCATTCAATTGTCTTGATTGATAATCAAATTTACCTGTGGAATAGTTTCCTGGACCGAAACCAACGTGTTCAAAGTAATGTCCAGCTGCCCGGATTAAAGAACTCTTGCGCAATTCAATTGGAATTGGGGTAATTCTTCTCAGAACAGAACTTGCCGAATGACTAGCCGCACTAGTGCCCAACAGTCCTCTAAATGCCATCACAGTATTGCTTGTTACAACCTGCTTTACTCTGAATATTTCAGAATCAATTAAGAAGTAATCACCAATTCTCAGTCCACAATTAACAGCTCCCGATACTGTAATACCACCGCTTTCCGTATTATCCGTTGAGAGTATTGGTGCTAATATACAAGTTGTTAATCCAGCATAAGAAACAACTAATCTACCACTAGTAGCTTCTACATCATACTTAATTCCTCCACCATATGATGATAATAAGTGTGCATATGATTCAATGGTTCCACCAACAATCGGATAATTTGTTCCAATTCCAAGAGATACTTTTGCTGTGGTTAATCCTACAACATCTGTTACGATTACATCTTTATTGTAGAAACTAGAACTTGCGCCACCAAATCTAATTTTGGTTCCAACTTTATATCCATGTGCTGTATTAAATCCAACAGTTGCAATGCCGGTTGTATAATCATAATTTATTGTTGAAATGCCAACCACCTTTCCTGCAACAAATGCCTGTGCAGTGGCAGTTACTACGTTTCCAATTCCGGTTGAGAGTGGTGATATTAAAGCAGTAGATGCTTGAACCTCAATTTGCTTCGTATTTCCAGCACTAATGCCAGTGATTTTATATAGATTATTGAGATGATTTGTTGTGATGCTTGAGATCCCGGAAATGATTAAAGTTTCTCCAACAGCATTCTCAATTCCCTCAACACGAACTACTGGATAATTTGCCGATGTCCATCCAACAGCAGTAGTAATTCCAGAAGTAATTCTAAGAGTATTTCCAATGCCATAGGCACTGCCATTATCCATAATTCTAATTGAACTTATGGATCCGGAAGCCACTGTCAGTCTGGCCGTAGCATGATTTCCTGTTATAGACGATCCAATCGCAGATAGTGGAACATTATAATATTCACCATCAGTATAATTTGCTCCGGGAGAAACAATACTCAGATTTGAAACACCATTTAATCTATGATCAATTGTTGTATATACAGTATGTGCCAATCCAGTTGGAGATGATTTGAATTCAGTAATTCCTACTCCCAAATTGGTATCATATAGGGATTTAGATACTGATTCTTTAGTTAAACTGTATTTTGAATCATTTACAACAACTCGACCGATATTATTAGATTCTGCAAATGACACAGTTGATGTTGGATCGGAATTCCTATTATCACGATCAATTAGTGGATATAGGTAAGTTGTATCCTGAGAGAATTTTTCTGCGGAAAAATAATTATCAGTTGGAGATACGCTAGAATTTACAATAGTTATGTGATAAATTCCATCCTTAACTCCACTTTCATACTCTTGAATTGTTTCAATCTCATAAATTTTATGCGTTAAGCTAAAATCAGTTCTCTTATAATATGGTAATTGTGCGTTTCTGACGGAATTATTATTTGTATATACTCCAGGATTTTCTGCCAGAGCATAGCTAAATTGCTTGGCATTGCCAATGCTTGCTACGGTATAATTTCCATTAAATCCAGAGGTTGCTGATCCAACTGTATTATTGGTACTTGTTACATTTATTATCTGAACCTTTGATCCCAATGTTAGGTTATGTGGAAGTTCAGTGACGATAGTTGCAACATTAGTGGACCAGGATGCATTAGAAATGACGCGGGTATTTCTTAGGTCGGTGGAATTTGTAAGTGCTGATGAATTTGATGCGTTCCACTGAACGCTCATTTCCGAAGTTGATCCAATTGAAGTGTTTGATTCCTGAACAACAAAATCGCGAGATGGAGGAGATGCGTTCAAAGATTCCTTGGGAATTATATAACGAATTTGATATATTGTGTCAACTTCAGATCTTTGATCCGGATCTCTAGTTACATAACTATATGATGTTTGATTTGATCCAAAGTTTCCGATAGCAGAATAAATTCTATTTTCTGTGGATGCTGCGGAAACATTTACATACCATTGATTATTTGTACTGTCCCATTGAATTGGATGTCCAATATCACCACTTTGTTTATCTGATACTCTACTTTCAACTAATAATAGTCCACCTTTATTATTAATTACAATATCGGTTCCGGTAAGAGCATCGTCTAAAGTTTTTGCAACTTTAAGTTGATTTGCGGATACTCCAGAAACAATTGCATAATAAATTCTATCACTCTCCAATCCATCGGGAATTTCTCCAGTCACCCCAATAAGTCTAATTTTTTCGCCATCAAGTAATGTGTGATTGGTTGTAAGAGTAATGGTATTGCTTGAGATTACATTACCAGTTCCAGTTCTGGATACAATAAACGACTTTTTGGATGAAATTTCCGCACCAGATCCTTGAGTATTCGGCATCACGATTCTTGCCGAATATGTTGTGGTAATCCCACTAGGATCTGATAGATTTACATACAAAGTATCATTTTCTTTTGCACCCAATCTATATCCATCAACTATGTGTGCTGGTGGATATGATTGTGATGTTTGTTGAGCAAGATATAATCTACTAGTAATCCCGATGGAAACAATCTTGGATTTATCTAGACTATCAAATTTAATTGATACAGGAGAAGCAGTTTCCTCTTTGGGGGCGATCACGTGTGATACATATCCAAGATCATTTCTTGAATACGCTTCACTTCTATATCCTTTGGAAACTAATGACCTAGCTCCAAATTTTGACGCAACATTAATGAGAGAAATGTCGGATCCAGATTCTGATAAAAATTGTTGTGCATATCCAATAACTCTACTATTTGTTATGGAAATTTCTGCATCATTCTTTGCGTTAGCAAAGAAATTGACATAATCCGGTTTGTATTTTGAATTAATATTTGAATGTAGATTTTTGATTGATCCTGTTATGTCATTATATGTTCCATTTGTTGCATTATAAATGATGAATGCATTATCATCATTTTGAAGAGAGATTGCATTACAATTATGAACTTCAATTGACTTAAATCCGTTTATAACTTCTCCATCAGCACAGATGGCACTCATCCCATAGGATGATCGGAACGCGCAATTATGAATTTCCGGAGATGTTGTAACTGTGGAATCTACCGAAACATTTGCTGTTGCGCTTCCAATTTCTGCTACAGATGGTGCCGCATTGATGGGAGCATTACTTGCGGTATATTTAAATGTTGTTGAGTTTACAACCGCAGTGACAACATATTGTCCATCATATCCAGAAACATTAATTCCACTAATTTCAATTAAAGTATCAATTGCGATATCATCAAATGATGCTTTAGTAACGACTGTAATCTCAGTCGTTGGCGTTACACCATCTCCAGCATAAATGTCATCGATACTATATGTAGATCCAAGAGAACCAATAATTTTGTATTCATCAACAATTGCTTCAATGTCAACCGTGGATGGATAATCTGGGCTAATAGACCTCTGACTACTGTTTCCATAAACGATGGATAGTTTTTGATAATATCCATCAAGATCGGTTCTACTTGTTTTATATGTTAAGAAATTATCTGAAATGTTAATAGTATTAACGCCATCAACATATTCAAATGCACATAGTTTGTGATGAGAAAAATTAGGAATTGCGGAATTTGATGTATAATCAAGATAAGCACTTCCTTGTGGGTCTGCATCAAGAATAGTTATATTCGAAATGTGAGATGATCCGGTTAAACGGAAAATTGCGGATCTTTCAACATTAGCATTTTCTGGATTTGGAACATATTTTGGTCTAATTATAGTCTTCTTCTCATCTAAACCAATAATAGATGTTCCACGTGGAACAATAACGCCCCCATAAAAACTATTCATTTTATAGAGAGCATTATTGCTACTATTAATAGCAAATGAAGTAACTAGATCCCATTCATAAAGATCAGTTACGGTAGTTCCTATTCTGGTTTTGAATGTGGAACCATCTGGAAAATAACCTGGGCGATTGTCAATCGTATGAACACCCGGAAACACCAGAACGGTGGTTTTTGAAAATCTATCGTTATTTACACCTCTCTGATAAGAAAATCTTGCGGCTTCAATTAGAGCCCTTTGAATTGTCTTAAAAGGTCTGGTTAGGGAATTACCCTGATTGTCAACACTATCGCTAGAATCCAAGCTGCTAGGATCAACGTATAGGATTGTGCCAGTAGTTGATTTCAGAAAATTATCTAATCTGGAGAGACCCATTTTATTAAATCTTATAGTTTCCGTTATGGATTATTTATCATACAACAAAACCTCCCGTAGGAGGTTTTGAAGTCACACTTTTTGGGTCACTAGCGAATTAGTATCGCATTTACCTATTTATCATGTTTTAAGAACGCGAATCAATACATCTGCACCTTCCATTGTGTGGTCTACCCAGAAAGTAGTGCCACAATAGGTGTCGTCGCGGTGAATTTCAGTGTAATTTTCAGGAACGTTTACGATATTATAACCGTAAATATTTTTAATAACTCTTCCGGTCCTGTCACTATCATGACAAGCAACAATTCCAGCATGTCCAAATGCTAAATTCACAATATCTCCACGATTATGAATTCCCGGATCGACAAAAATCACATCATATTCTCTTTCTGTCATAAAAGGAACGACTAGATTCTCAAGAACTGGAAGATATGAAAGATCTTCTAATGGATATTGGCGATCAATAGCGTCCTGATTTGCTTTTTGAATTTCATCAGGAATGTTGACATAATGAAGCGTCCAGTTTTCGTAATCCTTTAGATGTTCCTTGGTTTGATTCGTCCACTGCAGATTATAATCTCCGGTGGAAAGTTCAACTGAGGTTACGTGACCAGCATGATCGCAAAGAAATTCTGTTCCCACCCCAAGACCAAATTCCAGAAAATTGTCAATCTCAACCGTTTTGAAGAGGCGGTCAAAATATTGCACCCAATCTTGGGCACATGTTAAATTATATTTTTTCATTAAATTTAAAGAATAATCGAAGTGTTTTTTTCGTGCAGTTCATTCACGATATTATATATCGCCGCAGTGGCATCAGTGAGATGTTCATGACTTCCACTATTCATTTCCCGCGCCGCCCCAACATCATATACTAAAGTCCATCTCCATCTCTTTATATTTTCACTCCACCACATATTGATTTTAACGTTCATGATGCTTTTGCGTGTTGTAACTTAACCCAATTCAGAAGATTTTGATACTCTGTCTTTTCTTGTGGATCTTTAACCCAAGAAGAATAGTATTCAAGTGCTCTAATTGTAAGTTCACGATCGCGTTGAGAAATCAAAGACATTTTACACCTCCAATAAAAATTAATATGAGTCTGGAAGACATTCTGGATTAATTACATTCACCTCATAAAAACATGGATGACATTCTTCTTGAATTAGATAATTTGACCCACGAAATAAATCCTCTGCTTCGAAAGATCGCTCTTGATTTGCTATTTTAATTACTTCGGGATCATTCCAATACTCCTCATCAAGATCATCAAATGTAAATGGAACCGTATTTAAAAAATACATCAGAACAAGTTGAGTTTTGTTGTTATACCAACAAAATTTTTGCTCTATGTAGTATTCCATTTCCATAATTCATACCGGATGATCTTAAGTGCGAGAGAGGGGAATCGAACCCCTACGTCTTTCGACACTGCGTTCTAAGCGCAGCGTGGCTACCGTTACACCACTCTCGCTTACTCATCTCTATATATCAATTCAAGTTGAGTTCCATGCTCTTTATATGTAACTGGATGATACTTCAAGAACTCCCTAAACGTCATTTTCATTTCTTTGATTGTCATTCCACAATGTTCTGCTGCTTTTGGCAAATTCCATTTTGCTGCAAATAATGCTCGATTTGCCTCGTTGACATTTTGGGGAGTTGTCTTGTTTGCCATAATTATTGTTGGAGAACCGGAGGTTCAGCGAAGATAATATCATCTTCCTGAACAGAATTGCGAATAGTATATAGAACATTTAGAAACTCATCAACTGTTTCACAAACAACAGTCTTTTCACTTCCCCGATTGGAATAAATCCTAATAGTCCTACTTGCAGTATCTACGACGCATCGTGTAAGATACTCTTCATCATGCTCTTGAAATTTTTCGCTCATGGGGAGTTGGATTTCCTGACTACCCTAATAGTATAGGGTGCTTGGGGGAGGAAGTCAAGGTGAGTGGACAGTTTTTCAACCGGCACATTATGCTAGTGTCAGAGTCGCACTTCCAGTTCCAGTCACAGTAAATGTGAGTGTTGTTCCAGAAACTGTGATTAGAACAGGACTTCCACTATCACTTCTAAATCCACCCGATGCAATTACCTCTCCAGTAGAAAGAATATTGCTTGATGGGTTGTATAGAATGCCGGCATCGGTCCAAATACTTTCTGCGGTGGCATTTGTATTGTTAGTATCTACAAAGGCTAGATAATATGTTCCATTGGTTGATTGGGATTGTGTTAATACCTGAGATGCTGCTCCAGTAACGTTATTTGCAACTAAAGTATTTGTGCTGGGATTAAATGTCAATCCCCCATCATCAACTTGAAGTGCTTTATTCGCATTTCCACCTCCACTAACATCAAGAAAGACAACGTTGTATGCCACATTATCATCTTCTGATTCATCAACGTATACTGTAGATGCATCTCCTGCGGATACTCCAGTCAATGCACTACCATTCCCTGAGAAAAATCCTGCAGTTAGTGTATTAGTTGATGGATTATAAGCCAATCCAGCATCTGTCCAAAGACTTTCTGCGGTGGCAGATCCGTTATTGGTGTCTACAAATGTTGGATAAAATGCGCCGTTAGTTGCGTTGGATTGTGTTTTAACCTGATCTGCTCCTCCCTGAAGAGATGCTGCAATGGTCCCAACGGTTAAAACATCAGTTGATGGATTATATTTAAAATTGGAATTTGTATAGAATTGTTCTCCAGAATTACCAACGTTATTTGTATCAACCCATGTTGGATAATATACTCCAGCAACATCAGTTGAAATCGTTCTTGTTTTGTCGGCAATTCCAGTTAAATTGCCAACAAAATCTGGTGCAGTGACTGTGCTAGTAAATTCTCCTTGTCCGCGCACCATTAGAGCTTTGGTTGGAGTAACATCGGTATTAACTCCAAGATATCCTTTTGCAATTAAAACATTATCATCGTCTAAAAATCTTACCGCATCAGTAGTTGATCCAGAATTGTTGAAATTTAAATCTCCGTCAGCATTTACGATGACATACCATCCTTCTGTTCCAACTTGCTCTTCCAAATATAAAGCTGCTTGTGTTGTAGTTCCATTATTTGGTAGGGTTTTAACTGCCAATGCACCTTTATTCGATGGTGAAGTTGACACATCTCCAATTGTTAGAGTTGCAACAGAAGTATTGGTTCCAATTCCAACCTGAGTTGTGGCAATCAGATAATCAGAATAAATTTGATCCCATCTTCTACTTGATGATCCAATGTCATATGTGCTTGTTGCGTTTGGAATTAGATTGGATGTAAATTCTCCCAGAACTTCTACATTATCTGTATCCACTCTTCCAACAGTAACAGTTCCTCCACCAAGACTCACGTTCCCGGTTGCATTTATAGCAGTAGTTCCGTTTGCAGTAATAGCAGTAGTTCCACTTGCCCAAACACCGGAAGTGCCTCCTACTGCAACGATTGCGGATGATGTTCCAGTTGCCTTAATGGCAGTGGTTCCGTTTGCAGTAATAGCAGTAGTTCCACTTGCCCAAACACCGGAAGTGCCTCCTACACCAACAATGGCAGATGTTCCTTCTGATCTCAACGCAGTTCCAACGCCAGTATGAGTGATATTGACGATTGAACGATGAGTATAATCACCAGATACTTCTAATCCCTGATAAGTTCCAACTCCCGTAATAATGATCTGAACATTTGGATCGGGTGGAAATTCTGGTGGTGGTTCTGCAGTAAAGTATGATGAACTAATATCATCCTCAATATCCGGGTATACTTCGCCAACTGGTATTGGCCTAATATATTGTTCTTCCATTTATTTCACTCCTTTTCATTACGAACGTCATAGTGATATCCAACGATTGAACGTTGTGAATTATCTCCTGGATAATCTTCAATAGTTCCTTCGTATTCTGGAATTAACTTCTCAGTATCTATTCTTTCACCAAAGATGTGGTAGAAACAGTTTATTGGAATACCACCTTTTGCTTGAAGATATACTTTATTATCACCAATTCTCTTTACAATTACATCCTGATGTGCTCCAATTGGAGTTAAAGAAACCGTAATTGATTGTGGATCAACAAGATTTGTCCAATATTCCGGTAGATCAATCTCAGTTTTATTAACAACCTTTCCTCTTACATATACAGCAGCCTCTGGACCTTCTACACAACTATGAGCAAGTCTCCAACCTTCCTTGGTTGGGTGTGGAATATCAAAGTTTTTCTTTGCAGCAAGAACATGCCCCCCACAATGGGACATTACATGCCCCTGAGCAATAATATTTCCACCAGCTCTAATGTTCTTTCCGGCAACAATATTGCGATTCACATCAAGATTCTGAAAAATGCACGCATCTCCAATTACCGCCAAGGAATATGGAGAATTATTTACGGGCCCACATGCATTAATAAATCCAGGAATCACAGCAGGAGGAGAGTCGCCATTTTTCATGGGCCCAATCATACATGATGCCCAAATACCGGGGAATGCCTTATCAGATCCAACTGTCATTGGAGATTCTATGTAAGCACTTCCACGAATTTTGGTTGGTCCCAATCCAAGTGGCAAATGATATCCTTCACCAACAACAAATTGGTGAGAAACACATAAATCATCTAATTGAAATGCCATTATTATTAAGTATAAAGTGACTTCTTATCGAATTCTCTTGTTGAAGGATTGAATTCTTTGTTATTTTTGGTTGCAGATGCCGCAGTCAACCCATTCATAAAATTACTTACCAAGTGTAGGGAAGTATTTGCGACCAAATTCATGGTCTTTGGAGTAAAAATACGAGCACCAACGTTTGCTTGAACATCAAACGTTCCAGTCTTCATATTTATAGATTGATTCGAATCCAGATTAATGGATCCCTTCTTGTTGTTTGGACCATCTGCTCTAATATCTACATCCAAGGCACTCAGACGAATTCTTCCCTTTGGTGCTCTGATTACAACATCACCAGTTTCGCACATCAGAAAGTATCCAATTCCCTTCTCAGAATTAACTGTTCCAGCATTATCTGTGGCGCATTGAATGCCATAAACACTTGGACATCTACTTAATGTCCACCCTTGTCGTGGGCCATCATTGTCAAGGGACACATAGTGCCTTGAGTCAAATGCTTGGAGCATTACTCCAGATGTAACATCTGCTTTAAGTTTTCGAGATGGATCGCCAAGATGAAGATGACCAAATTCAATTTGACCATGACGATTTCCGTACTTCAACCCCTCTTCATTTTCTTTAGCCCCGCCACCGTGGCGGTTTCTATTGATTAGTTGTCCTGCCATGAATTACCTGCGTTCATTACTAGTTATTTGGTATTATTTTACCTGTACTATTTGTGATCACCTTGCCAACACAATCAACAACGTGAAGTAGTTGAACATCCTCTGGCAATCTATCATCATCTTCTGCAATATCTCCAACTCTAATTATATCAAAAAGTGGAGTTAATATTGCGTTCACTCCCTGAGATGATCTCACAGAAATATTCGGCCACTCTGTAAATCCTATTCCTGGATTTACTACGTTTACAGATTCAACTCTTCCAACACTATCAAATACTGGCTCAAGAACAGCTCCATTATCAGGAACGATGGTAATTGTATCTCCGGGTTGATAATTTACACCTGGATTTGTTACAATGACTTGACCTATTGTAAGGACTACTGGATAAGTTCCTGAAGAAGATGGTCCGGGGACAAATGTTCCTCCAGGAGGTATTACTGTTACGCCAGTGCCAATACCAGGAATGCTAGGAGGTATTACTGTTGTGCCAATGCCAATAATAGGTGGAGTTGGGGTTGTAATTGAACCACCAACATCTACGGGGATTGGGAATAATGGTCCCTGTCCAGTAATTATGCCAGCGACATTTCCATCATTATCATAAATTTCCACCTGAGTATTTGGTGGAGCTGCAATTGTATCTCCGGGGCGAACGGGAACCACACTAAGTGGTGGAAGGACATTATATCCATCAATATCATTTCCAACAATCGTATCTACCGACGTTGCATAAACCGCTCCATTTGCACCAACATCTCCATCTGGGGCAGGTAAATATGCAATACCGGGATCAAGAATTAGAACCCCACTAACAGAATACTCTTGTTCAGACTCGGAATCATTAGTTGTGAATACATTCAGGTCGGAAATAATTCCACTATCAACGAAACTACCAATCTCCCCATTTGGAGACTGTTGTATATTCTGATCGGCATATCCAGGAAGTCCACCTAGACCAGTATTTGTTCCGGGTGTTACTGGATATTCACCATCGGGTGGCGCAGAAGATGGTGCATCTGCCGGTGTATCAGACGTGTCAGTTGTTCCAGCTGGATCTGGTGGGAAAATTTGTCCCTCTCTGTATCCAGGATCATCAACTCTTCTATCGGTCGGTTTTGGTTGGGATCCAGTTGGAGTAATCAATACTACTGTATTAGCCCCATTTCCTTTACCACAGTGATCCATAAGAGTTGCGGATGGCGGTTGAGTATATCCCTCACCACCAGATACCATATCAACAGCAAGTAAAGATCCTGATGGACTGATTACTGCATTTCCTTTAGCGCCTTTACCGTTGCCTGTGAAGTTTACCGCTGGAGGTCCACATGGTTTAGCATTGCTATCGCAACCACCTCCGCCGCCACCGCCGCCTCCTCCACCGCCGCCACCGGAAGAGAGACTATTTGCAAGATCTCCAAGGTTTGCTCTAACCTCATCTGCCTTTTCCTTTGGACCGTACCAGAAACTCCACTGGTCGTTCATGGTACAATCAAGCTTCTCATCACACGAAAGAAAATTGAGAAGTCCCCAAAGAATGCTGAGGATGTCCATAGGACCACCCTTTACACTAATTTTCTGTCCAGATGCTGCTTCAATCTTTTTAATTACTGATTTTATTTTATTTGCAATTGGACCAATAATGTTGCCAAAAACACCTCCTGCCATTTCTTCAGCGGCACACATCGGAGCATCAATTAATTTATCAACTGCTTTTTGAAGTATTCCTTTGACAAGATCCAATAATCCTGCAATTAATTTATTAAACAAGCATTGCAACCCATCTTGCTGCTGCTCTACAACTCGATTGAATTTGGCTCTTTGATTTGGAATTACAAAGTTTACAATTTGTTTAATTCCCTCATCAACGATATTGTTTGTATAACCACGGATTTTATCGATCATGGTTTTGATCAACTCTGCAATGAATGCAGTAGCGGTTCCAATTAAAGATGGTATTGAACTCTGCAAATCGGATGCTGCACCAAAGAAACTACTTGCTTCGGATCTAATCTGATTTACTAGCTTTAACAGATTTCTAAGTGCTCTTTGAATGCCCGCCATTTCTCCATTTGGTCCGTCACATTCTCTTGTTTTTGGAACATAGTGAGAATATGCCCCATCTTTAAGTTGATCAACGTGAGCAACTCTACTAACAAAAGGATGTGGACTTTCTTCTAATGGAGGTGTTCCTTTTGATGGACCCTCTAAAAGTAGATTTTTGGTTGATGCTGTTTTTGTTTCCTTCAATCCAATGTAACCGGTTCTGGGAATATATCCTTCATCGGGATCTCCTCCAAACAGTCTTGTTTGGGATTGATTTCCAAGAACTCCCATAATAATAGGCTCTGTGGCATCAATTCCATCCTTATAAAAACCAATTACATAATTTCCCTGACGCAAATTAGGAGTTTGAGTAGAACCAGTATGCCCGCTCCCCCCCGTAGTTGGGAACATAACTTCCGCCATCGGAAGTTGATCGTCTTCGGTGTCTTGATACTTCTCTTTGGTGTCTCTACCAAAAATTCGCACCTTGTATCGATATCCCCATCCAGCCTCATCATCACGTTTGTGAATTTTGTGTGAGTGATTGTCTACCCAATTTTTTTCGTCAACAATCTGCCCCATCCACCAATGGAATTCAGATGTTCCGGAGAATTCTCCATTAAAAAGATTTGCTGTCATTTAGATTACATCAGTCTTCGTAAATACGACACTCTAGAGCATCTGGATGGGAGTCGCAGAACAATTCCAAATTTGTTGGATCATGATCATCATCTGGATGATTTACTTGATATCTTTCTAAACAATCAAGTTCATCTTCAATGTGACGACGACGTTGAGCACTAATCCTTGGATCATCCAATTCATCGCGATCATCATTAATATGTTGCTGTAAAGATCTTTCTGTCATGATTTCATTCCTCATTTTCGACCAAGTGATTCTCTTACAAGATGTAATGATGTGTAAGAGCTGTTTTTGCTGATTCGGTGTCCGATATCTACTATCATATATATACCACCTTTGTTCTTACTTACATCTTGATTCTCTTTATTTGACACTTCTGGAAAATCTGCAAAAACCAAATCTCCAGCATGTAATCCAAAATCTGCAGGAATCGTAATAGTCATCTTGGTGTTAAAGAGATTATTATATCTTGCGGAAGACTGACGTAAGATCTCATTCACATCAAAATTAACTTCTCCTTTTGAGTGTTTGAGTTGTTCCTTTAAAGTTTGTCCAACTGGAAGAACTCCAGTGTCATCAAATTTTGTATATACCTTTGTTATTTCTTGATGAATCTCCTCACCGATATTTGGTCTATAAATTCCACCAATATTCTGCTCTTGAAACTGATTTTTTGTATCAAATTCAGTTTCTCTATAAGCATTGCTAAATGGCTCAAATCCCTTTAATTCTTGCTTCATAAGTGAACCAATCTTAAGAGACCTTTCAATATCAATTCCACTATCAAAATGATAGTTTAAAATTTTTGCATTGTATCCAGGAGGAAGTTCCGTTGATGATGTACTGATAAGTCTTCTCTTTGGACCAACTGTGAATAACTTATCAATCGATCTGAATTGATATCCACCAACGCCATTTCCATCTTGAGCAACCTCATAGAAGAAATATCCAGCAAGATTGTTCAAAGCATTTGGCATATCGGGAACAGTTCTTTTTGCCAGCCACGGAATAATATAAAACGGTTTCTGACTATATCCCAGAAAGTTAAAATCATTTAATCCTGGATCTACTGTAACATTCTTCGGAGTCTTTAAAACCTCCCTCAAAATTTTATTCACATTATCTGGAATTTTCCCATCATAACGTTTAGTGACTCTTGTTTTTTGCAATTCGTTTTGAATGGATTCTGGGGAAAAGAAATCAATCGTATAAACACTCTTTCTTGCATGTTCAGAAATTGCCCTCATTTCTTTTACGGCCAGCGCATAATCTCCTTGGAACATCAATTTGTTTCCATAAGAATCCTCAACGGCAAGTTCTGTTTTTTCTCCAGAAGTTAAGTTCAATGTAAAGGTGTTGCCATGATCCTGTGTCATGGCAGCATTACCCTCACTCGAAGAATACCCAGTATCGGCAATAGTTGCAGATGTTCTTACTGAGGTGTCCAATAGACTTTCATATATGCCCAACTCAGCAATACCACCAGAAACTTCTGTAGTCTTCCCTGTATAATTTGATGTGATTTCAAACTGGGTTATATTAGCTTCCCCACCTTGAGCATGGATGTTATTCGGCATTTTTAATGTCTACTCAAACTATTACGTTTATATGTTTTATTTAATCCAGCACCACCCGCGCCACGTGCGGCACCATGACCAAAACTTGTAGTTCCTGATGGCATCTGCATAGGAATAAAGTTGTCAATAATGATTGGTTGTATCATTACTTGAGGATCTGCTTTCTCATATGATGCTTTAGATTTTAGTGAATCAAAATCATTTCTGGAAGGAGTTGGGGCAATTCTTCCACCTTCTTCCTTACCAACCCAACCGCGTGGATCATACCAAGCCCGTTTTGGTGCTGGTTTTGCTGCTGGTTTTGCTGCTGGTTTTGTCGCTGGTTTTGCTGCTGGTTTTGTCGCTGCACCTGCCGCTGGCTTTGCCGCTGGTTTTACTGCGGGAGCCGCAGCAGCTTTTGGTGCAAAAAATTCAGATATTTTTGAAAGTATGTTTCCAGAGGAATCTCTCTTTGGAGACCACTTTGCTCCATCCCAAACTACCGGTTTCCCGTTAAGTACCGCTGATTGACCTACTTTTCTTTGTGCTGTAGATGCTGGACTTGTGCCAGGAGTTCCTGCAACCCAAGTTTTAGTCTTTGAGTCCCAAACTTTAGTAGATCCATCCGCACTTGTTATTTGTCCGGAGATTGCTTGCTTGACAATTCTCTCTACCGCTCTGGATTTTTCATAATCATTCTTTCCTATTGCACCACTACCAAATTGGTACCAAGGAACGTCAAATGCTACACCATCGGAAGCATCTTCATAAGTTGGATCATGTCCATGTCTTCCGAAGTGTCCACCTCTTGCACTGTGATCACCAACTCTACCATAACCCTCAAATTCAGTCACATCATATCCAGCTGCTTTGAGTGCTTTGTATGCGGCAATCGCAGTTTCTCTATTGGTGAATGAGAAGTGATCATGAGCATTGCCTTGAGTGCCGTGGCCACTATAATCATATCCGGGTCTATTTGGATCCCCGTGAAGGTGTTGGGATATACCCCCTAATGGTTTTCCTGGCGGTCTAGATGCTGTTACAGGAGCTCCTGCTTTGCCTTGTGCTCTAGAGAATTTAATAGGATCCTTTCTTGCTGCCTCAATAATTCTTCTTTCTTCTGCTGTTGCATGATCTGCTGGACCAATCCATGCACCAATTCCAGCTTCCTTCATATACTGAAGTGCAAGTAAATCTTGAACTTCTTTAGTGAACTTGGCGTCTTTAGGTATACCTGCTCTCTGAACTACTCCAGGAAGAGTTCCACCAATAAACTGATATCTACCCACAGCATGTAACCTTCCTCTCTTAATCCATTCTGCGTCAGACATGCTACTTGGTGCTTGCAGCGCCATAATTTCGGCAATTGTCATATCGGTGAGTGCTCTTCCACCGTGCTGATCCATTTTGCGGAAGTCTCCAGCAAAGCCCTTAACCCCTCTTCCACCAGCAACGCCAATCTGATTCACTGCATTATATCCACCAGAGCTGGCCGATTCATATTTTGAAAGAATATCAAGGGCCTTTTTCTGATTTTGCGACATCGTAACATTAACATTTCCTCCACCACCTCCACCAGATGCTGGTGCAGCACCTGGCACACCGGGAGCTTTTGGTTGTGTCGGTTGTATACTTCCGGGAGATGATCCTCCACTCCCCGGTTTTGGTTTTCCTACATCACCTTCACCTGAACCGGGAGCACCACGACTACCTTCCCATTCACCAGTTCTTTCTGCTCCACTTCTAACACCTTTTTTGCTAGACTCGGTTTGAATATTTCGAATTGCAATTGCAGATTCAATACCGATAGCATGTTTAAATGCTTTACCTAAGGATTCTCCAAGAGAATTATTATCCGAAAATCTTGTGGATTCAGTTACAACTCCTCCAGATGCATATGCCGAAACAATCTGCCTCAAAGCCTCAGTCGTAGACCTTTCTCCAGCAGACTGAATAATAGCAGCAATCGATTCACCCAGCTGGTTATAAACCATGTCATGTGGTTTTTGACCGAGGGCGATGTCAATCGATGCTCCCATGATTCCACCAACCACAGGAATCTTCTTCAGAATGTCTGAAGTGTCTGTAAGTGCTTTATATGGATTTCCTCTTTTTCCTTTCTCTTTAGATTGCTCATCCATACCAAGAATTCTCTTGGCCCATCCAAGAACTCCACCAGCACCTGCTTCGCCACTACCATCAGGAGAATCCGTATCTGGGAAGAGTCTTTGAATGATATTCTTTCCACCAATATCCTTTCCGGGTTCAGTTCTCTGCTTCTGCTGAGTTTTTGAATTGACCTTTAAGCGTCTTCTTCTTGTTACTGTTTTTGTAGTTGAACGTGCGGGTTTTGCAGAAATATTTCCACCAGTTGCCTTTTTCTGTGGCTTATTCTGTGACGCCTTTTCAAAAATCATATCATAAAGAGTTGTTCCGATGGCATCACCAACGAAACCACCAATCACAGAACCGATAAGTGCTCCAGCGCCTCCAGCAAGTAAGTTTCCGATAATTGGAACAACAGATCCAGCAATAGTGCCAATTGCGCCACCCAGAATACCACCCAGTGCCTGTCCAGCAGCAACACCAGCAGCACCCGCAGCTGCTCTTCCAGGAGAATCACCGAAGATTAATGTACGAATAGCAAAGTCAATAATTGGACCGATAAACGGTACAAATTTTGAACCAACTCTACTTGCACCCTTAGCGACTGTCCTTCTTGCGCCGCTCTCAGCAGCCGTTGCAACACCTCCTCCAATTCCCCTTGCAACACCCCCTCTGGGCATTCCTGGTGCAGGCGGTCTAACTTGTGGTGCGCCCGGTCTTGCGGCAGGTCCACCCGGTCTGCTGGGTCTTGCACCGGGTGCTGGGGGTCTTGCTCCAGGTCTTGCGCCAGGAGCTGGGGGTCTTGTGCCAGGTCTACTTCCAGGAGCTGCGCCTCTCTTTCCTTTTCCACCTCCACCTAATCCAAAGTCGGGCATCATACCTGCCGAAGCAAGCAACATTCCGACGATGAGTGCAGTATTTAAGAATGTGGTCAGACCTCCTGTGAAGGAATCAAAGATCTTTACTCCAAAGTCCCCACCAAGAAACTTCGCAGTTCCTCTAATTGTATCATGAACCTTAAATCCAAGGTCTACAAAAAATACAAATCCCTCAAATAAGAATCCAACAAGTGATGTGAAAATCTTTGCGATTGGATCTAATACCTTTCCAAATGTTTTAATGAGAGGAGGAATAATATCCTTAGTGCTATTGAAGATCGCTCCAAGAAATGTGTATAGGAAAAATCTGTAAATGGCATCAATAATATTACCACCCACAACCTTTCTAAGAAGTTTGGGCCCGTTGAATTTACTCTCAGCCTTATCTGCTTCTAATTCTGCTTCTTTATTCTGCCGGTCTGCAGACACCAGAAGTTTTCTCTCTCGCTCCGCACGTCTCGCTTTAAAGGTCTCAGAAGACATTAATAAATTGGAAATATTTCCTACAAGACCTTCTACTCTGTTTACTTCTTTTACATGAACTTCATCAATATCATCTTTATCAGTATCAGAATTATCTCTTTGCGTTGGAGATAGAGATTTTGTAATTGGAGTATATTTCTTCGGATCAAAAGTTGTAGTCCTCTTTACAATTCCAGCAGTTTTGTTTGCTTGAGGTAATAGCTTTGATACATCTATTTTTGCCATTTGTTATTACCCCACAATTCCGTAGATTTCACAAAGTCTACTTCTTTCTGGTATTCCAGAACCAGCAGCTGCAGAGAATATGGGCACCTCAGAACCAGTAGTATCCATCGCTTCCATTTGTCCAAGTGGTCCAGACATAGCGGATTGTCTAATCGCTGGAAGTGACATGTTGTTTTCTGAATTCTTTACCGGTGGTCCGGGCACATTTCTATTTACCTGATTACTAATTTGTGCCAAATTTGAACGGCGACCATCTTTTGCCGGAGCAGAATGTGGATCAAACTGAGCGACCAAATTATCAACAGCATCAAGACCACCATGCTCAACAAATCTCTTAGTAAAGATATAATGATTTTCTCCTGGTTGAAGGGCAACCAATTGCCTATCTGCGGTTGCTCCAGGAATATTCATACCTGTATTTTCGGTGATCATAGAACCACCGTGCTGCTTTCCTACCCATCCACGTGGATCATACCAGGATCTTTGTGGTGCAGCTGCTGGTTTGGGAGCAGCTGCAGCAGGTTTGGCAGCAGGTCTGGCAGCAGGAGTGGCAGGTCTATTCAATAACCTTTGGACCCAATTTCTCTTTGGTGCTTGTGGTTGTGTTGGCACAATACTTGGGGGTTTATTGAAATCTACATTATGAGTTTTGATTCCCTGAAGATTTTTTTGTGTCACATCTAATCCATGATGCCCACCATTAATGGAATAAACAAAATCTTTGAGATTTCCACTAGATGCCATCTGTGCCAGATTCGCACCTGGGAACAATTGTTGACGATTCTCCAGATATGAGAGAACTGAAAGTGCTTGAACCTTGGGATCCTTTTCAATCAATCCAGGATTTTTTACAACATCATATCCCTTGTATCCATTTCTCTGTAACCACTTATTAAACATCTCATAATTTGCTCTTCCAGTGAGTTGAACCGGACCCCTTCCGATAAAATTATATCCATCGGCATCGCCCTTATTTCCTAATACAGGATTGCTTCCATAACCGCGAATTTTATTGAAATAGTTCCAACCTGGCTTACCTTTTGGATCTGATGGGGATACATCAGCAATTTCTCTAGTTTTGGTAAAATTGTGGCTTTCCTGCATCATTCGTGCAGTGAGCATTTGCATAAACTCTTTAGTTCCCCATCCTCGTTCCTTCCATCTTCCGCTTTGTAATGCCTGGAAAAGAATCGGTAGTGATTGCTTATATATTGGGTTAATATTTTTCGCATCCGCCCCGCCAACAACAGCACCCAATTGAGCAGGCGCAACTCTTCCTCCGCCAGCATATCCTCGCGCTTTGGGTTTAGCAGTGGATCCCTTAGATGTTGGTTTTGGTGCCGAAGATTTTCCTCCTAAACCATGTTTCGTAAAAGAGTTCTTTACAAAGTCATTCCATACATTATTATAGTCACCTACCTTATTTTCTGCTTTTTGCTGAGGTTTTTGTGTAAAGATGTCCTTAAATCTACCAGCCTTTATAAGTTCACCATAATACTTCCAAAGATTAATTGGATTTGCTGATCCCGAAGGTTGTGAACCAGTTGATCCAATTTTTCCTGAACCAATTATACCACCCTGAGAGAACCTCTGAGTCTGAGACCTAATTCCACCAAGAGGATCTTGAGCAGAAACTGGTCTAAGTTGACCGGCAACATCTGTTCCTCCACCACCAACTACAAACTTTGCAGGATCTACCCCAGTCTCATTAGCAAGTTTTTGTTGCTGCTCTTCATTAAGAACCAATTCACCTTTTGCCAATACGGCACTACCGCCACCCTCTACTGGTAGTAATTGCGTATCTTCTCCAGCCCCAGTTACAGGAGTTCCTGTATCACCACCAACAAATCCACTAAAGATGCGGCCGCCGCCAGCATATCTCTTAGTTTCTCCGGTTCTAAGACGATGAATTTGTTCATCAATCTCTGCTTTTTTGCCCCATGGATCAAATAAACCAACCTTTGACCTTTCTGCTTGTAGTTGCTTTATCTTATCTTCTTTTGATCCTGGAGCACTTTCAGTTTTTCTTTCTTGAGCATCAACTGTTCCTGGCATTAGAGCAGGAATGGCAGCACCAGCCATAAAAAGACCAGCAGCTGCTGCAACTTTTCCGCGACCAGTTAATCTACCACCAGCAGTAAGTTTTAAGTTCCTTAGTGCCGATAGTAGCATAGGCATGATCTTCGCCATACCCTTGGCAAAGAAACCTACTAATCTAATGGTGTTGCGGACAAATCCCCCAAAGGGAGTCATGAATAGCAAGAATGCTGCCAATAAAGCTGGCCAGAATGTCTTAAGCAAACGCCCAAGAACCTCAACTTTCTTGGCATTCTTTGGATCACTTATCCACTTCATTAGTGAATTGAATGCAGCACCAAGGAAAGTGTATTTAATAAAATTCCAAATTCTTTCCAGGGGCCCTTTAATGGGAGCAATTAATTGTTCCTGTAATTTCTTTAATTCCTTTGCTCTTTTCTTCTCTAATTTTTCTTCTTCCTTTGATCTTTTTGATCTTACCTTTTCCCGTCTATTCTTTTCTTCTTCCTTCTTTTCCGATTTTGATTGATTCTTTAGAGTGTTGAGGATATTTTGTAGAGATTCCCCAATATTTTTTAAAGAGTCTACGAATTGGGTGCTCCTATCGGCACTCTTCTTTCCTTCTTTATCGTCCACTGGTCTAACACCCGACGCTGCAGATCCTGTTCCGCGTGGACCTGCGCCAGGTTGACCAAATAATAGTTTAGCAGTCTTATTTACTCCAGAACCAGTTGCCCCAGAAGCAGCAGATTTCTTAAACGCATCTGCACCAATCTTCTTCTTTTTAATTGTAAATCTACCAACCTTTCCTTTAATTCTCTTCAATTCTTCAGTAAGAAGTTCAGCCTCTTCAGAAGGCATCGCCTTTCCTTTACTGGTGAGAATCTGGTTCTCAATTAATTTTTGCTTTAGCAGAGTCTTGTATGTATCATAGTCAATATCAAAAGTATCCTCCAACCCAAGGAGTCGGAGGATAATATCGTTAATATCTTCTTCTGATATTGAATCAGTCTGTTTAGTGCCAGTATAAAGGGAAAGTTTTCCCAAAGAATCAACGGGCATTTTTCTGAGCCTCTGCTTTTAATCGTTCTTCTTCAAGATGATTCTTCAACATACCCACATAGACATCTCTCTCCCAAGGAATCATATTTTCTATCTCTGTTAATGAATATTTATGATACTGCATTAAGGAGAAATTTAATACGAAATAGTTTTCAAGATCCATGTGGGACATGGCTAGGCGAAAAAACTTGATAGTCCCTCTAGAACAACCTCACTCTCAACCCCAGTGCTTGGATTCTTAACTGTCACAGTGTGTGATAGTTTGGGCATCGTTTCAAAGAATTTTTCAATCTGCTTGAATTGAGTTGTATTCATTTGATCAAGGAAATCACTAAGTTCCTTTTTGGTTACATCGGCAGCAACCCAAACTTCATCTTCATTATAGATCTTATCAATACATGATGCAATCAAATCAAACGATTGCTCCATGTTATTGTCGGATTCGAGATCAAAATTACTCTTCACGAATTGATCTAATGATGGATACTTCATCTCCATCATTAAAGAATCATCAAGCTTAATTTTGTTATTGTGCTCGGGATTCTTCTGGACATGAATATCATCAACACTAATCTTAGTGAGAACAGTGGTGCTGTCATCATCGGGACAGATAATATTGACTTCAATCTCTTCCCCAACAGACTTTCCCCTAATGTTTAGGAAGATGTATTCAATGTCAAATGTGGGAAGAGTTTCCACTTTAACGCCTTTTGTTTCAATACAATTTTTAATTACGTTCTTAATTGCTGTGGAAATTTGTTTGGTGTCCTGACTTTCTAGTGCCAAAACAAGAAGTTTTTCTTCCCTAACCAAAAAGGGTCTATACTCTATCTTTTTTCCTGTTGATGGCAGTTCCAATTCATAAGTCGGAGTAGAAATCTTTGGTAACGGCATAATCTCTCAAAAAGTTCAGATGCTTTATTTATCACCCCAATAGACCCTGTGATCTGCCAAGTTGATCTCTTGTTCCATATTGATCAAGTGCTGGATTGCCAATTGCTCTACCATTTCTTTGAGTATCACCATTCAAGAAATCATTATATACTGCACCATTAACGGGTCTATTATTTGGATTTTGGGGACTTGGCGAATTGGCATTCTGATTTACTGGAGTTTGTGCTGGATTTCCAGCAAATCGTGGGTTATTATTTCCACTTCCATATCCCAATCTTTCAACAATAAATCTGTTATATGTAAATGATACTGTACACATCATCAATTCCGATGTAGTATACTTGACAGGCATGGTAATCATTTCAACTGGATATGCTTGCAGAAATGTATATGCAAGATATGTTCCTTGCATTTCACGTTCAAACTTATTGATATAAATTTCCGGAGATCTGTATCGATCAGAATATCTTACTCGATAGAAACGATTCTTATCTTTTCTTTGATCGTCATCATTCATAGCATATTGAATCCACTTCTCAAAAAACCAAATTACACTATATGATCCCTGTGTAGACCCACCAAGATCAACATAGAATGTAAAGGTTGCTCTTTCATCATGCTGCCTGCGATAACCAAGTCTTTCTGTGACACCGGTATAATCATCATTCAATTCTGCAGTCATGATTGCAGAACCAGGAAGAGCCGCCTCATGGCATGACAAAGAAAGATGCTCGGCATCATAGAACTGACGTAGATCCGGTGGCGGTTCCAACCATGCCTGAAAGTGTGACGTTAGGGATGGTTGAAGCAGGAGAGACTTAATCTGAGAGTTAGTCTTAATTACCGGTTTTGGTGCGGGCATTTATAAATAAAGCTTACTCTTATATATTATGTATGCCCAAAGATTCCAAGTATTATCAGGGAAGATTTCACCCCCAAAACCCAGAGAAATATATTGGAGATCCTTCAAACATAATTTATAGGAGCAGTTGGGAACTAAAATTCATGAAGTGGTGTGATAGAACATCTGCGGTTCTTAGGTATGGATCTGAAGAGTTCTCAATTCCATATTGGAATCCAGTGAAAGAAAAAGTATGTAGATATTATCCAGACTTTCTAATTGAAGTGCTAGAAAATGATGGAAAAAAACACAAGTATCTGATTGAAGTTAAACCCAAAAAGTCAACACTGCCGCCGAAACAAAGATCTAGGACAACAAAATCATACATTACAGAAGTTCAGACTTATGCAGTAAATCAATCGAAGTGGCAAGCAGCAAAAGAATTTTGTAAGGATAATAGGATTGAATTTAAGATCATAACCGAAGAAGAATTGGGACTGAAGGGATGAGTAGAATACAAGAACTCAATAAAAAAATATCGGGGCAAATGGATCCAGACTCTCTTATGATGAGTATTCTGGAAGTTTTTACAGAATCTGTATTAATACCTGAAGTTGGTGGATACTATACATTTGTTTATTATCCAAAAACAAGTAACTTTGAATACGATGCTCATCCACTCGTTGCTGTCACCTCAATTGAAAAATGGGGATTCCGGGCGATTAACTTTCACTGGGGAATGGCAAGACAATATACCTGGATTGAAGTGATTGGAAAACTTCACATAGTATATCCGGAGGAAATCTCAGAATTACGAAAAATACCGTTCGCTAAATTCTCTCATAAATAAATACAAACCATTATCTCATAATGCCAGAAGCAACGTCTCCAGAACAAGCAGGATCTGTATCATCAGCTCCTATTGCATCACCTGATACTAGCGATTCTTTTGGCGGTGCATTCCTAACCTATCCTATCAACATGGATCCCGAACAGGATCGGGTTTCTTTTACCGTTTGGGAGTTGGCCAAGGCTCTTGGCACAGCAGCGTCTGGTGGTCTGCAAGTTGGTGATGTGAAATATAGAAGAATTGGTCCCACTGCGTATCTTCCCGTTCAAGCACCAATTACAGATAGTAACTCGGTTCAGTGGGAAGCAAAGTCATTAAACGAACTTCAGAGAAGACTTGTCAATTCATCTCTGGACTTCATGGACACTAAGAGTTTTGATAATCTTGGTCAGAATCTTGGTGGACTTGCCAAAGACGTTCTTCAGGATCCAAAACTCGCAAACCTCTACATGGCAGAGCAAGCTGCTGGTGTCGGAGAAGGTCTTCTTTCTAGGGCAACTGGACAGATCATCAACCCAAACCTTGAGTTGCTTTTCCAAGGACCAACACTTAGGGACTTCCAGTTCACTTTCAAAATGACCGCAAGGAATGAAAGAGAGGGTAAATCAGTAAAAAGAATCATTCGATTCTTCAAAGAAAATATGGCAGTAAGACTTACTCCAGGTAGATTATTTCTTAAAGCGCCATATGTCTTTGAAATTAAGTACCTAAAGGGAACTTCTCAAACACACCCATCAATTAACCTGATTAAGAAGTGCTGTGCCCTAAAGAATTGTGCAGTTGATTACACTCCCCTAGGTTCATACATGACATATGATGATGCTGACGCAACCATGGCGCAGTATTCTATGCAACTACAATTCACAGAGATTGAACCAATCTACGATGTAGATTATCAAAGAGAATCAGATCATCCAATCGGTTACTAATCATGTCATCATATTCATATTTTAAATATCTTCCCAATTTTGAATACGTTAGTAGGGATAACGAGCGCAAAAATATTTCTGACTTTACAGAAGTAAAGAATATATTTAAGCGCGGAAAAATACGTGAAGACATTCTTGACAACCTAGCGTTTTTCACAAAGTATCAGATTGTTGGTGACGAACGCCCAGATAATGTTGCTTATAAAACATATAAAGATTCGAATCTTGATTGGGTAGTTCTTCTTTCCAATAATATTGTGAATGTCCACTCAGAATGGCCAGTTAAGCAGACCGTATTTGACCGTATCATGCTTGAAAAATATGGATCGTATGAGAATCTCTATAATGGAATTCATCATTATGAAACGACAGAGATTCGTAATACCGCAGGAGTTGTGATCATGAATGCGGGACTTAAAGTTCCTGAAGATTTCTCTATTACTTATTTTGATCCAGGGCGCGGTGAAGAAATGATTTCCGATGGTGTTGCTAGACCAGTAACATACTATGAGTGGGAATCAAAAAAAGAAAATGAAAAAAGAAGCATTAATCTCCTCAAACCAAAGTATCTGGGTCTTGTATTAGATGATATTGAGAGATTGATGCCATATAAAAAAGGTTCTACTCAATATGTAAGTAGAACCCTTAAGAGAGGCGATAATATTAGACTATTTGAGTGATCACATATCAACTAGTCGTTGAAAGTAAGACATTGCATCATCGTCGTCCTCATCACCCCCAGAGGAACTTTCTACGCGACTGGATGACAGACTGTTAAGTTGATCACGCAGATTGTCTGGAAGTTCAGGAGAACGCTCTTCAAGAGTCTCCTCATCCATAACCTCAGGATCTTCTCTGCGAGCAGACTGTTTTTGTCCGATCACATACTTCAGACGCTTTTCAAGATCTTGATATGACTTGAATTGATCTGCAGCAACAAGGGGTTGCAGAAGGTGCTGCTTCTCCCAGATTGCTTCCAGCGCATCATCATCCTCCATAAGAGGTTTAGAAGCAGCGAATTCGGACTTATCATAGTTCCAGTAACCATCCTTCTTGACCAACTTCAGTTTGAAATTGGCACCGGTCCAAAAGTCAAATGGATTGATAGGAGTCTCATCTTCAAATTCTGGTTGCATAGCATTCAGAATCTTGTCAAAGATTTTCTTACCAAACTTGAACAGGAATACACGACCCTCATTTTCAGGATGTGCAGGATCGCGAACAACATAGATGTTTGCGTAGTAGGACAGTTTGCGCTTTTGCCTGCGCACAGTTTCCTTGTCCTTTTCATTACCACTATTCCACAGAGTGCGATTATACTCTGAGACGGGATCTTTCTGACCAAGAGTTGTCAGAGAATTCTCAATATACCATCCACCAGGACCTTGGAAGGCATGAGAGAACATTTGAACCCAAGGAAGATCTTCTCCTTTGGGCGCGGGAAGAAAGCGAATTACGGCAGATCCGACGCCACTCTTATCCATTTCGGGTTTCCAGAAGCGGTCATCAACTCCAGATCCACCACCACTATTCAGTTTTTCTACTTGTTTGACTAGTTTATCAGTCAAAGAACCCAGTGTAGATTGCTTTTTGAGATCAGCAAAAGACATGTGTATGCTCCGTATGTTTTGTATTTGGCACTTGTGACAACTTTATCCTAGTATTGAGCGGAAGGGATGTCAAGCCCATTTTAATATTTAGTCGTCTGCCATCCGACCTTTATGATTCTATTATGGCAGGTCCGAACCGGTCCTGTCAATTCTTTCGCGCATTGACTGCAGAACTGCTGCTATATTCTTTAATACAATCCCAACATCAGAATTTATGGGAAGACCCATCATTTTTGCAGATTCCGTAATGCGATTTTTCATTTCCTTTGCTTTTGGATCATCTGACAATTTCAATCGCGTATAAAGAACCTGTTGCTTTTGTAGCAGAAGATCTAATAAATCAACGTGCTCAAGTTTTTCCTCCCTAGTCATAGAAGAAAACTTGAACACATTGGAATAAATCCTTTCCTGTAAGTCGGAGATCTCCGCAAGTTCCGACCTCACAATATCAGAGTCAAAGAAACCCATATCAATCTCCAAGTAATATACTTTTTAAATTTTTTCTGTAAGGGAAGATGTTAATATTTAGAAAGTCATTATATTTTCTAAGTTTTAGGGATACTAATGTCCACACTGGATCATTTAACTTTTTATCAAATTGCTTTCCAATCTCAAATATTCGATTATAAATCACCAAAGTTTCAATACTAATCTCTCCATTAAGAAATGACTTAAGAACAATTGGGTGCCCTTTAGAGCAATCAAACGCATCATCAAGAGTGTGGTCTTTAAATAATTTTTCAGTCTCTTCTTTAAACAAATATGTCAAAGATTGAGTTCTTTTTTTCCATTCGGAATATGTTTTGTCACCGCTACGAATAATCTCACCGATCCATAGAGTGTCTGGATTATCCTTAGATACAAAATTAGATACGAAAAAGTCTACAATTTCTTTATCTGTTTTGTTTCTGGATAATTTTTCGAACCAAAATCTATCCTTGCGATTGTAGAAGGATTGTAATGATGCTCGACTTTTACCACAATATTTGTGGTAGTCATACTTTTCTTTTGTGAAGTGATTTTTTAGTGCAAGATAAGTTTTATAACAATCAAAGGGTGTCATTCACAACATCATATCGGAAGTTTGGCATGAGAAGTTCTCTTCAGGAAATTCAATTCCATCGCCTCATATTTAATCTTTTCTTTCAGGGGTTTTGAAATCAACTTAGGGATTGATTCTAAGTCAAGAGAGTTTACCTCACAAAAATATATGATCGCATCGATATAACTCATATCAATATTATCCCTGACCAAAATCTCAATTTCTTGAGCAAATTTTGATGAGCAGAAAAACTTCTTTTCAAGTGCTTCTTTTAGATCTTCTTCCATGTACCCTAGGACTGTTACGTGCAATTTGATACCTATATGACTCACTCAAGTTTAACATATAATGCCGCGTCCGTCAAGCGTATTGTTCAGATGCTGTTTCGACAAAATTCTTAATGTATTGAACTAACATTTTCAAATATTTTTTCTTGTCATATTCTTCGTAAACAGCGACTTCGCCGTTTTCACATGCCATGATGATCACAAACTTTTTGACGGAAATGCCAGTCATTTCATGCAACATACATGCATATGCGCAACACTGGACAAAATAATGCTCGATCCACTCACGTGGTTTTGGTTTTTTGGACGTTTTGAAATCTATAATCGCTAGTTCGCCATCAAATTCAGCAATACAATCGACGGTTCCAGCTACACCAAGATATGTGCTATAGAGTGCTCCCTCAAGAGCACGTATATTATTTATACGTTTCAGTGTGGGCACAGACATCTGAAACAGCATTTCTGAGATTGGAAGAATATTAGAAGGGCAGTCGAGGTTCTTCAAATACATCTCTACCAGAGTATGCATATCAGTTCCCCGACTTGTCGCCAGTCTTGTGATTTTATCTGCCTCTGCATCACCAACCCGCCTTCTCCACGAAGCAAATGTTTCGCGATTGAAATGACTGATTACTGATGTGATGGAGACTAGTCTCCGAAGCACATTTTCTGTGTCGGAGACTTTATAATAACGAATGCCATCTATAGTCTCCCTTTCAATCGAAGGGAGATTCAACTCAACATGATTAAAAGTCATCAAAGTCCCAATTCAGTTTTTGCAATAATATACTCTTTACAGATGCCAGATCTTACAATATCATCAATGCCAAATTCAACCAATGCCATAGAAGGCATAGTGCGAAGAATTCTCATGAAATCAATGATGCCATTCTTCTCATTGGTCTTGATGAGATCTGATTGTGAAGCATCTCCACAGAACATGATTTTACTATTTTCGCCAACGCGAGTAATAATAGAATCCAGTTCATGAAAGTTCAAATTCTGAAACTCATCCACGATGATGATGGAATTATCCAGAGTAGTTCCACGAATAAAAGAAGTGCTCCAAAAACTAATCGTTCCCTGCGTCTTCAGATTTCCATACAGCATTTCGAAGTCAGCATCGCTGGGCATTTGGAACATGTATTTTACCATGTTCTTATATGGAATTTGATAGAGAGAAGATTTGTCTTCATGATCACCCGGAAGGAATCCAATCTCTCTTGTTGCGACAAGAGATCTTACTAGGTAGATTTTTTCATATGGTGTCTTTTCATCTAAGACATCCTGAATTGCATTATAGAGAGTGATAAAAGTTTTACCCGTGCCCGCTACTCCGTATGCAACTACATGCTTTCCTGCATCATAAGCATCAAACAATTTTTCCTGATTGTCTGTTAGAGGTTCAATTTCTAAAAGTAGATCTAAGTTGATTGGTTTCTTTCTCTTCAATTGTTTTGCTGTCATACCAACACCAATTGGTTGCTGTGATGTAGACTTTCTTTTTCTTGCCATTATTTTAACTTAGAAGGGTTTTACTCTGGATCCTGGCATTTTTGATGCCCGGTGAAGCACATCATTCCAACCCGGATGTTTTTGGATTAGTTTATTTTGCCAGTCGCCTACCTCCCCGACGCCAGCAACCCCAGCGGACCAATCCTTATCCCAATCCGGATTTTCCTTTCGCCAATTTTCATAGTCACTTAAAGACATAGTAAGTTCTTGCGTCTCACCTGTCTTCAAATTCTTTACAGGATATATCGGCATAATTAAGAATTATATGTTACGTTTATTTATTCAAATGTATCAAGATATATGGATGTAGATTCTTCTGCCAAATAATCTGAGATATCAGCAGGTTCTAAATCCGGATTTGAGCGAAATAACTTTTGAACCTCTTCTTCCGTTGCAAGAATTTTAAATGTATGACCAGTTAGATTGTCTTTGAAGAAGTATGATTTCATACCAGTAATTTCATCAGTAATTGATTTGATCATGGAGACAGTCTTGCTTTATGTAAACGTTTTGTTTCATAGTAACTAAACACTTCCGGAACCCAATCCTTAATCACAGGAACCATGCACTCACATAATGCCTGAATTTCCAATTGTGCATCCAGTTTAGCACGAAGATCCAGGAAGTGAAGTGCTGCTCTCAGAGAGAATGAGACTACAAAGTTCTGGCGAATGTTCTGTGGTAGATAATCCCTCAGGTGCTCCTCTGCCATACCCCTCTCATAACCGTCTGAGTAGTGCGCAGATGCTTCTACACAGCGACATAACTCACATTGGTAGTCCTTGTGTGTCCACTCGTATTTGTGCCCCTTACGGTCCAAATAGAGACCAGGAGGGCGAACATAAAATACCTCTTCTGGTTTGAGTTCTCCTTTAGCAACTTTCATAACACGACGACCAGTATATCTTTGAGATTGAACATCAAAGGATACACCAACTCGGTGAGTTCGTGCTTGCATTGGAACATTGTGAACGAACCCATAGCAATCAAAAGTAATTGCTGGGTGCTCCAGAGGTCCCCAGTGACCGCGATCATTTGCTAGAAGTTGCTCAATGACCCACTCACCCGATTTAGTTTCATTTGGAGGTTTCTTGGTATGAATGGGGTCCTCACTGTAATCATTCTTACCTGCCTGCCAAATTACTGTTTGCGGAAGAGGCGTTTTCTGAAGGGCAACAACGCCCATATGTCCATCAAGTTCAACAAGGTCCTTTGCTTTTACTGGCTTCATTCTACTCCCTCAGTCGTTAAATACTTCATCATAGTCATCTGGATAATATACGCAAGATTCGTTCTGATATAGTGAGGCAAAAGTTAGACCCTCTTCAGGTTCGGAGTCATCTTCAATACCACCAAGTTCCTTTTCCAAACAAGAAATCAGAACGTTCATATTCTTGCATATGAGACGTATCCTTTCTAATTTATCAGCGTTCATGGTCCTCCAGAAACTACTATCAGTATACACAAAAAAATAGGGGGTGTCAAGACCCCCAGAAAATTTATTTGGTTTGCATTGCTCTGATTAGTTGAGCATCCTTCAGTTTCTTATCTTTATTAATTTTGTTGCGGATAATAAGAAGTGGAACTAGAGAATTTGTAATCATTTTTTACCTCTTACGTTGGGACAAATTTTGCATACAAAGAATGAGATTGAGCATATAAACACAACCTGCAATAGTGTAATACCACCGATTACCTGTAGTGCGTTTGCCATTAGAACATACCTTTGTAAATTTTCTTTTTAGTATCCTCAGTCATAGTTTGAATGGGATAATAATGCTGTCCACGATATGAATGATCTTTTGCATCAACATTCCGATGCCATTCCACAAATTCCTTCTTGGGTGTTTCAGTGTCATACCAAACACCACGATAACAAGCTCTTGCCATTTTGGTTACTCCTATGCTCTAAACAAAAGAGCGTTCCTTCAGGCGGCATACTTCCGTTACTATCATTTAAGCATCATTCCAGAGTCTCCACTCGCACCATTTTGGTGAGAGATCTTTAATCTCTCTAAACAATTCCCTTTCAATTCTTGGCGGATAATCCTTGCCATATATTCTAATCATTAGAATATTTGCCTGGGAACATGAGAGCACTAGTGGAAGAGCTATTTCGAACATGATAGTAATGAACGTCTACGTTCCTTCTGTCTCCTTACTTCCGTTTACTCCGTAGAGTAAATGAACGATTGCAAATATATTTATGTCGAAATCCTGATTTTTAGTAGCAATTTATACAAAATAGTATCAATCTTATACCAAATCCCATTAAGTTATCTTTCGATGTAACTCATATTGTGATTTTCAGATTTCAACTGAATACAAATTATATCACATCCGACCTTAGGATTCGCATCTCCGCATGTAAAAATGTCAACAGCTGCTTCACCAGTTTCCGGCCAAGTGTGAATTGAAATGTGACTTTCTTCCAAAAGAGTTAATACAGTTACACCCTGTGGATCAAATTTTTTGAAGATTGTCTGGACTACCGTTGCCCCACTCGCAGATGCTGCGTTCTCCAGTAAATCAATAAGAAACCTTTCATCGTTTAAAAGATGAAAGGGGCAATCATAGAGATTTAATAGGTAATGTTTTCCCAACATTGTCAGACATCCGGATCATAATACTTATCTAATAGATCTGATACCATAGTTTCAGTTCCATCCATCTTCTTTACATCATATATGCTAGATCGCATATATCTCTTGACCTTTTTATAACTTCGAAGAAGTTTTCCAACTTCATCCGTATGAATAATAACATTTGGGTCTTTTGCACCAAACCCACCACTTCCTTCAGTCATTTTTTCTTACCTTTAATCTTAGGAGCACATCCCCAGGTCTTTGGATTGGATCTTCCATACCCAAAATCAATTTTTCGAACTGCTCCGGGTCCATATTTATCGTAATAATAATCAAACAAGTTCACTCTTTTATGTGCGCGAGTTAAATCAATATACTCCACACCATCAACTACATACCAAATTAAATATGCATCATTTGGATATGACGTATCCTTTGCCCGTTCTAACGTAGTTTTCTCTAGGAGAACCTGACAACTATAATCCTTTGGATTTAATTCATTCATAATAATTTAAATTAGATCAAGAGCGATTTCCCCATTGAATATCCAAATATGCTTCCTTCACAACCTCAAATGGAATATTATATTTGTCGGTGAGTTTCTTATCCTTTACCAAACAAACAACCTCTGCTTCCCTAGGATGAAGTGCCTCAACAATACTGATGAACATAGTCTCTCTGCGAATCTGAGAGAGTGTATTGTTTCCACCCCTCACAAAATTGTAGAGATGGACATATTCATTGCGCAATGAAGTTCTCCCATCACCCTTCAAATCCTGTGACTGAGCATCTCTTATGTCCAATCCCCTGGACACATTCTCACTAAGCGTTCCAGAATTAACTGTTTGTTTAGTAATGTCAGAATAAGGAACCGGTCCATCTGGAAGCATGGAAACCACACTTGGATCAAAATTCCAAATAAAAAGAGACTTTAAAGATGGATGCTCATACTTGCGCAGAACTTCCACCTTTAAAGCTTTACTTCTTTGCTTTGACGCCAGTTCCAGAACCTCAAATACAAATGGATTTATCGGCAGGTCTAGCGATACTGGTTTTCTAGTCGTTCTCTTCTTCGTCGTAGTTGTAGTCATAATCGTCTGTATTTTCAAATCGGATTGCTATAATTTCATCTGGGATTAAATTTCCATCACTATCAAACATTTCTGGATGAGTTACTGGCAAAGATGATAAGTACGCCTTTTCGTAGAAATGTTGCTTTGTCAACCATCCTACTACACCTCCAACGAAAAAGAACATTATTGAAATTAAAGTTGTAATGGTCAGAGTTAGTGCTAACATGACTTCCCCCAGAGAGTTATCGTTTTCTAGTGTCAAATGAAAATTCAAAATGGAAATGGAACTCCCGGTAAAAGAGAGAGACCATTTTGCCAAACTTTATGTGAAAAGTTTTTGGTTGATCTTGCTGGTCCCTCCCTTTCTTTTTTCTTAGCATGAACTCAAAACCACGATCAATATCATGATTTTGTTCTCTTTTATTTATTCCAGATTTATTGTGTTTTTCAATAGACATTAAAGTACATTATTTTCGCGTAGGTATTTAATTGTTTGGTGACATCCACCTAAAGATTGAGTATCGTTCAAAACAACCTGAGGGAATGTAGCATCTTCACCAAAAACTTCAACAAATTGATTATAAGTGAACGCTCCACTCTCCAATGTATATGCAACGTAGTCTATTTCAGCAAGATTAAAGATTGTTTTAATCTTGTCACAATATACACAACCATCCTTAGCATAAACTGTGAACCTCATGATGCATTATTTCTCCTTTGTCGGTAAGTATATAAATTTGATGGTCTTGGTGGTCTGGTCCACTCTTCTATTTTTTCCATTCTCTCATATGAGAAAAATTCTTGACTTCCATACCACTCTCTCCAGGGGGTATGTCCCTTATCAGAATTGCATTTTCTGCAACTACAAAGAACATTATGTGTATAATCAACACCTCCTTTGGCAAGAGGAATGATATGGTCAAGTGTTAATTCATCATTAGATCCACAATACGCACATTCATGATTCCATTTTTCTTTTATCTCATTCCTCCACATTCTTTTAGCTTCTGCTGAAGAACATGCTTGGAGATTGAACAAATAATCCCCGGAAGAGTTATAGAGTGGCATATGTTTATTGTTGTTGTGAATTTGTCCGAATGACAGGACTTCTACTCTTATTCTTAATTACAATAAATGCGTCATTTTGATATACTGTGGATCCATATGATCGATGCCATTTTGAATTTGCAGTATCGCTTGCGGATAAACCACTTGAAGCACATCCACCAATCTGAATGTCTATTTCGTCATTCTCGGACCAATTTAATTCATTCACAAAGTATTCAATTTTCTCTAAAAGTTCCTTATTCATATTACCTAAGGGACTACCAGTAGTATAGCATGAGAACGTTCTGCTGTCAAATTTGAGGGTTGCGCATGTTTTATTTATTGTAAAAATTACGGCAAATCTCTGGCATTTGTGGTTGGATATGTCCTAGCAATCCCAGCATTTACACTTGCCCAGATAATTTTTATTGCTCCGGATGCTCCAGTGCCACCATTACCATTATCCATACCTCCTCCACCCCCGCCATAAAGCCCACCATTTCTCACAGAT
>Ga0129333_10000104_pt1 | contig 53807 bp, 36 predicted proteins | sample CPB6_08_DNA_FD_94474 | JGI IMG/M metagenome (GOLD analysis project Ga0129333, IMG submission 94474) | Freshwater to marine salinity gradient microbial communities from Chesapeake Bay, USA - CPBay_Sum_0.6_0.8_DNA | ecosystem: Environmental > Aquatic > Marine > Coastal | place: USA: Chesapeake... | reverse complement strand
TTCATTCTAGACTCCGTTAATCTAATATTTATAAACGAACTACGTTCGTTGTCTTCTTCGTCTACGAGACTCGAAGCTTTTTCTCGAGATATATTATCCAGATACAACGGTCACACTTTGCCCAGACAGGGCAAAGTTCGATCTACATTATCCGAGTACCTAGATCACACAGCGTTAGGGTGTTTAGCAGAGGCGGTTGTCCGGTACCTCCATCCCAGTCTTTATCACAACGGCGGCTCAAGGGGCATACGCGGTCATACCCAATGAACGTGCTCTATCACTAGAGCGTCTTTTTAGCTTTCTTTGTCTTCAAACAACCAAATCACAGCATTTAAGTGATCCTCATCCTAGCAGGGTAGTGGTTGAGTTCTCGTTACGGCGACGAGATTCCATCCCTGCGACACAGAGTCCAGGTATAGGGCACATGAAGTTAGCCTGTGCGAGCCTTAAACCGTTTTTTGAGCCTTGATGGATTTTAAAATATGTGAGCCATGGACACGAACAGATATCTGGCCGTTATAATATTCGTCTGATTCTAATACTTTTCTTGTGAATTGTTCTTGTGCTTCTTTATAGCTGCATTCTGCCTTAGATTTACAAAAATATAATATTTGCCTGTGAAATTTATCGGTGCCTAATTGTGCTACATCTTTTGTGAGTTGATCGTTCGAGCCATAATAAGTCTGCCAATCTGAATTTATTTTTGATTTGATTCGTTTCTTTTTCTTTGTGCCGTTTTTTAATTTTACTATTTTATATGTGGTCTTTGAAAATTTGCCTAATTTTTTGCCTATGTATTTTTTGTCATTGATTAGATTGGTGATAAGATAAACAAATCCTACACAATCGTCCGGAAGTTCGTCAACGGGTTTATCATCATAGTACCATGTCATATTTTATTATTAGGGTTTCTATAATGATTCTTATTGAGCTTTTGTTTCTTCCACCAATTTGGATCTTTTTTATTGATAGCTACCTGTATGTGATAATTTTTTTTATTTTCTAATTGAGCTTTGATTATAGATTTTCTCATGTCTTCTAAAAGCCATTTGATTCTTTTCAATGTACTTTTTACTTTTTCTGCACTAGGTGTACCTCGATTCAGTGTATAGTTTCTATGATCATTACATAATTCAACAAATTTTTCCAACAGAGGATCATAACATGTTAGGTAATTATTATATTCAACTAACGATATAGTCGAGGTCGTTACTGTAGCTGGTGAATCCATTTTCTTTTATTACTCTTAGTACACTGTTTACTCTGCCTACTAGTTCATCTTTGTGGCTTATTAAGTATATATTCTTATTTCTCTCCCTGGCCATCTTTTTTAGGACAGCTAGTCCTGCTTCTACACCAGCAGAATCCATTCCTGAGTCTATAAGTTCATCTATAAACAATAAATTGATAGACTGATATAGACTTTCCCATACGTCACGGAAGGCAAAACTCAAGCTCAGTATCAGTCTATTTCGCTCTCCCCTGCTGAGATTGTCAAAGTCTAGATCTTGTCCTAGCTGTGTGATTTCTACATTGAGATCGTTTAAGAATATGACCTTATGTGGTAATCCCAACTTGTCAATATAGTAACTGAGACGCTTATTTAAGAACTTAAGATTTTGGTCAATAATTCGTTTACGAACAAAACTGTCCTTACTGGTCAGCAGTTTTAATAGAACTTCTTGATGTTCTTTAAGACGTGATAGCATATTTACTGCTTCCCAGTTTAACTCCTGTATGGCAGTATTGGTTAATTCATCTATTTGTTCTTGGTAGGGATTAGATTCTTCAGATTTTTGTATCAGTGTCTTTTCTAGATTTTCTAAATTATTTTTATGACCTAGAGCTTCTGCTTCGGTTTCGTAGAAGGTTCTAGGCTTTGCACCCTGCCGACCAATTTTTTCAATATCGTTAACCACTAGTCCATAATCTTTGATCACTTTTAGGGCATAGGTTTCAGCATCTTGTTTGTATTTTAGAGCTTCATCTAACATTTCTCGGTGTTGATGATCGTGAAGTTCGTGTCCACAGGCGTGACATTTATGATCTCGTAACTTTTCTACTTCTTCTAGATATTTTTTCACAGTCTTTTCTGCCTGCGCCACAGCAGTCTCTAATGTGGCCTGCTGCTTTCTAAGACTGGTTAATTTCTTATCATTTTCTACCCAGGTTTTTAATGCTGAATGCAATGCAAGTTCTGATTCAATGTCCACTGCTTCAAGATTAACAATGGCACGACCTAGACTTTCTAGTTCTTGATCATGCTTGTTATCCCAGGCAGAGCTTTTGATTTTGAGACTGTCTATGCTTTTTTGAACATTGTCGTTGGCAGTTTTAATAGATTCTATGCGTATGGTTTCTGCCTGTATCTGATCCTTGGTATTTTTGATTTCAAGTTTTAGACGTTCTGCTTTTTCACTTAACAGAGTAATACCTAATAGTTGTTCGATGATATCTCGCTGATCCGCAGCCTTCATGCTGAGAAAAGGTTCGGTATAGGTGTTTAGGGCCAATATGTGTTTAAACATATTATGACTCATGCCCATGATACTGTCGATATGCTTTTGTGTTTCTCTGCTGTCGCCCTGACTTTCGTCTTCTTCTAATTCAGTTTTTTGTTCTTTATCGTTGACAAATAGTCGTAGTATATTTGGTTTACGTCCTCGTTCGATTCTATAACGATTACCATGCTGGGCAAACTCAATTGTTACCAACATGTTTTTGCCGTTGATTTTATTAATTAAATTTTCTTTTCTAATGTTAGTCAGAGCCTGTCCAAAAATAGAATAACTAAGAGCATTGACAATTGTTGTTTTACCAGTTCCGTTACGACTTCCACTGTCGTCACCCCCTAGATCTAGATTAGATCCTAAAACCAAGGTAAGGTTTTCTTTGTGGAAATCGATGGCTTGAGTTTGATTACCCACGCTCATAAAATTTTTAACTGTGAGATTATGTAGAGTCAGCATTATAGATTTCTGTAGATGTCTAGTAGAATTTTAGCTTCGATATTTTCTGAATCAATGTTTAAGATCTGTTCGGTGACAATTTGATCTACACTTTCAAAAACAGCATTTTCTTTGTCTTCTAGACCCTGTTCTATGTTGTATTTTTCTTGTATGAGAGTAATTTCTCTAATGTCACTGTTTTCGTAGTATCTATCTTTGATAAAATTAGCTTCTTCGAAACTGACATCTACATCAAGATTTACACGAAGGTACATTTTTGATTTCAATATTTGATCTTCTTGATCTATGAGCTGACTGAGAGTCAGCGTTCTGTACTTAGGAGCGTCTGGCCAGTTTATAAATTTGGGACTTGATCCCCATTCTAGAATCATCATGCCTCGTTCGTCGTCCCATGAATCTGAATAATTATGAGAGAAAGCATTGCCTATGTACCAAATATTGTTTTGATTCTGCCGTTTGTGAAAATGTCCGCTGAATACATATTCTACATGACTCATGTCTTTGCCTTGTAGCTCACCATGATCGGGCATTTGAATCATGGCATTCATATAAAACAAGGGCAATTCAAAATGTCCGAATATATATCGGCTTCGGACAGATTTCATAGAACGCCATTCATCACCGATCAGCCACGGAACCAAGGTTACATCGTCTAGTGTTGTTACTTTTTCAATCACAGTAACACCTGGAATATGTCTACCAAAAATGCTGCTGTGAATACTGCGCTTGTCTTTGTAGAATAGATCGTGATTACCTGGAAACCAAAAGAACTGATCAAATGCTGCTCCTAGTTTTTCAAGACAGCGAATACTGACATCCAAGGTCATTAGATTAATACTGTTTCTATGATGATGCCAGTCACCGAGAAATATAGCAGTGTCACAGCCTTGTGTCTTAGCTTCTTGTATAAACCAATCTACAAATTCTTCACAGTCCTGTAGATGTACTGTAGAATTGCCTTTCAGTCCAACATGAAGATCTGTCAAACATGCTACTTTTTTAAAAAGATTCATATAGTCTCCTAATAAAAGTATAACATGTTATACAAATAGGTCAAGCCTCTTCTTCGTCATCTTCCGTAACAGATTCTTCGCTTTTTGGTAGCCTAATGTTTTTATACATTTCAGCCTGTCTAGCAGTTTCTTCAGCGAATTCTTGTTGAGTTTGTCTAGTTAAACTGGGTGTTAATCCTGCTATTTCAAGTAGGTCATCCCTGATATTTTGATTTTTCTTTTCTAGATTCAGTATACGAGTAAAACTATTGGTAACGGCTGCGGTATAATAGGCAAATGGATTCTCGGATTTAGATTCGTCAAACTGTAGACCAATTTGACTCAACTGTAGAATAGCCTGCCCCCGCATTTCTTCGATATAGGTATAGCCACGCCAATTACTGCGTTGAGCGTACCTTTCAGATAGCTTGATAAACATTCTTCCAAGATTTTCTGTGATACGTCCGTGATCCTTACTGAATTTACCGGTTTTCATGCCACCACGCCAGTGGCTTTTACCTACGCACACTAACTCTTCTTCGTCGCTATATTTCCAATGTTGAAATGGAGGAAAATTAACTTTTTCGTGACTATCAGCAGTGGTCTTGGTAGTCTTTTTGCGACCAGGAGCCAGCGGAACGTGTTCAAAGGTCATTATACGGATGATTAGATCTGTTTTGGGTATCTTTTTGTAATCAGGTGTAAGATCTGCCAACTTTGATTTTTTATCTCCTTGATTTCTAGCTATAAAAAATGCTTCAAGACCCAGTCTTTTAGCCCTATTTCTCTTGGCTTCGGCTAGAGTTCGTATGTTGACCTTGGTAAGATCTGTTAAGATTATGTCATATTGACTATATTCTGACTTGGTAAAACTACTAAATGTACATTTACTGCGATGTATCTCTAACAAAAGATCTCTATTGTTGAGGTATTTTATTTTTCTTCCTGTAGAAGAATGACTTATCATTTTGAGAATAACTCCTTTATGAGTATTATAACAGACATGACAGGGGCTGTCAACGGATTGAAAAACGCTGATTTATTTATTGGTTAAATATAAAAAAAGGAGTACTTATGGCTGATAGTTTTGATTTTACAAAAACCATTGTGAATGCTGGAAAAGCCATAGGCAATGATCTCCTTAAGGCCACAGGAGTAGGTAAATTATCAGAGAGTCTCAGGCAGTTTACTAGACGGGGTGGAGTTACAGCCAAGGGCGTAGGTAAGCCGTCATTTGATGTAAATTTTGAAGGAGAAAGGGATTATAGGGTAAAAATAAAAGTTCCTGCAGACTATCTAGATGCGGTTTGGATAGGATCAAAGAACGAAATTAAGGCTCTCAGCGGCATTGTGTTTCCTTATACACCCCAAATTCAACAAGACTACACTGCTAACTATACGTCTTATAATCCTACACATTCTAATTATGCCTATCATTTTTATAAAAACACACAACCAGGAAATATAACAGTTACAGGGAAATTTACTGTTCAAAATGATTCAGATGCAGACATGTATATCAGCACCTCACATATGTTAAGGTCGTTGATGAAGATGAGATTTGGCCAAGATGAAAATGCCGGTGTACCTCCTCCTGTGTGTAGATTCAGCGCCTACGGTCATCAACAATTCAAAGATGTGCCAGTAGTTATATCAAGTTTTAGAGCAGAATATCCTGATAGCGTAGATTATTATAACTATGCAGGAGTGGCTATGATCCCTATGGTAAGTTCTCTATCAGTCACTATGATACCTGTTTACAGTAGAGAAGAACTATTAAACCTAGCTCATGTGGATGATTACAAAGGATATGCTAATCTAAGAAGTCGAGGATATCTATAATGGCTGACTATAAATCAACAAGTCCTTATTTTACTACTCCTATCAAAGGTTTTTATCTAGATGTACAACAATATAGATCATTGCCTAAATTTCGAGGTGACCTAGAATACACAATTCTAGACCAATATCAGCACAGACCTGATCTTTTGGCCTATGATTTTTATAATGATCAAAATCTGTGGTGGGTATTCGCTGTAAGAAATCCTGATATTTTAAAAGATCCAGTATATGATTTGACAGCAGGTATAACAATATTCTTACCTACCAAAGAAAATTTACAGAAATACCTAGGTTTATAAAATGACGGTGACTATCAGAAGCCAGGAGGGCGTTGTATTTGACAACGTTTCTAATTACCCCAATCAATCAATTACAGTTCATTCTCAAAGACTAACAGGGCAGCAGTCCGATTTTGAGTATGCTAAAACTCAAAATATACTTAATCTATATAAAACATTTAATTATCTTTTCACACTTGCGGCTTGCACTAACCAGGGTCTTGAAAATCCAGAGAGTTTGAGATCGAGCTCCGAGTATTTGGTCATTGCAAGAAGCCAAGGAAAAACTTCAGATTCTCTTCGAAATCTTGCACCATATAATCCGGGCGCTATGGCAGATGATATAGAATCGAGGAAACCGATAGGAAATCCTCTAAGTGGACAGTTAATTCAAGGGTTTCTTGAAAAAAGTCCTGGAAGATTTGACATGTTCATAGATAATGTTGAAATAGAAACTGTAATGGGATTCAGCAAGGATACAAATCTTACCATAGCTACTAAAATAAATTTCGATATTTTTGAACCTTATAGCATGAATGGATTTTTAGAAGCTCTGCAGGTCACCGCAGCCGCTGCTGGCCATAAACAATATTTAGGAGCACCTTACCTTCTCAAGGTACAGTTTGCGGGCTATAGAGATGATGATAAGATTTATTGGACTGGAAAAGAAGGTACAAGAATATTTGTAATTAATATAACTGGAATTGAAATTGAAGTTAATGAACAAGGAACCAAATACAGATGTCAAGCAGTTAGTTATAATGATATGGGATTTAGCGATACACTGGCACTTAAAACAAATTTTCAAATGTCTGGTGCCACTGTCAAAGAAGTTTTAGAAAGCCTATTTCAAGGGCTCAATACTAATAACACTGAGTCTAGTGAGAAAGATGTTAAACAAGAGCTTATGGATAAATTTAAGGTTAGTTTTCCTAAAAGGGAAGGATCCACATTAAATTTTAGTTCAGACAACAAAATAGCAGAGTCTAAAATACAGTCAGTTAGGGAAGATAAAAATGCCTATACTTTTCCTGATCATTCTATTGCAGAAGGAAACGCTGCTGTGCAGCGTAATACCAGTGCGCCTGGCCAAGAACAAAGATTTGCACCAAACCCAGCTGGAAGAAATAAATTTGCCTACAATGATAACAAAAATCTCATACAGTTTCCTGCAGGCGCCAAAATTCATGATATAATTTGTGCTGTAATAAGAGATAGTGAATATGGCAAAGAGGTTTTCAAGCAGTTAGAAAATAGTGCCCCTGAAATGATAGAGTATGCGCACGTTGCAGTGAGAATTAAGTCGACAGGAGAATTTAATTCTCGTGAATTAAGACAACCTCTAGAATACGAATTTGTAATTATACCCTATGAAATGCATTATACCCGAGTAGCCCTATATCAAAATCTTAAATTTGATCCCAGCCAACTAGAACGCAGATTCGTACGAAGGAAATACAATTATCTTTTCACAGGTCAAAATATAGATATTAGATCATTTAATTTAAAATTTAACAGATTGTATTTCCAAGCATATCCACAGGGATTTCAAAAGCAATTTGAACAAGATCCCGGAACTAATGCCAAAGGAAGTCCAGCTGACAAGCCAGAAGATGTTTTATCAGATCTAACGGCTCCTATAAGAGCTGATCCGAGTTTTCATAATGTTGTACAGTATGGGGGCAATGCGCAGATTAGAGAATACGACGCCTATGACAAGATGGTTAAAATCATGCACGATGCTGTCTTAGATAATACAGATATGGTTACCTGCGAATTGGAAATTCTAGGTGATCCTTATTATTTGGTCACACAAGGTAGCGGCAATTATTTTCCAGACCTAGCCGACAAAGGCCTAACCACAAACGCAGAAGCGAGTTTTATAGATCACGATGTTTTTGTAAGCCTAAAATTTAGAAACCCGGAAGATATTGATAAGAATACTGGATATATGAAATTTACCGATCAAAAGGTGCCTTTTAGCGGTGTTTTTAGAGTTACAAAGGCCATGAGTTATTTTAGCAGCGGTCTATTTACTCAAAGATTATTTCTGGTTAGAGTACCAGGACAATCAGATAAACCTAGCGGATCTACGCAAAAACAGGGCATAGAATGGACTGACATACAATGAGTACAGCAAAAAGAACAGGATTTAAACTACCTCACAATGGCCCTTATGTGGCTGTTGTTACAAATAACCTTGATCCTACCTATATGGGAGGACTAGAGGCTGTGCTTCAAAAAGGTATTGTGCCGTTCCCAGATATCAAAGAAACCACAGTGACTCTACAGTATCTTAGTCCTTTTTCCGGAGCCACATCTGCTAATTTTCAAGGTAATGACCCTACAAATTTTGATGATGTACAAAAAAGTTATGGCATGTGGATGGTACCACCTGATATAGGCACTAAGATTTTATGTATTTTTGTAGAAGGAGATAGCAATCAAGGTTACTGGATAGGTTGCGTTCAAGATAGATGGCAAAATCATATGGTTCCTGGCATAGCTGCTAGTACAGAAGTAGCATGGAGAGCCGGCCAACAGGAAAAGTATGATGTAAATTATGTGCCTGTTGCAGAATTTTTAAACAAGAAAAATAGTGATCAATCTGAAGTTAATCTAGCAAAATTTCATACCGCTCCTAAACCTGTTCACCCTTTTGCAGACAAATTATTAAAACAAGGTTTACTGGAAGATAAAATCAGAGGAGTGACTTCTAGCGGAGCACGTAGAGAAGTACCTAGTCAAACTTTTGGTATTAGTACACCTGGCCCATTAGAAGTACAAGGTAGAAAATTTCAGATAGGGTATAAAAATGCCAAATATGACCTGCCTATAACAAGAAGTGGAGGACATACTTTTGTTATGGACGACGGTGATCTTACGGGTAATAACAAGTTAATAAGAATAAGATCAATTTCAGGTCATCAAATATTATTACATGATACAAATAATTTAATTTATATAGCCAATGCTGATGGAACCGCTTGGATAGAGATGACAGCTCAAGGAAAGATTGATATATATGCAAAGGATAGTGTAAGTATACATTCTGAACAAGATTTTAATTTTAGAGCAGATAGAGATGTTAATATTGAAGCCGTAAGAAATGTTAATATCAAAGCTGGAAAAGATATGAAGAAACAAGCTGATGGCAAAATGAGCACGAAAGCTAACGGAAAGTCTAAAGGAGATGACAGTGAAAAATCTGGTCGAGTACTTATCGACGGAGATCTCGAACAGTTTATAAAGGGTGACTATAAGCTGACAGCAAATAAAATTGACATTATGAGTCTCACTACATTGCACATGGCCAGTAATTCAGGAACACATAATATTAGTTACAATGGTGATATTAATAATTCTGCAAAAGGTAAAATATTTAACGGGGGAGGTAATCCTAAACCTCCTGATCCAGCAGCAGATGCTGCTAAGAAAACTAAGGATCTTGAAACATTTGAGTTGCCTTATGTCAATGAAGGTGCTGAATGGAAAGGTAAACGATATCAGGACGGAACAATTACCAGTATCATGCAACGTGTCCCAATGAGAGAACCTTGGACACAACACGAAAGCACAGATCCTACAAAATACACTTCAGATTCAACAGACAGAGAAAATACAACACCACCTTCCAGTAAGAGTCGAGGTATTACTCCAGATCAAGGACAGGATGCAGGAGCAAACACTTCAGCACCTGCTGCGAATCCAACCCCACCGCCACCTAACCCTAATACACCACCTGATTGGACCAAGGACACAGGATTCCTTAACAAGGTCAAGGCATTGGCAGCTAAGTTAGGTGCTGATCACCTAGATCTACTTACAATTATGTATGTTGAATCAAGGATGAGTCCATCAGTTAAAAATCCTATAGGAAGTGCTACAGGCCTAATTCAATTTATAGAAAGCACTGCCAAAGGGTTAGGAACCAGCACCACCGCCCTACGTCAAATGACCAGAGAAGAACAAATGGTCTATGTGGAAAAATATTTTGATCAGTTTTCTGGTAAGCTAAGAGGTCGAGCTAATCTTGATAATTTGTATTTGGCCATATTTAGGCCAGCTAGTATAGGTGCTTCTTTTGATACTGTCTTATATAGAGAAGGCACAAGAGAATATAGAGACAACAAAGTGCTAGACAAAAATACACGTGATGGCGGAATAACAGTAAGAGATGCTACTGCACATTTACCAAGAGCTAAATCAATAATTACAAGATTGTTAGGCGGTTAAATATATTATGCCCATTAAAAATCTTGTGTTAAAACCTGCTGCGGTAAGTTCTGTAGCTTTTGTAGAAAAAACCAGATACTACCGAGGGTTTAGTACGGTGTTTAATTCACAAAATTCTAAGTTATATGATCTAGATCTAGTAAGGCAAGATCTTCTTAATCATTTTAATACCAGAAGAGGTGAAAGAGTAATGAACCCTTCTTTTGGCAGTATTATATGGGATATAATTTTTGATCCACTCACCGATGAACTTAAAAGTGATATATCAGATGATATAAGACAAATTCTATATTCGGATCCTAGAATAATTCCTGAAAATGTAAACTTTTATGAAAGAGAACATGGGATCATTATTGAAATCACTGTTAGATATACAGAAAGTGACCAGTCAGAAGTTCTTAAGTTGACATTTGATAAGGAAAAGGGCATTGCCTTCTAAAAGTACCAATATAATTAGATCAATAAATATGGTATCTAGCACAAAAATATTATGATACCTAGTTCTACTAACCAATTATTGATAGCCGAAGACTGGAAAAAACTCTACCAGTCTATTCGCAGTACCGATTTAAAAAGTTACGATTTTGATTCTCTACGTAGAATAATGATCAAATATCTACGTGAAAATTATCCAGAAGATTTTAACGATTTTATTGACAGTAGCGAATATGTAGCGCTGATTGACCTCATAGCCTATATGGGTCAAAATCTCAGTTTTAGAATTGATCTTAATGCTAGAGAAAACTTTCTGGAGACAGCAGAGCGTAGAGAAAGCATACTCAGGCTAGCTAAATTAATTAACTATAATCCTAAACGTAATAATGCTGCCTCTGGACTAATGAAAATTACTTCAATAGCGACCACAGACAATGTAATTGATGCCAATGGAATAAATCTTGCCAACAGTGCTATCGGATGGAATGATTCTACCAATTCTGAATGGTTTCAGCAATTTACAACAATTTTAAATTCAGCCATGCTAGAAGTAAACAGCTATGGCAGACCTTACAAATCAGATACCATTTCAGGTATAAGAACAGATCAATATAGAATTAACAGCGCAAATATAGGTGTACCTATATATAATTTTACCAAGATAATCAATGGACTAAATCTTAGTTTTGAAATAGTTAATGCTACTTTTGAGAATAGTATTGTAGAAGAAACTCCAAAGCCAAAAAATAGTTTTAGTTTTATCTATAAAAATGACAGTCAAGGAAATGGTTCAGGTAACACTGGATTTTTTGTTTTATTTAAACAGGGAATATTAAATCTTCTTGATTTCACCTTAGATACTCCGGTACCGAATGAAATAGTAGGCATTGATGCTGCTAATATAAATGAAACTGATGTATGGCTATGGCAAATGACACCTGAGGGTAATTATCCAGATGCACCGTGGTCTAAGGTTCCTGCTATAGTAGGTAACAATATTATCTATAATAGTCTGACTGCTAAACAAAGAAATATCTACAAGGTCAATACTCGTAATAATGATCAAATAGATTTAGAATTTTCGGACGGAACATTTGGTAACCTTCCTGTAGGTAAATTTAAATTATACTATCGTCAAAGTGCGGGTATAAATTATAATATTACTCCCCAACAGATGAGTAATATAAGTTTTAATGTAGAATACTACAATAGGCAAAATCAATTACACTCACTCACTATAATTGCATCATTAAATTATACTATTAATAATGCCACGACTACGGAATCTAATGAAAATATCAAATTAAAAGCCCCTCAAATTTATTATACTCAAAACCGTATGATAACAGCCGAAGATTATAATATTCTTCCCTTGTTGTCTGGTAATGATATTATGAAAATCAAAGCTGTTAATAGGGTATCTAGTGGCATTAGCAAGTATTTTGAATTATCTGATGTCAGCGGCAAGTACAGCAATCTAAATATCTATGGTAAAGATGGAATTTTGTTTAGAGAGATTCTAGAACCTATCTATGAATTTCAGCTCAGTAATAAAAATGAATTGAAAAGATTTTTTCAAAATACAGTCGCAGATATAACAGAATCATCTGGTTTAAAATCTTTTTATTACGATCAGTTTCCTAGAATAAAGTTTGAAAACACAGTCTATACTTGGAAATTGGGAACAAGTAGTTACAACAAATCTACAGGTTATTTCGCAGAAGTTGGTAAGGCTAGACCTGTAGGATCTAGTTCTAGTTCTAGTTTAAAATATGTCAAAAAAGGATCTCTATTAAAATTTCAAGCACCTAAAAAATTTAATCGAGGTAGTGGGGTTGGAGTGCCAGAACAAACGTATTTTTTACCTAATGGGAAATTAACTTTTGTTGAAGACGAAACCACAAGGCTGTATATTTGGACTAAAGTTATATCTATAGATGGATCAGGATACAATAACGGTCTAGGACTATATAAAAATGGCACAGGGCCTATCGCTTTTACAGATATCGTGCCTAGTGACAGTATTCTGGTAGAAGTTATTCCTCAGTTATTAACATTATTTGGTAATGAATTAGAGAACCAATTAATTGATAACTGTCTTAACCGTGTAAATTTCGGTATTACTTTTGATAGAGAAACTGGCGATTGGTTCGTAATTGATAAATCAAATATTAATTTTACTACACCTTTCACTCTACGTTTCCAGAAAGAGCAAACGAATTTTAACAGAGATTCGAGCTGGCTCATAGCGTTTGAATGGACAGGATTGAAATATAATTTAAAATATAGAACCTGTGACTATATTTTTGAAAGTGAAAAAGAAACAGCATTCTTTGTGGACTTTCAAGAAGTAAATTATGATTTTGTATCTGATGCAGTTATCAAAGACAAAATTACAGTATTGGGAATTAATAAGAAACCTAATCTAGGTTCAGAACTAGTTAGTGATTATGAATGGCAAATAGATAATGCTATTATTGATGAAGATGGTTATCAAAATCCGTCCAGAGTTAAGGTAAGTTTTTATGATAATGACAATGACGGAATGATAGATAATCCAGATAGTTTCGAAGAAATAGTTGATTCTAATCACATATCGGCACAAACCGGATTCCGTAACAATTTTGTTGTGTTTCAAATTCAATCAGATAATACTACCTATCGTTTAATAGATAACGATACTTTCTATTTTTTTCCTAAGCCTAATAATGTACCACTAGCATTAAGGATAGATCAGCAGCTATTTTATTTTTACGATGGACAATATGATGTGGTAATGAAATTTTCTACCATAGTAAATGATTTTGAGCTTGAAATAGGTTACAAAGTGAGAACCGGTAGGTCAAAATTGAAATTTCACTACGAGCATCAAGCGCCAGAGTCTCGTAGAATAGATCCTAGTAAGTCAAACATAATTGATATATATGTCTTGACTAAAGATTACGATGTTGATTATAAAAATTGGTTGTCCACAGATACAGGTCTAGAGCCGTTACCTCCTTCATCTAGTACGTTAGATAGTTTATATAAATCTTCTCTTGATTCTTATAAGGCCATTAGCGATGAAATAATATTTTTCCCTGTAAAATATAAGGTATTATTTGGAAATAGATCTCCAGCAAATATACAGGCAACTTTTAAAGTTGTTAGAAATTTACAAAGACCTATATCAGATAACGATATTAAGTCACGAATACTTACAGCGTTTAGTGAATTTTTTGCATTAGAGAATTGGGAATTTGGACAAACTTTTTATTTTTCAGAACTTAGTGCCTATGTTATGAATAAGTTAACACCAGACATTTTAAATTTTGTCATAGTCCCAAAAAATAAAAATAGTTTTGGTAGTCTTTTTGAAATAAAATGTGGCCCTGATGAATTATTTATTTCTAGTGCTAGTTCAACTGATATAGAAATAGTTGAATCGTTTACTGCTTATGATCTTAATATTCAAGGCAGTTACATTACAGATTCTAGGGAATAAAGCATATGGCTGGTAAAAAAAATAATAGAAGCACAGTAAACTTACTACCGGCTTTTTTTAGAACAGAAAAGAATAAGAAATTCTTAGGTAATACACTTGACCAATTAATAGAACCTGCTGCGCTAAACCGTATTGATTCATTTGTAGGTAGAAAATCATCCCCTAATTATAAATCTACAGATCAATATGTAGTAGAACCTACTCAACTTAGACAACAATATCAATTAGAACCTAGTTTAATTATTAGAAGTAAAGATCAAGTAACTAAAAAAGTTCTAGGCCTTGAAGATCTAATTAATCAATTAAATTTTTATAAAACTCCCTATAACTTAAAAGATCTATTAGAACAAAAATTTTATTCTTACTATCCGCAGATTGATTGGGATAAGTTTATTAATTTTAGAGAATACTATTGGTTTCCTATGGGCATTGACCCTGTTGATGTTTCTGGTAATATTATAGAACCTGTAACTACAATTTCGGTTAAAGATAACAAGGACGGAATTCAATTTGATTTTGATTCTAGAACTCCATCGGCCGAATTAAAATTATATCGGGGTTATACCTATGTGTTTGATGTTGATTGTGCTAGAAGCTTTTTTATCACCTATACAAACAATGCCTTCCTTGCAGACGGTAATAGTTATGATAGCGGTGTTGTAAATAATGGTACAAATAAAGGCAAAATTGTTTTTACTGTAAATTGGGATACACCTGATAGATTATTTTATGCAGCTCTAAATGAACAACTATCTGTAGGGGCTATTAATATATTTGACCAGGACGAAAATACTGTTATCAATGTAGATGAAATAGTAGGAAAAAAGAGCTATACATCAGGAAATAATATTGAATTTATAAATGGCCTTACTGTAAGATTTGACGGAACTGTTTATCCCGAGTCTTATAGAAATAAGATCTATATAGTTGAAGGTGTTGGAGATAGCATAAGACTTGTGGATAGGTCTACACTACAAAATCCAGAACAAGATATAACAGAACTTATCGATGATAGATTTGACGGATATAATTTTGATATATACCCATTTGATTCATTTAAAAATTTACCAATTGTACCTGAATACGTCACAATCAATCGTGCCAGCAAAGATCTTAATCCCTGGTCACGGTATAATAGATGGTATCATTCTAGTGTTTTAAAGGCAGTAGCATCCATCAATGGCAAATTGCCTGTATTACCTCAAAATTATCGAGCGAATAGACCCATAATCGAATTCGTTAGCGGGCTTAAACTTTTTAAATTTGGACATTATTCTCTAGGAAATATTAAAGCTCTAGATCAATTGCAAACTAATGCATTTTATAAAGTTGAAAATAGTTTTGGTTTCATGGCAGATGGTTATTCTCTTCAAAAAGGGGACACTGTTATATTTGCATTAGATAACGATGTAGCTGTAAGAAATAAAATTTACGAAGTAGATATTGTCTCAGTAACAGGTCTTCAAAAAATAGATTTAAAGGTTCTTCACGAAGTTACGGAAGGAGCCAATATTGTAGTATTAGACGGAGAAACCAACAAAGGAAAATCTTACTTTTTTGATGGTACTAATTGGATCCTAAGCCAAGAAAAAACTTCAAGGAACCAAGCACCTCTATTTGATCTTTTTGATCCCAATGGAATCTCGTATTCAAGTGCATTATTTCAGTCTGATTTCAAAGGCACAAAAGTTTTTAGTTATGCTCAAGGTACAGGTACCGATGATAAAGTTTTAGGATTTCCATTAAAATATAAAAATACCAAGATAGAAAGTTCTTACCTTTTTGACAATAATTATAACACGGATGTTATCAGTATTGTAGAGGGAGATACTGTGATTTTTAAACAGGTAAATGCCTGTTATCTTAAAAAATATTTTTACAATGAATTAGAACAAAGTTATACATTTGAGTTTAAAAATGTTTATTCTGAGCAACAAGATTATGAATTAAAAATTACAACAGATGGATTATATGAATTTCCTATTAACAATGAAAATAATCCTCTAAATGAATATTCAAATAATCTTACCTACTCTGAAATTTTTGACCATGTAGAAACTATTGTTAAAGCGTCAAATGATTTTAAAGGATCATATCCTGGTGTAAGTAATCTCAGTTCGTTAGCTTATCTTTTCAATACAGGCACTAGACTCATTTTAAATGAAAACAGTTTAGCATATAGTTTAGCGTTTCTCTCTGATAAAAATAATAACATTATATCTGCGATTAGGCAGGTATCTGAACAGTATAATCAATTTAAGCATAACTTATTAAAATTTATAACTGATAGGCCTTATATCGGTCCTGCTTATGTATTTTTAGATCAAGTTTTATCTTTTATTAACAAAGATAAAATTTCACAGTTTGGTTTTTACAATAGTCTAATGCTAGGTATAGGATTACCTACGTCGTTTAAAGAATATCAAGTTAGTAATATACAGGTTAAGACCTATTATATGCCTATGGCATTCGATCCTACAGTGCTGTCGGAAAAAGCAGTCTATGTTTATCTTAATGATGTTCAGCTTATACATGGTACAGATTATATTATTAACAGTGTTGATCAAACTATTGAGTTGAAGATTGATATAGAATTGAATGATAAAATTAACATAAGATGCTATGTTTCTATAGTAGGAAATTATGTTCCTCCTACCCCAACTAGTCTAGGATTATATCCTAAATTCAAGCCCTCAATGTATTTTGATAATACCTATATTGGGGAGCCAGTAAAGGTAATTCAAGGACATGATGGTAGCATTATTGTGGCCTATAATGATTATAGAGATGACATAATTTTAGAGTATGAGACAAGAGTATATAATTCTATAAAAGCAACGTACGATCACTCACTGTTTGATATTAATAGTGTTTTACCTAGTTTGACAAGATCAAACACATGGGGCGCTGATTATTGGGATATTATGAATGTCATATATCCTGATTTTGTAAAATGGAAATCGGGATACAATATAGATTATGAAAATAACACATTCTATGATAATGAAGATCTAAGATCATTTAATTTCAGCGAACTGGTAACTACTAGAGGTTATAAGTTTCCTGGAAATTGGCGTGGAATTTTCAAGTTATTTTTTGACACCGATAGGCCACATACTAATCCATGGGAAATGTTGGGATTTGGTGAACAACCTGAATGGTGGGAACAAGAATATGGACCTGCTCCCTATACAAAAAATAATAACATATTATGGGAAGATTTAGAAAAAGGTATTATCCGTCAAGGAATTAGGAAAGGTCAAGATAATTTATATAAACGTGACGGTTTAATTAATTATATTCCAGTTGATAGTAATGGTGACCTAATCAACCTTATAAATTGGTCACCTCTACCAATACAATATCTTAATTTTCAAAATGATACATGGGAGTTTGGGGATCATGGACCTGCTGAAACTGCCTGGCGTAGAAGCAGTGCTTGGCCTTATGCTGTTCAGATTTTAGCTATTCTGACTAAGCCTGCCAAATATCTGTCTACATTATGGGATCCTAGTAGATATGTTAGAATTAATAATCAACTAGTTAAAAAAGACTCTAATCTATTTCCTAGTCTTAACAAACTTGATATACCTTATCTTATCAAAAATAACACAAAGACATTAACCTCCGGTTACAGTGTGTTATTAGTTGAAGCCAATCAGACCAATAATTTAAATTATGTTAACAATTTATATGAAGATTTAACCTTTGTTGATTACAGACTAGCACACAAGGTAGGTGGATTTATCAGCAAAGATAAACTACAAATTGTAATAGATTCTCTAGATCCGGATAGCCAGTCCTCTGGTATTTTATTACCTTCTGAAGACTATGAAATATTTTTAAACTCTAGTAATGCTGTTAAAACAGTTAGTATGAGTGGAGTTATTGTACAAAAAGTTGCCAACGGTTATCAAATTAGAGGTTATGATAATAAAACCAGCTACTTTGAAATTAGACAAGTAATACATACTACAGGTGAGAAAGTACTGAGAGTTGGCGGTAGATTAGAAGAATATGAAATCTGGGCAAGCAGAATATTCTATAGCACAGGCGCTGTGGTCAAGTATGAAAATAGGTATTATAGAGTAAACACAAATCATACCAGTGGGGATTTATTTGACAGTAGAAATTATAATCTTTTAACAGACCTACCTGAGTTTGGAGGTGCAGAAGTCTACCTAGCGATTCAATTTGAAAATAATATAACAAGAGTTCCTTATGGAAAAATTTATTCTAACGTTCAGGAAGTAGTAGATTTTATTTTAGGATATGATAATTTTCTAAGCAGTATAGGTGTGGTATTTGATGACTATAACACCGATCTAGCAGAAATAATTAATTGGACATTCAGTATCAAGGAGTTTTTATTTTGGTCTACTCAAAATTGGGCATTAGATAGTGTACTTACACTTAGTCCTTTTGCAAATAAATTTACATTAGTTAGTGAATCTGGTGTAGTTGATAATATTTTTAATTCATTTTATGAGTATAATATTCTTGATGAATCTGGGAAACCTTTGACCAAAGATTCTTTTAGTTTAGAAAGAGATGGTATTAATTTTATAATTCATACAATTAATAATGAAAACGCTATATATTTTGTTAGATTAAATCTTGTTCAAAAAGAACATATTTTAATTTTTAATAATTTAAGTAGATTCAATGATGTTATCTATGATCGTGTCAAAGGTTATAGACAAACACGTATACGACTTGTAGGATTTAAAACCATAGACTGGAATGGCGATTATTTTACACCCGGATTTATTTACGATGATGCTTATATACAAGATTGGCAACCATACAGTGATTATCTAGCAGGAGATTTAGTAAGATATAATAACAAATATTATAGTTTAAAACGTAATATTATAGGCACTAAGGATTTTGAACAAGCTGATTGGGATCTACTAGGGGATAAACCAATAGCAGATTTGTTACCAAATTTTGATTATAAAATTAATCAATTCGAGGATTTCTATAGTTTAGATATTGATAATTTTGATTCTGGGCAACAAAAGTTAGCTCAACATCTTATTGGCTATAGTCCTAGACCCTATCTAACCAATATTTTAATTAATCCAATTACACAATACAAATTCTATCAAGGATATATTAGAGAAAAAGGTACAAGATTAGCACTTGAAAATATATCTAAAGCCAGTTCTGAAAATTCAAATACAAAAATTTCGGTGTCTGAAGAGTGGGCATTAAGATTAGGCAATCTCGGCTCTTATTCATCTCTAATTGAATTAGAATTTTTATTAAACGAAAAAGAATTTATTGATAATAGGCAACTAGTTCAGTTTAAAAAAGAACAAGATATTTTAGAAACTGTTAGGTACCAGGTTACTAATGAAAAAATAACCATTAAGCCTAATTTATTTGATATAGAAAATATATTCAAACCTTTGTCAGTAAATTTTGAAAATAATGGCCATGTTTTAATGGATGCAGGGTATCCTAGACCAGATGATGTCGATATCATTATTAAAAATTGGAACGAATTAAAAGAATCAAAAATCAAATTGTCTGCAGGCCAAAGTATATGGGTAGCTTTTGATCAAAATAATGATTGGATGATTTATAGAACAGTGCGTTTGAAAAATCCTGTGATAAACGTAGAAAATTATCAATCTGGGCAATCATTTAAGGTTACAACAAAAAATTATCATTACCTTAATCAAGGAGACAGAGTTTTAATTCAATATTTGAATGATGATTTTGATAAAGTATTTGAAATAATTTCTATTCCGTCTCTAAACAGTTTCGTTATAGAATCTCAAGCCGATTTACCAGAAAGAGTCGACCAAGCGGTATTATGCAGACTAGAAACTGCTAGATTAGTAGATATAGATAGTTTAATTAATGTCAATGGTATTGCAGATATAGCTATTGATCAAAAATTATGGATAGATAACAACGAAAAGGGTAAATGGGAAGTATATCAAAAAATAAAAAATTACGCCATAGATAAGATTAGACCTGAAAGATCTAATCTGCAGAGATTTGGAACTAAAATAATTTCTAATGAAGAAAATAAAATCATTATATTGACCGCTGCAAATTTGAAAAATGATTCAATTAATCAATATGGTAAAGTTTTTATTATAGATAGTTCTAATAAAAAAATAATTTCTTCTTTTTATCTAAATTATCAAAATCAACAATATTTTGACAATATAAATTATCCTTCTGCCGGATTTGGTCATTCTTTGTCTTTTGATTCTTCTGATGACTTAGTTGTAGTAGGAAGTCCTTATGCTTCTAAAATTCCTACTAAAATATTGAATAATGCTACATTTCTGGCTGTTCCCGGGTCTACAGTTTCTAATTATGTTAATCAGGGACTAGTGACTGTTTCATCAATTTTCCAATCTACATCTAATCAAGATAAAAGATTAACAACACTTATTTCTCAATACCCTCAAAATAATCTTGAGTTTGGTTATAGTGTTTACATATCGTCTACACCTTTGAATAAAACGATTTTAGTAGGAGCTCCTGGATATAATACTGCTTCTGGCGCTGTCTTTGTCTATGATTTATTTTATGAAAGTTTTGATTCAAAAAGAACAATCTTCGATAGAGATACAACTGTTTTTGATGGAGGTATAACGCCATTTGATGCTGCCATTAAAAAAACTTATCGAGCTAACGTAAATTCTCCTAAACAGCAATTTTTGCCAGTCTCTAGCGCAATAGGGCAAAGATTTGGGACAAAGATAGCAGGAAATCTAGAAGGAAGTAGAATAGCTGTCACTACCTTAGGTGATGGTACAAACGGATCTGTATATATATTCGATAAAGTTGCAGTACCAGAGTCTGAGTCATTTGAAAATTTTAGAGTTATATATGATATCCCCTATGGAAACGACTTTCTTCAAAGTGTAGATTTATTGATACCAACTTCCGGAATGGTCAAAGGCATGGTAATGATGGTGCATGGAGGGGGATGGTCAGGGGGAACTAAAAGCATTTCTAGGTATTTGTCTGCATCAGCGTCTAATTCTAAAACAGAAATTGATTTAACTATTCAACCAAATATAAGTTTAATTGATCAAGCAAAATCAATAACGGAAAATGTTAATGTTTCACAGGAAACTGCCAATTGGTCTATTGTGAGCCTGTCTAGTTACTCTGCTAACGAAGGAATTACTATATCGATCATTGTTAGTTCTGATAAAGTAGAAGGCGAATTTTGGATAACCTGCGAAGAACGTTTTATAAGAACCAGTTTGATTGGCAATACTGCTGTAACAGAATGGGATATTAATGAAGATCAATTTCGAAAAAGTTTTACAATTAGATTCCCTCAGGATGCACAGTTTATAGGAGATACATTAGTAGATATAAAAATTAGAACCGGTGGCCCATCTGGACCTATAGTTGCATCAACACAGCATTTGGTATTAGAAACATCAGCTAATACCCCTAACCAGGCATTACCATTCGCAATAGATATTTCAACATTACCTACTTTTTCTTCAAATGATCCTGTAAAAAATATTGTAAGCGACGAATATTTGGCAATAGATCTTGTACAGCAAGGATATATCGTTATTAATTGTAATTATAGATTGGTAAAAAATGCCTTCAATTCTGTGTATATAGCCAGTAGTACAGGAGAAGCGAATAACTTTGAAACAACAGATTTTGGCTCACAAGCGCAAAATGTCAACGATATTTTGACAATTTTAAAGTTTATCTATGTTCAAGGAGCAGGAGATCAATTTACTAAAAACGGAATAGGTTATTGGAAGATTATAAATGAATACTATAAACAATATGATCTAGTGGTAACGGGAACTAGTGTTGGGGGTCATTTAGCTGTAATGGCAGCTTGCGAATATGGAAGATTATTCAATGTACATCCTCTCGCCATAATACCAATAGCTAGTCCCATGGGTCTAGTAACCACTATAACAAATAGTATATCGTCCTTGGTTTCTGTGAGCTCTAATAGTTTTAGCAAGGCTGAAGCAAATAAACCTACAGACGTTAATTGGGGACTTTGGCGTGTTTATAACGGTCAAAATCCTGTGGCAAATTGGGGAGCGGATACAAATGTTACTGATCTAGGTGGTAGTTTTTACCTGTCTACTTCAGCATCTAATGTCGACGTTGTAATCTGTGATGTAGGTTGGACTGATCCTAACCATCCTGAATTCGCACTAAATCCTGATGGAACCGGCGGAACCAGAGTAGAATATTATAATTGGTTTTCGCTTAAAACCACAGTAGGAGATCCGACCACAGCAACTACCTATACCCCTGTGACATCTCCTATCGATTTGAGAATGAAGCACAGTGCGCATGTTGCAGGTATTATCGCTGGAAATACACAAGGTTGGGCTAGAAAGGCCAGAATCTTTGACATGGATGTAGACAACTTTCCTACGACCCTCGTATTCAAATATATCAAAGCATGGCACGACGAGAAAAGAGCATCTGCAACTCCTTACGCAAATAATCCTACAATAGTTAATTGTTCTTGGTTGATGAGTCATAGTCCGCTAATAACAGATATTATAGCAATAAATTTTAGAGGTACTAGTTATACTGGACCATTTACCACTTCTACTTTGGCATTATATGGACTTAGGGTTGATGCTAGTAATCGTATTCAAGTACCAAATTACGACACGACCGTGGCCGCCGATGTCTCTGCCTGCCTAGCAGCTGGAATTATCATAACTGCTTCAGCTGGGAACTATGGTCTAAAAGTAACTGCCAATGCTGCTGATCCCGATTACAATAATACGATAACGGCCACTGGGTATAATTCTGGAAATCCTATTTACTATATGAGAGGAGGAACTCCTGGATCTGTACCAGGTGTAATTCTAGTTGGCGCTATAAGAGCTAATTCCAACATAGTAGGCGTTGACGGAATCGCAAACTTTTCAAATCGAGGCGATAGAATAGACATCTTCGCTCCTGGAGCCTATATAACTTCAGCTTGGCTAGATGATCAACCATATACCAGCTCATTTGGCTATACAGGACTACCACCTGCCATAGATGCAAGAAGTACCTCTACTACATATTATTTGGCCAAGGCCAGCGGAACCAGTATGGCTGCTCCTCAGGTAGCTGGCGTTTTGGCCTTAATGGCTTCAATAAATCCTGCCTTAGACGCTACCACTGCCAAGGCTGCTCTTATCGCTGCCGCCGGTATCAATCAAATATCTACATCGTCTGGAGGTATCATGGATCCTTATGATCTTCTAGGATCTCCAAACAGATATTTAAAATTACCTGCTAATTTAATAGGCAGTATATCCGGAACTTCAACTAATGGTATTCCCAATGAGGTAGTGTTTAACGTATTAAATCCATATACTAATAATGGTGCTAATGCTCAAGTGTTAAGCCCTGTATACAAATATGCCTCTTGGAAAACTTCTATTGAAACCAATAGAGTTAAATTTTACTTTTTACACAGTGTCTTTGATAATATAGTTCCCTTATCTAACATTCAAGAATTCACTGATCTATTACCTACTGACCAAGTTGTTACAGTTTTAGATTCTGCAGGTTTGGAAATTCCCGGGGTCTATAGCCATGCAATTAATATACCCGATGCTCAACAACAACTATATACTTGGCTGAGAGAAATTTTCAAGAATAATAAGTCTTATAATCTAGTTCAAATACTAGCATGGGACAGTCCTCAAAATTTAGGAATTATAAAGACAGAATCTCTATATGCTGATGACATTGATATGGATGATGTTGGTAATTACCTATACGTCACAGCTCCTAATTCAGTTAATCTTCAAGGCACACTTGGTAAAGTTTTAGTCTATAAATGGTCAGAAAATAGTTTTAAGTTTCATCAAGTTCTAGAAAATCCCACACAATTTAAAGAATTAAAATTTGGGGCGTCAGTTGAAAGTAATAAAGATGGAACAGTCATAGCGATAGGAGCACAGGGTACAAGTACTTTTTATAGTATGACTTTTGATAAAAATACAACATTTTTTGATAACAAGTATACGAAATTTGGTGGACTCAAAAAAGATTCTGGGTCGGTTTATGTTTACAATCGTTTAGATGAATTTTATCTTTTTGCAGAAGAACTCAACGATATTAGTTTACCAGGCGATGATGATTATGGATTTGGACTAGCTGTTGATACTAACACAGTCTATGTTGGAGCTCCTGATACCATTCATAAGTTAACAGATGATTCTAAATATAAAGGATATAAACAAACTGATAATTTTTCTAAAGGCACATCAATAACTTCTACAGTTAAGAATTGGGGTCTTTTAAGGATATTTGACGGGGCGAATCTTGATTCCTTGTGGGGAGCTGGGTCCTCGACGATGTCTAAGTCAGGGTCATTGGATCTTGTCAATAACGGAAAAGGGGTTGATATATTAATCATAGGAGGATATATAGATCCTAGCCATCCTGAATTTGCTGTATATCCAAACGGATCTGGCGGATCTCGCGTAAAGTATGTAAATTGGTTCTCTTACAAAATTCCCGGTGACATAAATGCAGGTAGTACTTATTCTGCGGCACTGTTGTCAAATTTAAACGATTCTAATTTTGATAGCAGACATTCTACACATCTAGCTTCTATTGTAGCAGGTAATACTCAAGGTTGGGCACGAGGTGCTGATATATATAATATTAGTCCATCATATGCTTATCCTGTAATAAACGATAGATTTATCTACAAATATATATTAGAATGGTACAAGGAAAGAAGACTAAACTATAATTATAGGCCTGTTATTATTTTAATTGCAGCAGATTCATTTCTAACTGTAGAATATAGTGGTATAACATCTATCAATTTTAGGGGAATCACTACCTCAACGATTTCAACAAGCACATTGGCAACTAAAGGCATACACCTAAAACAATCTGGTCCATATGAAAATAAAATTCTAATAAGTAGGTATTTGCCAGATTTAGCTAATGACCTTCAAGAATGTATAAATGCAGGAATGATTGCCATAAGCGGTGCGGGCGACAGTTCTTTGAAAATAGTAAAAACTTTTGAAGATCAAGATTACTATAACTATATTACTGCCAGTGGACTAAACAATAATAATCCTATATATTATAACAGACCATTAGGTCATAGGCTCATACAATCTACAATCATAGTAGGTAATATTTCAGATTCATCAGCTGGCCCAGGAATAGATTCATTAAGCACATCAAGTAATTCAGGACCTAGGATTGATCTTTTCGCCCCTGGTACTAATATAATGGGTGCTTGGGTAGGAACATCAAGTAATGCTGTTTTAGATCTAAGGTCATCTACTCATTATATTACCAAAAACAGCGGATCGGATGTGGCTGCTGCGCAGGTAGCAGGTGTTGTAGCTCTTATTCTTGAACAAAATCCTACTCTTAGTCAGTCTGGTGTTAAAACCATTATCTATGATATAGCTACTTCTAAGGGTCAAATACAGTACACTACAGGATCAGTAGCAGATCTATATGATATAAATGGAGCAGTTAACAGGTATCTAAAATTACCAGATACTATCAATTCTATAAAAAATAAAAGTAGAGATGGATGCGTCTATGTTTGGGACAGAATTGATACAAATAATTTAAGTTGGAAAAGACTAAGGTATCAGGATCAATATGTAAATGTAGATCCTGATTCTATTCGATCTGCGAAATTAATTGATATAAAGAAAGAAGAAGTTGTAGATTATTTGACAATATTTGATCCGCTAAAAGGAAAAATTCCTTCTATTGCAGATCAAGAAATACGTTATAAAACACAGTTTGATCCGGCAGTATATAATCAAGGTACAAATAATCTAGATCAAAAACAATCTTGGGGTAAAGAAAAAGTTGGAGAATTATGGTGGGATCTAAGTAATTTAAAATACATTTATTATGATCAAGGAGATGATGATTTTAAAAATGCCTATTGGGGTAAACTATTTCCCGGTTGTTCGATTGATATCTATGAATGGGTAGAAAGTTCAATTAATCCCACCCAATGGAATGAACTCACAGGATCGGAAGCTGGCCTAATACAAGGTATAGATGGCATAGCTAAATCAACGACTGACTTTTCGATAGAAAAAATCTATGATATATACTCAGATACTTTTAAAACCAGTTATTATTTTTGGGTGTCAGGAAGAAGTCTTGTACCAAATAGACAGGGTAGAAAAATTTCAGCGGGCGAAATAACTTCTATAATTCAAGATCCGTTATTTTATGGACTTCCTTATCTACAGGCCTTGTCTCCTAATTCTATGTCATTAGTAAATGTAAGGTCGTACTTAAAATCAAATGATATAGTGTTAAATGTACTTAATGATTCAATAAACAACACAAATAAAAATCATACTGAGTGGTTTTTATTAAATGAAAATTCTAAAAATGGTATACCTCCTCTATTAGAGAGGAAGTTTATAGATAGTATTGTTGGATTGGATAAACTTGGTAATCCTATACCAGACATCAATTTATCTGCTCGTCAGCGGTATGGGATAGATTTTAGACCAAAACAGTCAATGTTTAAAAATAGATTTTATGCTTTGAGAAATATCATTGATTATGTAAATTCTATTTTCGAGCAAAATCTTATTAGAGATTATTATGATCTCAGCAGATTGTTTTTACGAGAAGAAGAACCTGACGTTGCAGAGTCAAGCTACGATTTGGCGGTTGAGGACATAATTGACAAAGATCGTATTGATATAAAAACAATCAAGTCTGCAGCAGTCTCAGCTGAAATAGAAAATGGTAGAATTACAAAAGTTAATATATTAGAACCTGGCCTAGGTTATGGCAGATTAGTAGTGAAAGAAGTAGACATCAACGGCAATCCTATTAAATGGCTAGGGCCTAGAATATATATTGAGAACGATCTAAATGGTTTAGAACTAGAAAGCATTGTCGATCACTTAGGACGAATCATTGATATAGTAATCATTCGTCCAGGAAATGATTATCAAACGGTAAATTTGGTCATTCGACCTTTTTCAGTCCTGATAAGGTCCGATTCAACTTCTAATGGAAGATGGGCTATATATTCATATATTAATTCATCATGGATAAAGATAAAAACTCAGAGTTTTGATACTACAAGGTATTGGGATTTTGTCGATTATAAAAATAAAGATTATAAATCTTATCAATCTTATGATGCAGTGATAGATAATATCTATCAGCTTCAGACGTTGGATATCAAACCCTCTGGTTACGTCAAAGTTAATAATTATGAATCTAGATATTTAATTTTAAGAAAAACCGACGGAATCCAAGGTAATTTTACAAAAGATTATGATATTGTTTTTGGAGAATTATCTACTATAAAATTAAAAGATAGCTTATGGGACAATAGATTAAGTGTCCTTGGTTTTGACCAAGTTACGCCATTTGATGTAACTCTTTTCGATCAAACTCCTAATATAGAATTAACAAATATTCTAACAGCTATAAGAGATAATATTTTTGTAGGCATACTTAAATCGAACTGGGTAGCCATGTTTTTGACCGCGGTAAGATACGCTCATAGCGAGCAGAAAACACTTGATTGGGCTTTTAAAACATCTTTTATCTCAGTCAAAGCAGAAATTAACGGTCTTACACAACCAGGTTCGTATAAATTTTCAAATTCCGAATGGTATGAAGATTATGTGAAAGAAATAAAACCATTTCACAGCAAAATAAGAAATTACGCTTTGTCCTATAATAATCTTGAACCATTTAATGGAGTGATAACCGATTTTGATTATCCACTTGTCTATAGTGAACAGCAAAAAACCTTTGTTCCATTGTCATTAAATGATGAGAGGATCAACAATGAACCTCATAGATCATGGTCTAAAAATTATAAATTATTTGTAGAAGAAATTAAAATTCGTGACACAGGCAGCGGATATTTAAATCCGCCAGAAGTAATAATTCTTTCTAATCAATCTCAACCATTAATTCGTCCTGCCAGGGCCAAAGCCTATATAAGAAGAGGTCAAGTTTATAAAATAGAAGTTTTAGATCAAGGTGATGGCTATACGGAAACACCTACTATTGTTATTAATAGTTTCGAAAAAACTGGTGAAAATGCCACAGCCTATTGCATAATGAATAATCGTAAAGTAAGATCAAATCTTATTAACATAAAATTTGACAGAATTACTACATCAAGAGAAGTGCCCTCGGATAGAGTAACTGAAACTTTTACCTTTGACGGAACAAAAGATTATCAAACCACTCGATGGGCCGCTACACCTGATAAAAATCAAATAGAAGTAAAACTAAACGGGATTAATCTTTTGAAAAATAAGTTTTTTGTTAGGGAATACAGGAAACTAAAGAATAGTTATCATGCCTTAATGACAGACATTGTTATAGATAGAATTCCTAATAACGGAGAAACACTGGAAGTCAGTTATACAAAGAATGTTAAACTATATTCTGCTGTTGAAAGAATGCTAGATCTATATGAATCTGGGTCTGGAATGTCAGGAAATGTCGTTTCTCAAAATATGAAAGGTGCAGAATATCCTGGTACCACTTTGATAACAGAACCTCTTAATCCCAATTATAATTTTGATAACGATTTATTTGAATCAAACGAATGGGGTAAAGTAGCGTTTGATGTAGACAATTTAGATGTTCAAATCAGTGGCGGAGACATGACCACATCTACGTCTGGCGCATTTCTAACTGCTCGAGGAGTTGATCCTCTAGATATTAGATTAGATGGTGATCAATTCCTATCACCTTGGCGATCACACGCACCTGAAGAAATGGTCAAAGGGGAGGCCTATGATACTGTAGGTATCAATGTTTATTCTAGATCTATAACAGCAGGTCCTGCTTTCTATAGAAGAGTTCACACAGTCGAGGATGTGAGTACAGGTACATATTCATTTAGCAAGGGAGTATATCCAGGATATCCTATTATTGTTACATTTAATAATCAACAATTAGATAGAAAAGTCTATGATATTGATTACAATTCTAGATCTATCGAACTTAAAGACGATCCAACAAGATATACAGTTGGGCCCTATTTTAGCAAGGCTATAAAATCTATGAATTATTCGGATGATAATTTTATAGAAAATTCCGACATAGGGGATGATGCCTTTTTCGGCCCTTATCCACTTCCTATAAAATGGAACATGTTTGGAAAAACTTTTGACCAAGTTTATGTGGGATCTAACGGATATCTTACATTTGGCTACGGTTTTACTAATTGGACTCCTTTGCAATTTGGGTTTTTAACTTCTCCTGCAATTTATGTCATGTACTGTGATTTATGGTTATCATTAGGTTCTAACGGTCAGCCGTTGAACAGCGGAAGAAATCCAGGTTTGTATACAGATTCTGGAACTATAGGAGAGTGGCAATATTTTAAAATTAGGCATGAAGGCGGACATTATAATGAGAGATTGCAAAGTCCTTTTCCGTCCTATCAATATCAAGTAACTCTATATACTAATGGAGTATACCAATACATAGAAATGGTCTACGGAAACGTATGGAAGGGTATAAATTTTAACGGCGATCGAGGATTTATTACAGGTGTTTCTACAGCAAGATCTGGCTCACTAAATGGATCTGGAACTCAAATAGGCTACACAGCTATTCGTGATAATAGTTCGCATGTATTCTATAGTCTAGCTGATGGGGGAAATTGGGTTTATGCTGGTGAAGGTAGCTTCAGTCCTAATAGAGTTTCAGATTTTGTAAAATCTGGATCATTAGAAATTATCGCCGCAGTTCCGGGAGGCAGTAGATTATTATCTGTAAATTATGGCAATATACCACCTGGATTAGATGAGTACCTATTTTTAACTGACGCAGATTATAACGAAGTAAAAAGTTCTGCGGTTGATATCTATGTAAACAGTGCTACAAATTATTCATATCAAATAGTTCAAGCACCAGGATTCAACGCTTCGAGAGCAGCAGTACAAATATCAAATCTCAATAGTGCCGGAGGAACAATAGTTACCAGTATGTTTGCCAATGAATCTTTACATTCTACACTATTTTACGAACAATTTATAGATTACAGAGGAATCGATAATAATCTAGCTAATACAATTTATGCTAGCGGTTATACATTAAAAAATCCTCCAGCTTACAATTATTCTCAGTCATCGCAGGTTATTGTAGAATTAGATGGTAGGAGGCTTACACCACCAAATACGACTTACATTAAAATTACTGAAAATAACCAAGTTGAATTTTCATTACAAGGAAGATTTAGTTATCCTATTGAATCATTAGGATATAGTGAAATTGAACTTTTTAAAAATTCAGTCGAAGTTCCTGGTACTGCATTTTTCTTAGATACAGACGCTATGACTGTTAGATTGCCAAATGGTTATTTGGTACCTGGAGATACACTTGGTATAACTATCTATCAATATCCTGCTGAATTTAGAATAATAGGAAATCAAATTTATATCATAAAAAAATATAATACGGCTGGAAAATTAAGAGTTTTAAGTTGGCCAGTCCAAGATAATAGTTTCGCTATCAATGAAGTATTTCCAATAAATGGCAGCGGATATTATAGAATTTCTAGAGTAGTCTACGACGAAAATTTTGTTTGGGTAAGTTTGAATGGTAAGGCTCTACTTGGCGGATCTGATTTTTATGTTCTTTCTGATAAAAAGACCATAAAGATTGACGAAGATCTAATGAAAGAAACCGACGGTTTAGTTAATATATTGGCATTTGGTTATAGTGAAACTAAGACTATCGGATTCAAATTATTTCAAGATATTTTCAATAGAAATCATTTCAAGAGAATCAGTCAGCAAGACACTGTGTATCTTACCAAAGAACTAAGATATGATGATACAGAAATAGAAGTCAGCGACGGATTAGTAATGGCCAATCCTTATCCTGAACAAAATAGACCTGGTATCATATTCATTGCAGGCGAACGCATAGAATATTTAGAGAAACAGGGCAACACATTACGTAGAATTAAAAGGGGTACGTTAGGAACAGGACCTAGGGAATTTTATGCCATAGGCACATGGGTCATGGATGGAAGTGTTAAACAAAACATCCCCCTAACTGACAATTTCCAAAGAGTCGTCATTTCCACAACGTCTACAACTAATACCTACGTAATTAATAATATTCGTTTTGATGATTCAATAGCTTATCATGATCAAGTACAGGTTTTTTATAGAGGAATTCCTTTGGTAAAACCTCTTAAGTCTGGTAATAAGAGATTAGTTCATGATAAAAACTATAGCTTTGATAACAATTCTGATCTTGGACTCAGTGAATTAGAAAATGATTTTAGTATTATAAAGCAAGGAACCAGTACATTTAAAATAATTTTAAATACCTCTACAGTAAATATACAAACCGGATATCCATTATCGCTGGTTAGAAGATACGTAAGTGATACGAGTCTATTAAGCGTTTCGGTAGCGAAAAAACCTGAAAGCTCAGTTAGTACATTTATACATGATAGAACCGCTGGAATTCCGGATATTAATTATTATGGTGGCGATATGTATATAAGATTAGATGATGGCACGTACCTGACATATGATAGCGGTATAAGAATAAAGGGATTCTAACATGACAACAAGTGTAAATTTAGGCGGATTGCCGCTAGTCACTACGGTAGCCGGAACTACAGAACTAATTACCTATAATCCAACAACCAGAGCTCTACAAAAAGCATCTGTAACTACTCTTAATAATTTTTTACAGTCTTTTACTGGTAGTAGAGGGTTTACGGGCAGTAAGGCCGACACTGGATTCACTGGCAGTGTAGGACGAACAGGTTCAGTAGGCGTAACAGGATTTAGAGGTAGTCAAGGGGAAAAGGGATTCACTGGCAGTGCGTCTACTATAGCAGGATTTACAGGTAGTAGGGGAGCAGGGGGATTCACAGGTAGCAGTGGAAATATTGGAGCTATAACTGGTAATGTAATACCTACTACTAATAGTCAATTTGATATAGGATTGAGCACACAGGCATTTAGAGAAATTTGGGTAACATCTGTTAGAACACAGACCGTGAAAGACTTCGCTGGTAATACTCTATCAGGTGGAGGAGGTGCAGGCAGTGGTGCTAATCTAGGCACCAGACAGGCAGTTCAGATAACAACTTCGGTATTAACGCCAGGTCAAACTGCCACAGGATCGGTAGCATGTCCCAAAGGATTTATTTTATACAAGATGCAGGCCAATAACAAAGCCTGGGTGAGATTATATGACAGCAGTCAAAGCAGAGTTGATGATAATACTAGAACATGGGGAGATGAGCCCTTGCCCTATGCCGGTATTATTGTTGATTTTACTATTAATAATGTTAATAATTTTATTACCTGTACACCGTGCCTAATTGGCTACAATGCCGACGGACAGGAATTAATTCACTATGCTGTCACCAATCAAGATTCAGTTAATAGACAAATACAGGTCACCTTAACCTTGGTAAGGATAGAAGCATAATGTCGCAACTCAAGGATTATCTAATTATCTATGACGGTGACATGGATGAATTAATCGTTAATATTATAAATGATAGCTGTATTTTAATGGGCAGATATGCTCTATTGCCTAGATTACTTTCGGTTGCCACTACAGAAGAGTATGCAGATTATCTTAAAACTTTTTTAAACATACAGATTACAGAAGTTGAAAAAAATCTATGGAAATTGAATCATTATCAAAATGATTTACGACTTATAGGCCAACAAAGTGACCTACCCGTAAATCCTGATATCAGTAAGTATGGCAGTATGATTTATTATACACATGCTAATCAAGTGAGAAGCATAGGTAATATCGGGCAAATGGATTATTTGAACGCACAGCCTACACGAGTTACCTATCTCTATTACCTAAGTAATGTCAATACCACATTTTATCCCAATACTCCCGGGACTTTTAACATAGAATTAACCAATCCTGATGATATTGTTCCTGCAAGAGTAAGATTATTCACTACAGATGCAAATAAAACTCCCTTCGGCATTCATACCAACAGTGCTTTTGTTTTTAATCCTACTGCTACATCAAATTGGCGATTAAAAAATAATACAGTTTTAATAAGAAGTAACAGAGATTTAAGTGTATCAAAAGAATTAGAAGTCACATCAATAACCAAAGACACTGTAGGGACTTCCACTTATTACACGTTACAAATAGATCAAACCAGCTTTTTGAGCACAGGTACTGTTTTTCCTGTTTCCCTAGCCGGTGCTGGAACGTGGGAAATTACTTTTAGAACACTGAATTTTGGAGATATACGTAGCGACATTCAATACAATTACACCACACCTTTCACAGGTAAGGGGGTTGATATTATGGTTGTTGAAGTTGAAGACTTCATAGGTCATCAGTTTGAAAATCACCCTCTTTGGTTAGATAAGTCCAAGACTAGGAGTAGATTGATACCCATGAATTGGTCTCAAGTTTATCCAGGTCTGGGATTCGATACTAATATATTCCAATCAACTAAGCAATTTATTGGATATCATCCTGCAGGAAGCCTCAGTGTTTCTGGAGGACTAACTACCGGGTTTGGTATAGATTCTAATTTACGATTAATATATGTAGAAGGTGACGGGTTTCGAACTTACAATGCATTGGTATATTACGAATTTTATAAACCTGCAGATGAATTTTGGGGATTTAAGACCCCTACAATAGTCAATAATTCGTATGGCATTATGCTTGGTATGATGAATGGCATACGCATTTCAGATATAACTCGAATACAATATTATCTTAATGATCAATTAGTTTTAAAAACAGGAACAACTCAAAATCCTATAACAGTCAACGACTGTAAACTGGCTAATTTGCATGTGATGTATGTGAAGGTTCGTAAACAAACTGGTACTTTTCGCGGTACTCCCACCTATACAAATGTTGTCGAATGGATGGTAGTCTTTGATGGGGGAAATTCAGGTTGGAATTATGCTAATGATTTTATGAATGAATATAATTTATTAATGGTCTACAGTGCTGCAAATGACTGTAATCACTATGCCAAATACGATTCCAAAGAGTGGAGAGATACTAAAATTGTCGCTAAACCGGGGCATATATTATATAAACCTCAAAGCCGTTTTGGCACAATTACAGATTTAACAGATGGACAGTCCGAAACTCAGATAGCCGGAGAGGTTGAATATTTTCCTCTACAAGCAACAACATTGGGTGGTTATGATAATGTTATAAATGTAGCAGCCATGCAGTCATCTGATGCACAGCCTCTTTTAACCAGTTACTCTGCAAGAGGATACGGTATAGATATAGTGGCTGATACCAGTATGTTTTCTGCTTATCCCGGTTTGAAAATAGGTAATGATTGGTACGGAATGTTTGGAGGTACCAGCTGTGCAGGCCCAGTTGTTACAGGTATTCTGGCTGCTTTGGCAGACAAATTTATGACCTATAATAAAAGAGCTCCAAGTCCTAGAGAACTAAAGGCTGTTCTGATTAATGAATCTAAAAAAGGTTTTTTAAGAGATCCTGTAGTGGCAGATTGGCCTTCTAATCCACTACCTACAGCGAATTATGATACTGATTTATTATATGCAGGCAAGATTTCATTATTCAAACATAATCCTGCAGGGACAGAAGGTTCATTCTCATTCGTAAATGGCGGAGTTCATGACATAAATCTAAATGGAACTCCTAATCGTGTGGCCTTTATAGACACTAATTTTGTTAGAGATCCAAGTAGAGATATGAATTTTATTAACGATGAGGAAGATCCTGTTATTATAAGATTTCCCTACAAGATTATTAATAATAATAATTTTTTTACATTATTACTATTAAGTAACCCTTCATTTCAAGCCTATTCCTATATAAATTTAAAGTTGGCTGAAATAAAATCTAGATATAAAGCCACACCTTCGTATACATTATCTGGGGATAAAGGAGTACTTAGTTTCAATGAAGCTACGGCCACATTATCGGGTATTGTTAATTGGTCAGGAACTAGAGCGTTTACCATCACTGCCACTTATGGTCCTTCGTCTAGAGCTAACACATTTACCTTAACGCCTACATTTCGTAATCCCATGTCTATACAAAGATATCAATCTTTGAGAGTTACCACCGGGGATCCAGAATTATCACTGCAAGTAGATTTATTTGAAAGAATATTACTAGGTGTTGTAAAAGCCTTTGGAACCAATACATTACCCACTACAGGTATATCACCACAATTACCTGCAGGAATCACTCTTGAAGCTGTTGATAATAGTGTACAAACAGATATTGATAGAATTATATATTATTATATAAGAGGAACAGCTCTAACCACTTCTTCTAGAACACTTCACACGCTGACACTAACCAGTTATAATGTTGCGCAGACACTCCAATTTTACACACAATGTACTGTGCCTGTTCCTCTAACTCTACAAACATATAATATTAATACGCAATACTTGTCAAAAACAGCTTCATTGCCAGGGTTTGATCCTATAACATATATGACAGTGCAGTTTAGTGAAAATGTTAAACTTAACGACCTAGTGTTATTCTCATGTTCGGGAGGCAGCGATATAATATCAAAACTTCCCTCCCCAAGTAACGACGGAAGGCGTACAGGAACAAGAAATCCTGATTTTACAGGAACTTATTCTATCGCATTATTAGCCCCCCCGTGGCCTTCCTACCCAAGCAATTATGATTGGTATGAATTGGTAGAACCTACAACGATTTTTGCCTACGATTCTACTGATGGAGCTGGAAAGGCTGTAGAGTTGTATAGACCTTTGACCACAGGTACCATGAAAATTAATTTCAAAAAGTCTACAATAGGCACAGTTCCACGATTCAGTATACCATTTCCTACTAACGGAAGATCTATGGATTTTAAGATTAATGATAGAGCGGATGTTAACAAAGTTTCGCAATTGAACATAAAACTTAGACCAAGAACACCTTATGGTGAAGCTTTGTTTATAACTCCTGGTACTATAGAATGGACAGTTCCTGACGGTGTTTTTCAAGTCAGTGTAGTTTGTATAGGTGGAGGAGGGTCTGGATCTACAACTATAAAAAGTTTTGAAGATCCGTCAGATCCTGATCCAAGATTTATCAATACAAATTTCAATCATCCAGATAGCTGGAAAGTTAAACCTTCAGGCGGCGGAGGCGGCGGTTTAGCCTACAGAAATAGCATCGAAGTAACACCGGGACAAAAAATATTCATACAAGTAGGTCAAGGGGGTGCTCCAAGTCTAGAATTTGTTGAAACTGATGGTACGATAAGAGGAGGAGATGGAGGAGACAGTTATTTTGGTTCAAGAACACTAGTCTGCGGTTATGGAGGTAGAGGCGGTTATACACGAGGAGGTATGGGAGGACCAATGAACTATGGATTCGCCGGTAATGGCGGCGGCGGTGCTGGAGGGCCTGGAAGTGATTATCCTAATAATAAACAATTTCTTGGTGCCGGCGGGGGTGCCGGCGGGTATAGTCCAGCTGGTAGTGCAACTGGTGGTGCAGGACAACTATATCCTTTTAATTCACGATCTACTCTTCCTTCACAGTTCGGAGGCGGAGGTGCTGGAGGTTTACTTTCCGGGCCCAGTCCTACCGGAGGCGGAGGTACCGAAGTTTATGGTCTCGGTCCAGACGGATCTTATATAACAAAGATAACAGAAACGGTTAACTCTGCTACAAATCAAAAAATTACACATACTGCTGTTTATCCGGGTACAGGTAGTTTATTACCAGAATGTTATACAGCTGATCCCCATGCTGGAGATACTCTAAGTCAAAACGGAGTTTCTATAGTATCTAGAAACGGTGCATTATTTGGTGGGGGAGGAGCTTACCAAGGTTTAGGAGCATCAGGAGCAGTCAGAGTTATATGGGGAGGAAACAATTGGGCTTATTTTAGACAGTTTCCAAGTACAAATACCAAACCTATAATCCCAGTCGGCTTCTAGTAGAATTAATTGGAATAAATATCAACATGAAAACTGAAAATGACAAAATTGTACCTGAATCAGACAAAAAATTAGAAGATGACGCGAAACCTAATGAAGCCGCAGGTATTGTATTGCAGGGACACATTAAAATCTTTGATCCAGAAAGTCAAGAAGTGTTCGTTGATAAACGCAATGCCATACATTATGAAAATTTTAGCATAGCTTTGGCCAGTGGTATCAGTAATCAAGAAACTGGTTTCATAGCTGAAATGTGCTTTGGAAATGGCGGTACAACTATAGATCCAACTGGAATAATTACTTACCTAACACCCAATGTTGTAGGGACGGCGGCCAGCTTATATAATCAGACCTATTACAAAACTGTTGATGCTAGGAATCCAAATGCTATAGATCCTAGCAGAAATTTTATGGAAGTTAGACATGTTACCGGAGCTCCCTACAGCGACGTATTGGTCAGCTGCTTATTAGATTTCGGAGAACCATCCGGACAGGCAGCTTTTGATAACATAATTGTTATAGGAAATAAAAGTGATTTTGTTTTTAACGAACTTGGTTTACGTAGTTATGCTGCTAACGGATCTAATCAAGGTATATTATTAACTCATGTTATATTTCACCCTGTGCAAAAAACATTGAACCGACTTATACAGATAGACTATACCATAAGAATTCAGAGTTTGAGCGGAGTTTAATCAATGACTTACAGTGTAACATTTACTAATCCTACTAAAACTCCTATAACAGTCACAACAGGTACAATTAATCAGACTACAAGTGTTAGCTTAGTAGGTAAGAATGTTGCCAATTATGGACAGACTTTTGCAAGAAATTTTATAACATTATTAGAAAATTCCGCATATATAACAGCGCCTGGCTCGCCTATTGAAGGTCAGTTATGGTTTGATACCAGTCTTCCTCATGATAAGGTTTTAAGGGTATATGATGGTGCAGTCTGGCGTAGTACGTCAAACATCTATACAGGAACCACTGATCCTAATCTACCTCCTAATTTACCATCTAAGAATGGCGATTTATGGGTTGATACTGCACAGTTGAAATTAAAGATGTACAGGAACGGAGTATGGACACCTGTTGGTTTTGATCCTAGTAATTCTGCAAATAAAACCGGAAGTTATACTGAAAATATAGAAGGTACTGACGGAGTTTTTCATGAATGTCTAATTACATTTTTAGCTAATGAAGTCATTTCAATAGTTTCAAAAGATAAATTTACTCCTACAGCCAGTATAAATGGTTTTGTAGAAATAATGCCGGGACTAAACATCACTAAGAGAGGTTTTGCCAATACCACAGCTACAATTACGGGTTTTAGCGATGCAGCGCTTAAACTTAAAATTTCTAGTGAGCCAGAGCCTATATCTGCAGATAGTTTTTTAAGAAATGATACTGCTGGTACAATAAATGGTTTTTTAAGAATACAATCAAATGCCGGTGTACGTATAGGTTTTGATACTCAATCATTTTTTCTTGAAAAAATTATCAATGATGGTGTTATTACCAACAGTGTAGCAGGAGCTGGACTTAGATTTAGAACCAAGCAGACAATATCAAGTTTGGTTTATGATGAACTTTTAGTCATAGATGGAGCTAACCTTCGTGTAGGAATTAAAAAGCAATCGCCGTTATATGATTTGGATGTTGGAGGAACCGTTAATATTGATGGCCAGTTAACTGTGCAAAGTTCAGCTGCTAACAGCATTTACACTAATGGTAGTGTGAACGCTGTAAAAGATCTCAGAGCAGGGGAAACATTAACTGTCAATAGCAGTTCTTACCTCAAAACTAAAGTTGAACTTGGTCAAGCTGGCGGTTTAGGCACAATTATAGAACCTAAAACTACTGCTACTTACGACATTGGCAGTGCTGCTTTTCCTTTTAGAAATATCTATGTTAATGGTATAATATCTACCTCAACTGTGAAAGCATTTGTTTCAACAGGAATGATTATTCCATATGCTGGAGCAGTAGTTCCAGATGGTTATCTTGAATGCGATGGATCGGAGGTTTCTGGAATATCTTATAGTCAGTTAAAAAGTGTTTTAGGAACCACATATGGTGCACCTACAACGGCTACTAACGTAAAAATTCCTGATCTTAGAACCAAATATCTTGTAACAGACGGTTCTCCTGTAACAATTAAATATGTGATAAAGACCTAAAAAATATGTCATATTCTATAAAAAATTCTGATGGTTCTATACTGGTTACACTACCTGAAAATGAAATAGACAAGGTTACAACCAGTATAACACTTATAGGAAAAAATATAGATTCTTATGGTGAATCACTGAATACTAATTTTGTTAATATTCTTCAAAATTTCGCATCAAACAGTCAACCGAGAGCCCCACTTGTGGGACAATTATGGTACGACACTTTGGCACAGCGTCTTAAGATCTTTTCTAAGACAGGTGTTTTTAATGAAATTAAACCAACTACGCTAGGAACCATACCGTATTCAGGACTAGAACCTGGTGATATATTAATCGATACTACCAGTACTCAAATGTATTTTACCAAAGACGGTGTTCAGCTGACTTTGGTAGGTCCAAATTATAATCCTCAATACGGTAAATCAGGTATATTCACTGAACTGATTAGAGACGGCAGTGGTACTTATTTTCCATTAACCAAGCTCTACAGCAACGGCAGAGTAATAGCAGTAATTTCAACTTCTTCATTCTCTATTACTGGAGCAGATGCAGATAAAGCAGGTGGTATACTGTCAGGTCAGGCAGGCCTAACATTAAGTAGTAACTTACCTTTGGAATTCAATGGTACTGCTACTGCTGCTAAGACAGTATTAAGTCTTAATACTCTGACTGATTTTATGTATACTTTTGCAGATACAATTACAACAGGCAGTATTTGGATCAAAAATGATATAAGAATGGGCATTGATCCTGTGTTTACTAGATTTCCAGGAGCATGGCCTACAACAGGTAGTGACCCAGGGGGTCTCTATATAGGGTCAAACGGAGTTCATCCTGGAGGAACTCCTGATCTAAATATCTATGTTGCAGGCACAGTGCCGAATAGATTATCAATTGTTCATTCTCTTAATCAAAATCAACCTCTAAGATTTCGCCAGACTACACCTAGTGGTGATGTTGATGTTATAACATTACTAAATGACAGGGTAGGAATAAACAATATTAGCCCACAGGCTGAACTTGATGTCACTGGATCAGTGATTATATCTAACACACTTACAGTAAACAAGGATCTTATCGTCAACGGAACACAAACTATTATTAATACAGTGATGTTGACTGTAGACGATATTAATATTGAACTTGCAGCCACTACCTCTCCGTTAAGTGATGCGCAGATAAATGGTGGTGGAATTACTCTTCGTTCTTCAGCAGTAAATAAAACTTTCACCTACAACAATTCGCTTACAGCATGGATGTCTAATATAAATCTAGCTACTACTAGCGGAAGTAGTCTATACCTAGGTGATACCGCCACGCTGTCAAGAACTAGTCTTGGTGTAGATGTAATAGGATCTAATCTTACTAGATTGGGCATATTAGAAGAACTGACCGTAACCAATGTACTTGTTAAACCAACTGGCATAAGCAATACATCTTTGTCAAGAGTTTTAATAGCGTTCACTGCTACAGCAACCAGTCCAAATAGTGCAATGACTCTACAATTCGCAGGTCCTTTGCCGTTAGTTCATCCTGGGTTAGTAGTTGAAGTTGCCGGATTAACTACAACTGGTGATTTTAATGGCGTCTATACTGTTAAACAGGTTATCAGCAATACTTCTACAGTTGTAACAGTACAGACTAGTGTTACTAATACTCTATCAGTGACTACAGCCGTTATAGATTCTGGTTCGGAGGTAATTATAAATGATCTAATTTTAGACAGCGGCACAGGTGAATTAGATGCTGCGAATAATAAAATTCGTAATGTAGCATATCCTTTAGACCTAAACGATGCTGCCAACGCTCAGTATGTTCAAGATCAATTTACCATAGCTGCTCTCAAAGGATATGTAGCAACTGTAGATATAACAAATATGTTAGCTCCTAACACTGAAATTGAACAATTATTGAATCTACTCACGCCGCCTGTCAATGTTCCAACTTTTGAATATCCAGATGATACCAAGTATAATTTACCTGAAGGTTTTAGAGCTCGGGTCTTGTGTATAACTCATACTATTCCACTTACAGCACCTCCAATATCACTGACAAAATCATTTAGTGCTGTAATGAGTTATCCAGGCGGATCACAGGTTAATGTATTACAAAACGTAGGAGCTACCAACGTGAATACTTCTACCAAGGCAACTATTGTATACACTATCAAAGAATTCAGAGTCTATAACACCCCTCCATTAGAATGGAAATGGTATAGGAATATCAATTAAGGAATAATAATGCCCTATAGTATAAGAAAGAGCGACGGAACATTATTGATTAATCTAGAAGACGGGGTTAAAAATACGTCATTGACTAGCCTTACCCTTATAGGTAAAATGTCTACTGACTACGGAAAAGTTCAAAATGAAAATTTTATAAAATTACTTGAAAATTTCGCTGGTAACTCCGAGCCAACAAATGCTACGCTAGGTCAATTATGGTTTGATACTACTAATCAACAAATACAGGTAAAAACAGATCAAGGATTTCAACCTCTTGGACCTTTTGATGCTAGTGTAACAACCTATCCTGTAGATTCAAATGAAGATGTTTTTGCCACAACAAGATTCGTACACAGAGTAGTTCCTAAAGGTGTTATTCTTCTCTGGAGTGGCGCAGCCAACAATATTCCGTCAGGTTGGAGATTATGTGATGGTAATAATGATGTAGCAGTAAATGGTCAAAGAATTCCCGATCTAAGAAATAAATTTATTTTAGGTGCTGGAACCTCAACTCCTGCGGTTGATTCTACAGGAGGTAGTGCGACTATTTCACAAGTCGTAGCTCATAGTCATAATTTTTCCGCTGTATCTAGCGGGCAAAGTCAAGGTCACAGTCATTCTGGAGTAAGTAATGCTGCAGACAGTCACGCTCATATTATGCCAGGTGATGACCAACTTGCATTTGGAGCAGGTCAATCTGGATGGCCTGGAACAACTGTGGGAAATTTTCAATATGATGCTAGGTCAACTTATGGTGGCGGAAATGGTACTTTTTGGTTAACAGGTTCTGCTGGTTCGCACAATCATACCATCACACTAGGAGAAAATACCCAGGATCATTCTCATCAGGTAGCAGGAAGCACTAATTCAGTAGGACAGGCTGAGATTAATATTATCAATCCATACTATGCTTTGGCATATATTATTAAGGTTGTTTAGTCGGAGTAACTATGCCATATACACTTTTTAGAACAAACGGAGTAACGCTTACATCGATAGCTGATGGAACTCTTAATCTTACCACTGATCTAAAACTGGTTGGTAAGAATTATGCTGGATATGGACAAGTTGTAAACGAAAATCTTGTAAGACTTCTAGAAAATTTTTCAAATATTTCACCCCCGGGAAAACCTATTACTGGCCAGTTATGGTATGATTCAGCTAGTAAAAGACTTAAAGTATATGATGGTGTAAGATGGAATAATGTACTGCAAAGTTCTACAAGTTCAGATGAGCCAACGGATCTAGCCGAAGGTGATTTTTGGTTTGATAAGTTTTCTCAACTTTTATATATTAAAAGTGCTGGTAAACTATTATTAATAGGACCAAACGCTGGCAGTGGAAATGAAAGCGGGTCAGGCACACTTGCTACAACTCAGATTCTATCTGACAGTGATATTACCTATAATATTATTAAGTTAATGATAGCTGATCAAACTGTGGCAGTTTTAAGTAATTATGAATTTACTGTAGCTGCTAGTCATCCATTATCTAGTGAATTTACTAAAATTAAAAAAGGTGTGACTCTTAAAACTGCTGATAATATTACTGGTACTTCTACTAGCCAAGATTATTGGTTTTGGGGTACAGCAGCAGATTCTAAACGATTAAATGGTTTGCCTGCTAGTAATTATGTTTTGGAAAGTAGTATTTCCTCTCTCATTAATATAACAGAACTTGGTAATATAACTAGAATTAGTACAGGTAGTCCTGTACTGCCAGGTACCATCGAAGGGGCATGGACATTAACTGCTGGTTCTAGTTTACATGCTACCTATGCTGATATTGCAGAACGTTATCACGCTGACGCAGAATATGCTCCAGGCACTGTATTAGTTATAGGCGGAAAATATGATGTTACTATATGTTCAACATCTGCTGATGTAGCTGTAGCAGGTATAGTGAGCGAAAAACCTGCTTTTAAAATGAATCAAGATGCTGGTACAGATCTAACACATCCCTATCTAGCACTGAAAGGAAGATTACCTTGCCAAGTAGTTGGGCGTGTTCACAAGGGGGATTTATTAGTAACCAGTAGTGTACCAGGGCATGCTAGATCATTTGAAAAGTCAGATAGTCCTAATGCTGTATTTGCCAGAGCTCTACAATCCAATCACTCGGACGGGCAGGGTGTTATAGAAGTAATGGTTGCCTAGATACTCATACTGGCCTTGATGGGGCCCAGCGATTCGTAGTTTTCTAATGTAATGTCGTCCATGCTAAACTCTAAAATATTTTTAATAGCTGGATTCAATCTAATACTGGGACTAGATAATGGTGTTCTTGTAAGTTGTTCACGTACCTGTTGAACATGATCCCTATAGATATGCGCATCTCCAAATACAATTATTAACTCTTTTACAGTTAGGTCGCATACCTGTGCTAGCATATGAGTTAATAGAGCATACGATGCAATGTTAAATGGCACTCCCAAAAACATATCGGCGGACCTTTGGTACATTTGACAGCTCAACTGATTTAGATTATTAACATAAAACTGAGCCATCATATGACAGGGTGGTAGAGCCATTAAATGTAGTTCCCCTGGATTCCATGCAGTTATGATATGCCTTCGAGACATGGGATCTTGTTTTAGACCATTTACTAATTCTGTGAGTTGATCAATATGCTTCAACCCCATTTTGTTAACACCTAACACGGGCGCACGCCAAGTACGCCATTGGACTCCATAGATTCTACCTAGGTCCCCTGCATGTTTCTTTTTAGGCTTCCAATAGTCTGCATTCAGGTTATCTGTCCATATAGTTTTATGTGAACCTGCATTACCGTAGAGTATTTCTTGTAACCTATGTTCATTACCGCTGCCTTCTATGAACCATAATAGTTCGCTGACTACACTACGCCATGCTAGTTTTTTAGTGGTAACAGCAGGAAATCCTTTTTGCAAATTAAATCTTAATTGTAGACCAAATTTCGATATGGTACCTGTGCCAGTTCTGTCAGGTCTAGATTCTCCTGTTTCAAGAATATCTCTAAGAGAATCTAGATATAGATCTTCATTCATGTTATTTTAAGCTGTGACTCGTTATAGATATGTAGAGCGCCTTTTACTTCAGCTACTGTGCATTCAACCACTACTCTCTTTTCACCTGCCAGTGTATGGAAAACTGATACTACTACTCCGGGCCATTTATAGCCTGAAACTTTCTCAACTATATCACCTACTTTTAGATTTGTCATTGTTCTACCTTTTCAGCTTTGACTTTCTTTTTAGGAGGATCCAGTTCGTCGGCTTTTTTGCGTAGTTGTTGAGCCTGTTTGAATAGAGCATCTGCTCTAGATCTTAATTCAGTTGGTGTTAACTCAAACTCTTGTTTAGGAGCAGCAGGAGCTTCTTCAATTTTTACAGGCTCAGCATTTTTCTCAGGTACTTTTTGTCCTGATTCACTTTTGACTGCGAGCTCCTCTAACGCTATACCCTTTTGTTGGGCAATAAGTAGATTGAGTTCGTCAAGCGAGATACTGGTATTGTTATTGGGTAAAATATTTACTGCTGACGTTTTAACCTTGGTTAAGAGGTTATTTGTGTGTAGATAGCCCAGCATATTACTGCCGTCTGGAAAACGCCTTGCGGTCAGTATGTCAGCTAATTCGTCTGCTTGTTGACCACTATCGCTTTCTAATACACTCATGAAAGCATCATGAAATGCATCAGGTAAACCGTTAGTTGCAATTACAAGACAACTATGAGGATCTCCCGGAATGGTTCTATAGGCCACTGCTATCTTCGCACCATTGTTTTTCATTCTTCCAACATGTTTCATGTTTGGTCCTTATTGTGCTGCTTCATCTTTTTTGGGAGCTACAGCATTGATAAATGTATCCAGCTTGTTATATACCGCGCCCACTGATGCCATTTCACCTGCGGCAAAAGTTCCTCTGCGACAGGCAGCATCTAAAATTGATCGAATATTTTGTAGATCAGTTACAGTTAATTCTGGTGCCGCTGCCTGGGTATCAACTGGTATTGTTTGTTCATTTTCCATTAAAATAATTCCTTTCTTACGTGTAGTTCTTTACAACCTAGTGTCAACATTGTGAGTTCTTTTTGATCTTCAAGGCCAATCATAATTCCGGTAGTAATTTTATTATCTTTAATCATAAGATCTAGTTTAATACAATATCTACCGTTAAGGTTATATTCGATCCAGTCCTCAATAGCCAACATGTCTACACCGTAGTCTATCGAGATTGATGAAAAATGAGGAGGAATAAAATGTAATTTCCTAAGACCTAACAGTCCCAAGGGGTTTATTTCTCCTCTTGCCAGACTCATAATATACCTATTTTATTTATTATTTACTACCTAGTTATTTGTAATAAGTGGTTTGACCAAATGGTGCAACTATGGTTTCGTTACCGTGAATAACAAATAATGTGTCACAGTAGTCCTCATCTCCCCAATCACCACAGGGATAACCGTCAGTGAACATGATGAACTTTTTAGGTTGAATATCATGATCTTTCATGTACTCCCAATTGGCCATGAAGTCTGTACCACCTCCTCCTTTGAGCTCGTATTCGGCAATGTCCTCGCCATTATCTGGTGTAAATTCTTGTTGATTATAGACTTGAGTATCAAAAGACCAAACTGTGATTTTGTAATCTGTGTATTGATCAATAATGCCTTTGATTTCACTTAGAAAGTCTTTGCCTTGAGCATCACTGATTGAACCGCTCATGTCAATGCCAACACAGATGTCGATGGTTTCATCATTTAACAAACCAGGTAGAACTGCGCCGGTGTGCTGACTTTTGCGATTGGGCTTGTTAAAAGAAAAGTTAGATTTAATAATGCTAAGAATATTCATTCTTAGAATCTCTCTCCAATCCATTTTTGGTTCAGTAAGATCTTTGATAAGACGACTGATTCCTTTTGGCATTTTTCCGGCACTACAACTCTGTGCCGAGGCAATCATGGCTTCTTTGATTTCGTCTCTAATGGCCTTACGCTCTTCTGGAGTAAGTTTAGGCTTTTTACCGGTTCCTCCATCTTCATCGTCTTGATCGAGGTGGTCGTCTAATAATTCTCCTAATTTACTGATGTCAATTTTTTCTGCCTTTTCATAGATATCATTGTAGATAGCTTCGTAGCTCCAATCTCGATATTTGTCATCCTGGAAAATTTTAATAAAACTGGGTTTGGCACCAATTTTCTCATCTATAAGAATTTGGTTGGCTGCATAGTCTGCGGCAATATTAGACAGCATGGGATGACGCCCCTCACGGCGTCCCATATGATCAAAGATATTGTGCATGACTTCATGCGCGAAACCAAATTCGGCTTCCTTAGTGCTTAGTTTATCTACAAAGGCATTGCTGTAGTAAAAGTTTCTTCCGTCAGTGGCTAGAGTAGGACACCAATCACTGGCATCTATCAATTTCATACGAGTGGCCATGTTTCCAAAGAATGGGTGACGCAGAAGCAGTCCAATTCTAGCAGTGGTAAGTTTCTCTAGGATTTTATTTTTCTCAGCACTGGTATATACCTTATCAGATACTACCTTAGAAGTTTTTTCAGATTTCATAACTTGACTCATTTGTTTCCCCTTTCATATACAATTATATAGTCTTTCTTCATCTAGGTCAAATGAAAAAGGCCCTTGCGGGCCCTTTTTAACCTTCCATTGCCTGTATGATGTATTTTCCATATTTTTCATGGAAGCGATCAAAGTTTTTAAGTTTGGTAGTATCAAAAGGAAGTTGATAATTTACCAATGCTACTTTGGCACCCATAACCACAAGCTCAGTTGGAAAATTGTCCATCATAAATCCAAAGAAGCAGTCTGCCATTTTGTCCCAATCCTTGACCTTCTTCTTGTTAAGTTCCTGAAGCTCATAACACATACTGATAGTCAAAGAGTACATGGCAGAAACTTCTTTAATCTCAGTTTTGGTAACCTTACCTTCCAAAATATCAAGAGGCTTAGGCATCTGCTTGGCAACCTTACGGTGTGCCATAAATTTGACTGCAAGGCCTTCACCGACGGCACCTGCTACCAATGTGGTTAGAGTGTTTTCACTGAGAGCTGAGTCATGCAAAAGATCGCTGACAAACGACCAAGAACGCGGTGTTGCAAATGAGCGACTCGCACCTTTTGGATCAAAATCATATAGATCCTGCTTACTGAAGCCTAAAAAGCCTACAACCTGTTCATGCTGACGATTGTTTACAGCCCACTCATGCCAGTCGTCAAAGCTGACTTCTAATTCAACGTGAATGAAACGGTTTGCCAATGGAGCAGGCATTCTAAAAGTTACACCCTTGTCTGCTTCACGGTTACCTGCTGCTACAATGTCTACACCATCTGGCAAACGATAGGTGCCAACACGGCGGTTGAGAATAAGTTGGTAAGCCGCTGCCTGTGTAGCAGGAGCCGCAGAGTTCAACTCATCAAGAAACAGAATAGCCTTGCTGTCTGGATCTGAAGGCAGTTCCGACGGAGGAGCCCAAGTCATAGTGTTAGCTTGACTATTGTAGTATGGAATACCTTTGATATCAGTGGGTTCCCAAAGACTCAAACGAACATCAATTACTTCTCGTTCCTGTTCATAACCTAGTTGTTTGATGATGTCCGATTTACCAATACCTGGAGGTCCCCACATAAAAATTGGACGACGTACCTTCATGGCAAAACGAATTGCTGACTTTGCATCATTTGGACCTACGGTACGAATACTGGAAATTTTCTCAGCCATTTAATCCTCTATTAGTTTGTTAGTGTCTATATAGTATACAAAAAAAGCTAGACCTCGTCAAGCGGTTTTTGTGCTATGCTTCTTGAATTCTATGAATTTGAAGAAATTGCCTTCATAGAGCATTAGTTCCACAGTGGATTTTTGGTCAAAAAGGAACACAGAATGTTCATTGAGATAAAATGGATAAGGAACATATTTCTGCATGTCCAAAAGATTTTTGGCAGTAAGACTTGGAAGGATGTTAATCTTGCTTAATTCGAATTTGTAATGACGGATTTGGGCTTGATTACAGGCTTCAAAGCCATTAAGTGTAAGTCTATAGTTTTGATTGTTTCTGATGTCTACCCAAAAAACATGTTGATATCTTTTGATGGTTTCTGCTGTATTAGGTTTACCTATCTTTTCTAAAATTATACCAGTAAATTCTTTTTTATTCATATCTTTCTATCACAAGTTCACCTTTGGTAAGTTTAACTACTGTGAAGTCAGAGCAGTTGTAGGCTTTGTTTAATTTATCTGCAAGATTGAAGGCATGTCCACTATTTGAGAAACTTACTTTTTTGTATTTAGGACCAATTTTTTGGGCTACGATACTGGTGATTTTAAGATTGACAGGCTTATCCTTATAGAAAACAGCCCAGATAGCTTCGGCTTCTAAGACCTGTTCAGTCTTAAAAGTTTTCTTATTTGTTATTTCTAAAAGTATATTTGGTTTTGGTCTTGACATATATGTGCTCCGAAGCACATATATTTATTATACTCCAATATTAAAATCTACCACCGTCCATGTTAATTCTAATTTCCGGAGCCTCAGTTTGAACATTAGTATTTGTTCCGTTTAACAATCTTGCCATTAAGGCAGCTAGACTATCACTTAGTGCTCGAGCTTCTCTAATATCAAGAGTAAGTGTTTTTTGACCACTTCTACTGGCGATTCTTTCTTTTTCTAGGTACAATTCAATAGGATTTGTATTGATTTGATTCATTTTTGGTCTCTATTTACAATGGATAGCTGTTGTTTCATTTCTTCTTCTGTTCGGAATGGTCCATGAAATTCGTATCTGTCAAGAGTAATTAGCTTCGGACAGAAGCTTTTAACCCACCCTTTTCTAAATTTAATTATATAATAGCCGGCACAATATAGACTCTTACTCTTGTTACTTTTAGAATAGATAGGTAATTTTTTCTTGATATTATAAACAGGATGATAGGGTCTGCTGCCGCAAGGATATCCGTAAATGATATTACTTATAGTTGCCTTGTTTTCTGTTCCTGAAGATTTCTCAGGTAATATTAGACCTAACTTGTCTGTAAGTTCTTGTTTTTTTAGAAATATTTTTTTCCCCTTGACAAAAAGATTAAAACCTTTTTTGTCTCGATTAATAGTTCCAAGTTTTTTATCTTCTGATCTAATCAACCAGGACTTGTTTGGTACTAGAGTTTTGGCTATAGTTGACATCTGCATACCTCGAATTTAGTGGTCTAGCATACTGCTCTATGCTATCTGATATTCTCTGCAGGTCGAATTCCCGACAGAGTTTTAGTAGACGTGTTCCTACCTGACTTATATTTTTATTACTATTAACTTCTTGTATTATAACCTGATCTATTATCTCTTTTACTTCGTGCGGCTGCGCATTGAGATCACATAGTATGCGATTGCGTTCGTAATCTTCCTTGACTCTGTGTTCAATGCCTTCATGATCTAACCAACGTTGTAGCATCATGTTGTTCCAATTGTATCCTTTATTATTTCTATCTGAAAATGCTTCTCTCAAACCAATCTTGTTCTTGGTGCCTTTTTCTCTTACTCCTGGATAGGCACTGAAGATATTGTCTGTGGTATCGCCTCGCATACATTTTTCAAATAATAACCACTCTGGGTCTGGTGCAGGCTTTACAGTCTTTGTTTTTTTATCAACAACTGGTTTACCCTTTTCATCATAATAACCTGTTGACTTTGTTGTTACACCACTGACTCCATTATACTGACAGACATTATGATTTATTAACTGCGAAAAGTCACTGTCTGTTGAAATGATAACATGATTATGATTGGGATGTAGTCTAATAAAACCGGCAATAAGATCGTCTGCTTCAAGTGTAGGATGATGTAATACTGAACAGTTTGTTTTTGTTGTAATAAATTCTTTAAATTGATCAAAGGTTTCCCAAAATAGTTTGTCTTCTTCTTGTTCTCTAGGTGATAGAGCAGCTCTAGCTTCTGTCCTATTTCTTTTATAAGGAGCGTAGTGGTCTTTACGCCATGAACGGCCTTCTAAGGCGAATACTACATGACTACCATCGAAATCCTTCCAGGCCTTTTTGATAGAGTTAAAAATGATATGAAAGGCCATACCGACCTTTTCAGAAGCATCACCTCTGATGACATGCCTAGCACGAAAGAATGTATTTGCAGTATCTACAAGAATAAAAGTCATTAGCTTATTTCCGACTTACCATTACCTATGTTATTGACATTAATATACCCTGAACCACGTCGTTCCATGTCTACGCCGACTTCATTGCCAATATTTCGGCAAAGATCTTGAAACCAGCGTTCTACAATTTCTTCATCACTCGATCCAGTATATCCTGCTAGTTTTAATTGTACTACAAAGTATTCGTTCCAGTCAAGTTCAAAAAATCCATTCCGTACATTTTCTTTGTTGATTTTGGTATCAAGGACAGCTATCCAAGGTTCCCCTCTTTCTGTTGCATCTTCTTTAGAAGAATCAACACTGGACTTTTCTATCGCAATTTTGAGTTTTTGTTCTGCTGCTTCTTTGGCTAATCTAGCTTCTTCTATTGCCTCTAGAGCCTTTTCTTCGGCTGCTTTTTTGGCCTGTTCTGCTTCGAGAATACGTTGTTGAGTTTCTGCAATGGCACGTTCCATTTCTGTGATGCCAAATAGATTTTTTATAAACTGTTTCATCATGTTCCCCACTTTACTACTAAGTTATAACCTGCTTGTTTTAATTTATTTTCGTAATACATTGTTTTTTCGTATAAATCTTTCATAGTAATTTTTATGATCGGATGTATCATTTCTGGATCAAATGTTTTAGGACATCCGTGCCAGAACTTTCCGTGATAAAGATATACAGTATTGGTTTCAGAGTCGTATCCATCTACTTTGTATTTTACATCCTCAAGCCATACTTGTCTATCCTTAATGTTTAATTCATCTAACCATTTAGTTTCTTTTTTGCTTACAAAACTTCCCGTTGATTGACTTGCCCATGCTTTAGGCGCCGCTGTCCTGAGTTTTTCTCTATTATCCTCTTTAAAGCATTCTGGACATTGACCGATTTTTTGTGTAGCAATACTACTATAAAAAATATTATGTATAGTGCATCTTATATTTTCTAACCTTTTATACCTACCGGAAGTGTCTATATAAGATTCGGAAACATCGATGTTTTGTCTATATTTTAGAGCACTTTCTTTTAAGTCTTCTAAAGTATTAATTCTGTTCTTCCACATGTTGCCGCTTTCGTAATAGCCTTTGCGACAGCAGTATTTTCCATTTAAAACACTCCATCCTCTTCTTTCATTTATACCGTGGATACAATGCACTTTAAGTTTATAGTCAACACCTTTGTATTCTGTAATATCTAAAATAGAACATATTTTTTCTTTTACTTTATTTTTGAATACTTCTTCGGAATATTTGTTTATAGGATTAGTCATATTAGTTCCCCATTCATTTTAAATATTTATATTTTTTTAAAATAAATGGGGAACTTTTATTTATGTCGACCATGCATTCTTGAAAAGCGGCACCTGAAGTCTATCACTGTACCTCAATCCATGTTTCATACAGGCCAAGGCTACATTCTTGTTATTTAGGCTATAAACACTCTCTACTCCACCTATGGGCATAAGATATACTTCACCCTCAAATCCTGCATCCCTATATTCCATAGTGGCACGCAGAGCATCTTGAACGTCTTGTTCTGTGGCTACTACAAATTTAAGATAAGTCCAACCAATTTCTTCATATTCACATACTATTTCAGGTTTGATAGCTTCTTCCCATTTTTCTCCACTTGAAGGAAGTTTGGCACTGACTGAGAATGTAAGAACATTACTGTTAGCTTCACGCTGATCAATCCATGCAAGCAATCTGCGTTTGAAATCTGGTAAAAGTTTTTGAGTACCATTGGTCTCAAATGTGATTTCTTTTAGATCCTGCATCTTTGAATGATCTAATAGATCAGAATAGCTACGTTGCCACCCTAACAATGGTTCACCACCTGTAATCACAAGATGTTCTCTCATCCAACGCTTATATGGCAGCATGTCCATGATAGCATCTACAATAGCGTCTGTTTCTAATACCGGACTAAAATCTTTGAATTTGGGATCCCAACTGGCATAACTATCACACCCGCTGTGAACTAATGGTAAATCTTTATAGGTCTTAAATTCGGCAATACGTTCTGCTATAAGATGCCGTTCGTTTGAACGTTCGCCCCTAGGTTTTCCAAATCCGTCGCAGGTGAAATTACATCCAAATACGCGAAGGAATACACTGGGAACTCCCATATAACGTCCTTCACCTTGAACACTATAAAACAATTCTGATACTTTTAATTTACTCATAAATTTTTGTCCACATCTTAATTTTGTTTGAGTTACTCATAATAAATTTATTATAGCATAGCCTACTATGAAACCCATGACTGTGCTGATAATTACTGATATCACAGCATACTCGACATATAGCCTTAGCATTAATCTTCCTTGAAATTATCAGAAATAAGAGCATTGATATTGTCTGCAATATCATAACCCCAATTCCAGTTCACATCAAATGCTTCAGTCCATTCTGGTGTATCTTCTTCTGTGCCTGTTAGGTCTTGTAGATTATCTGCAAACCAGTCAGCGAATATTTCTGGGTCTATAAAATCATTATCACCTACAACACCGTGCTTGGTCAATATGTCTCTAATCAGCGCAATACTACTAGAACCGTCAATACAACTTTCAATTTCGTCGTCGGTTAGATCTTTAATTCTTTTAATGGTTGCCATAAAATTCTTCACCTGTGTCTTCATTAGTTAATTTAAGAGGTCCATGAATCCAATGCTCAGTTTCATGATTGTACCATCCATCACCTTCTAGTCCTTCGAAGCTATCTTCTTCCCAAAGTTCTTTGATACGTTCTTGTTCTTCTTCGTCCATGTCTTTGGGAAATACCCACTCTACCCAGCAACCATCAATCATTTCTTCCATTTCCCAATCATAATCATTTGACATTAATTCATAACCATCGGGATTATCTAGATCAATATCTAGCTCTTCTTCATCGTTTTCACATGTCCATACGCCCCATCTAAACCCTTCTTCCTTAATAACGGTGACACCGTCTTTAGTCCAGAACTGACGTTCTACTGCATTCTTTTTATGATGATTAGTTATTTTCCAAATTGCCATAATTACCTCGGTGCAAATTCCTGTTGAAGTTTAATATTATCCATGAATTCTTTTTTAGTGCCTTGGTCGTCTTTGAAAGCACCTTTTA
>Ga0129333_10000103_pt1 | contig 53859 bp, 88 predicted proteins | sample CPB6_08_DNA_FD_94474 | JGI IMG/M metagenome (GOLD analysis project Ga0129333, IMG submission 94474) | Freshwater to marine salinity gradient microbial communities from Chesapeake Bay, USA - CPBay_Sum_0.6_0.8_DNA | ecosystem: Environmental > Aquatic > Marine > Coastal | place: USA: Chesapeake... | reverse complement strand
GAGGAGTTCGGCGCGAGCAAGTCTGCGTTCAGATGCTCTGCATTGGTGTTCAAGTGAATCTGAGAATCCTCCTTCGCACGACTCTTCTTCCGGCACCACCTGATCCGCAGCAGCTCGCAGGGCGGCGCCAATGCACTGCCGGTAGACGGGATCGTTAATCATGTTGTGGTTTCCCATTGTGCCCGCAGTCATCACGGCAAGCGCGGCGGGTGATAGTTCAGTCATTGTCAGCCTCCTTCACTTGTGGGTTAGTGCATCTTGGCGTGTTGCTTGCAATAAAGACCGTCAGGGCCATGGCCACGTTTGCGGCTGCATTGGTGAGGAATCCAATTCCTCCAGAAGTTTCAGTGCCTGTCTTTCGTCTCCTTCAACGATTGCCTTTGACAGTCTTTCCTTCAAGCTCGGCGGCTTGGGGCGGCGGTCGGCACGGAGATGGTGGGCACCGACAGAGGGGCAGTTGTAGTCCAGCCACTCACAACACGCATCTAGTTCAGCATCTGCAGCAGCCTGAATCTCAGGCTCGCGCTGATTCCAGCCCCATTGGGCGGCTATGGCCCATGTGGCTTCAAGAGTGTCTCCGGTGTGGAACCGGGCGAGCAACCGCTGCACCAGCTCCGGCGGTGGGGTGATGGGATGTTGGTCAGTCATTGCCACCCTCCAGCTCGGCGGCGATGGCGAGGAGTTCGCGTCGAATGCGCTGGCACTCCATTGCCATAGGCAGGTAGTTGCGAGGCTCAACGGCATCGTCTGGCACCACCTGATCCGCCGCAGCGCGGAGTGCAGCGGCCACGGAGCGTTCTTCATGGCAAAAGCTTCCTTTACTCCATTCGCTTTCCCAGGCAATCATGACTGCCTGAGCAGCAGGAGAAAACATACCGTCCAAACCGTAAAAACCCTGCGATTTATTACACATTGTTACCCTCCAGCTCGGCGGCGATGTCTAGAAGTTGAGCTCTGTGGGCCTCGTAAACACCATTCGCACCGTCAGGTTTATCCACCCAAAGGCAATCCGCAGCAGCTCGCAGCGCGGCGGCGGCAATCCTGTGACGCGGATTTACGTTGTCTTTCAAATTCAATATTGCTGTAAAAACCGCCTCTGCGGCGGGGGAGAGAGGCTCAGTCATTGCCACCCTCCAGCTCGGCGGCGATGGCGAGGAGTCGGGAGCGAGTGCGTTGGCGTTGACTTACACATGCCCAACCCTGCATTTCTACAACCGAATCCTCATTTGGAACCGGCACCTGCTGTTCCGGCACCACCTGATCCGCAGCAGCTTTCAGGGCGGCGGCGGCCACCTGCGCGGGGATGTCGTCATCAACATCCAGCCACCTGTTGTGTGCGGCGTCCAGAATTGCCTGCGCTTGTGGTGATAGTTCAGTCATTGGAACCCTCCAACTCAACGACGATGGCAAAATCATCTTCCTCGTTAATGGTTTCCAACTCGGCGGCGATGGCGAGAAGATCAGCAACATCAACTATGTAGTCCGAGTCGCTGTCGCCACCAAAATACTTAAGTTCTTGCACAATGATCCGCAGGACGGCGGCAAGGCATTGATAGTCCTTTTGTAAAGGGCCATCCAACCAGCCACAGTTAGCCATATAAGCATCAAGTACTGCTTGCGCTTGGGGTGATAGCTCAGTCATTGGCGCCCTCCAGTTCAGCGGCGATGGCGAGGAGTTTGTGGCGAACGTCCTGGATCGTTTCACCGTAAATGTCGTCGTCGTCATGAGCAAACTCCGGCACCACCTGATCCGCAGCAGCTTGCAAGGCGGCAGCGATCAAATGTTGCGTGTCACAATCTGGTTCAGTGTTGTTGCAGACGGCATCCAGCACCGCCTGCGCTTGTGGTGATAGCTCAGTCATCGGTTCCCCCAGCGGGCTAAGACGGCGCGGGCGATTTCTGCTACGTCCCCGCTGGTAGGACCATCGTGGAAGGCATAGAGGTCAAGCCAGAGCTGGTGTAGCTCCTCATCAGTCGGCCCCTGCGGCTTGGGCTGGGCCAGGGCTTCGTAAGCACGTTCGATCAATGCCGACTGGTTGGGGATGTTGAAGTTGCAGTTCAGTTCATCCAGTTTTTCAACCAGCTCAGCGCACAGCGCTCGGAAGTCAGTCATTGAGTTGCTCCAGTGCGCGGCGGATCAAGTCGGAATCTCCGCCAGATGTTTCAAATGTCGCTGCAAATGACTCAAAGTGGATCAGCGCCTGCTCCTTCAAGCTCGGCGGCTTGGGGCGGCGGGCGGCACGAAGCTTCTTTGCCATGCCTTTGCTTCCCCAGAAGGAAACTTCAACGCAGCACGCCTCCAGCTCCTGGTCGGCGCCGTACTGGGCGGCTTGTTCAGCAATCCAAGCATCACGATGCCAGCCTGAAGTTGGAGCTGTACTGCGTAATTTTTGCAGTACTGCTGGCGGCACGACAGAAGAATATAGATCAGTCATTGATTTTCCCCCTGATTGCACGCAAAACACGCTCAGTCTGCTTTTGCACTGCTTCTGAGCTTTCTTGATACTTGAGTTCAGCATCAGCTAGCATACAAGCTAACCTGAAATCTTCTATTTGTATCGCAACTGCAATTGCTCTGCGAATAGCAGAAGCATCGCCACGCGACAAAACAACACCGGAACTACTTACGGGGCCAACACGACGAATGAAATCAGCCGCGTGAGTGTAGGGGTACCTGGAATCAGCCATGGAAAGATAAGTGACAGGGTAAGCTGGATAATTCTTTCAGATTATTTGTTCATTTGCAGAGTAGGAACAGGCATTCCACCCTCAGTGGGAACGTAGACGGTTACGTTACCTTTGCTGGAACCTTCTTCCAGCCCAGTGATGTACAGATACTGGAGATACTCGCGGTTGTCCTTCAGGGAATTACCAATAATTTGGTTTGCTTTGGCAACGCCAGTAGCGCGAATGATTTCTGCGTCGGCAAGTTGCGATGCAGAATCTTTCTTCGCCTGTGCTTCAAGTACTGCCACTTGGCGGGTGTATTCCGCTTTCTGAAGCTCTGCCTTACCGGCAAGAGATTGTTGCCACACATTATACAGTGGGCCACCAATAACGAGGAGACCAACAGCTACCACAATACTGACAGCAACAAGAGCAATGGCGGGGTCAATAAACCCGTTTTGTTGTTTCATTTTGAAGAAGTTTCGATACCTAGGTTAAACAATAGCGGAAATCAGTTATTCATTAGCAAACCTTCGGGGTTGCTTTGTAACCAACGTAGCAAGCCCAAAAATCAACAGCATCCCAAAGCTTGCCATCGTCATCAATCAGTGGCTGAGAGTGCTCCAATTTTTGTTTAATTTCTGGTGTTTTAACGCTTCCCCAATCCCTAACATTGAGGCGCCTGTTCAATTCTTCCAATTGGAAGAACGCCTTCTGGCGTAACTCACCGGCCTTGCCTTGTTCAATGCAAGACAGATTGCCGTATGAAATGGCTTCAAAACCTGCCTCTTTTGCCCATTTGTGAGCAGTGTACTGCGTCCACTTGTTTTTGATACGCCAAGAGCGTATCATATAACCAAATGCTTTACGGGCACGCTCCTGGTCAGCCAAGAGCGACTCGTAGGTCAAACTGTGTCTCATGATGGCTAAAGGCCTATGGCGGACTCTGCAATCATAGCCTGAGAACGCAGCCAGTCAACAGTTTCCCCCGGATCGCGGTCATAATCTATTTCACCACGATGCTCTGCCTCGTCGGCGATCAGTCTCAAAATGCTTGCGATCTCGCCTGGCCCTAGGTCGTATGGCCCTGTCTTGCCGCCAATACGCTGCCAGAGTGGCCCACAGTACTTTAAGTGGTATTTTGCTAAGTTTTCCTCCTGTTGCTCGACGGGCTTTTCGTTAACTTTGTATTTGGTGTCAAAGTCCATCGCCAGGTCAGAGAGCTGTCTGGTTTCGGTCATTGCTTTGTGCTGTGTAATGAAGAGAGTTAATGGTTTCTGCTCTAATCAGCGCTTCAAACGCTTCTCCAATAGAGGTTGCGATACCACGATATTCGTCAATGCCGTCTGGACCTGTCCACAGCTTCCAGCAGTAGGTATTAGTGAGCGGGTCATACAGGACTTCTGCTTTCATTTTGAAATGATGGTGCGGTTGTTTAATTACCAGGTAACCTCAGTAGCAACGGCAGCAGGCGCACGAAGGCCGCCTTGATGCACAGCTCAACTGCTGCGCCGAGGGCGAGCAGCAGGGCGAGCAGCAGGGCGAGGGTGAGCAGGGCGTCAGCCATCGGCGCCCTCCACCCCAGGCACCGGCAGCGCCCAGTGGGGGAGCCAGAAGTGTGAAGGAGCTAGAAGTTCGTTCTCCTCTTCATTAAACATTTGCCAACCACAACCTCCGACAACACTGTCCATAAAGAAATACCAACACCTCCCTTCCGCATCGCAATCCTCCGGCCCCGGCAGGCGCTCGCTCACCGGCACCGGCTCTATGGCGGGGCGGCATAGTTCAGTCATTCAGGTAGCGCCTCCAGTGCGCGTCGGAGGATTTCAAATTCACTCTTTGCCCAAATATACTCAGCTTTTTCAATTCTATCCACAAACTCCAGCGCCTGCTGCTTCAAGCTCGGCGGCTTGGGGCGGCGGGCGGCGCGGATGTCATCGGCCAAACGAACGCGCTCGCGGGTTTCGTCGATGTGGACACGTCCTGCTCCATCAATGATCTCCATGCGGCACGCCTCCAGCTCCTGGTCGGCTGCCCATTGGGCTACTTCGGTAACTACATAGTCGAAGTAAGTCTTTGGATCGTCTTGATATTGATCGGCTTGCTCCCACCACTGCTGCAGCAGCACGAGTGGTGGGGTGATGGGATATTGGTTAGTCATTCAGGAAGCGCCTCCAGTGCGCGGCGGATTCGGCTAATCCGTTCTGTCGTCTCCGGTGACAGGGGATCCATGCCAGGTGGAACCGTCGTCATTACGGTTAGGTCTTTTAGCGCCTGCTCCTTCAAGCTCGGCGGCTTGGGGCGGCGGGCGGCGCGAAGTAACGCAGCAGTGTCGTAATCAATTTTTGATCCGCCATTAAGCCACTCACAGCACGCCTCCAGCTCCTGGTCGGAGCCCCATTGGGCGACAATCACAAAGATCTCTTCAGTGCTTAATGGCAGGTTGTTCCACTTATCTAACAACTCCCGCGGTGGGGTAATCGGGTGTTGATTAGTCATTCTTCATTTTCCAAATTGTTTTCAGCCCAGTCACCAAGGGTTGTTTTCAATGCTTGGTACTCACCCCAGCTAAATGACATACGCTGTTCACCAGCATTGGTACTAAGGTGTACATCAAAACCTTCACCATTGTGCCATTCGGTTACTTCGATGAAGTCGTCTGGCTTAGCAAGGTGGTCATACTCTGCCAAAGAATCAAAACGTGCGTTGCGTTGGTATTTACTTAGTGGCATTTGTTCATTTACAGAGAACAGGATCAGTGGTGTAACTTGCATTACTGAGAGGCTTGCAGTAATGCAATGTACAACAAGAGCAAATAGAAGATCAGAAGCGAGGTATTCATGACGAAATATCATCGCGATGGCGAAATCCCAGAAAAACAGGGTGACGCGGCTTCTCCTTGACGCTAACAGGAAAATACTTGTACTTAACCATCATGCCAACGAATTCACCAGGATTAGACCAAATCTTAGCACGCATGGCCTCGTCGAGCCCTGTACCGATACCAAACTCAACACCATCTGCATTACGCACGACCAACGTACCAGCAGTATTGGCACCAACTTTGCCGTCTTGACTGGTAGAGCGCTTTGTGCGCCCAAACGCATCTTGCATAGCTTGGTTCATGTTGTGCTGCTTTTCCAGTACTCCGACCAGGATTGCTTCGTCATCAACAAAACGCTTCACTTTCAGTAAAATGTTCTCTTTGACTGTGGAGCGGCCAAACTTGTACCCTCCATCCGGGTCACGCACCATTACGCCCTCAAACCCCGCATCAAGGTAACGTTCTTCTACTGCTCGCAGCTCTTGTTCGTTGGCAACCAGTTCCGGCTTCAGGATGGTAATAAACTGCTCAGTTTCCAGTTCAACTAGCGCTGGATCAGTGATCCGATCCCGATAGGGTGCTACGATATCGCTAAACGGGTCGATATAATCAAAGATCCAGCAATTGAAATCCGGCGTACCATCGGTTGACATGATTGCCGATGATGACGACTGGAACGTATCACCGCAAGTCAATTCGCCGTCAACGCCATCCGGCAAGCAGCTCCGCAGCGTGCTTTGCACGTAAGCATTACGGATCGGCTTGAACGAACGACTCAGGGCAACACCGTCGACCATGACAAAACGGATGCCGTCAATCTTGGGAGTCGCCATATAAGGGAAACGCGCCTTGCAGGCGTCATAGGTCCCGGCGAGCATGGGCTTGGTGATCTGCATGGCTAAGAGCCTGTTGGTGTCTAAGGACATATCTAAATTATCCGCTAGACACCCGCAGGTCAATACCTCAAACCATTAGTATTGCTTATGTATTGTCTGGCAGGCTCTCTAGGGCCTCCTCTATTACCTGAAATACATCCTTGCCCACCCATGTCGATACCACACCAAGGTTCTTGATGCGCTCCAGGCCCCTCAGGGCGCGTTGTTTCAGGCTATTGGGGTCAGGGCACAATGCTGTGGCGAAACCCCACTCAGAAGCCTTCTGAGCGACATGCTGGCATGCCTCCAGGGTCGTCAGCTTTTGATCGGCTTCTTCAACCCACTGTTCTAGCAGTTCACGCGGGGGTTGGCTGAACTGACGCTTGTTGGTCAAGGCAGCCTCCATATAGACATGCGAACATCAGCACCACATGACGGGCAGTGGTTAACGCGCCACTGGCCGATACATGGCATGCAAACATGATCTGGATAATCAGCAAAAGGATACCAATCAAGCCGGCTCCTGATAGCCTTCCAGGCAGGACAGCACACCGGAGTGACGATTGGCGCTCCATTCTCGTGGGGCGCTCGCGGCATGGTTCTATTTAGAATCTGCCTTCTTTCTGATGGCGCGGGCCATGTGGTCGAGTTCATCTGGTGTGATCTTGGGTAAATTGTTCTTCCTTAGGGCTGTTGCTAAACGAAACAGAACGGCTGCGGATGTCATCATATCGTCTCGATTCAATCCAAGACGATTCGATTTGCTCTTCATCACTCACAAGCCAGTGCTTTTTCCGCTTCGTCACGCAAGTAACCGATCAAAACGCTTTTATCTATTTCATGCACAGGGAAATCCGATTCCATTCGATCACAGAAAGCCGTGATCAGCGCGGAAAAGATTACATACGGCGGACTGGTTCTGTCGATTGAGCTATAGGCTTCATGAAGTGAACGCCAAAGCGGTACATACGTCGACACGCCCCGGTCAAGAGTCTTGTGGTATTCCTCCAGGACTTGACGTGCATGATCGTCCCAAGAGTTTTCACCAACAGCATCAGCTCCCAACAGTTTAAGTTCCAGGACTTCAGCCAGTTCGTTGGCAAAGCCAGCAGCAACAAGTGTACTAGGGTTCATTTTTTGAATGGTTTGGTTTGTTCAAGCTGTGAGTCAATCCAGTCGGCGCAGTCCTCCAGATTAAGGTCGCCTGGATCTGGGTAAATCCTCAGTGTTGCGGACAGCGCCCTGAGTACAGCGATTGCTGTAGCGCGGGGACTGCGGTTGCCTGTTTCAATCAGGGCTGACGTGATCTCTACCAGGTTATCCATTCATTTGTTGATCATTGCGAACATTAGACGGACCTTAGATGGTCACAAGCAAAATGGCAACCACAGAGGCCATTGGATACGTGCGCTTTACAATAAGCCACACTTCGTAGTAACTTGCAGCATTGACGTTCAGCTTAGACACCTCACCGTCCAAGCGATAGGTGGCTCGGTAGTCACTGTTTGGCTTGGCGGGCAGTATCTCGACTGGAGTCCTGGGGGTCATCCTGCTGTAAAGTCAGAGTGCGATAGCAACTTATACCATCATCCCGTCCTGTCAAGCTAAGGTGAGCTTAATGGAACAATTCCTGTAATGACGAAGACATTCTTAATCTCTGATACACATTTCGGGCATGGTGGCGTCTGCCGATTCACCAGGGACGACGGCTCCAAGCTCAGGCCCTGGGATGACGTAGATGAAATGAATGAAGCATTGATCGACAACTGGAACAACACCGTTAGCCCCAAGGATAAGGTTTACCACCTTGGAGACGTGGCCATTCCCAGGCGTGGACTGAAGTGTCTAGAAAGGCTGAATGGCAGGAAGATTCTAATCAGAGGAAATCATGATATTTTCAAGCTACAGGACTATGTGAAATATTTTGATGACATCAGAGGGTGTCATTACCTGGATCATTATGTCCTGACGCATATTCCTGTTCACACTTGTGGGGTCATCAGATACAAGGGCAATATCCATGGACATTTGCATTACCGACAAGTCTTGGATGAGAAAGATGAGCCCGATCCCAGGTACAGATGCGTATGCGTAGAACATACAGACTACAGGCCAATCGACTTTGAGCAAATCAGGTCTGAGATGGCAGTCAACGTGGGCTGACTTTGTGGTATACTGTTAGTGACAGAGGTTGGGCCACTGTCTGGTTGCTTTTGTATCCGGTCACGCCCAATCCTTCTGTTAACCCCCCCACGCTGCTCTGTCGGCGGGGTGCAGTCAACAGGAATGGGCACTGCGTCGATTCTGGATCGGAAATTTTCGATCGTTGTTGATCTGCGTGAAGTCCTGGGTTTCCAGGCCGGAGGGTTGATCACCTCCGCCCGTCTAGTCCACGGTTGAGCCCTCGACCCATTTGGCAAGCTCGACGGACTGCATACGGTTGACCAACCGTCCCGGACCCGGCGGGGCCCCTTAGGGAGAAGGTACCCCTTACGGATCGCAGGTTAGATCCGTGCAAACACCCTCTATGCTTAGCTCCAGGACGCTGGATGATGCACAAACAGGAGGGTCACTGCGTCTTGGTGTAAGGAACACGTCTGGCACATAGCCAGGAGATACCGCCCGATACGGTAAGACGCCCTGCCTGACTAATGGCTCAGTAGCTCAGTTGAATAGAGCAACCGCCTTCTAAGCGGTCGGTCACAGGTTTGAGTCCTGTCTGAGTCGTCGCCCAGTCCGAACCAACTGGACAGGTCGGTACCTGGCTGATGCGTTGGACGCAATGCTATATGACAGGACTACGATGCGGGTTCGATTCCCGTCTGGGCGCTGGTAATCTATGCTAGTTTATCTGCAATAGCGTGGGCTACATTTATTGGGCCTTCAGGGCCTGGAAACGTTCGATGTTCCCGCCAATATATCTGCAAAATATCCACGACCCATCGGACCCAGAAGCCTGGAGCCAGCGCATTGAAGCATCCGCTTTCTGGGTTCAATTAAATCGTGGATACTATGAAACAAGGGGATTGTAACGTAATGCAACGGTTGCGCCTGATGTGGTGTGTCAATAAATTGTAACACTGCGGCGGGCCGGGGGGTTGCTTCCCTCCAGTATTCGCCTAAGATAGAAAAGCAGTGGGATACCCATTACCCGAAACCATGGCCAGAGCAAGAGGAAGAGTTTCCATTCCCAAAGAAGACCGCATTTGGGACCTGAGGTGCCAAGGTTATGACTATGACAGCATAGCCAGGATTACAGACGTTTCGGCCAGCACTCCTAGCCGCGTTGTCAGACGTGTTATGCGTCGACCGCCCGTGAGCGTCGATCCAGTCAAGCGTGGACGCAAGCAAGGCTTTTTCAGCGATCGTCAGATTTACGAAATTCGCCTAAGGGCCCGCTTGGGTGAAAAACAGGGTGACATTGCCAAAGAGTTTGGCGTTGACACCACAGCGATCAACAAGATTTGTTGCTTCAGAACATATATGGAGCCCTGTCAGGATCAAACCGTCGAGGGCTATAAGTTCAACTTCGGAAACAGGCTAACTAGGGTCGCTTAGATAAAAGCGTATTCTGCCCTGTAGCTCTCTTCTTCGGAAGCCCAATCATAAAGGCCCAAGTCAGTGAAAAGCTCTCTTGGGCCAATTTTTTCGACCAGTTGCCGAAGGCATGGAAATACCATCCAATTGAATTCGGCATATGCCAATCCGAACATTCCCTTTTCCGCAAGGAAAAAGCTGTCGGTTGTATATTTGTTACGATGAACGTGAATGATTGCCGGATAGCAAATCTTGTTTTGTGATACGAATTTTCTGGCAGCCGTAACACCTTGGATGCCGTTGCCATCGATTTGATGGGCTGCGACAAAGCTCAGGATACGTTGTCCCTGCAGGCGGCGACGGCTTGAACGTGGCTTGATTGGACGGGGCATTGTAGGTCGTAGGGCCTTAGGTGGACATTAGCCTGTCCGGTAGCAGCCGTCTACAGGAAATCATGGGACGAGGATATTGCAAAGACGACCCGCATCGGCTACAGTGTGACCGTTGCTGCTCCCTTAGCAATCTGGTGAATGCAGTCGACTCATAATCGACCTTAGGCGTGTTCGATCCACGCAGGGAGCACTTATTCGTTATAATGTGGATGTGCCCGGTTAGCCCAGCGGAAGAGGCAACGGATTTAAGCTCCGTTCAGCGTTGAGTTCGAATCTCACACCGGGTATTTCAATTCGACCAATCCAGCGTGCAGCAATCTGTGGCAAACCGCACACAGTGCAACGCACTTGTTAATCTCTTGCACCAGTTTTTCGTACCCAACTTTTCTCAGGGCGGTAGATACCGTAAACTCTTTACCTGTCGGATCAACATGATGTAGATCCATGGCTGCTGGGGGAAATGTCTGCTTACAGATCAGACATGGTCCACTCTTTGCTTCAAGTATTATCTGCTTTTTTGTCTTGAAGTATGGCAACGAGCTTTTAGTACGGCGATGGCGCCTTGCCCATTCAGTCTGATATTTCCTGTTCTTCTCCCTGTCTTTATACGGCACATTCTAAGTGCATCTAAGGCAGTATAACGACGTATTCAGGCAATCTAAGGAATCGGATTCGTGATTCCATGGCCAAAAAGAAGGATCCCCGTCTCGAAAAATATGGTCTAGAGGGTTACAACAAGCCGAAGCGAACCCCCGACCATCCAACAAAAAAAGGCGTAGTTCTCGCGAAAGATGGCGATACCGTGAAGCTAGTACGTTTTGGCGATCAAAAAATGACTACAGCGGGTAAACCTAGTGCCAGTGATTCCGCTAAAGACAAAGCAAGGCGTGAATCTTTCAAAAGTAGGCACGCAAAGAATATTGCCCGTGGAAAGCTTTCCGGTGCTTTCTGGGCTAACAGGGAGTTATGGTAGATGACTGAGTTCCCGTGGGATATTGCAATCGGATTGGGTATCGTATTACTGGGGACCCTGCTGACAATCGTATGGGTCCTAGCCTACGATCACCTGGAGAACGCGAATGCCGTTAAGGAAGGGCACCAGTCAGAAAACGATCAGCAGCAACATCCGCACACTAATCAAGGAAGGCCGTGGCCCAAAACAAGCTCAAGCAATTGCTCTTAGTCAAGCTGCATCTAGCAAAAAGAAAAAGCGCAAGCGGTAACATTGACGCGCTAATGATACTGATGAGCATCAGCTACATTGCGGTACTGGTTCTGGTGTTGGTATTCCAGGATTTGTTAATCTACAGTCCCTCTGAACCATGCCCGTCGATTACTAAACCATTCGGCGAGTGTAATAGGATCCTGCGGGCCGACTAAATGGTTACTTGGATCTGGGTCGCCCAGGTCCAGGTCAGCCATAAAGGTATCCAGGTCACCCTGCTGAGCGCCTTTCGCCATCGACAACCTGCGTGCTTTTCTAAGGGCAGTGGCGACAGTTGGATTTCTATCGCCCAACTTTTGAATCCATGTTATGTCATTTAGCTCCACTGGAGCACCAACGCTGATGCGTTCGCATATGAACTGAACCCTTAGGCGCATTGACGTCGACAGCATGCTAAAGTGTCACACGCTCAACAGTATTCCATTTAATGGTCACAGTTTGACTGACCTGGCTAATCTTTACCTTGCTGGGCAAACAACCACCTGAGATAAGCGAACTTTTTTTAACTTATCTTGTTTGATTACCTGCTCTTTGATCACAGCAAGCTCAGATACTGGCTCCTGCTGTGCGCCTTCTCCACCTGGAGCGCCAACAGTGTACTGGACTCCGCGATAAGTAGCAATAGTCATGTGTCTCCTTAACTGGGTTAAAGAGCGTTCCTTCGGTGATTACCTACTTCCGTCGTTTGCGATTAAATACGCAAAAGATGAACGTACTTTAGTATACCATGGGTAGAATATCAGTAATCATAGTAAATGCCATCTATCAGGAATATAACTAATGACTGAATACAACGCATACGGGGAGCTGTATGACCAACGCCCAGAGCTGGTCATACATGAACGACTCAGACACAGCGGCAGCGTGCGCGAGCTAGTCGAACTTGCCAGTCGTCAGAACTTCAAGGTTTACTTTGATCGCGGTCCACTACGTCAAGATGCAATGATAAAGTGGCACGAAGAAACGGGGCTTCGACCTGAAAGTCACTCAGTATCCTCTGCGCTGCGATACTTCAGGAGACCCTCCTCTTCGTGAATCCAGGTCTTCAGTTGCCCTACATAGGAACGCAGAAAGTTGGCCTGCTCGACATGCCACGTGTTACCTGTCTTCAGGTATAAATCAACGTGGCTATCAATAGCCTTTAGGCAGTGATGGATAGGGGCGTTCCACCGCTCCCTGATGGGGGTATCCCAGGTGCGTTTTGATGGTTGAGTGTCCATGCAAAAGTTTACCTGAATGTTCGGGACTAACTCCTGTTACTACCTCGGTGGTCTAGCTCATACATTGCAGATATTTTCAGATCCTCCCAATCACTGGGAGGATTCATAGACCTTACTCTATTCAGACCAGAGAACGGGTAATCCTGAATTTCTGGATCAGTCCTCAGGCTGCTCAGTTGCTTCCTGAGTGCTTGAGTTCTCGGCTTCCTGAGCGTATATGATTTTTGCCTCATCCGCCATTTGCTTGTATTCTGCCTGTATGTCCTCGTCATCTAATACAGTCTGATGACCATAAGATTCCAACAAGGCAAGGACCGCACCCACTAGCAAATTAGACTGATCCGGTCCAGCAAGAGTTATTTGCTGAACAGGTGAATCGGTAAAATCATGATCAATTGGAGTTTCCCAGACGTCTATGCCAAGAAATTCTCCATCATAAGATACCTCCATCTTTCCCTTGTATTCAGCAAAGCCACCCGGCTCATTCACATCCTTAAGTTGAAACTTGTAGTCATCCAGGGTGATAACCATGCGTGACTCTTCGCTGATTTCGTTAGACATAAAAAAGCGCTAGCTCGTGGCCAGCGCCAGTTTAGCACTCTCCTCACACACGGCAACCCCTTGCCGCGTGCTCAGCTTAGCGGATTATCAGATGTTCACCCATGAGTATCTGTAAATAATTGCATACACGTTTTTGGCGCTGCAATTATAGATGCGTCCAAGCTGATCTGCGGCGGCATTTTTGGAACCGCAGGCTTTTACGGTTGCGTCCCAGTTTTGTCTGATCTCCCTAACGTCTTGTTCGTTCAATCGACGCTGAGGCACGCGCTTGGATTTGCCTGCGAGTGCCACCGATGCGGACTTCTCAATCAGTCCAACCACAGCCTGCTGGCGGCCCGGTGCGGCTGGTGTCACGCTGACAGTGTTTGTGATCGCTTTTACTGGCGGGTGGGTTTCCGCGAATTTGTCAGTACCGATCCTGATTTTCGTGACAACATCTCCTTGAGACAACCTTAGTACCAGGCCTGGGCCGGACAGACTGAGATCGCAGCTTGTTACGTCGCAGAAATCGAGGATTCGTTCCATGTCTTAATGATGGTAGTGGGATTTGATTGCATAACAACAGGTTGCTTACCTGTGTCTTAACCATAGACCTTGGTTTGTCATAGTGTCAAGACCTTCGGGATTTGTTCGGAATTGACCCAGGGCGCCTACGAGAAAACCTCCCAATGCGGGAGGTCCTGCGGTGGCCCGCCATGAGGTCAGTCCGAGTCTGATTCGATTTGCTCCGCTGCCTCCTTGAGTGCTTCGACGACGGCCGAGCGACCAAATCCGCAGCCAATCAGAAACGTAGCGATATTAGCAACAGAGCGATCAACAGTTGTATCAGCGAATCGCGTACAGTTTACATGGCGACCAACGCGGTACTTAACAACAAAGCCATCTTTCTTGTGTTCAAGGTTGTTTGTCATTAGCAAGAGGGATCGCCCTTGCCGCACAGGCACCGGGCGCAAAGCTGGGTGAACCGCATCATCTTAGCAGGGTGAACCGTGCTAGGCAGGTAACTGATCGCTGCCTTCAACACAATCAGCTCATCCCGCTCGTCTTGAGTCAGGTTATCGAGACACCAGGGTGTGGTTGAGGTGAATTGCATGGAAGATTCCGGTCAGGATTACCAAACCCAGAATACCAGACACGATGGCAACCCGGACCTCGTGGTTACGGATCTTAGTTTGGATTGTCTTTATGATTTCTTCATCAGTCATACCAGTCCCTCCAACCGATTCCTGATGGTTTCCAACAGTATCTTATCAACATTGCCATAGATCTCCTTGATGGCCACTTCGGCCATGATATATGTTGCCAGCGGTGGCTCCAATGGATCATTACTTGATCGGCAAACTTCCCACATCTTTCTTGCTACCTTTTCCCTGAGTTCAGGTATATGCAATGGTTTATCCATTATTGCGACTTGGTAATAGATATTGATCCGTCTTCGTTTTCGGTCCATATCAACTCATCATCTTCATCCCACCCAAGCTGCCCTATCAGATCATCCGAAAAATTAAGAACAGCAAATTCTTCTCCATCCTGCTCTTCCCAGGAGAGCCAGCAATCGTGACGACTTAAGCAGCTTCCGCTTGACATTTCAAGTCCTCAATTGGTTTCAGGTTTGATTGCGGGATACTGTAACAGGGCCTTCCTGGGGCATACTCTTTTATACATTCCTTGGGGATCATGGAACCATGAATCCACCCATGAATAAATATACGCCTGTGTTGTATCGTAACTAGCACATAGGTCTTTTCAAGGTCGTCATCCAATTGTACCAATAAATCCCAATTATGGCAAGGCCTGCACTTTACGTCGATCTTTCCAGGTAAATCAGATGACCCCCTGACAGGATTTGTATCCTGAAATACAAATTCTTCAAGTCCAAGGTAAATTGCTACTGCTAACTCTGCCCCAGCTCCTATTTTGTGCTTTTCCAGGGCCTCTGAGCCGGTTGCGGGCCCCTTGTTGCGACCTTTGCGCCCAAGCCTTTGATTAGAGTCCTGGCGCCTTGTGGCCTCTTCTAGAGCACGCTGGCGTTGCGCTGGTGTAAAGAAGAACTCAACCATAAAAAAAAGGGGGGGAGGCCCCCCACATTAGCTGTTCAGTGTCAAGCGAGCCGCGTATAACAGACCCTGGCGGTTCCCTGCGAGGGGTTGGCTACCTTCAGGAAGGCGCCGTAGCTCAGGTCTAACCCACGGCCATGAACGTATGGGCCGCGATCATTAACACGAACTGTTACGGATTTACCTGTGTCAGCATTGAAAACCAAGAGCATGGATCCGAATGGCAGGCGTGGATGAGCCGTGGTGATGCCGTGTCCATTGAATCGTTCTCCATTAGCGGTTTTTTTACCATGAAAACCATCACCATGGCCATAGTAAGAAGCCGTAGTGCATTGCTTGTTGATTGCTTGTGCTGGATTGAATGACGAGAAGACCAGCGAAGCAACGCCAAGCAGACTGATTGTTTTAAGCAATGATCGAAACAGAACTCTACACTACTGCCACCCAGTAGTCAGGTCCAGAGATGATTGGAACCACTCAAAAAAAAATGGTTGGTACTGACAGGCTACCGAAAGCCAACGATTTCTGTCTAAGGTGTCAGGTTTTGCTGACATTAGTCGGTATCGGTGTGGTTTCTACGGTCATGCAATACGTGAGAAGTAAATTTAGCAGACAGATAGCCGGTCAATAGCACGAGCAAGACTGGGGCAAACGAATACCAGAAAGATTCTAATGTTGTCACCGGTGTCCACCAAAGTAAAGAATCAGGAAGATAGCTATACCTGCCATTAGGGACATATTCAATGCGTAAAGTACAGCGTTCAGTTCTTCCATGAGTCATCCAACTGAATAATGCTTTCGATTTCCTGGCCTGGCCAGTACTCTCTAGATGTTGCGTGTGCGTGTGTCATGCCACAGGCATACAGTGTTCTAAAGGAGTTGTCACTGTACAGTACTTTGTACATGTGTAATGCCCTTGGGTAAGTCTTTGTCGGTAACACCATCAGAAATTCTCTATGTAATATGAATGAGTACAGACAGTTAAAGGCAGCAGATTGAGTTCCAACAAAAAATAGGGACACAGCATGCTGATCCCTATTCCGTGTTGTTTGCCAATCGCAAGACTGATTGAGGTATCAACATTTGATCCGCTTGGACAATGGATCAGCAGTAGTTCAAGCAGTGTCCACTTTCCGAGCTTTCCCAGGTTCTTCGCAATTGTTCTTGTTCTTGCGTACCTTTCTGTTTTCACGAATCTTATCCTGGATTGCACCCCAGTTTAAGAGATGACCAAAGTCACGTGGCTCTGTTACTGGGACATTTCGCTTAGCGCAGATGCCACAATTTCCCTCATGATAGGTAGAATAACTGCAGGATGGGCCAGTATAAGAACCAGAAGCGTACCATCTGCCATATTGGCGGCCACAATCATTGCAGATGTAGTCTGGGTACGGGATTTGCCTAGGCATTGCGAGAAGCCAGCCTTTTGTTTTTCTCGTAAGTCACGGTACCGCCAACCATCTTTTTCTTCATGATTGCCCAGTCTTGATTGACATCAGACGACTCGATCAATAACTCATCGGGATCCGACTTCATGACAATGTTCCTGGCATAGCGCTGCCCAACGGGGGTCTTCTCTTCTCCTTTGCCAAAGAAGAAAGAACCACCGCCACTGGGATCCCTGAATATCCTGACCTTTTCGGGGATCACGCCATGCGTACCAAGGCAGTCAAGCAGACCATTCAGCCTTTCCACCGTTGTCTTCGTGGGGCAGCCATCCGCAGTAAAAGTGGTACCAAGGGAGATTTGTGCATGAATGACCTCTTCGTCGGGCAAAGAGATGGACAATGCAAGGATTGTCTCACCATGCAGTCGAACGAACAGACTTTTGCTGCGCTTGTCCTCTTGCACAACATCAATGGTCGTATTGTGAATCGAAGTGCGGTGCGCTTCCGACTTGCCAAGCAGAAAGTCTTCGACCTCTCGAACGGCGAACTGGGTCAAGGGGCGGTTTGAGCGCCTGACAGGTGCGCCGTCGATTTCATCGGATGAAAGTGTATCAATGGTCACGGGTCTTCCCTCTAGAACAGGCTCAACATTAGCACGGCTGGTTCCCCTGTGTGAAAATTGTTACAAATCTCAACAAACACCAGCAAGCGAGCCCGGATCGTTCACCATGGTCCACGCCACATCACCGAAGTAATCGTCATCGTCTAACCATTTCCGCGACTCCTCCAGCAGGAACTCAAGCTCGTCGAGGCAGCCGGCATTTTCTGCCAATCTGATCAGTTTTTGATCGGGATTATCGTAAATGTTGGAGATAATTTGAGCAGCACGCTTTAGTCGGTTATAGCGATCGGCAACAGCGGCTTTCATGTTCGCCAAACCTGGCAGGTAACTGACACAGTATAGCCATTCACTTAGCATCCTTTTCTCTTTTTATCTTTTCTACTGTTTCCTGGTAGCCGGGTGCCTCCAGGTTCGCCTTCCTTAGAATACTTGTCCAGTTCTGACCTCTGAGAGGTCTGCTGGTAGTGATGGATACTCCTTGTTCGTTGGCTTTCTCGTTATCCACCAATCCTTTTCCCTTGGCGTCAACTTTCTGTTGTAAATTGTCAAGACCTGGGTCCATTGGTGTCCAGTCTGATCTGTTGCTATGACAGCATAGCTCGGACACCTGGACGTGGCTACATCTGGAACAAAGCGTCGGCCCACTCTGTTCCAGCTCGGCTCCTTGCCCTTCCAGCTCAGGCGACAGCAGGGCCAAGGCAACTCTTCTCTGTCGTACAAGCGACAGACCGGCCCTTGGATGCAGTACAGGAAGCTGCCACCAGGGGATCTGATGAATTTGCCGTTATTTAACGGATGATTCACGTAGTCTTGAATCCGCTCAAGGAAATCAGTCTACCATTGATGTCTGCCGTGCAATCTTTGATTGCGTACTCGAATTCCTTAAGGACTGTGATCAGCTCTTCTGGTGAATCGAACTGCATCTCCGCAAACACAGGCTGGCTGCCATCTTCTCCCTGTTGCACGTAGGAATGGGCGTGCTCTTGCAGGAACTCGATACGAGCGATGACCATGGGCCTGGTTTTCTGCCTTATATTCCAGTATAACATTGAACTAAATGGACTCTTTAGTGGTTTGCCTAAGGATTTCGTGCCGGCGGTTCGGCTACCTGGGTTCGGTTATTGGCGGTTCTGATTGGCGGCAAACTATCACTACCGCCGCTTGATGCAGCCTCCTCTTTCGAGATTCTGTTCATTTCCTCTTTGATCTTCATGTCTGGATCTAAAATTCCACCACGCTGCAGCTCCGCAAGTACTGTCTGACCGCTAAGCAGTTTCGAGTTATACAGATTAACAAGTTGAGCGATGCCACTTGGATCAATGGGTCGATTTATCAAGCTATCGTTAAGTGCCATGCCAGATTCCGCCGTCAGTTTTGCTAGCTCCCCAGCATAAACAGCCCACAGTCGCATAACAGTGTTAAAGGAACTGGTTTTATTGCGCACCAGAGATGCAACCTGTGACGCTATCTGAGAAGCCCTTAGCGATGCTTCTGTTGCTGTCTTGATATTTGCTCCATACAGGAAATTGAGACCAGACCTGTCCATCAGAGCTTCCAGGTGCGTTACTTCCGCTTGATGGCGCTCAAGGCTGCGGCCAGTCGGCTCAGCAAAAGCGAATTCGCCACCATCCGCTGGCAGGTCAACCGCAGTATTTGGCCCCAGGATCAGTGGTGCAGTGCGCCCGTCCGGGCCAACGGGGGCACCTTTTCTGACCGGCACCGGCATGGCGCATTTATGCAGCAATTCCGTTAGGTCGGATCGCATTTGGTAGTGCTGAATGCTCAGTTCAGCAAGACCATTCATTGGTAAATCACCTTGAGCAAATCTACTAGTTGATGCGCCATACCATATCAACGGAACAACAGGTAATGTCGTTGGCACGGAGCTGACCAGTGTCTGTCTCCATTTGCCATCTTTCTTTTCCATCCTATATTCTTCTACAAGATTTGGCTTCAGTACATAGTAAACAGGCTCCAGCCTGACGCCAAACCCATCATCCATTGGCATCGACTTGATCTGGCGAATTGTTGCATGCTGAATAAATTCGCGTCCGCCATTATAAGCAACAGACCAATTTATGACATCTTTTCTTTCTATCAAAATCACATAAGGCCTGCGGCCATCACGCTGTTGATCCAAGAAATTCGATGTTTGGTCCTGCTCTGGCATCATATCAACCATCACGAAGACACCACCGTCCCGGATGGCTAATTCGTCACAGCGATTCCAAAAACTCTGGATACTGGATCCTTGCAGGTCGATATTGCTTTCCGAATTGCTAAGACTAGGGGGCGCATTAACAAGTTGAAAGCGATTAAGCAGGCCCGCGTATGCTCGGATCGAATCCCTGAAAATAGGCGTATAAGTAGACCTGTGCAGTCTGGCCTCGTAGGCTTTCTTGGGCTCAGCCGGTTCCTGTACCAGATACTTAGGCTTAGCCGACCCCCTGCCGTTTGTATCCAATAAATTCCAGCAGTCTAGCGCCAGTTCCAGACCAGGCAGCAGATCAACCAGCTCTGGCCGGTGGTAGCTAACCAGTCCTGGATTGTCAGTTGGATGTACGACCTTCATGGGGCATCGCGCCTAAATTTCTGCCGGCGTCTCGCCTTGGCTCCCCTAGGGTTCCAGGAATACTATGAATTCAGGAAATAAATCCAAAAGCATTCACCTTAGAGGCGGTTACTTTGTTGTCATTGTGATAATGCCCCTTTTGTGAATACGGAATCCGGCAGGGCTGATCCGTTTTCATGAATCTGAGCTGTCCAATCAACATGTCTTTTACCAAATGCAGGGTCGTATATCGATTCACGTTAACCAACTCCAGCGTCACTTTTCCAGAAAACCCTGGATCGATGTAGCCAGCAAGAACATGCTCGTAACCTTCACGAGCCCTGGAAGATTTCAGTTGAAATACCGCCTCCATATCAGATGGAATATTTACCCACTCTTCAGTGCAACCAAGAATAAATTCACCTGGCGCCAGTGAATATGGTAAAGATTCCTCAATCCAACCACCTTCTGGTTGCTCTACTAGAATCGTCTCGCCGAGCCTTACATCATAAGAGGCAGGGTTCAACTGGTTGGCGTGAAAGGGTTCGATCAACCCTTCCCTCGAAAGGCACATGGACAGTATTTGAGAATCAACGATTGTTGACATTGTTGTACTGCTCTGGTGTAAGATAGAACCCGCTGCCAGTTTCTTTCTTTCTGGCACGAGCAAGTGCATCCCAAGCGCTTTGTATAGTGTCCAAGCGGTTTGAGTTCTCCTTGAACTTAATCCAGGTGATGTTGTAATAGCTTTTGAACAGATCCTGGAATATGCTCAGCTTTTCTTGGACCTCTGGGCCATAGTGACTATGGTCCAAAGGTTCTTCAGAAGAAGAGATCATCTGATAGGGCCGGATAGCCCAGTATAGCATCACCGGCCCCTTGGATCACTTGAGCAATCCAGCTTGATCAGAGTCTTTCTCTGATTCTGTTAAACACTTAGCTGAATCACAGCCAGCAGCACCTTTCAGCTCATAGTCCGCATTGTCATATTTCTTCAATAGATCAAGAAATGTAACATCTTCCGGCAGCATTGAGCGAACGATTTTCACCGTAGCCATGCGACGTTCGTACATCTGCTTGTCGATTGGTTCAAACGGCAATCGTGGGAATGTTTCGTTTGCATCGAACCTGGCAAGCAGAGCAGCCGAAATGTATCCATCATCCGACTGGATTGACTGGTGGACTAAATCAGTCAGTTGGTCTATTTCGTCTTGACGAAACTCCAGGGTTGCGGATGTGTTGTGCTGGGTGTATTCTTTTTGAACCTGCATATAGAGTCCCCACTGAGCGCTAACTGGTAACTTGCTAAGGTCGAACTCATCGCAACCAGGTAAATTAGCCCACGATACTTCTGTGGGGATTTCAACCAACACTTCGCGAACCCTGGGATCGCTGATGTCATCAAGCAGGTTGCCGTCTTCGTCCCTGGCGCTTTGTGCTGGAATTACGTTGTAGCCGTAATCACGCAATGCACTGACCAGTGGATCATTTACGCCAAAGGTAATCCGGCGGATGAAGCGCTGTGCCTTCGGCGGATGCCAGCCGCTGCTAGCGCCGGTCAACAGGCTCTTGGAGCCAGCAGGTTGCACTGTGGTGAACCTATTCGGGACACGAATACCGTGCTGCTCGCAGTAGTCCCTGACACCCTGCTCGGCAGCAATCCTCCAGCCCCTGAGGAATTTCTTTTCCATGGCATCGTACTTCTTGTACTCAGCACCACCAGGGCGCCCTTTCATCATCCACTTCAGCCAAGGGGCACCAAAAGCATGCACAAAAAAGTCAAACAGGCCAGTAAAACTGACACCAACAATCGGATCGTTTTCACGGCTATAAGAAAGGCGTTCGGGGACAAATTTGTGCTGTAGCAGGGCCGCAACTTGCAGACCACCGGCATAGAATGCCTGACGTTGCAGCTCTGAATCACTTGGATCGATAGTATTCAGATGGACCTCACTGAGGTTGCATACGTTGTCACGCATAAGGATTTCACCGCACTGTGCCACTAACAAAAGTGCTCCAAGGGTAAAGGCATGACTTCCGGGTACGGTGCAGCAGTACACTTCTGGCGCTGTGTACGCAAATTCAATGGAAGAAATAACATTAGATTTGCTCTTTACAGAGTAGGAGGTCTCTCTGCCTGCAAAAGATTTAAGGCGTTCAAATCTTACCCGTCTAGCCAGAATAATAGAGTTATATTGAGAAATAGCAAGCCGGTAGGTGTCTTTGACTTGACATACTCCCCCTTTGTCTGGACCAAAATCTTTGGTGCCACCTTTGCGAACCGGACCGATTTTTGAATTGATACCCATGGTGCGCAGTAAGGCCACTAGTCCACGCAAGAATGGCAAGCTTACGCTGGTAAGTTGATAAGAAAAACCCTTTTTGCTATCAATCGCAGCGCCATCTGCATCGAATAATCCGGCTATAAACTCACCTTTCGCCTCGTCTGTCCAATTAAGCACCTCGTCAGGAAATGTGTGCTTATATTTGTAACACCATTGATTCATGTCTTCGCAAGTAGAAGACAGTCCACGGATGTAACCAGCTCCGGTCAGCACTTCTAGACCATCAAATGCTCCAAGCTCAATGAGGGATGCGCGTAATCGATCCGCGCAAACTTTTTTTGGTGCGTACACCTTACAGAAAGCGCCTTTCCCTTTATTTGACGTACCATCTCCAATCAGGAAGCCCTTCAGGTATGCGCCCTTTGCGCTTACTGAACCCTTGACCGGTTCAATCGTAGCAGCCAGCAGCTCATTGCCGGGCTTCAGGTCCTTTAGTTCTCTTCTGGTTCCATCTTTCAGGATAAACTTGTGGTATTCAGTAGCTGTAATAACTGTCCCATCATGTAATATCACATTGTAAACATCTTGATCATTAGCAGTAACCCGGAAATTGTCAATGACGCGCCACTCGTTCCCATCATGAATTTCAACAGTCTCGCCAACCAGTGATTCGATCGGGAAATAGCCTTCCCTGGTCATCACAATAGTGCCCGGAGCAAAGCACGGGTTAAGTCCGTACCTGTCCATCCGATGCTGAATGATGCGTTCATCGGTTGGTTCACCAACCTTTTCCGCTAGTTCGGTCAGCATCTGACGTGCATCATCCTGACTGCGCACGTACAAAGCAAGGAATCGCTTCTTTAGTTGTTCTGTATTCAACAGGTCGGCATTTGCCCTGGCGATTGACTCAGGCACATACATGATGGCACCTTCGCCGGACCAAAACTGCTTTTCGATACTGGCCCTGATCGTTTTGTGGTCAGGTTTCGCATGGAAGCACAGGGTGTGATTGGCCATCCTGAGTGCTTCTTTTTCGGGATCTACGCTCCAGTTGCCGTTTTCATCCTGCTTATACAGGCCATCTTTGGCCGAAGCGGCCTCATTATCGCAGGACGAAAATTGACGCATGCCCGCTGAATTCGAAACAAGGTAGCCATTGCAGTAAAATTCATGGACATCCTTGACCTCAATATCGAATGTATCTTCGATACGCGATGTAGGCTGTACGTTGATTACTGTAACTGGAATAAGGTCAGTCATTGCTGGCTCGATTACCGCAAGCGACACGCAACTCTTCTGGGATTGATACTGACCCCAGTTGATACCTTTAATACTAGCTTTCACCATCTGCCTGTCAAACCCATGCTGATTCCTGCTAGTGTCAGATGGCTGAGTCGCAAGATAAGGGTAACGAGTGCAAATGCTTGAAAATACTTGATAGATCTTATGCTTATGAAGGCCTACTGCATTTAGCTCACATTCATGATTATTTTTACGGAAACGCTTTTCGATGCGAGTCGGAATACCAAGAGAGCTATAGATAGCTTGAATTTGGTGACTAAATTCCGGATATACAGAATTCAGCAGGACATGAGTGCCCGGTGAACCGTCAGAATCCATCAGGCCACCCAGGTAATGCCAGCGAATTTCTTCCGTCCCCTGGAGAATGCAATCAGGAATAATTGGCTGCGAAAATACTTGCTTGAAATTATGGAAGTAGGCATTTAATTCGCGCCCATTCGCTGTCAACTCCCACGCCGAGGCATCGCTTTTGTTAGCAAAATGCGAATCAAAACCAAACCGCTGAAGCACGCTAGAGCACCTAGCGGCGATAGACTCAAAACCACTGGGTCCAGTTATGCGAATACCGCTACCGTCTGATTTAACATTACCATTCCCGTGGAAATAGCCAAGAAAATAGGCAACTTCTTTGTCTAATTTTGGAACAGTTATTGGTTTACGAGGCTTGCGTGAATTTGCCTTCGTATTACCGGCAATCGGCAGATTGGTGCTGTGACCCGTAACAATCAAATGGTTGCCAACCATTCGATCACCGGCCTTGAGATCAATTGCCTTGACCATTTCATATGCACCATAGATATCACGCAGCACGGCTACTTTGTGCTCTTTTGAGCAAAACAGGCTTCCGTCTTGTGTTTTGATTTCGTAAATAACTTGCTTGCCTTGATCAAAAAAATCAACGACAGGACGCAATCCTTTCGAGGTTTGCACCATTGTGCCAATCTTGATATCACGAATTGGTACGAGACCGAACTCAGTGTGCACAAGAGCATCGCCGGGCAAGCAACGGCGAATATTGCCGGCCACTACTGCACTGGCTGCTTCATCAATCAGCAAGCAGCACTCAATCGATGTCAGCTTGCGTCCCTTGGCCTTGCAGAGCACTTTTGCCGCCCGCTCAAACGTCTCCCGCAGCCGAACAGGGTTAGCCGTGCCACCAAAGCCCTTGAGGGGTTCACCCGCCTGGCGGACGTGACTCAGATCCAGCACTATTTCGGCATCGCAATGGACTGTCTCCTCTTCCTCGTCTTGAGCCGGGTACCCCATAGCTAGGGTAATTAAACCCTGGTAGGCACTAGCCCAGCCCTGACGGGAATCGCCAACTTTGATTGTGATGATTGGTTTTTCATCAACAATCCCAGTAAACCTGATGGTTGTATCTGCATCGCCACCCTTGATTCCTTCGTTGTTCCTGATATTGCTAATAGAAACTTTTCTTTGAATTGGCGGCATGTTGTTTACAACGTCTTTCTCCATGACGGCGCCAGTGCCTGTTCCCATCATGGCCAGCTCCATCAGCAAGCCAAACATCGAGGGATCGTTTGCGTGCATCGAGCAGCAGTTGTAGTACCCAGGGAAGTTCTCTTGCTTCTTGGACCACTCCGTACCTGCAACCCACAATGCACGACCGCTAGGGAAGCATTGCTGTCTCAGCCCAGCTTCAATACATAGCGCCTTCTGCTCCTGAGTAAATTTACCTACCTCTGCGATGGCAGATATTGTACGCGTAATTGCCTCTTCAAAGTTTTCACGCGACCCGTCTGCCTTACGCCGGGAGTACGAACGATAGAAAACCGCAGGCCCAGAAGGAGCGAATTGACCGAATTCCGACATGATTGAAATTAAAGGGACTTTAGATTGCCGCAAGTGACGCGGAAATAGCCGTACTCAAGCTGTAAATCGACTTAATCGAGCAACTCTTGATACGGATCCTGATGAAGCAAATCAGAGAGGCCCGGTATAATCCTGGCAGACTCAGAAAGTGTGCTTTTCTTTGATGCATCCAGTACGGTAGCTATTGCTAGCAGTGACCTGGAGTCTTGTGCCGAAGCAAGCAGCTCTCGCTTTACGCACACCCATTCCATTATATGGTTTTTGTGCATAAAATATAGCAAACTTACTGCATCTGCAAGTCTTCCTTCTGCTATGGCTTGCTTGGCAGCCAAAGCAGATCTCCAGACCTGTTGTTTAGATACCGGATGCTCCATTGCCTATCGCCCTTGGCCACGGTAACGCTTGTGCCCTCTCTTGGGCTTAGACCGGAGACCGGCGCCTTGTGTCGTCTTTTTCCCGATACGCTCCAGCGGGCGGTTGTTGCCGCTTAGTGTCTTTTTCGCAGAGGGTGCCTTCGCCATGTTGGAGCGAACCAGGGAACGGTGCTGACGGGTCCATCTTAGTCATGGCAACTCAAATTTGTTCGCAAGTTATCCATGCCTTAAGGATTTAGCAGCAATCGAGCGTGGACGGAAATTCCGACCACGCCTCACAGACCATCCTTGTACGAGTATTCGGCCAGCTCGGAAAAGCCACCTATCAACTCCGGGCCATCGTCTGTGATTTTGTAGATACCAGGGAAAGTATCCCAGTCGGGCGCTTTCTCGTATTTCACCTGATACCTGACATTATAGTGATCAAATAATGCCTTTGCTTGATTGCAATAAGGGCAACCAGCCAGTGTGTACATCAAGAATTGCGGTTTCCCTTCAGATGCCATTTACGACAAGCTCCTGCGACAAGATGTTCTTGATATGATCCATTATACCAGAATCACTGTGTACCTTGATCGTCGGCATGGCTATCGATCTAAGCTGTCTCGTGTAATGCGGTTCCGAAACGCAGTACACCGCCAAAAGGGTCTCGACCATGTTTACGCCATCGCTGAAATCTTCGATTTCCCGCAATCTTTGCCATAACCATTTATGCGCGGGTGAATACAGTCTGTCCATCAGACCGACAAGATCTGGCCTTAGTTCAGGGAAGTGAATATACAACCTGAGCAGTCTTCGCTCTGCCATCATCCTGGTCTCAAGCGGGCTTGGCTTCAGCCACCTTTTCCTGCTTTTTATCGTTGATGTATTCTTGAACCAATCTTTTGCAGTTTTTGCGGCTGACTCTGGGTCCTGCGATAGGGCCAGTGATGCTTTGTCGATATAATATTGCCTCAGGGTTGGGGAGTGTATTGATTCAACCAAGGCACGTATCCTGGATTCTATCTCCGTGTATCGCGCAGTGTCTGACCTGTCTACAGATTTTAGCCACACATCAAGCTGCCAGTCGAGCCACGGTTTTGCACTTTCAATTATGGAAAACAGGTCTAACCCGCTGCTGATACAGTCCTCTGGATCCTTGCCGTCCGGTAACTGTGCAACCGACAAGCTTAGATCACCGCGACATGTCATCGGACCGGCGGACTTAATAAACGCCTCCGTTGCCTTTAGGCCACCTTCATCTGCATCGAAACACAGTATGAATCTCTTTGTCCTTCTAGCCAGTCTATGCAGTATGGAATCACTTGGCGTCGCTGTACCCTGAAGGGCTACTACATTTTTGATGCCAAATTGCCATAGTGATATTACATCAAAGTGACCTTCCACAAAAACAAGACTATCGGCTTCCCTGATATGTTGAATAGCCCTGTGCTCATTGAACACCAGCTTTGATTTATCGAAATATTCACTGTTCTCAGAATTCTTGAATTTTGGCTTGGCCGTATTGCTTGTGGCTCTACCGGCGAAACCGACCAGCGTACCAATGTGGTCATGAATCGGTACAGTGATCCTATCGCCAAAAAATCCACGAGGACAATAACCAAGCTGAAAATGCTTAGAAGTAGCTGGTTCTATACCCCTGGTATCCAGGAAGTCTCGTATCCTTTGAGCCCTTGGGTCCTTCAGAAATCTGCGGTAAGATTCGTGTTCGGTTGTCAGTTGGTTCATCAACTGAACCTTTCGTCTTGCTTCCTTTAGCGCAAGTTCTGGATTCAGGTTTTCGTATATTACCTCTATGTTGTTGGAAATAGCTATCTTTTCTACCGCTTCCGCAAAAGACATTCCAAGCTTTGCCTGGATGAAGCCTATGCCATCATCACCCGTCTGGCAAACAAAGCAATAACACAGGCTTTTTTCATCGTTTATGGTTAACGATGGATTTCTGTCATTGTGCCAAGGGCATAATGTTATCGCTTCTTTTCCTATCTTTTTGTACTCTACATGCTGACTGTCTAGTACGTTTGTAATTGGTATATCTTTGACCGCCTTTATCGTGTAATCACTAATTACAGATTTCACAATTGCATTGGGAACTGGCCTCAGTTTAGCTGGGTAGCCGGGTCTGGTATTGATAATTTTTGTTGCCTCAGGCCACTGGTCATCGACGTGAACTGCCTGACCGGTGGCTTCGACAGGTCGCCCCTGTAGTAAGACGCCATAGAGTTGTAATCCTTGGTGGACAGCGCCTCGACCATTTCCCTCGCCTTCTCTCGATAGTCTATTTTGAAGTCCATCTCCTCTGGCTCCAGCGGATCCGTTGGCATCGCTTGATCTTTTAGCTCAAGCGGCGGGCCAGAGCATGCTGATCTGGTTTCCTGCCACTCTCCAAGCGATATACCTAGCTTTTCGGATATTGCTATATCATTAGATCCATCGAATAGCAATCTGCGTCCTTTGACCCAATTCTCTCGCATGCGATGTGACAAACGCATTGCATAAGTGCGATCTCTTACCCAGTGCAAGATTTCGCCTCTTATTGTTGGTGTTGCTAAGCTAGAAAATTTGTAGCCCGATTCCGGGTCATACCGATGGCATGCCTTACATAAACCAAGGAATGCGGCACCCTCCAGGATCGAATATTCAATGCCTGTCGTCCTCTGAACACGCCAAGCTTCCCTTCTTGCTAGGTTTATATTCTCCGCAGCCATTTCTTGCTGCTCTGGTGTTAACTGGAAGCTTTGCGGTTTCTTTGCCATAACCTTAGTCAATCCTGTACGGTGTCGCCGGTAAGGCAGTTCCTCTCCCCCAGCTTACCTCAGTCATAACAGGAACAGTGCGTTGTGACATATAGTTGATAGCCATGCCAATTGAGTCTATTATGTCATCATTTTTTGCGGCAGGAAACAGGCTGAATTCGTTCATAAATACGTCCAGCCAGGGAGCACTTGCTGGCAAATAGACATTACCAGCCTCCACTATTGGCACGATGCCAGCAGCGCGAGCTACTTTTGATTTTTCTGGCTTGAAACCAATAAGGCCAGGCACTTTCTTTTGCAGTAACTGATATGCAGCATATCCAGAAGCTGCCAACTCGATAACTGTTCCGCTTAACGCGTGCTTTTTGTACATCCTTGATATCATGTTGATGGTACCAATGATGTCCAACTTCTCTCTGACCATGTCCAGCACGTAGAAACTGTTGCCAGCTTGTCCTACGACACTGCCAACGACATAGTCACTGGAGCTTGTATTTGTAAAGGTACAGTCAACGCTAAGGATGACGCGCTGAAACTCAGGCAGTTCCTTTAGCTGGTCATAATACTGCCACCAGCTCGGATCAAACATGTTACCGCCCTCTGGCGCCGGTCTTTGTTGATACAGGGCTGCGAAATCCCTTGTGCCAATTGCCTCGCGGATGCGCTCATATTCGTCGATTCCATATCGCTGTGGGCATAATGCAAGGCCTGGCTCCTCTCGCCAATCAGTTACTATGTTGCAATGCTCCGGCAAAGGTGGCCTGGAGCCCGGATCCTCCGATATAGCGGGCAAATCAAGAATCGTCCAACCCTCTCTACCTTTCTCGGATACATTCATCTCTGATTCGATCAATCGTCCGATCAGGTCATTTTCACTCCACCTCGTCTGAATAATGACAATCGAGCCGACATTTGGCTCAAGCCGTGTATACAGGGTTGACGTATACCAATCCCACAATTTTTCCATCACCCTGGGACTGTCGGCATCTTCCCTGTTTTTGACAGGGTCATCGACGATCAACAGGTGACCAGATCGACCAGTAATAGCACCGCCAACACCCGCTGCCCACAAACCACCACCGCCCTGTGTTCCCCAGTCGTTGACAGCTTGCTTATACGGATCAAATGTGCCTCCAGCCTGCCTGTAGTAGTCCCGCGCCGACCTAGAGAAACCCTCCGCAAGTTCAGCGCTATAAGATACTAGGCCGACATACCTATCTGGGTGGGCCAGTAGGTAAGCAGCAGGAAATAGCTTAGAGGACAGGTATGACTTTCCAATACGTGGCGGCACTTGTATGATAAGCCTCTTGCATTTTCCATCGATGATGGCTTGCAGTTGCTTTGTCAGTTCTGCGTGTACTTTGTAGAACTTGTAATTAGGAGATACTGATTTTATAAATTGATGCAAGACTATTTGCTGCCCGCCTTCTTTCTTTTGGGTTTTCACCCTTCTTAACTCGCGAACCATCTCGCGATCTGAGCCAGCTTTTTCTAGGAATTGTTTGCCAGCTCTGGTAGCCATCTATTCCCTAGGAAGGTGCTCTTTCTTTATTCTATCGTATTCCTCTTCGCCAATCACATCTTTACAGCCATTCAGTATTGAATCCAGGAAGTCCTTTTCGGTCCATGTATTGAAAACCGATGTAACTGGATGATTTTCGTCCCACTCAATCGTAATCGAGTCATCCTCGTTTACCGTAACAACAAACGGAAAGTTTTCACTCATCGATTGGGATTTCATAAGCGTCGACATCGGTTACATCCTCAACGTTTGCTTTGGTCATCTCGGAATCAACCATCTCAAGCATCTCGTTGATGCCCAGCGAATTGGCCCAAGACTGGCGTGATTGCTCGCTTATGTTAGCAGCGGCACGCAACAAACCTGAGACCAGTGCCATCGGCACCTCCTCGCCCTCGACTTCCGCCTTTTCAATGCGCTTGCCAAGCACGCGCAACAGATCTTCTGAGACGCGTGCCATCATCCTGGCTTGGCGTTCGGATGACTCCCTGAATTCTACGATTGCTTCCCTGTGGGTATTTTTCTGGAACTTCTCGGCTTCTTTCCATACAATAGCGAGTTGATCCTTGTCGTAAGCCGCAGCACGGCGTTGCCAGTTGTAAGTTGAAGCCCATCTTGATAAAGATGGAGCGCAATGGCCGGTTACAGTTTCCAGGTCAGAGAATGCCCTGGTACCTTGAAGCAACAGGAATTTCTGGAAGCAATTGAATTGGTCAGCGCTTTCGTGGCGGCCAGCATCCTTGACACGATAACCACGCCGAAACCCGTAAATGGGGCCAGCGTCACCTTTTATTGGCTTAGATTCTGGCCAGTCGGACACTGGTTCTTTTTCATTCATCTGCGTAAACTATTGTACCAATACTTGTTTTACGGTGAAAGCCTGGCCTTGTGCAAGCGTTTCGCTTCATAATAACCCCACACAGATGGGGCCCAATCCCTCAGGATTGGTATAAACTGCTCACATAGTGCCTCGATCTCCAGTTGTGCATCTAACTTGGATCTGAGATCCATGAAATGCAACACGGACCTCAGGTTAAATGATACAACAAAGTTTTGCCTGATGCCTTGAGGCAGGTAATCGCGAATGTGCTCTTCGGAGCAGCCATTTTTGTAATCTTTGGCGTAATCCTCGCAGGCAAGAATTATTTTGCCTCTTTTATCTTCAATGTTTTCTTTGGTCCACTCATACTTCTTGCCCTGTCGGTTTGTGTAAAGACCAGGCGGCCTGATGTAGAAGACGTCTTCTACATCAATTTCGCGGTCAGCGACCTTCAGGACACGCTTGCCGGTGTACCGCTGAGATTGAACATCCCACGACGTACCGATTCGATGCGTGCGTGCTTGCACTATGACATTGTGCACATAACCGATACAAGACAGTGTTATCTGTGGGTGTTCCAGTGGGCCGTAGTGCCCCTTCTCGCCCGACAGCAAGTGATCAACAATCCACTTGCCAGCCTCTTCTCGTTTCAGGGGTTTGACCTCGTGGATAGGAACTTCGGAGTAGTCATTCTTACCAGCCTGCCAGATCACCCTTTCGGGGTCGGCGTAGCAGTCCAGAACTTTTACCATCAGCCTTCCGTCCAGGCCAAGAAGATCAGAGGCGCGAACTGGCCTGATGATTTTTTCTGTGGCCATGATCACTTCTTGCTGATAGATACTACTGCGTAAACGATAAAGGCAAGGAAGGCCAGGGCGAGCACTATTGCCAGAGGCAACCAGAATGGAGACAACACCCACACCCACGGCCAGTTAATGTAACCAGTCAGCTTCAATCCAACAAACAGAACACCAAGCAATGTAGCGCTACTGGCGCCACCTATGTTCACGCTTTGTTGATTGCTCATCAGAACAAGTCCTCAAATTCGGGGCTGTAGGTCGAAACTGGTAAGCGATACCAAGTTGGTAAGCTCAGTACATTATAGCAAACCTCTGGCCGAGGCCAATCCTTGGTATCTAAACACTTTTTTAACAACTGTCGCGCTCGTTTGATCTGACGATTGCCTTCGTCCATCATCTCATCCGAAATCTCAAACAGAGACAATGTCCACGGTTCCGTCCTTTCGATTGCGGCAAAAACAAACTTGCATGGTTTGTTATATGCAAGACTGGCGGCCTCTGCGTACCATGCCGACTGAAACAGATAATTCATGCCACCTACCAGCTTCTTAAGGAAGGTGCTGTATTCGACCGAATCGGTGCTCTTGAGGTCCAGTATCATCAAATGATCACCCATGTCAACCAGTCTGTCAAGTCGCCCCTTACAGGGAATACCATCCGCTTCCCAGTAAATAGACAGCTCGTTGTATTTGCGATAATCGACCTGGGATTGGTTGAACCACTCCAAGCGCAGCAATGATTCGGCCATGCCGTGAACACTATCCCAAGCCTTTTCTTTTTCATTATTGGTCAGGATTGTTTTACCTTTCTGGCTTGCCTTCCATTCTTTCCCCTCCTTGGTGGCCAGGGAGATGTCTTCCGGTTTCAGGATGTAGCGACGATCAAATTCTTCCTTGCCCTCCAGGACCAGGCAATGCAGAGCAGAGCCGATCTCCATGTTAATAGTAGGAGCGAACTTTCTCTTTTTGCCAGCCCTGTAATGAGCTGGACTTACCAAGATATTCTTAAGGTAGCTTTGATTCTCCCCCAGCTCTCTGCGGTAGTCGGGGTCAGGCTGGTTGTAGGCTACCGTCGCCATTACGTGTTGCTTATAATCTACATTATACGGACACGTGGCGAATGATTACGACCCATTCCGAATCAACCTTGGCTGCCTTTTGCCATTCAATTGACAGCCTTGGTATTACGCTGACCCGATCATCGATCCACAGGATCCCCTGAGCGGCATCCATGAATGCCCCAGCGATGTTGTCCGTGTCTCCCCGACCTTCACCTCTGACAATCAGCTTCAGTGACACAGGGCCCTCCAGGGGGCCGTACTCCCACTGCTCACGAATCAGCTTACGCATCTCCGCTTGCACCAGCTTGTAGGCTGGCGGCATGAATGCGTGACCAGTCCTGGTCAGCCTTGGACGTGCCTTTGAAAACAACGGCATCCTGATGACTAATACGTGATCAGCCGAATCTATCGCCGGAAGTGTGCAGTTCAAGTACTTCTGCGTCATCTGAGCTAAGTGCATCCACTCGACGCCTGTCTTGAGTATTCCAGAATTCGGCCCAGTTCTTCATATATGGCTCAATATCAGAGCCATCCCACTGGTCAATCGGCGCCGGTTGAGCCGCTTTTGTGTTACCATCTCTGGAGATGGATATTTTCAACAGAACGAGATAGCCAATCAGATCCTGCAGGACATCCTCATCTGTTGCCAGTAAACCAGCCCCCTTGGCGATACGCGACAGCTTGTCATCTATCCTGACGCACAACTGCTCCGAAGTGTCAGCCTTGCTGAAAATCCTGGATGGATTCAGCGCAGAATCTCCGTACTTCTTGTTCTTTTGCAGCAACAAATTTTTGACATCATCGCAAACCTTAGAGATTTGCTGTTGTGTATCAGTCATTGCTTTCAGTTTGGCGAATCGACCTGGCATCAAATACGGTAATTGTTCGATTACCCATCGTTAGCGTAACCTGGCAGTGATCCTGCTTACTGGCTACAACGCGCCCAGTGCTCCAGCCAGCTCCCAAATAAACTTGAACGATCGTTCCTCTACGAAAGATCGGCAACGGGAAGGATGGACCCGCCAGCCTTTTATGGTCAGGGATTACCTTAGACTTTGACTTCTTGGTTGGTTGCATAGTCTGGCTTGACATAGTCTGGGATACGGTTGAATCGCTTATTGGTTAGCTCCATTATAAGATGCTGAGGCAACTTTGCTCCGGTGGCCGCAGCCCAGGAAATAATTGTAGAAATATTGTCCCCAGTTAGAACCCAGAAGTCTTGGCTTTCGTTGTATCGAAGAATACCTTCGCTGACAAAGTCGCCAAGTGCTTCGTCGATCAGCTCTTCAAGTCTGGTATTTTCGCAGTAGTCTTCATTGAACGGATCCCATCCACCAACTTTCAAGTCGCTGGTCGAACAATGAGGTACCAAACTAGCTTGAATTTCGTGGCGACGTACAGCGCCGCGATGCAACAGTATTGCAATCACGTACGGCTTTACATTCGAAGCTAATAATATCGGCGTTTCGTCCATCAGCAATCCGCACGCCCCAGGCGCAATCTCATCGATCCTCGGCGACTGATACATGGCTACTCCAAAAAGAAAATAGCCAGGCATAGCCTGGCCGTTGTGTCTAAGTCTAGGATACCTCAGAACGGAACTTCCTGTTCCTCGCCTTTAGGTCGATCATCAAGGAAGGTAACGGAAGCATTTTTGATGTCCAGGAACAGCTTTTCGTTATACATTCGCTGCACAAGCTGACCGGAAACACCAACCTTGTCACCGCGCTGGATCCGTTGCATTACGATTTCAGCGGTCTTACCTCGCACTTCGCATCGATAGAACTGTCCCTGACGTTCAGAGCCAGGTTTCGTATAAACGTAAGCGCGGTCAGCGACGGAGAAACTGACAACAGGGTCGCCAGTCTCAAAGGTCTTCACGGTTACCGGCGATTCACCGGGGCGGCCAGTTACGGTTCCTGCAATACTAATGGTAGCCATCGTTTAAGTTGGGGCCTACAATACATTATATCGAGTTTTGGTGAACTGGTTAAAGTCCACCGGCAGCTATGCCGTAGTGGCAATCAGTCTGAGTTTCTCAAGGGCAGTTTCACGCAAAGCAGCAACCTTTCCCCTGGAGATCGAATTGGCGTGCATTATGTCTTTAACTTTCATCTCATCTATAAACAGGCTTTCCAGTACCTTGATCTGATCGTCGCTTAGGCCAGCCGCCTGAATCAAATCATCAATTTCAAACGAAAAACGAGCCGTGCTTTCGGTGCTGGGCGGATACTTGCTCTCCAGGCATTCAATGATCGAAATATCGCCATCTTCGCCTATTGGTGTATCGACAGAGATTACCGCTTGAGCGGAGCGCACAAGTCTTGTTAACGCTTCGCCCGCTTCATGGCTTTTGTTTTTAACGAATCCGTACTTTTCAAAGGAATAGGCATCACGACAGGCGTTTTCCGGTATATGAAATATACTAGACGCCTTGATTGCGTAACGACCGATAAAAGACCTGATCCAGTAGGTTGCGTATGTGGCAAAAGTATAACCAGTTTCTGGGTCATACTTTTCTGCAGCCCTTATCAGGCCGAGCGCTCCTGTTTGCAGCAGATCGAGTGTCTCCGGGCCTCCCCATCCCTTTTTCATTTTGCCGTCCATGTACAAGTGGACCGACCTGATAACCAGTCTCAAATTATGAGACACCAGCTTGTTCACATAGAACTTATACTTTGGGCTCCCGACCTCATGTGACTTAATCTTCTTTGCGATGATCAACATTTCTTCTTTACTCAAGACTGGCTTACTGCCTGCGGCGTTCATCCAGGCAGTAATCTCGTTGCTCAAGCTTTTCGACATTGGTCGGGAACAGTCAAGAGAATGATAGACGAGAAAAAGAGCCTGTCTAAGGCTCTTTATAATCTCTTATGATCACGCCATGGAATTCCTTCGCAAAGAACTGGGTTGCCCAGTCAATGAAGTCCACCTTGGTGCGTTGCTGTGGATCGTCGAGCTTTGGGAAGTGCTGAGCGTTCTTCAGTACTCCTCTGGATTCGACTTCTGTGTGGGAGTCTTTTTTACGGCCTTGGTGGGCTTCTCCTGTCGAGGCTGCGCCGATTCCTCGGGAATCACCTTCTGGTTTTGCTCAATCACCCATGCTTCTGTCTTGCTGGCAAGGGTTTTGATTCCTCCGGCGTAATTTGAGCCAATCACCTCAAGCAACTTATCCGCTGCCAGTGTGGACAGCCCCTTGTCCAGGCAGGCCTCCAGGAAGTCCTGCATAGTGGCCTGTTTTTCGGCCGCAAAGGCCTCTGCAGGGGCTGCAGGTGCAGCGGTGGCACGGATGCCGCTTACGGGGCTCACAGGGGCCGTAGCGTCGCCCTCAGAGGCCTGTGAGTAGCCGTTTTCCAGTGGCATCTTCGCCCACAGCTCAACCGCCAGGCCAAATGTCATAGCAGCAAGCATGCAGCCGCCACGGCGGTGCGTGTCGGTCACATCCCTGGCGGCAATCTTGTCAAACGGAATGGATCCGTTCCGATTGTCCATGACTGCCTGCGGCGCTGGAGCCAGACACGTGCCATCGACATGGCAGAACCGCAGCATCAGGTAACCGCCATTGCCGGGTGCCCGCCAGACAGCAGCTCCTTCCGGCGACAGGACCACATCCAGGTACCAGCCGGGAGCATGCTCGTGCAGCAGGTTAAACGTCCGAGCCCAGTTGATATAACTTGCTTTGTAGCTGCCAGTTCCAATCGTCTCAACGAGATCCTTAGTTGCGACACCTGCGAGATTTGGGATACAGTCGGGCATGACGATTTGTCAGATGATTCATCCTAGCGGTTCGTTCTGGCATTTAGCAACTCAAGGGCTTCTTTGATTTGGTCACGTTTTGTGAACTTTGATTTTCGCTGCGCCAGCCAGTCCCTGCTGGGCCCCTCTTTTGCTTTTGTAGCTGGCGAATTCAACTCGGGATGTTCATCTTGATACCGTTCGACCCAGAAATCGATCATCCATCGCCTGTACAACCCAAGCGGTCCAATCAGGCTCCATGCCCATTTTTTTGTGCGCTTGCCGACCAGGACCATGCCAGCCAGGGATTCCCCGATTTCCAGCCACCCCTCCTCAAGGGCTGCCTTCTCTGCGGCTGTCAGTGGCTTGGTCTTTCCCATGTCACCACCATACCAACCCGCTCCAGCGCGTACGCGCTTTCTTTTCTTAATATTTTCTACTCTTTTATAGTAAGAAGTAAACCTAAAACCGTAGACAAGTATCTTAAAGCTAAGAGTTTCTTTTTAAGTGACGCATTTTGCAACGCGACCCTGTCCGGCATGTTGCAAAAAGCGTCAACCCGTGTTGCAAAAAGCGACAGCCTTTGTCGCACTATGCAACGTGTTTTTGTCGCAAAATGCAACGCTGTCGCAAAATGCAACCTGTTTTTGCAGTAACTCTTAACAAAGCTCCGTTGCCTGCTTTTGATGCCGGTCGCTAGTGTGGATACACAACTGCCCCCGCTCGTGAAGATCTCTGTCTCCAAGGACACGCCATGGGAACCAGTTGTCTACGCAAAGGCGCCCTTGGAGCTGTTGTTGTGCGACGATCTGACGCCAAATAGCAAACTGCTCTGGATTGTTCTTGCTAATCAAGTGCAATTTGGTCCGATCTGCAGAACAGTCCTTGATCGCAGGATAGGTATACACAGGGCGACCAGGATTCGCTGTATGGCCGACCTGAAAGAGCTTGGTCTGGTGTCCGGTACTCCAGAACATATCATTCTACATGATCCAGTGCCGATATTGCGCCGCCTAAGGGAAATTGACGCGGAATCAAGGGCAATCGTAGAACAACAGATGCTTCAGCCCTACGAGGAGGTAAAGAAGAAAGTCGCGCCGCCAAAAGCGCAGACAAATTACTTCGATGAAGCCACAAATGCGTGGAATGAATACAGACCAGTTAATTATGCGAAAATCAACAGACTTAGCGCTCAACTACTCAAGGCAGTGGATTTGCATATAAAAGCACTTGGACATAAGTCGCATGATTACAAGGGGTTCTTTTCTGTGCTCAAGGCCGGAGTTGATCACTCTATTTTCTGGTCAAAAGAGAATACCAGCAAAACACTTCAAAGCATCGTTGGCATTGGCCAGCCTCAAACTAAAAAGTATCAGAACGTCTACTCACTTTACAATGAAGGGTTGAACTACGAAAAGCCGCAAGCGGTAAAAGAAGAGGATCGCAGTGACGAAGTCATTATCAAGGCAACCATGAGAAGGACTATTGATGAATACGAAAATCTGCACTACATGTACTTCAATACATCAAGGACAGATCCAGGCAAGGAGCACGTGTTCAACGATAGGATCATAGAAACGGAACAACGCATCCGTGACGCTGGCCTCGACCCCGCCAGATTCAGGATGAAATACCAGTTGACTTCATGGCCAACAGATGTACCAGAGCCAGAAGATAGCCGCAAGGTTACCTGGATATACGACGACGAACTGTGACATGACACTGCCCTATTATCTACAAAAGGCCGTTGACCTTGGCCTGCTTCAAACAGATGGCAGCAAAATAGTAAGCTGCATGACAAATGCTGTTACATCTGCCATGGATGTAGCACGTATAGTCGACAAGTTGCAGCCAACCAGTACACAAGAAAGGGAAGACACACTGACACAGGAAGCAGTTGTACTAAGTCGCACCCTGTCCTCCCCATCTGGCCTAGCAAGAGAGCTTTGGGGTGAACTGAGAACAGGATTTGGTATGGGACACGGTCAACTGGTGCCCATATCGCTGTGGTCAGATGATTGCTTCAAAGCAATTGCGAAAGAAATAGACCTGACCTTTACTGGCCAGCGATCTAATCAATTGATATCCAGGGAGTCACTGATCGCAAGTTACACAAACTTGAACGACGCCTCAAGGTCGGTGTCGATCATGGATTTCAACCAAACTATAACCCAGTTAGCCGATCCAGAATTGATCAATTGCTACGGTGACGTCAAATCGGAGTGGCACACAGCTCTTGATGTGTTGAAGCAAGTGCGCGTCAGAGCCTTGTACCTAGAGACACTGCATGCAGCAAAGCAAAACATAAAGGCAGACACGAAACTTGAAGAGGCACTTGAATACCTGCAGCAACGTGCCATGGAGGGTGTCGGCATGATGCGTGGCAGCATTGGCAACCAAGGGCAGGCAGTGGGCCTGTTGGATGTAATCATCGGCGACCCCGGAGGGCAACGTCAAAACTGGATCGATCGTGTTTCCGCATTCTCTCAGTTGGCCAGACCGGCGTCTACTGGCATAGATGCAATCGACCTTGACATAGAGGGTGGCGTTGAGTACGCAAAACCGAATAAGGCGTGCGGCGGCAGGTTGTTCACATTGGCCGCCAGGACCAGTATTGGTAAAACACAAATTGGCTGCCAGATAGCAACTGCTTTGTGCAGCAAAGGGTTGACCGTTGGTTTCATATCGGCCGAGCTTGACTATACTCAGATTGAAGCTAGGCTGCTGTCGTCACTTAGCCGCAAGTTGCTTGGAAAACATGGTTATCACTGGCGGTCATCAGGCAACGGTGTTGGCTACGTGAGTATCGGCGAGCTTCAGGTACCAAATCCCGAGGACAAAGAACAGATCACCAACTTGTTGGGTACACTGGCGTGCGAACTACAGAATTGCGACGGGGAATTGATCATTGAAGCTCCTTGGGGTGCCTGCGTGGATACGGTGGTGAACTCGATGAGATCCATGAAGGCCCGCAAGCCGGAACTCAGGGCCGTCGTACTGGACCACTTCCACGTACTGTCACGCCATAACAAGGCAGCCAGGGATGGTGCTGCCATGCTTGAGGAACGAGCTTATCGACTGATGACAGCAGCCAAGGAGCTGGACATTGATTTGTTCGTACTGGCGCAGATGAACACCGTTGGGATCAAGAGGGAACAGGATGACATGAAGTCCCAGCCAAAGCCACCTGAGCTTGACCAGATCAGGGGTACAGATGCCCTGTCTCATGTATCGCATGCCGTATGGCTTGTTCGGAAGCAACGCCAGGTAGAAGGAGAACCGTCAGATCAAAAGCTTGAGCTTTGGCATTCTAAGGTACGCGGCCGACAGGCGTTCTGGGAGGGATCACCGCCACAAGAGCAAATCACAACAGTACAAGGATTTGTCCAAATGTCAGTCATTCAGTTGGATTATCACACCGCTAGTTTGAAGGCAGACGACACCATGCAGCATGTTAACGTGTTCAAAAGCTCGCGGTTTAAGTGATGAAAAACATCATGTACGACATAATCGGCGACTTTGGTGAAGAGCTGATTCAGCTCCTGGAAACAGTGTTCAATTCACTGATCTCAGTTGTTCATTTTATAGCAAATTTCTTTTCTTCGTTGATAACCGCTGTCGGCAACAGCATTCTTGCAGCCATAGCAAATGTATTCAAGATGTCGCTGTGGCTAATCGACAGGGACAGAGTAAGTTATACCGAGCTGGTGATTGATCAGTATGACATCAATACCGAGCTTGAAATACTGATGAATGCAAACAGGGTCAAGGAAGACGCCCTGGAGCGTAAAACGTGGACCGGCAACCATTCTATGGCGCTGAACGAACTAAGCTCTAGGTTGTACAATGAGTGCAATTGGGATGAAACTCGTATTCATCAATATATGAGAAATCTCGTTGAAGCTATCCCAGGATTGTCTTACGTTTCAGGTAACGACTCGGAGTCGGACGATTCCATAAACCTGGAAGACTGACTGTTTACCCAGTCCACTATGCCAGCATGGCGGATGTACATGCCAACATAGGTTCCGCCATATCTGAAGATTGGCCTGACGTAGTACACCAGTTCCCCTGTTTCTGGGTGTATATGTTGCGTTGGCTGTAGCGCAGTTCCAGTCGACACAATTCGCGACCCATCAAACATGTACCCAGGCAAGAAAGGTAGGATGAATTGCGATTTCATTGTCTCTTGTTCTCGCTTAGATCCCAGTACCAACCGTCAGAGTTGTTGCTGATCAGCCAGCGCTTCATCAGGTTCTTTCGGGAATACTTCTGTTGCTTGCCATCGGTTGGTCCAGCTAGTGGGTAGCCGCCGTTCGCTAGGTCAAGCTTGCCGAAAGGATCATGTACATAGAAGTATTCATTGTCATAGTCAATCAAGGTAATCCAATGACCGCCACCGGTTGGATTTGTGATTGATCCCTTGTGCAATATTCCAATTGGAACAGGACAGCCTGAATCCAAGATACGAACGAGATCTTTTTCTGAACCGTTCATGCGGAAGCTGTGCTTCAGTCCAAGGTTGTCTAGCGCCTTTTGATGTGCTGATTGGGATACCGTGTCACCATACCTGAGCACAAGCCGCAGGTAGTTATCGTCATCAGTAATCAGCTTTGGATTTAAGTACTTGATCACCATTGCGATAGCTGACGACTGGCACGATCTTTCGCCGTGTCCAGTTTTACTGTCGCGCTGATAGAAGTATGGAACATTGGCTGGCTGCTTTTTGCCTTCAATTGGCTTCTGGGTGACTGATACCTGCCGGAACTCCTTAGCAAAAGCGAGCAATTGCTCCTTCGTTAGCGTGACCTGTAGGTTCTGCCATGCCTTCCTTTGATGCGGCAGGCCCGTATCCCACTTGGCTGCCTCTGACAGGGAAATTAGCTGGCCAGATTGCACGGAAGCTTCCACTGGGGCGCTATTCTTTTTGATTATTTCGATCAACTTGTCCGCATACTTTGGATCAGTGGCATAGCCTTCAGACGCAAGCATCTTCGCGGCGCCCTTGAAGTCTTCGGCATTATTTACACCTTTGTAGCCACGGAAATCTTTATACCACCTGTCCACCAGATAGTTGATAGCTGCTGACAGGTCATCAAAATCAGCAAATTCATCAACCAGTTCGACTTCTTTGCCGTTGATGAATTCAGTTGTCTTGACAGATCGACCTTTACCCTTTAGTCCAAACGGATTATTCTTGCCGCTCATGCTTTTGCCCCAGTTGCTTTCCAGAGCCCACTGAGCCGCAACCAGTTCAGGATATTTTGCGCCAGCTATGCCAGCAAGTCTAGCAACTTCACCCCAGGTTATGTAAGTCATGCTCAACTATCTTGCGGGATAGTTTACCTTAAATCCTGTTGATTATGGACACCTTTGGCGACAGCTCTTTTTGTTCAAATCTCATATGGAAGCCGCTGCTGATTACATTTATCAGTATCGGCACAAGTGTGCTTATGACGACTGCCGCACCCATCGCCCACGCCATGCGATTTTCTACTTTTGTCAGTCTATCGAAGGCTGTCTGCAGGTCATTACGATATTCAGTTGTCCTGGTAATTAGCGCATCAAGTTTACCCTCAAGCGTTCCCAATTTGTGATATATCTCAATGTGAGATACGGAAGGTTCCTGAGGATTCATTGCCATGGGTCGACCATAGTATCAGTCTTCCTATATGGAGCGTGAATACTGATCGCGCCGCCAAGCAATGCGGAGTCACCTGTCTGTATCTTTTTGTCGATTTCGTGTTCAATTATTACCGGTTCTTCGGTTGGTTCGCTATATTCCATCTCAGCCTTTACGCGGGCAATTTCCGCCGCCATGCGTGAGCTGAGTGTTTTATAAAATATAGCCTTTTCAATCAGACGCTCGGCTTCCTCACGTTCGCTGCGCGTAGAAAAGCGCAGCAGCCAACGTTCGTCCGATCGGCTCAGTCCTTTGACAGGCGCGTAATAATACCGGCCGCAATTTCAAGGATGCGGTAGAACTTGCTTACCACATTGTTATCCTTTGGAGTAGGCGTCAGGTTTACGATTGCCAGGGCTGCAGCGTGGACCGCGAACAGAACACCAAGGATCTCGGGGCCGTTGGTTACAATAAAGGTGAAAATTCCGATCATGGTGCCACCCAATTCTATTGTTAGTTTGCCAGCTACTGAGCTTTCTTCTTCTTTTTCTGTGACGTCTTTGCTGCAGCGCGAAAATCAGCAGCACTGGGGGCACCTTTGCTGCCGGGCCGCCTCATTCTTTCATCGCTTCCGTTTTCAATTCGATCCCGTTTGCGGCGGATGTTTTCGTACAGTCCACGGGGCTTTGCCATAACAGACCTCAGCGTTTTGATTTCTTGGTACCCTTGCCTGGTGCAAGGCGCTTGTTGTCACCGTGCCCGTTTCTGGCGCGGTTTGTCTTGGGGTTCTCCAGCTTGAACTTACCATCGGTGGTATGACTGACGTCAGGCCCCCCTTTGCCCATGATGCCCCGTGCGCGGCGTTCACGCGCCAGCTCGGCGCGATACTCCTTGCGATCGGGTCTGGCGTTACGCTTTTTATCATACGCCAGCTTCTTTTTATACGCCTCTGGATTGTTGGCGTAAAAATCAGCAGTACTGCGTTTCTTGGCAGCCATTAGCGTTTACCCGATCCTTTTGGTTTTGCTTTGCCGCCTTTCTTTATCGGCTTTTTGCCGTTGAACTGTTTAGCAATAGCCAACGGTAGTGCCATGGCGACAGCAGCAAAATCTTTTACTAGTGTTCCTGAAGATTACGCAACTTACAGTTCAGAACCATCAAGGTTTCTTTGTCCTGGCTGATACCCCGGATCGCCCAGACTGCCGTCACTAACAGGATCAGTAATGCTGCGATGTTGAATTCGCGGCACAGCAGAAATAATGTCCTTGTCCAGATTCGTGCCGTCTTCCAGGATTCTGGGGCCTTCACTGTGGGTGAACTCAACCATTTTGTGCCGCCAGGCAGGCCTCGATGATGTCAGACTTTGTTGCATACTGCTTGAATTCGATGCCCCTGCTTTGAGCAAAGACAATCAGCTCTGCTTTTGTCATTTGATCAATCCCCTTGACCTGTTCCTCCTCTTCGATTAGCTCTTCCTCAGTTGATTCAAATGGGATAGCTTCTTCGAGCGATTCGGGCACCGTGCTGGCGACATGTTCCGGTGCTAGAGCTTCTGGTTGCGAGGAGATTTCCTGCTCCTGTGTCCATCCATCGGCGATCAGTTCGCGCATATGCACCGTATAATATGCCGCCTTACGACGAGAGCCTTTCACGAAATAGACAGGCCGATTGTTAAGATGCATGACCGTAGCACGAACACTAGTATTATTCCTAGGCTCACGAGTTACCTGGCCTGAGTGATCTGATATGCGCTTATTGCATTAAAAAGCGCCCCCGGAGGGGCGCCATCCGCAACGGCATTATCAGCCGACGTTGTCCACAGCGTCGATGTAGCAGGCAACCAGGGTTGCGGTGCCACCGAGATCGTAGTCAACGTTGTTGTTAGCGTCGCACAGCGAACCACGGATATGGGCGATGCCAACGCCGTTGACATCCAGGTCGTTGGCGTTGAAAACAACAGACTCACCACCCACGTTGACGGTGATCTTGTTGGTGCCGCCATTGTCAATGTCACCGGCACCGATAACCACCACGCGAATAGTTTTGATGGTCTTCAGGTCGAGACCTGCGGCGGTCGGGGTAGCGGTCACTGCCATGGCAGCATCCAGGTCAAACTTCTCGCGGGGAAAAACACCAGTAGAACGTTGAGCCATGATAATCTCCTAGAAAGAAAGGGAATGAAGGTAAACAGAATCCGTCCCGTGGAGTAGTGACGCGATTCCCAATTTAGAGTACCTATTTAGCCGACGTTGTCGACAGCATCCAGGTAAACCGCCTCAGCGGAAGCTCCGTTGTAATAGTCCCACCATGTTCCGTTTTGGCCATCTTCGATGCTGGACCCACGAACGTGAGCAATTCCGACACCATTGGCGTCGATGTCTTCACCATAAAAGTCCGTGTACTTGCCGCCAGTGTTGACACGGATGTAGCCACCTTCGCCGCCTTCTCCGAGACCGTCTGCCCCGAGGACGATAATCCTCCAGGTGTTAACGCTGTTCAGAGGGATCGGCGACTGCGTGGTGTTGTCCCACTGCACTTCCATTACAGCATCAAGGTCAAATTTTTCCCTGGGGAAGACGCCGGTAGAACGTTGTGCCACTTTAATTCTCCTAATGGTAGGTGTTAAGTAGAATCCGCCTCGTAGTGGTAATGGCGCTATTCTGCATATATTCTTCCTGTATTTTACTGGGTTGAGTTATTCCTGAAAATCATTGCGTTTTGAACGAACCATCCCATATGGTAACCATTCGATAAATCCTCGATCATTTCCGATTCAAGTTTTTCGTCACGCACAAGACCATTTGCTTCCAACAGTTCCTGCCAGAATTCCTTTGGTTGACAGTTAATGTGTCCGACGCCGCCCTGGCCTGGATGCGCTGCAGACCATATCAAGATCCCTGGTTTCCTGACGCTATCGCATACAGAGCGAACAACCTCTGCCGATAGTTCCTTTTCAATATGTTCAGCGACTTCAAGGCATAGCACCAATTCCGCCGACCACTTGTTGTCAAACATGCTACGTCGATACAGATGCGGTATACTGTCGACGCGTTCGTCGATATCAATACCAACGGCTTCTAATCCGAGATTACGAAGTGAGCGAACATACGTCCCAGGGCCGCATCCAATATCCAGGCAATGAACTGAACCGATATTTTCTTTTATCCATGCCGCCAGGCGATCAGCAAATGGCTTTTCTTCTGCTTCGATTTCTGTATAGTTGAAATAACTTACTTCGTACCATCCCTTGCGATACAGATCATTTATTTGCCTGAAGATTTTGTCGTATTTGGCACCACACGCTTCCAGGCTGTATTTGGCACGGGCGGTATCGGCAATAAACTTCCTGTCCAGGTCGCCAACCGCATCGGCTGCTTCCAACCAGTCCTGCAGGGTGTGACAACGAAAACCCATCCCCGGTTGCACGGTTTCCGTCATCGCGCCATAGTCCACCGAGATGACAGGCGTCCCACACAGCATTGCTTCAACTGCCATACCACAAAATGGCTCGGTAAATACCGTTGGCGCCAACAGCGCCCTGGCACCACCCAGGAAGCTGCTACGTGCGCGACCACTCAGGGGCCCCTTGTATTCGATGTTGGGATGAGCCCACCTAGCTGGATTGCCTTGGCCATGCAAGACGATTGGGTGTCTCAGGTAGTCAGCCATGGCACGCAACGTATCCATGCCCTTCAGACTGGTGATGCGCCCCAGGAACGCGTAGTATTGGCCAGGCTCGTAGTTCGGATCCCAATCATCCAAGTCGTAGTAATTTGGTACAACCCATTCATAGTTGCGACCATTCCTGTTTTCCTTGCCCTGATGGTAGTGCATCCAGGCATAGCTTTCAAATATCCTGAAGCTGGCTGGCATCAGTGTGGGGTACCCAATACCGGTTTCCACGTGTTGATTATCGGGGAATTCTTCCATCAGGCGCTGATGGGCGTGGCCGAATGGATGGCATACGATGTCCTGCGGTTGAATACGCTCTCTGAGTTCATCAACCAGGCGAGATTCAAAAGCAGTATGCCCAGCGCTTCCTATAGTGGCATCATCACCATAGAAGTCAGTTGACTTGCGTGATCCATATAGTGCGTCAAATTCACTGGTACTCAGTATTGGCACGTGTTCGTCCGCCGTGCTTTCGCTGCCCTCGTTGCTGTACTCAGTGACATGATGGCTATATTTTTGCATCATCTTGGGAAAGCGCAATGCTTTACCTGTAAAGGCGCAATGGCTAAACGATGCTTTATGCTTAGTGTGGAATATTCCGATCAAATGCAGGCGCATGCGCTAACTTGAATCTACCTACAGTATATCAGATCTCCATGAACAACGGGGGCTGGAACTCGTCTGGGTACAAGTTTTCGGTAGTAAACCTTATGGATCTGATCATTGTTGGCTGTGCTATACTTTGGAACGGCGATTCCTCTGGTCCCCTGTTTCCATTTTCATCCAATGGGTAGGTCTTGGCGATATGATCCACGACGTTAAAGTCTAGTAAGAAGGTTTTTGTCAGCATGATGTCCCTGAATTTTATCTTATTCAGGCTATCTGACATCACCAGATTGCCATTCAGGTAAAACTTGACAAAAGTAGAGTCAATGCAAACGGCAATATGTGCCCAACCAGCAAAACTTATACCAGAAGAGAAGACTGCTGTCCCGCCTACTGTAAGGCTATGTGACCACAGGTAATTCTCCTTTTGTAATTCAAAATTCATCGAAGTATACTTCCCGGCCCCCCATTTGTTCCCGGTCCAACCATGTAGCTCAAAATTGAAATAACTTAGACCAGTTGAGAATCCGGGCAGTATCCATAACTCAGCAGTAAATCCACTGGAGAGCACGTCTTTCCCCCCTACCGGCTTGTCCGATTCCCGTTCTTTTATCAGTGTCTGAGAATTCCTTTTTCCTGGTGGTGTTTGTATGTATTTTATGTTTTCGCCATCCGAAAAAAGGTGTGATCCCCGTATTACATGATAGATTTCCTCTATTTCCTTACCGTCGTTTGATCCGTATATATTCTTTAGCTCTGGGCCGCGATATGCTAGGAATTCGTAATCCGTTCCTTTGTTGAAATATACTGTGACAGGTACGATATCAATAGGCCTAAGTTCAGGCATTTCCCAGCGTCGCCAATGTATATCAGTAGATTGCCTATTTGATGGCTAGCCGCTCCAAGAATGGCGCTCGATCTAGCTTCAGCAAGTTAGTAGAAGGTGTGAAATCATTACCCTTATAGAGTGCTGATGTGGTAAAACGCCAAGCTTTTAGCCGCGACTTGCCGGGATAGTCGGATCCGTCAACAACCGACGAAGTGTCGTCGATCCGCAGTTGAGTGTAAAATGGATAAAACAAAGAATTGACGTCGATGCCATTTTCTGTTATAAGTTTACCATTGACATATTTGCGTTCAACCCCATTGTCCACTTCAAGGGCAATATGCTGATAGGCGTTGCCAGTATTATATTCTGGCACCTGGCCGCCATCGGGTACTACTAATTCACCGTCCAAATACTGAGCCAAGAACTCCAAGCTTATGTACGTAAGTGCATTGCTTACTCCTTCTATGAGTACCCTATCAACAACAGCTTTAGAGTCCCCGGCAAGCGTCCAAGTCTGTGTACTTATACCAGTAGTACCAGTTCCGTTGATAACAGAGGCAAGTTTAACAATTACCTCTATGGTAAAACCATCTGACATTGGCTCAGTTGGTATCATTAATGGCCCTTGGTTTTGAGTTTTTACCCAGTCATAGCCAACGGTGACACCTGGCGGCAGGGCGTCGATTAACAGGTGCTCCAGATAGAGCGACGACCCCCTTTCAACAGGCGGTATCCCACCGGGCGGTGTACCCGCGAGTTGAGCGTATTGAACGTACCCACCCTCGTAATCGCCGTCACTGGTAAGCACAGGTCTGGCGTCAAGGACCGGGTATGTCTGGTTTGGATATGCGACCATGCTGAACTGCCCAACATAATTCGCGCTTGTTATCAAATTATTGGTATACCCACTGGGTTCGATAACGAAAGCGCCAGGTACAACAATAAATCGACTATCCGTAGCTGCACCGAGGAATGGTGATTGAATTGTCGAGTCGAATTCTAGGTCGCTTTGGAGAGCAAACCCTATTGGTTCGATTGGTCTTGGGTCATGGAATACCCACTTGTTGTTTATATAATTTTCGTGCAACCCGTAGGTGTAGCCAGCCAACGGGTTCAGGTTTGTATCGCCGTAGGTACCCTGGTTCACGGTTGTTCTTTGTTTATAAGTAGTTTACCATCAATCGTACACTTGGAACGGCACAGAGAATACGCTTGTGCTAGGCACCATCAATCCTGTATAAACAGTAAAGCAGCCAGAGTCGCCGAATGGCCTGAAGGGAACAGGGAAGCCTTGCGTGTAGCGAGCTACTCCACGTGTCACACGTATTTGATCTATAAATCCATTCAAAAATCTGTCGTACGGAAGAGGTCCAGATTCACTCGGCGCAGCGCCAATAAGCATCTCGCCATAGTCGACATTCGAAAAGTCTGAATAGCTGTCATAAGAAGACTCTGGCTGACCTTCGACGGAAAACAATAAAGGTTCTCCGTTTTTGAATAATCTAAGTGCGCCATTTTCACGAGAAACTGCGATATGCGTCCATTCATTCTGGGTTAGCTCATTACCTGGTATCGACGTTAACGTTCTCCATCCAAGCAATCCGTTGCTTATGAACCAGTTTATGCCAGGGAATCTGATGATGGTCCTTGTCCCTGTCAGACTGGTCATATTAACCCAGGCTTCTGCGGTGAAGTCTTCAATATTGGAACTACCTAGATCCGATTCAACAATAAGACAGCTATTGGTTGGAATTTGTATGCAAGCCCTGAAAAGTGCATTGGATTCAGTTACGACCGGACTACCGAAGGTGGTAATCGTGCTTTCATTCAAGCTTGCATCGATAAAGTCAGTTGCTCCTGGTGCTAGAAAATTGGAGGCAATCAATAGCGTGACAGCACCATAGTATGGATCCGGCTCAACCTCTCCTTTTGATGGGAAAGGCTCACTTGGCGGCACAAAAGATCCGTCCGCGTATAAATACCTTGCAACTTTATTTGTAAACCTGAATTCGTCAATAAGTGGTCGACTATTATCATCGTACGCGATATTAAGCGATGTTTCCTGGCCAATCGTTAGCAAGTTACCCGTAAATGGCATACCCGCATCTGGTACGCTAGAGCCAGACTGTCTTCCGTTTACAAAAAGCCTCATGATTGACTGTTCTCTTACGAGTGCAACATGTATCCATTGTCCAACAGTATTGTTAGCCTCTGTGCACAGGCCAAGCGTTGATGTCTGGTCGTCTATTGTCAAAGTGAAACTGTAATTCAGTAAATCAAGAGATAACCCTGTTAGCTTGAATATATTCCCTGTCCCGTTTACCGAGGCATTGACGTTAGAGCGCTTGATCTTTACCCATGTCTCAATAGTGAAGTCATTACCGTCGCCAATAGAAAAAGCACCACTTGTACATGACAGATAATCATTGCCTTGTCTCAGTAATGCGGAGCTTCCAAACTTCCTATCAACAGATGACAGTGTCGCTCCATTCTGTAATACACCACCAAGCTTGCTTTGACTACTGTCGGCGACTATGCCTGACTCTATTAGTCTATCCATGCTAAAAAGTGCAACTACATCTTCCCAGTAGTAGTCGACTTTCCCGTCGTCGCCAATTTCAGCGCTAAATGCCGTGTCAGGTACTTGAAATTGTCTCACGTAACGACCGATACCTTTTGTTACCCTGAATTCATCCATGTACGCATTCATATTTCCCCCTAGCCACGCCTCTTGTTTTTCGCCTATGAAAAAATTCGGGTCATTTACACCAGTGAACATACCATCCGGCACGCCATTTACAAAAAACCTGAGTTCTTTTTTTGTCCGCGATACAGCCACGTGAACCCATTCGTTAACAGGTAATTCGGTATTTGCAGTTAGCGTACCAGTACCGGCATGACTATAAAACAGCCTACCCATGGGCGTAATACCAAAGGTGGCGGTAGTAATAAAGTTTTGGTTTTTTGTTCTATAGATGTATCTCGTTTGCCCCTGTTGATCCTGTTCTTCTTCGAAGTAAAGCCATGTCTCTACCGTGAAATCATCACTAGCAATGTTTAGAGATTTGTCTGGAAATACCGTGATGAAGCTTTCGGCGCCACCGAAAAGCCTGAGAGAGGAGTTGCCGAATTTATTTCTTTCTCTAGATAAATCATTAGTGGGATTGCCACCACCGAGGATCCTGTGGGCATAACGACTGCTGTCTACGATTATTGGCCTTTCCGTGAAGTCAAAGTTTAGCAACAGAGAAACCTTGCACCAATGCTTGTCGGTCTTAGGGGTATTTTCCTCTTTCCTTTGCCAGGAAGAACCGCCACTACCGCTGGTGTTGCTTACCGTCCACACTCGTCCAGTATTTGGATCAAACACATCACGTGTCACGATCTGTGGGCTAACCGGACCGGTGGCGTTGGGATTCGGTGGGCTCACCGGTTCATCAAGAGAAGGGATGTAGCTCTTTGAGATCTTAGTCATCGGATTTGATTAAGCAATGATTCGTTGACACCGATAAATCATCCTCTTCTGAACGAAGAGTTTGGAGGAGAGAAATTGCCCTTATAGCGACATACTCCCTTCGTTACCCTGAATTCATCTATTTTTCCGATAAAAGTATCGACAGAACCAGAACCGCTGAATTGCCTGAACTCACGAGTGACACCCCAGTCTTCGCTGAACGAAGTAATGGCATAACTCCCGCCGGACCTGGCGTGCGCACCAGTGCCGATATTCAACTGGTTGCCAGTCAGCGACACACCGGAGTAATCAAGATCTGCGCCGATCTGGGTGCCATTTACAAACATTTTTACCGTATTCAGGTGCCTCGAAATAGCTATATGTTGCCAGGTATTTTCCGTGACCGCTGCTATCTGGACTCCGGTGGAGTTTGTTGGCGCAAGGCGCCAATGGCCATTGTTGACATAAAGCCTGAGCCCGGAAGCTCCAAACTCAAACAACCCATTGTTGGTATTCAGGTCTGACACATAAGCCCAGCATTCGACCGTAAAGTCTTGCGATCCAAGCAACAGTTGGCTGTCCTGCTCGGTAGCAACGTAACTATTGGAGCCATCCAGTGACAACGCAGAGCAGCCAAATCTAAAGGATTCGGTGCTCAGTCCGGCATTGCCGTATGCAGTGACAGTTAGTGAATTATCACTAGAGTCGATAATACTGTTGCTGCCGTTAACCCCGTTCATGTGCAACAGTAGGGATGTATAAGCAAAGTGAATGTCCCGGCGAATCGCCCACTTTGATTTCAGGTAGTCCGTTAACTGTTTTCGGTTTTTCTCGCTAAGGGGTGACGAGAACAGCAGCACTTCGCAAAAGTAACCACGCCAACCGCGACCATAGTTTGTGTAGAATCTGTCCATTCCTAGGACGATGTTTGATGCCGCCGGCGTCGCACCGGATGGCGCTTTGATCCTTAGTAATGCGGTATCCTTTATTTCTTCAAACAAGTTAGCGCTTCTGTTGCTGGTATTGTCACCGTTTATGTAATACTCCCATGGCACCCATTCTCCACCATAGGCCCCGGCTGCACCTAGTGTTGACCATCCGATGTTAGAGCTTGGGTTTACTATGCCAGGATAATTCAGGAACTGGTTGCCATTTGTTTCGTATTTTAATACACAGTACATCTCTTGCACAACCACTGGCTCCGCAAGGTTGCCGGTGCCCATGTGAATGTCATTTTGAGCTGGACCCCAATCGGCAACGGGCTTGGTCTTTACTTGAGACTCTAGGTAGTTTGGCCTCAGGCTGTTGTCTGATTGGCTTAAGTTGCGACCATTAGTTGTCTTGTCTCTCCATTCTGATATCTTTGATCCCGACAGTGTCAGGGTTGCCAGGTCTGAGACATCCCACCAGCTCGCTGGTGCCAATCTGGTGGGATCAAATGTGATATTACCGAAGCTCAGTGAATCGCTTGGGCTAAAGTTGCCACTGTAGCGACAAACATTAGCTGTAATACGAAAATTGTCAATATAGCCAGCAAAATTCTCCTGGTAACCTGTATGAACAGAGGCTGCGATTGCCATCGGACCAGCGGGTGTAATCGAACTAGTATTCGTAGCCGTCAAACAGCTTTGCCCGTCAATCCAAAGATTAATTTGTCCACTTGCTCTTGTTAGCGCAACATGTACCCATGTATCAATCGGGAAAAGATTTGGGTCGTAGTTATATGGAGTGCCGTTTACATACAGTTTATCGCCTCCAGTTTGCCTGCGCAGCAGTATCCCATCATCAAAGCTACCAATACTGAACAGTGTTTGATTGTTAGCAGATGAGTTACTATAGAACCAGCCTTCAATGGTGAAGTCATTCTGACCGAAGCTGTAAACAGACTTTACTGAACTGGTTAGATAACTGGAATTTCCATTAAAGAACCCGGCACCGCTGCCTGATTTCTTATTTTGATCAAGAATCCTGGCGGATCCAAAAACAGATATGGTCAGATTGTAAGGGCCGGAGTCCACAAAGGTCTGGCTTTCACTAGTGCCATCCATGCGCAAAAGCATGGTGACATTATTGAAGCTAGTATCAATAAAACCGCCTGGATTGCTTATAGAAAGATTGGTCGATGTTGAGCTAGTGGATGAAGACTGCCACCCTGTGGATGAATAGGTCCAGTCCAGGTCAGTGTTCGGATCAGTCCAGCTTTGCCCAATAACGGCAGAATTAGGAAAGACTGGGGTGTAAAAAGATGTGCGCCATGTAACGGTCATAGTTTACACCAGTTAAACCGGAATGTTGACCTTCACCACGGCAAAGGCGATGATGATCTCCTCGGACAATGCCGAAGAACTGAGATTGGTGATATTTATAAGAGCCGAGCCATTGTCAGAACTGGCATTCAACACGTAGCGCCCCAACTGACCACCGCTTATGTGGTTCAGCACTAACACATCACCAAAACCGATGTGCGGATTATCCAAAGTGAATGTTACAGTGCTGTTGGCGCCAACAGAAGAAGAAGACAATGTAATCAGCCCGGAAGGTGTACTGCAGGTAACGGTTTGAGCCTTGCTTATGGTTTGCGTGACCTGGGAGGTACCATCGTCTCCATAGCCAAAAGCTAGCTCGGTCCTCAGTCCGTATTCTGGGTGAAATGTAAGAGAATAAGAGCTGACAAACTTGTAAGATTCGTTGCAATAAGGTATCTGGAAACTGGCTCCAGGAACAAGCCCTATTGTGCCGCTGGCATCCGGGAATGTTATCAGTCGCTGCTGGGTGGCGGGCGCAAACTGTATTGTAGTATCGTAAGGACTGTCGTTATTAATAACGACGTCATCACCAAACGTAGCCGTACCGGGGATGTCAATTGAATCACTATTCACCCATTCTTCGGCCAGCGCATCGTAAGAAAGAATTTCGCCCGCCACTGGTTCTGCGATGTTTACATCGCCAATGTCAGAAAGGTAAACAGGAGTGCCGCTAGGGCCAGTGGGTCCTGTGGGGCCTTCGGGTCCCGTGGCGCCGCCAGGAGTACCGCTGGGACCGGTAGGACCATCAGCACCTGTCGGTCCTGCGGGACCAGTGGCGCCAACAGGGCCGGCGACACCTGTCGCGCCAGTTGCACCGCTAGGCCCACTGGGGCCACCCTCTGGTCCAGTGGCGCCAACAGGGCCAGTAGGGCCAGTAGCACCCCTGATTCCGGTCAGGCCAATTCCACCAGTGGGGCCCTCCGGGCCCGTGGCACCAGCAGGCCCCATCGCGCCAGTGGCACCCGT